>Ga0334899_1000360_pt1 | contig 59664 bp, 45 predicted proteins | sample GraSluR3_MG_FD_207219 | JGI IMG/M metagenome (GOLD analysis project Ga0334899, IMG submission 207219) | Sludge microbial communities from methane-producing bioreactor in Wageningen University, Netherlands - Granular Sludge_8_08-R3 | ecosystem: Engineered > Bioreactor > Anaerobic > Unclassified ...
ATTTAAGGCCTTATGAAAACGTGTACGTGGTGAGATTGGCTGCGCCGGACTCATTGGGGGTGGTTCAAACAAAAAAGACCCGGGGCTCCGCCCCCTGGCCCTTTTCAATTTAAGGCCTTATGAAAACGTGTACGTGGTGAGATTGGCTGCGCCGGACTCATTGGGGGTGGTTCAAACAAAAAAGACCCGGGGCTCCGCCCCCTGGCCCTTTTCAATTTAAGGCCTTATGAAAACAAGTTTTCAACGGCCTTAAATTGAAAAGACCCATCACTTCGTGACAGGTCTTTTTTGTTTGTCGGAGTGGTGAGACTCGAACTCACGACCTTCCCGCCACAGGCGGGACACGCTAATCCCGAACAAATGAATATCTGTGATTTTTTTGAGAACCCCACTGCAAGCAGAACCAACAAAGTTTATCATTATTTCGCCTGATCTTTCATAAATCTTCCAATGCCGCGTTTCTTTATTTTTCTTTCATATTGAACTGATTCTGCTCGCGTCTCAAACTCATAATACGCCACCAGTTTCCAAGGCCCTTTATTTTTTGTGGATGGATTCTGCCCATGATTATGACAATTAAGTCTTGATTCCAAGTCTTGGGTAGAGCCAACATAAAAGCGACCAGATTTATCCGACTGAATGATATAGGTATAATACATTGTAAAAAATGGCAGATGCTATTAAACACCTGCCATTGTTTGTCGGAGTGGTGAGACTCGAACTCACGACCTCTAGTCCCCCAGACTAGCACGCTAACCAACTGCGCCACACCCCGAATTTAATTGTTGCTAATTCTTAACTTATTCTTAATCTGTATATTAACAAAGTTGAAATTCCTGTTTAAAAGATAAATGTCTTAAGAAATGTTTAAGAAAATTATTTTAGATCATTCACTTAAGATGTATAAACTGATTAATTAGATGAAACAATAAACTCAATGAACACTTGAATTGCAAAAGTAAGTTTTTTCATCATACTATTGTAGGAAAACAATAAAAATTGCCTTAAGTGACCCAAAAGCTGTAATATAATTTTAAATTGGGAAAAAATAATCAATTAAAAACTATGCTTTTAACATATATATTTTCAATTTCACAACAAAAGCTTGCTTTCATATTTATTTTACTTATTTTTATAATTGCTTAAACAGATACAACTAACCATGCAATATTTAAAATCAATTTTTCTCTTTGCTATCAGTATTTTAGTTTCATATTCTTCCTTTGCTCAAAGAACAATCTCTATTGACACAACTATTACTTCAAACGCTGAAATTTATCCATTTTCTCAGAACGACACAGTATATGGATTGAAATTTTCTGGAGATGTCGTCTTGAACTCTGATAATAGCTTGGTACGTGTAATTTTTACAGATAACAATGATGATGATTTCATGGTTTTTGAAAGCTATCCTTTAATTTCAACAAGATATACGTTCTCAGTCGAAGATAAATATGACGAAACATATTGCCTGGATGAACTTATTGCTTCATCAATCAAGCTAGAAATCATTGATGCTTCATTAACCATAGATGAACTAACTATTTCAGAGGAGGCTTGTGAAAATACTGAAGCAGACAGATATGCTGCAAAAAGGGCATTGGATGAAAAGAAATCTGATACTATGAACCTTCGTATTGAAGACTTTGGCATGAGTTGGACTGCTACAGATTCTTACCAAGCTTCCTTATACTACAATGAAAAGGCTGTTTTATATGGCGAGAACTATAATTTATTGGGTTGGGATTATTATGAAGGTGGGATATTTGAACTCTTGGGAATTACATATAGTAACTCGGAAAGCTCATCATACGTAAGGCACTTCGATTGGCGGACAAGGCACGACGCTATTGACTCTTTATCTAAGTATTATGATGGACAAAGCGATTCTACGGGATGGATGACAAAGAAAAGTGAGCAGGGAGGCTGTCAAAGTTGTTGGGTTTTTGGCCCCACTGCAGTATTCGAAGGTTTGGTAAATCTTTACTATAATGCTCACTTAGACTTCAACCTTTCAGAGCAATATTTATTTTCATGTAGTGATGATCGTTCTTGTGATGAGGGTGGATTCTTCTATAAAGCTATTGATACTGCTATTGAGCATGGTATGAAAACAGAGGCATGCTTTCCTTATTACAAAGACATTCCAGCAGATACATATAACTGTGGAGATACATGCTCCAACTCAGATACACTTGTTTTTGCTACTGCCAGAGAATCAGTTGTAAAAACTAATAATGATAGCATTAAATCCTGTTTATTTAAGTATGGACCGTTAGTCTGTCGTATTGTTGACACCAATTATAATCAACTAGATCATGTAATGGCCCTGGTTGGATACAAAACAGATTGGACTGATACTGTAACTGTCTGGATTTTCAAAGATAGTGAACAAGGTGATTGTTTTAAAGAAATAAAACACTGGGATGGAATGTTTTATAGGATAAATGCCATAAAATACCCACTCGAAATCATTGACACTTCCAGCCAATACGAAATTCCTTGTTACGATAAGGATAATGATGGTTACTACTGGTGGGGAATAGGAGCCAAACCCGACACCTGCCCTGATTGCCCTGATGAACCCGACTGCAATGACAATAATCCCTATATAGGCCCATGTGATAGTTGTTATTTCGAGATTTGCAATTATCAATTTGAAAGCGAGGCTATTCATATTATAACAGACACCACCTGGAATGACACTACTATTGTGCAAAATACAATAATTGTTGATTCGGGATATAGCCTGACAATTAGATCCATGACAATGTTCGTGAAGCATTCAGGAATAATTGTAAAACCAGGTGGCAAACTAAACCTTTTTGGTGCCACATTAACGAAGGTATGTAGCGATTTGTGGAAAGGGATAGAAGTCTGGGGTGACAGCGATACTATGCAAAATTTTGCAGGCTTGCAAGGAAGTATTAGAGTAGACAGCAATACCTTAATTGAATATGCCGAAACGGGCATTATTGCGGGCTGTAAAGACATTGACCCGGAGGAAATCAGTCCATATATTAGGGCCGGGGGTATTGTCAAAGCCCAAAATTCCCATTTTGTTAATAATACAGTAGATATAGAGTTTCAACCATACAGGAACTTACATCCATATGAGCATAAAGTAGAACTTTCAAACAAAAGTGACTTTAATAATTGCGTTTTTGAAACAGATAATAATGAACTAAATTATTTTCCCCCTGACAAACATGTTGTATTAAACGGCGTTAAAGATGTAAATTTTTCAGGGTGCACCTTTAAAGGCTCTGATGGACTAGATCTAAATAAAAATGCTGATAGGGATAAAGGCTATGGCATATATTCATTGGGAAGCTCATTTTATGTGGATAATTATTGCTCAACACAATCTATATCCCCTTGTCCTGATTCTTTATTAAAGACAAGCTCTTTTGAAAACCTACGCTACGGAATATATGGGCTGGAATGGAACACGTCACGCTTGATTCGTATTGATAGTGCAACCTTCAAAAATAACATTTGTGGAATACTCCTTTCTGGTACTACTAATTCATCTATTATTCGAAATGAAATAGAAGTAGCCCCAATTGGAGTTGATAATGATACTGCCTGTGGTATTTACCTTGAAAGCTGCACCGGATACCAGATTGAGGAGAATGAAATATATTCAAACGCTGGAGTTTTAGGCTCCGCTCTAACGTTTGTAGGACTATATGTAAAGAACTCAGGGGATGCCAATAATGAAATCTACAATAATCAGTTACACAATAATTATTATGCCACAATTATTGAGGGAACAAACAGAGGTGATTCTACAGGGCTTTGTATTAAATGCAACGACTATCGCCAAAATTGGAATGATATTTTTGTTTTGCCTGATACTTCGCTCAAAGATTTACAAATAGATCAGGGAGTAGCTGAATACCAGGGATCTGTGACTGACACGACAACAACAGGACCAGCAGGAAACACTTTTACAGAATTTGTAGGTCCGCCAGACACAAACTTAATTCGCTATTTCAACTATCTAAATGATACAACAGAGTTTTTTAACTATTTACACCATGATTATAGTAGAGAAGATCCAAGAATTTATCCCGAGAATGTTAATGATTCTTCGGAATTAATTATTTTTCATTATAAGAATAAAGAATACTCGAAAACTGAGTCATGCCCATCAACTCTTGGTGGTAGCATTGAATCAATGCAAAGCAATATTAGCACTGAACAACTTTTGATTGACCAACTTCAATCAGATTTATTGCAAAATGTAGATGGGGGAAACACTTCAGTACTCCTTAACTCAATACAATATAGTACTTCAGCCCAATCCAATTCATTACGTCAGCAATTAATGAACTCTTCACCTTATCTCTCAGACACCGTGATTTCAAGTGCCATTGAAAAGGAGACAGTGCTACCAAATCCATATTTAAGGGACATCATGAGTGCCAACCCCCACTCGTCCCGAAAAGATGATCATATTGAAATGATTGATAATCGTAATCTTACTATGCCTGAGTACATGAAGTCGCAAGTTATTAACTCTCAGTATGGTTTCGATGCATTGGATATATTGAAATCAGAAAAGCAGATAAGAGAAAACAAAAAAGATTCATACATAAATAACCTTATTCGTTTTTACAAAGGAGATACAAATTATATCTATGGTTCCGATAGTGTAATTTCATTTATCATTAATGAACAGAACATATACCGAAAGATTCAAGCATCTTTTGAGTATTTTTCTATTGGTGATTCTATAAGTTCAAGAGCAACAATTATTGAAATATTGAATGAATACGATTTGAATTCTTACGAAGACTCAACCCTAGGCCATATATCCTATATACTTGATGTCCTAATTAATAAGAAATCCCGCAAAATAACCGAATTTGAATTAGATAGTATAGAAATAGCTAAATTAATCAATATTAGTAATGATGGTTTACCTGTTTCTAGTATTGCAGCTGAAAACTTATTACAAGCAAACAACATTCTGTATAAGAAAGAGAGGTTTTATTTCCCTGAGTTTACTTCATTAAAGAGCCGAAGAAACTATTTTCAAAATAATACATTTGAGAAAAATTACTCTTTAAAAGTAATACCCAATCCGGCAAAAGACTTTGTTTTAGTTGATTACGAATTGAATGAGCCTTCTGAGAATAATTTCCTGAAAGTATTCAATGTTTCAGGAATTAATATTTATGCTTTGAGAATAAGCCGCCCTAAGGATCAAGTAATGATTGATATTCATAATTGGCAAAGCGGCATGTATGTAGTCATTCTAGGTGATAATAATGGATTAATTCAAGAGAAATTTGTTGTTGTTAAATAAATGCCATGAAACCCTTAGTACTAATATTTGTTAGTTGCCTAATTACTCTGAGTATGTACTCTCAATCATGGCCCAAGGTCTATGGTAATATCATTGAAGCGAAAGGCAAAAAAGTGATTGAAACATACGACAAAGGAATGATAATTGCTTCGAATATTGAAGTTAATAACTATGACCGTTTTATGTGGTTAATAAAAACTGATATAAATGGTGAAATACTCTGGGAAAAAAGAATAGGAGGAGGATACAGACATTATATCGATGACATCAATCAAACCCATGATGGAGGGGCAATTATGATCTTTCGATGGAGTAAATACGATCTAGAAGAAGATCCTGTTATTTTAAAAATGGATGCCTGTTACAATGTAGAATGGTGCAAAGTATTGCATACTGAAGGATTTAACAGGGGCGTCAAAGTAATACAAACACCAGATTCTTCATACATTGCCCTGAGCATGTATCACAGCCCAGAACCGAATGAAAGGATTTTCTTATTTAAACTAAATAAGGAAGGAGACGTGTTATGGTCACATTTGTATGCGCAACTTAATCCCGGAATAAGTATTGAGGAAGGATTTTATCTTAGTTTATTGCCAAATGATAGTTCATATCTTATTACGGGAGCATGTAAATACATTCCAACTGGGGGAACTAATAGTATGTGGATAAAAGTAACCAAGGATGGAAATGAAATATATGATGTAATCTGGAATGACACAACCTATGATTCTAATGATTCTTATGGGACAGTGCACTACCCAGACCACTACTGTAGCATAGGTAGCAGAGGATATAATTTATGGGATTGGTCACCGGAAATATTCAAATTGAGCAACAACGGTGATAGACTAGGATCATATAGAATAAGCAATATTGACACAAGCGCATCTGGCTCAACCATAAGCATTTATAAAGATACAATGTTTGTAATCGGTGGAAGATGGGAAGAAGATACTCCGCCTTTTCAAGGTCATTGTGAGATATTTTTAACAGATACCATAGGAAATGTAATCAGGCAGAGAACCCTCTTTGATAATTTACAATCACCAAGGAATACTATAATAACATATGACAATAAAATTTTAGCTCTATGTGGTTTTGTGCCACCTGGTACCAGTAATTGGGATACCTATTTATTTAAACTCAATGATAAGCTTGAAGATGACACACTATACAATATTCAGTTAAATTACGATAGTTTATGCCCTGGTAATATTGTATCGGACACATTTTCATTATACTGCGATGTTTGGGTAAAAATCGAAGAACCTTTAACCTCTGCAGAAGGAAGCCAAATGAAAATATATCCTAATCCGGCAAAGGATAGGATTACTATAAAGATTCCTGAGTATGTAGTTAGCGAGCAACAAACAGACAACTTTGAAGTAACAAAAGCTAATTATCTCAGAGGAACCCCATTAAAAATATATCTTTATGATGTATTTGGCAGATTAGAGAAGATAATAAATGTTGCTGCGAATCATAAAGAAGTGTTAATCAATGTTTCTGATTTTATGAATGGGCTATATTTAGCGGTACTTCGAGATGACAATCGAATTATTGGAAGTAGTAAGTTCCTTGTTAAACACTGACACAATAATGAGATTAAAAAAATCTCTTCTATTTGATAATCAGCTATTTAAAATTGAGTCCCGAGAGACTGCGCCACACCCCGATAAAATTGTCAATTCTGTATTCTGTATTCTGTATGTTCGATTTATATTTTAAAGAACGCTAACCAACGGAGTTTATCCCGAGTACTTCGACTTCGCTCAGTACAGGCTCTGTCGAGGGGCCACACCCCGTGAAAATTGTCAATTCTGTATTCTGTATTCTGTATGTTCGATTTATATTTTAAAGAACGATTACCAACGGAGTTTATCCCGAGTACTTCCTTCGTTCAGCATAAACCCTGTCGAGGGGACACACCCCGATAAAATTGTCAATTCTGTATTCTGTATTCTGTATGTTCGATTAATATTTTAAAGAACGCTAACCAACGGAGTTTATCCCGAGTACTTCCTTCGTTCAGCATAAACCCTGTCGAGGGGACACACCCCGTGAAAATTGTCAATTCTGTATTCTGTGTTTTCAATTTGAAATGGTATGTTCAATATTGTATATTCCATTGACAATACAGAATACAGAATACAGAATCTCACATTCTTTCGGGGGGCAAAGATAATTCTTTTTCTTAAAATTATTAATGGATTTTCATTAAAAGAATCAAAAGCGAATCAGACAATTTTACATCATTCCTTCAAAAAACGTTTTCCTGATCCTGATTATCGTCGTTTCGTTGAATGGCAACAAAAAGGATCTGTTCACCCTCATATGTTCCTATGGAAGGTGCCTTCTCTTTTCACAACTCCATTCCGGAAGGAGTGTTTATGACAACCTCCATTTCCACAAGAAATACAGCCAGTTTTAACTACCGCTGGAGATCTCTCATATGATCATGTTAAGCCCGCATTGTTTATTGGTTGCAGGCTTGTCGAAGTTGATGGTTCGGCGGAGTTTATACTGAACGCGCCGAATTGCTCACCATGCCAGGCTGTTTTTTTAACAACCACACCCTTTCATGATGGCAAACCTGAATATCAAACCCAAATGTTTTGGCAATAAAATCAAACGTTGTGGAATGGAAAAAACAAACATGGGTGAAATCCCTGGCATAGTTCCAGTTTACAAATGCTTCCGTTGATTTCCAGGTTTCGGTCATGACGATCAAAAGCCCACCGGGCTTTAGAAGGTCCTTAATACGACGGATCTCCTTCGCAGGATAAAAAAAGTGCTCGAAACTTTCGGTGGCAAAAATAAAATCATACTCTTTTCCGGGGATACCGGGGAAAAAAAGAGGATCGTAATCGTCGCATGCAAAACCCATACGCTTTAAAATAATGCTTAGGGTTGGTATCGGGCCGCACCCAAAATCAAGGCCATGCATGCCTTTGTTCAAAAAAGGCAAAGCCGGTACGATGGCCTGCTTCAAAAAATTGACATAGCCCGGATGCCGGATGCCATTCTCATGGGTTAAATAGCGGTCCTTTTCACTTTTTTCCGATGGATGGTGTTGGGGTTCGGCAAAGATCAGCCTGCATACATTACAAGCCCTGTAAGCCCTGGCATCAGGCCCCCTGGTCAGCGATAATGGGTCTTTATTAAAACAAAGCGGACAGATCGTCATCATCCACATTATTAATTAATTCCAGCATCAATGACTTTCATTTCAGAGGTATGATGAAACCGGATCCCGGGATGTGCTTCTTTCACCATTTTCAACATCCACTCGCTCTCGGCAAGGAACACGGGTTGATTTGACTTATCGAATGCTATTGTAGCCGCCCGGCGATCAATCATATCCTTCATTCCCTGTTTGCTGTCGGAAGCAAGCCAGCAGGCTTTCACATAGGGCAGGGTGCGGAAATCGCATTTAGCGCCGTATTCGTGTTCCAGCCTGAACCTGATCACATCAAACTGAAGCTCGCCCACCGTTCCGATGATTTTCCTGTTGCCAGGCTGTTGCAAAAACAATTGTGCCAGCCCCTCTTCGGTCAGTTGCCTTACACCCTTCTCAAGTTGCTTGGTCTTGAGCGGATCCCTGTTTACAACCTCCTTTAAAATCTCAGGTGCAAAACTGGGGATGCCCGTAAAATGGAGCTCTTCTCCTTCGGTCAGGGTATCGCCTATCTTCAGGTTACCTGTATCGTAAAGGCCGATCACATCTCCCGGATAAGCTTCATCAACCGTATTTTTGCTGTTTGCCAGAAAGGCTGCCGGCGCCGAAAACCGCATTTTCTTGTTCAGGCGGGAATGAAAATACATTTTGTTGCGCTCGAACCTGCCCGAACAAATCCTCAGAAATGCCATCCGGTTGCGGTGGTTGGGGTCGATGTTGGCATGAATTTTAAAAATGAAGCCGGTAAATTGATCTTCTTCGGGTTTCACCGTCCTTTCAACAGCCTTTGATTCAAAGGGGTGCGGAGCGATGTCGATAAAGGTTTCAAACAGTTCAGGTATACCGAAATTATTCAGGGCACTGCCAAAAAATACCGGGGCCAGATAGCCTTCGCGATAGAGTTTGTTGCTGAAAGGTTCGAAAAGGCCGGCCGAGAGCTCAATTTCCTCCCTGAGCGTTGAAAGCCTGTCTTCGCCTATGTAGTCTTTCAGCAGGGGATCATCCATGCTGTGGGTATTCAGCAAAAGGCCGGGCCGGCTTGTCTTGCCGGCCTGGTAGATCTGAACGCCGTTTTTTGTCAGGTTAAAAACACCCTTAAACCCGCCGCCACTGCCAATGGGCCATGTGAAAGGGCAGGCGGCGATGTTCAGTTCATCTTCAAGCTCCTCCAGCAATTCGAAAGGGTCTTTGCCCTCCCTGTCGAGTTTATTGATAAAGATCATCACCGGTGTAGCCCGCATCCGGCACACTTCCATCAGCTTGCGGGTTTGCTCCTCAACACCCTTCACACTGTCAACCACCAGTATGACACTGTCAACAGCCGTGAGGGTGCGATAGGTGTCTTCTGCAAAATCCTTATGGCCCGGGGTGTCCAGGATGTTGACCCTTTTCCCCTGATAATCGAGGGTCATCACGGATGTAGCCACGGAAATCCCCCTTTGCTTTTCTATCTCCAGGAAATCGGAAGTGGCGGTTTTTCGGATCTTGTTGCTCTTAACGGCACCGGCCACCTGAATCGCTCCCCCGAACAATAAAAGCTTTTCGGTAAGGGTCGTTTTCCCGGCATCGGGATGGGATATGATGGCAAATGTCCTCCTTCGGTCTATTTCTTTCTTCAAATCCATAAAAACAATTTGTGGTGTACGCAAATGCGCACATAAGCATTAAAAAGATTACTGATACAGGGATCGGCAGCGGCCTGCTTCATCAACCGGTGTAATGCCAGGCACCCGCACCTATAAAATCATGGCGGAGTAATACCGTAATATGTTGATGTGCCGAATTTCATTTCAGTCTGCAAAAATAGGAAAAATATTAAGCGGTCAGTGTAGATTCACCATTGTGCCCGGCATGCTTCGCAGATTTAACGGAAAAACGCATCGCTTGCTGACAGGAATGGGTAAGGTATTCAAGACCGCCGGCAAGTGCAATGATATGAACGGAATATGACAGGACTTCTGCATCACCGACAGGAAAAGGCAAAACTGATGATCCTCAGTACGGAGAAACCCGTGTCCGGTCAATTTGTCAGCAAAGCATTTCAAGCCGGAAAAACATAAACTGCTGTTTTCCCATTATATAAAGTTTTTGGCATACTTTATGACAAAGGCTTTCCATCTTAATCACTGTCTGAAAAAATGTAAATTTGGCGGGAAAATATACAAGATGCTGTATTCAATATACAAAATAAAACCCAGTACCCGGTCCCGATTCCCGGTTCCCGGGATGGGGGATTCTCGAAACACAATGAAATCAAAGATTTCCGGGTTTTCGGGACACCCGGCACCATAAAAAATAACATATCATGAGCGAAAACACTGAAAAAACCAAATGCCTGATCATTGGATCGGGACCCGCAGGCTATACGGCGGCCATCTATGCTGCACGTGCCGACCTTAAACCCATGATGTACCAGGGTTTGCAGCCCGGCGGACAGCTGACCACCACCACCGAGGTGGAGAATTTTCCCGGGTACCCGGATGGCACGCAGGGCCCTGAGATGATGGAAGACATGAAAAAGCAGGCCGAGCGTTTCGAAACCGACGTCCGCTGGGGCATGATCACAGCGATCGACCTTTCGAAGCGGCCCTTCATTGCAAAAGCCGACGACGGCAAGGTGATCGAGGCCGAAAGCGTGATCATCGCCACCGGCGCCACCGCCAAATGGCTGGGTCTGGAATCGGAAGCTGAATACAACGGATATGGTGTTTCGGCCTGTGCTACCTGCGACGGATTCTTTTACAAAGGGAAAGACGTGGCCATCGTGGGCGGCGGCGACACGGCCGCCGAAGAGGCCACCTACCTGGCCAAACTCTGCAACAAGGTTTACATGATCCACCGCCGCGACGAACTCCGTGCATCAAAAGCGATGCAGAAGAAGGTCTTTGAAACGGCCAACATCGAGATGGTATGGAACCATGTGCCCCTGGAAGTGACCGGCGAAAAAGAAGGCTTCGCCAAAAAGGTCACCGGTGTGAAGGTGCAAAATGTAAAGACAGGCGAGCAGAAGACCCTCAAGGTCGACGGCTTCTTCGTGGCTATCGGCCATACGCCGAATACTGAGATCTTTGCCGGCCAGCTTGAGATGGACGGGATGGGCTACATCAAAACCATGCCCGACTCAACAAAAACAAGCGTGGAGGGCGTGTTTGCCGCCGGCGATGTGCAGGATCACGTCTTCCGGCAGGCCGTTACCGCTGCCGGAACAGGCTGCATGGCAGCCATCGAAGCCGAACGCTGGCTCTCATCATAGGTATGCTGGATACGGACCGCAGGATCGGGTGCATCGAATCAAAAACCCATTTCTGACTTCAAATATCAGACTTCAGAATTCTAATACCCGTACACCCTTCCCTCAAGTTTATCAACCTTCACCCTGAAGACCACCACATCATTCACCGCCGGGGCATTGAAGGAAAACTCCCGTTTGCTGTATTGCTTCATGATGACCTTCAGCGCACTGACTTTTTCATCATAATCATCGATAAATTCCACCGTCCCGAAAGCCAGTACCGAACGGTATTTCATCCCCCAGCTGCATGCCACTTCCTCATTCACCCAACGCAAACTGTGATCGGTGCTGAAGGAAATGCATACGGCCGGCCGCCTGCCCAGTATATCTATCTTCCTTCCGTTGCGCGAAGAATGAAGGTAAATACTGTTTCCGTCGTAACCAAAATTCATGGGAACGACATATGGTTTCCCCTCCTCATCCGTCATGGCAAGGTTACATGATTCGCATTTGCCAATGATGGCATCCAACTCGGGTTTATATGTGATCTTCCTGTTTTTCATAGTTTATATTTTTTTAGGTTTTCGGAATAACGGAACCTCCGGGCTACTGAGCATGATGCCCTGCATGCCAAAACCGGCCTTAAAGATAAAAAATCATTCACAAATGCGCAGGTCAGAACACCGCTATGCCGGGTACATTGTCCTGGCCGGCATAAAAAGCCCCCAGGCCGAAACCGAAGATGAACTCCAACCCGCCTGTCCCGGTATCCGGGAAATAAACTCCCCTTACGCCCAGGTCGAAAGGCGCCACAAACCGCAGGATATGCGTTTCAAAAATAAGGTCGGCGCCGCAGGAACGGTAAACACTGCCCGTACCTTCATCCAGGCCTTCGGCATAATCGCCGAAGACTCCCCCCCTGATCCTTTTCAGGTACAATACAGGGCCCAGGCTCCAGTCGGGGCAGGCAAGCGGGAACACATAAGTCAACCGCAGCGCGAACAGCTCCTCGTCCTGCAGCCCGCTGTACCCCCTCGGATAGGCAACCACATCGGAAAACTTGTAATAGCCCGTTTGCCTTTGCTGGTAGCCGGCGTAAATGTTAAGCCCCTGGTGGCGAAGGATACCCGGAACATACAGGCTGGCTACCGCCGCTGCCAGGTAACTATTGTTATCGCGGTCGAAGGGGGTATCCCGGTAGTATAATCCAAGTGCCTGCCCCCAGGAGGGATAAATGTCGCGGTACGACATCTTCGCCTGCCTTGACAGGCTGAGGCTGTATCCCATCGAAAAAATATCATCTTTCCGGAAGCTCACCGGGCTCTCATCGCTGATGCGGCGAAAAGACTGTTGCGCATAAAGTTGCGGCTGTATGCTTCCCTGGTACCTTCCCTTACGGAACTGCAGGGGCAGTCGGAGGCCCGCCCTGAGGTTTGTTTCTTTCCAGCTTATCGCTGTCTTGCCGGGAATATATACATACTCCCTTCGCAAGCCGTGTCCGGCATAAAGGTCGATCACGGGATACCAGCCGCGATAGCTGTATTCACCATAGACAGTACCGGCTTCCTCGGCCAGGTTGTAGCCATACCCGGCGCTCAGGAAGCTGGAGCTCAGCAGGTTCTGCGACATGACAGAAACACCGGGCCGTATGCTGTAGCTTGACACATCGATGCCAAGGGGTGCCCAACTATGAAAATTGAAGAGGCTGGCAGCCTTCGAATATTTTTTCGACGGATAGGATGTCAGGGCCATATCAGAACCTTCCGGAGCCAGGCTTTCCTGCACGGCGATGGCCTCATGCAGGCCTGCCGACCGGTATCCGACCTTTGAAAGCGGCAGCCATTCATCAGGGTTGAGCGTGCTTGCAAGGATGCGGTGCCCGGTGGCAGTGTAATCCGAAAACAACAGCATACTGCCATCGTCCGACAGGCTGGGGTCAAGGGCACCGAAACGGGAGGCGGTAACCTGATATATCCCCCCTTGTTCAAGATGAAGGGCATAAATATTGGATATGCCCGACCAGGAACCGGTAAAGAAAACATATGGTGCATGGTAAACGGGCCGGGAGATGTCGGCATGATCCCAATGGGTCAGCATTTTGTTCCTGCCCGAAGCCAGATCGAATTTGGCGATGCATTTCCCTTCCCCACCAAGCAAAACAGCGATCAGCATCTCATCGCCTGCCCAGGCCGGCATTTGCGGGAAGGTATTGACCGGCACCGGGATCTGCCTGAGCACCCTGGCCGTGCGGGCATCCATCACCAGGATGGCATACTGCCCGAGGCTGTCGGCATGCACCGCCGCCAGCATCGAGCCGTCAGCGGAGAGGGCCGGGGCAAACAAACGCATGCGCACCTTCAGATCATTGGTCTTGCTGGAGGCCAGGTCGTGGATCCTCACCATGGTATAGCTCCTGTTATGCCAGCGCGGATCAGGCCGGGTCTCAAGCCAGCAGATCTTTCCCGCGGCGTACGAAAGCGTTTCGGTCTTCAAATAACCGGGGGTGAAGATGATCCTTTCGCTGCCCCCGGCGCCGATGCCCACGAAGCGGGTGATATCGTCCAGCCCCGACCGCATGGCAAGCACCAGGGAGTCGTTAACATAAAAAGGATGCCTGTAGCTTGTATACTGCTCCGGCCCGGCGCTGATCTGACTTGTCCCGGCCGCCCGCATGCCGGCATCCTGCATTTCCCATAAGGCCTGCAGCTCCGACATACATGTTTCATAGAACGCTTTTTTTCTTTTTCCGCTCACATCCCTGATCCCTTTCTGAAAAGGCGTAACCATGTATGGCCGTTTCGCCACCCTGTTCAGGGTATGTTCCCAGATGCCTGCGCCATATTCCTTTCTTCCCCATGCCACCAGGTGATAACCCAGCTCATAATGGTTGGGGACAAAATCGCGGTAGGAGCCAAATACGGCCTTGTCAAAAGTGTAAGCCCCCTTTTCGAGGAGTTGTGTCCTCAACTTCATCTCAAAAAGCGGCTGCCTGCCTCTTCCGCTAAGGCTGAGGGCGGTTTCACTGCAGATGGCATCCCCTTCCAGAAACCAGGGCGGCACATATAAGCCCAGTATGGCGGCGGTACCCTGCTGCCCGAAAATCAAGCCGATCACCTTTGTCAGTCCCTGCTCCAGCTTGCTGATCTGCACCACATGCCTGTATTCGTGGAGCGAGAGTTGCTCAAGCCATGGTTGCGCATAGATGTCCTGCCCGGGTGTGGTATAGAATTCCATCCTGGCCGGCGCCCACGCTGCCAGGGCGTTGGAAGTGGCCGACTGCGTGTGCAGCAGCAGGGGGATCCGGCGCGGTTGCCGGTTCATCGAAGACGATATGAGGGGAGCCACCGTATCGAGGTAAGCTGCCAGCCAGCCGGCAGTACTTTCGTAGTAATCCGGGAAGACCACCTTCACATGCCTCGCCTTTATCTGCTTCCACCGGATGGATGCCGGCTCCTGCCCCGTGCTGTAATATTGCGCCGAAGCCCACCGGCACGACATGGCCAGGAAAAGAATAATAACCGCTACCAAAGGTCTGATCATCATACCATCAAAATGTATCAGGCCAAAGGTAGGAAAAAGATCAGGGACTGCCGGCAGCGGCGAAAGATTCAAAATGTTTCCAGAGGGGGTCGTCGGGTACGGGGGCTATAACTTCTGTCATTTCCTTTTTCACCGGGTGGATAAACGACAGGCTGCGCGCATGCAGATGGATGGAGGCATCGCGGTTCGGACGTGCCGCCCCGTACTTCAGGTCGCCCTTTATCACGCATCCGGTGGCAGCCAGTTGCACCCTTATCTGGTGGTGCCTGCCGGTGATCAGGACCACTTCGAGGAGGTGGTAACGGTCGGATGAACACAGGTGCCTGTATGTTAGTTCGGCTTTCAGCCTTCCCGGTCCGGGTTCATCCCATGCAGAAGAAATATTCTTCTGCTGGTTTTTCTTCAGGTAATGCACCAGGCGGCCCTCTTTTTCAGGGGGCATGGCAGCCGTCACCGCCCAGTAGGTTTTCCTGATCTTCCGGTCCCTGATCATCCCGTTCATGCGGGCCAGTGCCTTGCCCGTGCGTGCAAAGGCCACAGCCCCGCTCACCGGCCTGTCGAGACGGTGTATCACGCCCAGGAATACCTCCCCGGGCTTTTCGTATTTAAGCTTTATGTATTCTTTTGCCAGTTCACTCAGCGGCACATCCCCGCTTTTGTCGCCCTGCACGATATCAGACGGTCGCTTGTTCACGATAATGAGGTGGTTGTCCTCAAAAAGGATTTCCTCAGGCTGTATTTGTCGTATCCCGGCGATGGTTATGATGGTTTGATTCCGGATTAAACCAGGGTTTTTCCCGGGGTGATCAGATCAGTACTGTTCCCGCTCGTTGGGGAAGTCGAGGCTTTTCACATCCCGGATATATGTTTTCACCGAACCTTTGATCTCCTCGCTGAGGTTGTGGTACCTGCGCAGGAAGCGGGGCGAGAATTCCTGGGTAATGCCAAGCATGTCGTGCAGCACCAGTACCTGTCCGTCGACCTGGCTGCCTGCACCGATGCCAATGATCGGGACCCGGATATGTTTGGTGACTTCCGCTCCCAGTTTTGCAGGGATCTTTTCGAGGATGATGGCAAAACAGCCTGCCTCTTCGAGGATGTGGGCATCCTCCACGAGTTTTTTGGCTTCGTTTTCCTCGGTGGCCCTTACCACGTATGTACCGAATTTATGGATCGACTGCGGGGTGAGGCCCAGGTGGCCCATCACCGGAATGCCGGCCGACAGGATGCGGCCAACCGATTCGAGAATTTCGGCACCCCCCTCCATTTTCACGGCATTGGCCCCCGACTCTTTCATGATGCGGATGGCCGATTGCAGGGCCACCTTCGAATCCCCCTGGTAAGTCCCGAACGGAAGGTCGACCACCACCAGTGCACGCTTCACGGCACGCATCACCGAAGAAGCATGGTATATCATGTCGTTGAGCGTAATGGGCAGGGTAGTCTTGTGCCCGGCCATCACATTCGAAGCCGAATCACCCACAAGGATGATGTCGATGCCTGCCTGGTCGAGGATGCGGGCAAAGCTGTAATCATATGCCGTGAGCATGGCGATCTTTTCCTGCTTCAGCTTCATCTCCTGCAACACATGCGTGGTGATCTTCGGGTATCGTTGTTCTGTTTCCATGACAGCGGTCTTGGTTTATGATGGTTCCGACTCCGCAAAAGTATGAAGAAAAATCATATATGCGCAAATATGAAAGCACTTCCATGCCCCGCCGGTTATCCCTGTAAGGTGCAGTCCTTCTTCATTCGCGTAACAAGCGAAGCAGATCCGCATGGGTAACCACAAAATAAGCCTTAGGGCCACACGTTGTTTTTTTGTACCTTTGCCCACTCAATACCACAAATGATGAAACTTTCGCGTATCCTGCCCCTGTTCGGTCTGCTTTACATAATGAACGCCTGCAGCACCGATTTCGACATAAATGCATCCTACCAGGAGATCACCGTTGTTTACGGATTGCTGGATCCGGGCGCCGACACCACTTACCTGAAGATCAACAAGGCCTTCCTGGGCGAAGAAAATGCCATGATCATGGCCCAGATCCCCGACTCAAGCCAGTTCATACAGAAACTGGATGTCAGGATGTGGGCGGAAGACGATCCGGAAACGCTCTATCATTTCGACACCATCACCCTGGATAATAAAGACTCCGGCTATTTCTATTATCCGAACCACATTTTATATTATCACCCCTTCAAACCCGAAGAAAATAAAAAGTACCTGTTGCGGATCCTTTACAATGAGCATGAGATCACTTCGGAAACCAGCACCTTCAAATTCACGGAAAATGACATCAACCCTCCCGGCTTTGCATTGAAAGTAGGTTTCATCAACGACAATGAACCCAGGCTGACAGCCTGGACCCGCAATGAGCTTGCCCCCCGTTACGAGCTCACCATCCGCTTTCACTTCAAGGAGATATGGGAAGGATCGGCCGATACGGTATACAGGTTCATCGACTGGCACAGGGATTATATCAAGGCCGTGACCGGCGATAAGGTTGAGTCGTATTACACCGGCAGCAGTTTTTATAATGCCCTCGCCACTTTTATTCCATACAAGGATGGTACGCAGGAGGCAAAAGTCATCAGCCGTTTTACAGGGAATGTTGACTTCATCGTTGATGCCGGCGGCATTGAGCTCAACACCTATATGGAGGTGAACGAGCCTTCGAGCAGTATCATCCAGGACCGCCCCGAGTATTCAAACATTGAAAACGGCATCGGCCTCTTTTCTTCACGTGCGCGTGCTGTGAAGTCGAAAGGGGTTAACGACCTTACCCTGTCGGTGATCAAAGAAGACTATTACTGGCTGAAATTCATTTTTTAAGACCCGCCCCCAACATCTGAGTTTCCCGGCAACCACATTCCCATGGCATTTTCTGCCTTTTTGTCACCCCTATGCTTAAAAAAGCCGGTTTTGGCTGTCACGGCATGCCTTGGCACAATCATTGACATGAAAAGCGAAAATGAAGTGTCAAACAAACAAAATATAAGTACAAATGGGAAAAATCATTGGAATTGACTTAGGAACAACAAACTCCTGCGTGGCAGTGATGGAAGGGAGCGAGCCGGTTGTGATCCCCAACAGCGAGGGGAGAAGGACCACTCCATCCATTGTGGCATTCACCGAGAACGGAGAACGGAAGGTTGGGGATCCGGCCAAACGGCAGGCCATTACCAACCCCGAGAAAACCATATACAGCATCAAGCGTTTCATGGGCGAGACCTTTGACAGGGTCAGCACAGAGACCAATCGCGTAACCTACAAAGTGGTCAAGGGTGAGAACAACACCCCGAGGGTACAGATCGACGACCGCAAATACACCCCCCAGGAGATCTCGGCCATGATCCTTCAGAAGATGAAAAAGACGGCCGAGGATTACCTGGGACAGACAGTAACAGATGCCGTGATCACCGTGCCGGCATACTTCAGCGATTCACAGCGCCAGGCCACCAAGGAGGCAGGTGAGATTGCAGGCCTGAACGTGCGCAGGATCATTAACGAGCCCACCGCGGCTTCGCTTGCCTACGGGCTCGACAAAAAATCAAGAGAGATAAAGGTAGCCGTGTTCGACCTTGGCGGAGGCACCTTCGACATCTCCATCCTCGAGCTGGGCGACGGCGTGTTCGAGGTTAAATCGACCAACGGCAACACCCATCTCGGTGGCGATGACTTTGACGATGCCGTGATCCAGTGGCTTGCCGATGAGTTCAAAGCCGACGAAGGATTAGACCTGCGCAAGGATCCCATGGCCCTGCAACGTCTGAAGGAAGCAGCCGAGAAGGCCAAGATCGAGCTGTCGAGCTCATCCGAAACAGAGATCAACCTGCCCTACATCATGCCGGTTGACGGGATACCCAAGCACCTGGTAAGGAAACTTAGCAGGGCCAAATTCGAGCAGCTGACCGACAGCCTGATCAAGGCTACCATAGAACCCTGCAAGCTTGCACTGAAAGATGCAGGCCTGAACCCGTCCGACATTGACGAGGTGATCCTCGTGGGCGGTTCAACCCGTATTCCCGCCATACAAAAGGTGGTGAAGGACTTCTTCGGCAAGGAGCCGTCGAAGGGTGTAAACGCCGACGAGGTCGTCGCGATCGGGGCCGCCATCCAGGGCGGTGTGCTCACAGGCGAAGTGAAGGATGTGCTGCTGCTTGATGTCACCCCCCTCTCGCTGGGAATTGAAACACTGGGAGGCGTGATGACCAAACTCATCGAAGCCAACACCACCATCCCAACCAAAAAATCGGAAGTGTTCTCGACCGCAGCCGACAATCAGCCCTCCGTTGAGATCCATGTATTGCAGGGCGAAAGGCCCATGGCTTCGGGGAACAAGAGCATCGGCAGGTTCCACCTCGATGGCATACCGCCGGCACCGCGTGGCATACCCCAGATCGAGGTAACCTTCGATATTGATGCCAACGGCATCCTGAACGTGTCGGCCAAAGACAAGGGTACCGGCAAAACCCAGCAAATTCGCATTGAAGCTTCTTCGGGCCTGACTGAAGAGGAAATCAATAAGATGAAACAGGAAGCCGAGGCCAATGCCGATGCCGACAAACAGGCCAGGGAAAAAGTGGATAAGCTGAACAGCGCCGATGCCATGATCTTTCAGACCGAGAAACAGCTCAAGGAATACGGAGACAAGCTTCCTGCCGACAAAAAGGCCGAGATCGAAGGTGCCCTTGCCGAGTTGAAGGAAGCACATAAGAACCAGGATACCGCCGGTATTGACGCAGCCCTGGAAAAAATGAACGCCATGTGGCAGGCTGCCAGCTCGGCCATGTACCAGAATACCCAGCAGCCCGGCGATGCACAGGCAGGCGGAAGCACTCCAGGCGGCGACGACGGAAAAGGCGGTTCGGGCGATGACGAAGTTACCGATGTTGACTTTGAAGAAGTTCCGCCCGACGACAAGAAATAATACCAACCCGCATAAGTTCACATACAGGCTGCCCCGCAACAGGGGGCAGCCTGTTTTTTCTCAGACGTCAGGCACCTCCCATCCGGATGCCCGGCCAAAAAAACATTAACAGTATGCAGAAAGCCCCATCCTTCCCTAAAAGGCACCCTTTCAGCAAATGAATGGATTACAGCCTGCCGTTCTCTCATCTTGTTAACAAATATTTAATCGTTATTAACAGTTTTTTAGGGTAAAAATTATCATCTTTGTATGAAGAAAATCTGTATCTAAACACTAAAACATATCATTATGAAAAAAATCATTACCCTGACCATGGCCTTGCTTGCCATTTTCACCCTTGGCCTGAACGGCCAGAACGCATGGATCAATGAGATCCACTACGACAATGTCAGTGGCGACGTGGATGAGATGATCGAAGTGGTCATTGAAAATCCCGGCAGCTACACCCTTTCGCTTTTCCAGGTTGACCTGTACAACGGAAGCGGCGGGGCAGTATATAATACCAAAACACTGGACCAGTTTACGGTTGGAAACACCGTAGGCAGCTTTACCTTTTATTATTATATCTACCCTGTGAACGGCATACAGAACGGTGCTCCCGACGGCATGGCGCTCAGCTACAGCGGAACGCTGATCCCGGGACAGTTCCTGTCCTATGAGGGAACATTTACCGGAGTAGGCGGGCCGGCCGACGGTGTGCTCTCCACCGACATAGGTGTAGAGGAAACCAGTTCAACCCCTGTCGGCTATTCATTACAGCTAACGGGCAGCGGCAGCCAGTACAGCGACTTTAACTGGGTAGACCCGGCTCCCGAAACCCGCGGCGCCCTGAACAACGGACAGGGCATCGGCGGCCCGATGCCCGAGCCGACCAACTACCCCACTGCCTTTGCCGCATCACCAAACGGCAACATGATCGACCTTAGCTGGACCGACGCTACCGGGGCACAGTTGCCGGGCGCATACATCATCTTCATCAGCGAACAGGACGACATCGTGGCACCCGTAGACGGCACACCCGTTCCCGATGACCTTGACCTGAGCGACGGTGCAGGAGCAAAAAACGTCCTTTATGGCAATGAAGCATACACCTTCACCAACCTTTCTGCCAACACCCTCTACTATTTTGCCATCTACCCCTACACCAATTCGGGAGCCAACATCGACTATAAAACCGACGGCACAGCCCCGGAAGCCACTGCAACGACCAACACGGTGGTGTTATACGAAGACTTTAACTGGAGCTGGATGGCCTGGGAGAGGGTCAGTGTAACCGGCCCCCAGGAATGGAGCCGCAACAACACCTATGGCATCGGCGGATCACCCTGTGCCTATATGAACGGTTACTCGGGCGGTGCGGTTGAAAATGAAGACTGGCTCATCTCCCCGCCCATGAACCTCGACATGTATACCGGCGAGGTCCTTACTTTCTATACCGCCAAGAATTTCTCGGGACCGGACCTTGAGGTGAAATACTCAACCAACTACGACGGCAGCGGCAACCCTGCCAGCGGTACCTGGACCGACATCACCGGGATAACCTTCTCACCGGGCGGATATGCCTGGACTGCTTCCGGAAACATCGATTTTTCGGGGATCAGCGGCACTTCCGTTTACCTGGCATTTGTTTATAACTCAACATCCAGCAGCGCTGCCACCTGGGAGGTTGACAACGTGATGGTGACCGGCAGCGGTCCCGACCCGGAAGATATTGTGATCAACGAGATCATGTACAATGCTGCCGGCGGAAACGAAGACTGGATCGAAATTTACAATAATACCTCCGCTGATGTGGACCTGTCAGGCTGGCATGTCCGGAATAGCGACCCGGCCGGTACCCCGATCGCAATTCCAGCCGGGACAATGCTGGGCGCCGGAAATTACTACACCATCTCCATCGCAACCGACGGCAGTTTCCCCTTTATGCCGGACCTGGACGGGACCCTGCAGGCCAACTGGGAACTGGATGATGACAGCGACGTAGTACACCTGTACAACCTCGGCAGGATACATGCCGATCATGTACCCTATCTCGATGTTGCTCCATGGCCGACCGCCCCTGATGGCAACGGCCCCTCGCTGGCGCTCATCGACCCCGACTACGACAATGCGCTGGGAAGCAGCTGGGATGCCAGCCTGCAGAACGGTGGCTCACCCGGATCGGAAAACTTCCCGCCCGTGCCAACCATCCTGGTTACCTCACCTGCCGGAGGGGAATTGTGGGAGCAGGGATCGGAACACGAGATCACCTGGAATACCATCGTATATTCAGGCAACATCAAGATCGAACTGATCGACACCAACACCTGGTTCCCGCAACTGATCGTTTCGAACATTGCCTCATCGCTCAACAGCTATTCCTGGACCATCATGGGCTCACAGGCTACGGGCAGCGACTATATCATCCGCATATCAGACCTGGCCGGCGGCCCGGTTGGCGAAAGCCCCAATACTTTCTCCATTATTGAACCCTATGTTGATCCCGAAATCGTCATCACCGAGATCATGTATAACCCGCCTGAAAGCGGCAACGACTCCCTGGAATTCATCGAGCTTTACAACAACGGCGGCAATGCCGTTGACCTCGGTGGCTTTGAATTCGCAGCAGGTGTGGTTTATACATTCCCTTCGGTGGTGCTGAACCCCGGCGAATACTTTGTGGTAGCCGTCGACTCTATGGCCATGCTGAATACATTCGGCATTAATGCCTACCAGTGGACAAGCGGAGCCCTGAGCAATTCGGGCGAGCTCATTCACATTGTCGATGGGCTTGGTTTCCTGGTCGATTCCGTAAGGTACGACGATGTAGCCCCCTGGCCGACCCTGCCCGACGGCTTTGGCCCTTCGCTGACCTTCTGCAACCCGGACCTGGATAACGGCATTCCCGACCACTGGACGGCCTCCACCGAATTTGCAGTCATCAATGGTGCCGGCGACACCATCTGGGCCACACCGATGGCCGGATGCGACATCATCTTCCCCACTGCCGACTTCACGGCCGACGACACCACCATCGAAGTGGGAGGCACCGCCGACTTTACCGACCTCTCTACCGGAGGCACCATCATAGCGTGGAACTGGACCTTTGAAGGCGGCACACCCGGCACTTCAACCGAGCAAAACCCAACCGGCATCCTCTACGATACGCAGGGAAGCTACGACGTGACCCTGGAAGTGGAAAATGACTACGGCCAGACTGCCATCACGACCAAAACAGATTTTATCTCGGTTGACTTTGCTCCCGTGGCAAACTTCGAGGCAGACGCCACCATGCCGGCCATCGGCCAGGGAGTCAACTTCACCGACCTTTCTACCGGCACCATCACCGAATGGCTGTGGGAATTTGAAGGAGGCACACCTGCCAACTCCATCCTCCAGAATCCCGAACCCATCGTTTATGCCGCTGTCGGGTTCTACGATGTCAGGCTCACCGTGAGCAACGACTATGGTTCCGACAGCATGCTGAAAGAAGATTATATCGATGTGCAGCCTATCGGAATCGGTGAGTTTTCGGATGAGGGAGCGGTTCATTTCTATCCCAACCCGGCAAACGGCAACCTGAATATTGAAAACAAAAGCGGCATGCCGGTTCACCTGAACATCTATGCCATGACCGGACAACTGATGAAAGAAGACATCCTGCCGGAAGGAAGCACCCGTCTCAGCCTCGAAGGCTTTGAATCCGGTATCTACTTCATCCGGTACTATAATGATAGCCGGACTATCAGTACCAGTAAGCTGGTCATCAGATAACAGCAACAGCAAGGGCACAAAACCCCGGCAAAAGTTCCCGTACACAGGCACGGGAGCTTCTGGCGGGGTTTTTCAGCCTGCAACATCCAATTCATCATATCATTAACAACACTAAACAATCAAAAGAAATGAAAAAACGATACCTTATGCTCATCATGACCGCAGCGGTTATGTTCTACGCGGCACCCGCTCTGGCGCAAAACCTTGTGCTGAACGGTGACCTGGAGCTTTGGGACGACCCGCAAAACCCCACCGACTGGACAAAATCGGAAAATATCAGCCAGGCTACCAGCCCTGTCCACAGCGGCACCTGGTCGGCGGCGCATACATCCTCATCTGGAGGCACTCAGGATTTCCAGCAGGATGTAGGCGGTATTGTCGGAGGTATTAACTATACCATCAGCTATTATTATCTTGACAATGTTACAGATGCCAAAACCCGGATCTGGGCCTACTGGCTCGATGGTACATCAACGCTGCCCGACCACGCCGATGAGTTGCGTCCGGGAAGCTATTCATCCAATAACCCTGAATGGCAGCACTATTCGGTTGCCCTGACAGCACCTGCAGGCGCCAACGGCTTCAGGTTCGAGGTAAGGGTATACCATGAGAACAACATCACCGGCGGGATGGTTTATTATGATGACTTCAGCATCGTAGCCGAAGGCATTGCCCCGGAGCCCACCAACTATCCAGAAGATTTCACGGCTCTTGCCTCCGGCATCACCATTGACCTGGGCTGGACCGATGCCACCGGCGACCAGCTTCCCAACGGATACCTGGTGCTGGCCAGCACCGAAGACAATATCGTTGCACCCGTTGACGGGATCCCCGTTGCCAACGACACCGACCTTTCGGACGGCAATGGTGCCCTCAATGTGGGCTACGGGCTGGAAAGCTGCAGCTTCGGGAACCTTGCGGGCAACACGCCCTATTACTTCAAGATCTTCCCCTATACAAACGGTGCCGCCGACATTGATTATAAAACCGATGGCACGGCCCCTGCAGCCATGGCCACCACCGATGACATCAACATTGTACTTTACCAGGATTTTGACAATGGCTTCGGTACCTGGCAAACGGTGAACATCACAGGTGCGCAGGAGTGGATCATTGATCCGCAATACGGTGTGGGCGGAACGCCCTGTGCCAAGATGAGCGGTTATGAGGGCGGAAGCAATGAAAACGAAGACTGGCTGATCTCCCCGGCCATGGACCTGGAAGAGTTTGCCGCAGCCACCCTCACATATATGACAGCCATGAACTATGCAGGGCCGGAGCTGGAAGTGCTGGCATCAACCGATTATGATGGCATCAACCCCCAGGCAGCCAGCTGGGATGCACTGGGCGGCACGCTTTCGGGCGGTGGATTCCTCTGGACAGCCTCGGGCAATGTAGACCTGACGGCATATATCGGCCCATCGGTGCACATTGCCTTTAAATACACTTCAACCACTTCGGAATCGTCTACCTGGGAAGTCGACAACGTCATGGTCATTGCCGGCGGCCTGCAGGAAGAGCCCGACAATTACCCGGAAGATTTCGAAGCCGCCTCGCTGGGCGCGGCCATCCGGCTTAGCTGGACAGACGCAACGGGCGGACAACTGCCAGGTGCCTATGTCGTCATTGGCAGTGATACCGACAATATCAGCCCACCCGTCGACGGCGTGCCCATTGCCGACGACCCGGACCTTTCGGACGGCACGGCTGCACTCAACATTGCCTATGGTACCGAAGAATGTGTTTTCAGCGGCCTGCCGAACAACACTACCTATTATTTTGCCATTTATCCCTATACCAACGCCGGGGCAAACATCGACTATAAAAATGACGGTGAGGCACCGGAGGCAAGTGCAACAACGGCCGATATCAGCGTGATCGAAGCCCAGGACTTTGAAAACGGCTGGGGCAACTGGGATCGTATCAGCATTGCCGGACAGCAGGAATGGGAGATTGACCCCATTCATGGCGTAGACGGCTCGGCCTGTGCCAAAATGAGCGGCTATGACGGGCAATCCTATGCCAACGAAGACTGGCTGATCTCACCCCCCATGAATTTCGACGGCTATACCTCCGAGGTGCTGTCGTTCCAAACAGCCACCAATTATAACGGCCCTGCGCTTGAAGTGCTGATCTCGACAGATTTTGACGGTGCAGACCCGCTTTCGGCCAACTGGACCACACTGAACTGGCAAATGTCGCCCGGTGGCTGGGCATGGACACCCAGCGGCGAAATCGATGTGTCGATGTTCGAAGGTGAAGCCGTTTATGTTGCCTACAAATTTACCTCCACAAACCTGGAGTCTGCAACATGGGAAGTGGATGAGATACTGCTTACCGGGGTTGAAGTGGTAGGTATTGACGAAGCCAGCGGATTTTCGGCAGAATTGCACGTATTCCCGAATCCGGCAAAGGAAAAAGTCTTTATCGCTGCCGGCACAGAAGACAGGATACGGGTGAAACTGTATACGCTGCTCGGCACGGAAGTAGGGAAAGAAGTCAACTTCAGCGGTTCCGCCAGCATTGACCTTGCCGGATTGCCCAAAGGGATCTACCTGCTTCACTTCCTTGACACGAACGGACAGGCAAGCGTTCGCAAACTGATGGTTGAATAGGCCCCTAAGCCCTGCCCCATATGAGCAAAAGGCCCCGGGTAACGACAGACCGGGGCCTTTTTTTATTTAGATCAAATATTTGCCGCAAAAAATTGTTATTATTGTGAATGCTTTTTCCGATCCGGCGGCATGAAAAAAATATTTCGTTACATCTTCTTACTTTTACTCAGCATACTGCTGGTTACCTCCCTGAACGCACAAAACAGGAATGCATTGCGGGTTGAACTCAATGCCAACCTGAACATGGAAGACTACAACCTTGTTACCTGCGGGGAAAATGGGTTGCTGGTGTTTTACGAAAGCAATGAGAAAGGCAGCGAAGCCGGCACGCACAGATGGTATTTTGCCTTTTACGATAAAAAACTGCAGCAGCAATGGATTGCCGACACCGCACTGCTCATGGGATGTAAATTCAGCGGACATACTTATGACGGACAACACACATGGCTGCTCTTTATTAACCCCGACCGAACAAAACTCATTCATAACCTTCAGATAGTCAAGCTCAGCAACAAGAAAAATACATTTTCCATCAGCAGCGAAACCGTCAAAGGGAAACCGGTTTTTCATGGTTTCAAAAGCGCGAACGGACAAGGCATCGTGGCCCTTAACAATGACTCGTACGAACCGGAGATACTGCTGGTGGACCTGCATACGCTAAGCATAGAAAAAGTCCATCCCGAAATTGAAGGGCTCAATATTATACAAGACCTGCACTACGATGGGAATAAGAACCATTTTTTTGTTGTCCTGGGCAATTACCTGGGCAAAAAACAAAATACGATCCTTGTTTTGAAAATGGACAGCGAGGGTGATATCCTGAACACTTTCCGGGTCAATCCCGTTATCGAAAACAAAGTGCTCAACGAAGCCAGGGTGGCCTGTCCGGGAGGTGACACCCTGCTCATTACAGGCACATACCATCACCAGGCATCGCGCATTTCCGATCCGGATGAAGGTTCCGTTTCCGAATCGGCCGGCTATTTTATCTGCCAGTTTGCAGACAATGATCAAAAGTATATCAATTACTATAATTTTCTTGAATTTGAAGAGATGTACAGTGCCATGAGTACCCGTGCACTGGCAGAATTCAGGAGGAAAGCTGAAAAACAGAAAAGCAGCGATGGTGAATATTCACTCGACTATCAGTTACTTCTGCACGAAACGATATCCCTGAACGGTGACGTGGTATTGCTTTCAGAAGCCTATTATCCCGAATACCGTACCGTAACGAATATGTACTATGATTATTACGGCAGACCCATCCCGCAAACCTATACTGTTTTTGACGGTTATAAATATTTCTCAGGCATTGCAGCCTGTTTTTCGCCGGCAGGTGAAATGGTCTGGAACAGTGGCCTTGAAATGACCAACATTCTCAGGTTTGAACTTGAAAAGCATCTTGGCCATTTTGCAAGCCATGATGAGCTGGCCGTTTTTTATTACAATGCCAACCGTTTATATTACAAGGTCATCGGGGTTGATGAGGGCAGCGGAAGTCTGCAAAGCCTGAACCTTGAGCAAAAATACAGGGGCGACAAGTTGATGGAAGACCTCGGCGGGAAGACAATCCCGTGGTACGGACGGTATTTTGTCAGCTATGGCTACCAGAAGATCAGGAACAACCGCCTGGCCGACGGAAACCGCACCATCTTTTTCTTCAGCAAACTGGCCTTTCAATAGAATGATACGAAAAATCTGGTCGACGGGGCAATACATGCGTTACCTCCTGCGGGCATCATCGAAATTCGGTGTACACTCTCCATCCGTCTTCGAATTTTACACGAAGGTGATCCTTGGCGGGGATGCCGGTGAGGCATTCCGCCAGATTGAAACGCGCCGGACCTCATTGCTCAGGCAAAAGAGCCTGATCGAGACCACGGATTTTGGCGCCGCTGCGGCCGGTTATGTCTACAGGACACGGTTCAGGCGGGTAAATGCCATAACCCGGAAGTCGTCGATGAACCCGCGCCTGTGCCGGCTTTTATACCGCCTGGTTAAACATTCGGGACCGGCCAATATCCTTGAGATCGGGACAGCTATGGGCATCAGCACGCTTTACATGGCCGCCGCCGCTCCGGGGAGCAGGATCGTGACCATGGAAGGCTGTGCCGTGATCGCTGAAAAAGCCATGGAGAGTTTCCTTAAAGCAGGGTATGGCAAGATCGAGGTGATGACGGGAAATTTCGACCATCACCTGGGTGCGGCCCTTGAGAAATTTGACAGGATCGATTTTGTGCTCATCGACGGGAACCACCGGAAAGAGCCAACCATCGGTTATTTTATGAAGATACTCCCAAAACTGCACGAAGGAAGCATGGTGGTGATCGATGATATTCACTGGTCGGCAGGAATGCTTCATGCGTGGAATGTCATCAGGAACAGTGAGGAGGTAAGTGTTTCGATCGACCTGTTCAGGATGGGCATCCTGATGTTCCGTAATGATATTGCCCGTGAAAACCATATTTTGAGGTTCTGACGCAGCCGGCAGGCAGGCCAGGTCAGACTTGTTGTGAAGTAAACCAAAGCAAACTGCCTGCATCAAAACATAAAGACCGAATATTTGTTACATTTGCACCAAAGCACATACCTATGAGCGATGTCGTGATCAAACTGAATGAGATAGCCCGTCATTTCATCGTGGGTTCTGAAACGGTGAAGGCACTCCGTTCCATTTCCCTGAGCATTCACCGCAATGAATTTGTAGCCCTGATGGGGCCCAGCGGTTCAGGCAAGTCCACCCTCATGAACCTGCTGGGATGTTTGGACACACCCACCAGCGGGAATTATTTCCTGAACGGCAAAGATGTGAGCCAGCTTAACGACAACCAGCTGGCCGAGATACGCAACAAGGAAATCGGGTTCATCTTCCAAACCTTCAATCTACTGCCGCGATCTACGGCACTTGAAAACGTAACCCTTCCGCTTATTTACGCAGGGATGAACAAGGCACGCCGGCTCGAGATGGCGAAAAAGGCGCTGGACGACGTACAGTTAACCGACAGGATGATGCACAAGCCCAATGAATTATCGGGCGGGCAACGCCAACGGGTTGCCGTTGCCAGGGCTTTGGTCAACCAGCCTTCCATCATCCTTGCCGATGAACCTACCGGAAATCTAGATTCCAAGACATCCATCGAGATCATGGGATTACTGGAAGAGATCCACAGGCAGGGCAACACCATTATCGTTGTGACGCACGAAGAAGATATTGCCCAGCATGCCCACCGTATCATCAGGCTTCTCGACGGCGAGATCGCTTCGGACGAGATAAACCCCAATGTTCGCACCATCAGTTACTACCTTGATCACCAGACCTTAAAGTAAGCGCATGAGCGGGGAATTCAAGATATACACCAGGACCGGCGACAAAGGCCAGACATCCCTGATCGGGGGCACGCGCGTACCGAAGTATCATCCGCGCATAGAAGCCTATGGTACTGTTGATGAGTTGAATTCTTTTATCGGCCTGATCCGTGACCATAACATTGACACTTCCGCCAGAGAACTCCTGATTGAAATACAGGATCGCCTTTTCACCCTTGAATCACAATTGGCACATGATCCTGAAACGAAACTGACCAGGCCGCTGCCCGCCTTGTCTGATTCGGATGTGACCAGGCTCGAAGAGGCGATTGACCAGATGAACACCGGCCTTGAGCCCCTTGCAAACTTCATCCTTCCGGGCGGGCATGTGGCCGTATCTTTCTGCCATGTTGCCCGTTGTGTTTGCCGCAGGGCGGAACGAATCACCATCCGGCTGGCCGAACTGCAGTCAGTCGACCCGCTCAATATCCGTTATCTGAACCGTTTATCCGACTACCTCTTTGTACTGGCGCGAAAGATATCCAAAGACCTGGGTGCAACTGAAACACCTTGGATACCAAGAGTTTGATGCATATTCTGGCAGGTTAAAATTTAACTTGACTTTTACAGAAAATAAATTATTTTTGCAAAAATTTAAACTCACCCAAATATATGTACTGGACACTTGAATTAGCTTCGAAACTGGAGGATGCACCCTGGCCGGCCACCAAGGAAGAACTGATTGATTTCAGTATCAGATCGGGCGCCCCGGATGAAGTGATTGAAAACCTCAGGGAGATAGAGGACGAAGGAGAGGTATATGACAGCATTGAGGATATCTGGCCGGATTATCCCACAAAAGAAGATTTCTTTTTCCACGAAGACGAGTATTGATACCCGGCAATAAGAAAAAATGCACGGCCGCTCCTGATACAGGGGCGGTTTTTTTTCTGTTCAGGAAAACATGCTAAAGTTTACCTTGCCGTATTTCCGCTGCTGATCGAGGTGTTCATCACAACCCAGATCCATTCCCGCCGGATGCTCAATGACAAGCCAGCCCTCATCCCTGAGAAGTTGGCGGCTGAAAACCAGGGCGGGGATGTCTGCAGCCCCATCCATATCGTAAGGAGGATCGGCAAAGATGATGTCGAACTTCCGGCCGGTTCGTTCGAGGAAGGTGAAAGCGTTGGCCCTGACAACAAACAGGTTTTCAAGACCGATCTTACGGGCCGTTTGACTGATGAAAGCGGCACAGCGGGCATCCAGTTCGATGCTGTGCACTTCGGCCGCGCCCCTTGAAGCAAATTCGTATGATATGCTGCCAATACCTGCAAAAAGGTCCAGTACCATCAGGCCCTCAAAATCATAATGATTATTCAGAATATTGAAGAGTGCTTCCTTTGCCATATCGGTTGTAGGCCTGACAGGGAGGTTGCCCGGAGCCAAGATCCTCCGGCCCTTGTGGGATCCGCCGATTATTCGCACAACGAAGCGTTAAACAATGTATAATAATAATGCCCCGGCATCCGGTCAAAAACAAAACTGTACCTGAAGTCGCTGTTACGTTCCATGAAACTCACATTACGTATGTATTTATGGACCATTTCGGAGAGGGATGAATGCCTGTCGACCTCGCCCAGCATCATCAGCTCAATGGTTTCGGGGTTCAGTTGCAGTTGTTCCACCACGAAGATCAGGTAATACAAATAATCCTCGGCTGTATTGTATGTAAAGGAATTGCAGTATCCCGGCTTTTTATTGAGGATCTGCAGCACCTCAATTCCCGTGGCGCTTGTATTGACAAAGAGCAGGTTTTTATTCTCCAGGTTACTGTATTTTTGAACAAGGCTTTGAATAAGGATGGTGGCATGGTGAAAGATCCTGGCTTCGGGGAATAGTTTTTGCAACCACTGTTTCAGATCGGGTGGCAGGTAATAGATGGCACAGGCGTCGGCACTGCTGATAAAATCATGATACACGGAGCTGCTTTCATAAGGTCCGCCGGCCATATTAAAATTATAGATCACTGCCCGTTCCTCTTCGCTGAAAAGGGCCCCGGGAACCAGGGTTGATTTTCCCGAACGGCATACCAGTCGCACCTTGCTGTAGGGATTCGTAAGCCAGGCCAGCTCATTTTCAAAAAGCCGCCGGAGCCATGGCAGATCATATTTTTGCTCTTCCCCCGGCACTATTACTTTCCTTTCAGTACCTGAGAGGCTGAAAGCCTCCAGATGGCAAAACTTGTTTGTGTTCAGGTCGAGAATACAGAATGCAAACCCGTCGGGGCCCAGGCACAATACCAGTTCCTGTTCATAAAAACGCTGCCTGTCGAAGCCCGGATCTGAAAAGGTATGGATCGCTTTTAAACTATCAGCCATAAACAAGGCTCAGTGGTTACTCCCAGTTGCCGTCGGTCGACGGTTCCTCCATCGAACCCACCTTAAGGCCGGGATATTTGTCGATATCTTTCCGGGCCTTGATCAGGTTCACAACCATTTGCCTGTTAAGTCCCTTCAATATCTCATTGTAATGTGCAGAAGCTTCAAATACCTGCACGCGCAAACCGCCTCTTTCCACTTCACCGGCATCGAGCTTATACATTTCCCCGGCGCCCGGAATATAGGGAAGTGAGTCGAGAATGAAGTGATGCCTGTGTCTGAAGAGGGAGTCTGCCACACTGGTAAGGCCAATGGTGTCGTTAATGGTCTTGGTAAAGGTTGTATCGTCCGGATCGGGGATCCGTTTTACGATGGGGATCTGCCCCTCACGCAGGAAAAGCAACAAGGTGTCGAAACTGGCGGCATATTCATTGTTGATCTGCTTATATACCTGCTGCACACTGCGGATATCTTTCAGGTCCTGGATCACCAGGGCTTCCCTCTCAGCCTTTTTCGCATTAAAGACCAACGGCTTGTTAATGCTTTGATAAACGAAGTAAGCCAGGATGATGATCACGATGAACAGGGCGATCTGGATAATGATTCTTTTCATTTACATTTTGTTTTGGGATACAGGCAAAGTTAAAACTTTTTTTGAACAGGGTCTTTACAAGACAAATTTTTTATTAAATACTGTATGCTGCTTAATTATCATTTGAGCTGTCGCGACATGTATTGATCCCGGTTCCGGGATCCGTGCAAAGAGCCGTCAGGGTGCCGTGGCGGGATAGACCGGGATATCTTCCGTAAAACGGTACGTTTTCCGCTGGTAGTCCATCTGGCAGCAGAAGTGCAGCATCCCGTTGGTAACAACAATGTATGGCACTTTGAGCACCGAGTTGTACCTGGCCACCTGATCGAAGGTTTCCTGTGATATCCTGATTGCAGGTGATTTACATTCAACGATCATCCAGGGCCTGCCGCCACGGTCATGCACCAGGATGTCGGGACGCCGGGTCATGGTATTCATCACCAGTTTTTTTTCCAGCACGAGCAAGCCGGCCGGCACCTGCTTATGGTCAAGCAGGTAATGGATAAAATGCTGCCTCACCCATTCTTCCGGAGTCAGGGCAACATATTTCCTTCTGACTTCGTCGAAGATCAGGAAGTGCCCGTCTTCTTCCTTCAGGCGGCAGCCATAAGCCGGCAGGTTCAGTTGCTGCATGGGATCATCCGGCATCTCGTTCCTCCATCGACCGCATGGAGCGGTTTTTAATAAGTGACCGTATCGGTCTGATGATGCGTTCCAGGAAACGGCTGTCCTGGGTCACGATCTCGGCCTTCCCTCTCATCATCTGCACAAAGGGAAGGTCAATCTGATAGTTGGTTCTCAGCCCGTTGGGAAAGGAAACATCAACAGAATAGGTATTGTCGGCGGGCACAACGGAAATCTTTTCAACGTAACCGCTCACCATCCCGAACTCCATGTAGGGATAATTATCAAAGCGGATGTTTACCTTCTGCCCGGGCCTGACCTTTCCCGAACGGTACACGGGCATGGTAAGCTTCCCGATAATGCCTGACGAATCGGCAGGGACGATGCTGATGATCTTCTCACCGGCATTGATGTTCTGATTTACGGTCCAGAACTTATTGAAAGTCACCTGCCCGTTGATGGGGGCAACAATGAGGTAATCCTGCGTCCACTGCATGAGGGCGGCATTGAGCCTGTTAAACGATTTGCGCATGGCAAGTTTCATTTCGTTGATCCGCTGTTCGTACTGCAAACGCAACTCAATGATCTCGCTCCCCAGTTCGTTTATCCTGATCTGGGTATTGGCCAGGCTTGTGCGTGCACCCTCAAAAACATGCTGTTTTTGCAGCAAAGCGCTGCGGGCATTTTCAAGCTCGGCCGTAGAGATGGCATTACTGTCGTAGAGCGACTCAAAACGGCTGTAATTCTTGTTTTCCAGTTGCAGGTCTTCTTCCAGGGTTTGCTTTTGGGTATAGAGATAATTATAATACAGGTTATAATCATTGATCTGTTGTTCGATGGTGGCAATCTTCTTATTGTGGTAATCCAGTTCAATGAAGTTCTTCAGGTCGAGAAAATCCTTCAGGAACCCTGCATATTCTTCCTGTACCTCCCCCAGGCGGTAATTGTCGTCGAAGACAAAAGCCGTGATATCATCAAATTCATTTTCGTTGAGCAGCGTCCTGAAACGACGCAGGGCTTCCTTCAGGCTGAAAATGTCCTCGAAGCGGGCAGGATTCTCGATCACGGCAATGCTGTCGCCACGGCTGAGCTGCTGTTTGTCTGAAATAAAGAAATGTTCGATCTTCCCGGTTGAACGGGCCACCACATCGGCGGGCGGCTGCGTGGTTACCAGCTCAATATCGAGATTGGGCACTACCTCCGGGTATTTGAAGAACCAGCTTCCTGCTAGCAGCAAGGCAACGATCGTAAAAAACAGCAGGGTGCCCCACCTGATGATCCAGGAAGGCACGCTGCCCAGTATTTCCTGGACAGGTTCACTGCGGAATTCGATCCTTTTATTTTGTGTATCCTTTGCCATGACGTTTCATCGCTGCTTATCCGCCCAGCTCAAGTTGATTCCTTATCAGTTTATAATATGCACCCTTCAGTTTTGTCAATTCGTCGTGGGTGCCTTTCTCGATCAGTTCGCCCTTTTCCAGCACGATGATCTGGTCTGCATGTGTAACCGTACTCAAACGGTGTGCCACCACTACGGCCGTTTTTCCCTCGAAAAACTCGTTGAGTTTTTCCATGATCTCCTTTTCATTGTTGGCATCGAGGGCGTTGGTAGCCTCATCGAAAAAGAGGAATTCCGGGTTTTTGTATACAGCCCTGGCAATGAGGATGCGTTGTTTCTGTCCCTGGCTGAGCCCGGTGCCTTCCTGCCCGATCCTGGTGTTATATGCCAGCGGCAGTGATTCGACAAAGTCCCGGATATTGGCCACATGCACGGCATGCAATAGTTTTTCCCGGTCGATATGGTCATCGCCTACGGCGATGTTCCGGGCAATGCTGTCGGAAAAGATAAATCCATCCTGCATCACAGCGCCACACTGTTGCCGCCAGAACCTGCCATTGATATTTTTGATATTCATGGATCCTACCAGCACCTCGCCTTTTTCCGGCGGATAAAAGCCCAGCAGCATTTTCACCAGCGTTGTTTTTCCGCTTCCGCTTGCCCCCACAATAGCTGTCAGCTTCTTTTCAGGGATTTCAAAATTCAGATTCTTCAGTACGGCTTCGGAGTGCGGGCCGGCATACCGAAAAGTCAGGTTCCTGACCTCGATGGTTTTTTTAGCCGGTAGTGAGGCTACCCTGGATTCGCCGGGCATCTCTTCTTCATCCTTCTGATGGATCTCCCCAAGCCTTTCAAGGCTTATCTTGGCATCCTGTGCCGAGCGGAAGAAGGTGATCATCTGGTCGATGGGGCTGTTCAATTGCCCGATGATGTATTGCACGGCCATCATCATCCCCAGGGTCATGTCGCCCCTGACCACCGAGTCGGCGGCTACGAATATGATAAGAATATTCTTTGTTTGATTGAAAAATACCGCACCGGCCTGCTGGTACTGGTTCAGGGCCAGTCCCCTGATATTGATCTTAAAGAGCCTGGCCTGTATCTTCTCCCAGTCCCAGCGTTTCTGCCTTTCGCAATTATTGAGTTTGATTTCCTGCATCCCGGTGATGAGCTGTATGAGGTTGCTCTGGTTATCGGCCATCTGGGCAAAACGCTTATGGTCCACTTCACGTCGTTTCTTCATGAACAGCAACACCCAGGCAATATACAGACCGCTGCCCAGCAGGAAGATGAGCAGTATCTTGAGGCTGTATATGGCCAACACCACACTGAATATAAGAAGCGTGACCATTGAAAAAAGTATGCTGAGCGATGAAACCGTCAGGAAGTTCTCGATACGAGTGTGGTCGCCTATGCGTTGCATAAGGTCGCCGATCATCTTGCTGTCGAAAAAGCCGATGGGCAATTTCATGAGCTTGATCAGGAAGTCGGAGATCAGGGATATGTTTACGCGGGTGCTGATATGCAGCAGTATCCAGCTCCGGATGAATTCGACCGAGGCCTGGCTGATAAACAGCACAAGCTGGGCAATGAGGATAAGTGTGATAAAGCCCAGGTCCTGGTTGGCAATACCAATGTCGACGATGGCCTGTGTAAGGAAGGGAAAGATAAGCTGGAGCAGGGCACCCAGGAACATGCCGAGGACCAGTTGGGTAATGAACTTTCCGTAAGGTTTCAGGTATGAGAAAAGAAAGCCGAATGTTTTCTTGTTCTGCTGCTCTCCTTCCTGACGGTAAAAGTCGGGCGTGGGTTCCAGCAGCAGGCATATGCCCTGGGGTTCACCCTCGCTTTTGGTGCTGGCCCATTGTGCCAGGAAATCCTGGCGTCCGTACCTGATCAGGCCATGAGCCGGGTCGGCCACATAAACATGTTTCCGGGTGATGCGGTAAATGACCACGAAATGTTTTTGCTTCCAGTGTGCGATACACGGCAGGGGCGATTCCTTTGCCAGCTGGTCGAGGCCCAGTCTTACACCCATGGTACGAAAGCCGATCGATTCGGCGGCATCGCTGGTTCCAAGCAGTGAAACACCTTCGCGGGTGATAAAGCTCCGCTCACGAAGGGTTTGTACCGAGTAATTACGGCCATAGTGCTTTGCGATCATCCGCAGGCAACTGGGGCCGCAATCCATGGCATCAAGCTGCTTGTAAAAAGGGAACTTAGCCATAATACCGCATACCTTAAGTAACTTATACTTATTTGTTGTGGAAATGTTACCTGCAGGTAAAAATAAAAGTTTTTCCCGCTACCGGCCGTCAGCCATCAAAACAATCATAACTTTGCATATATGGCATTTTACCGGAGCATAGCCAATTATTACGACTTCATCTTCCCGCTGAACCCGGCCATGGCAGGCTTTGTTGAAGATAGTTTCGGGGAGAAGGCTGAAAAGACCCTGCTTGATATGGGATGCGGCACCGGAAACCTCTGCATGGCCCTGGCTCCCATTTTCGCCAGGGTGATCGGCGCCGATCCCGACGGCAGCATGCTGGCTGTGGCACGTGAAAAGGCGGGTAAAAGTTTTCGCAACCTTCTTTTCATACAGGCCGGGATGCTCGATACCGGCAGCCTTCCATGCAAAGTTTGCCACGGCATCCTTTGCATGGGCAACACCCTGGTACACCTGGCCTCAACCGGGGAGGTGCATTCCTTCCTTGAGCAGGCACGCAGGCTGCTGGAGCCGGGAGGCAAGCTCCTGTTGCAGATCATCCACTACGACAACATCATCGATAATAAGCATGGCGGCCTGCCCACCATTGAAAATGATACGATTAAGTTCATCCGGAATTATTATTACCATGCCCGCACAAACACCCTTGATTTTGAGACCATACTCACTGTAAAAAGCAACGGGCATGTGGTCAGGAATGTTGCCCCCCTCCTTCCCCTGCGCCGGGCCGAATTGCACGGGCTGTTGTCCGTTGCGGGATACGGCAGCATCCGTATGTTCGGGGATTTTAACAGGAATCCCCTGGCGGACGACAGCATGCAGCTTGTTGTTGAGGCAGTGCCATAATTAGCATGAATACAAACACTTCGGGCATTGCATTGGAGTCGGTCATGAAAAAACCGGCAACAGTGCCGGGCCTGCGCCACGATTCATCTGCTGCCGGTAAAACGAAGGTAAATGATCCGGCCGGCATCTTCCGGGAAGGCAGGCCGCCGCAGCTGCGCTGCCACCCATCCCTTACACCTGAGGGCCACCCATGCTCTACGCCTGCATTGGCGCACCCTCTCCTTTTTGCCGGAGTCATCCGGAAGAAATACCTCCCAACCCGTATAGGTTAATACCCAAAAAGCGAAAAAGTCGCACTTTTTTCCGAACTTTTTTTTTGCCTGAGGTATTTCTTCCCTGCATGACCCGTCAACTGGCATAAATGCCGTATTTTTGCAATAAATGGCATCAAGCCCGGGGCACAAGCCCGGATACAGGTTTCTGATGCATGACATCGGAAAAACAAACCACACCCTTCACGTCCGCCGGTGCGAACGCGAAGGCGGATTAAATCGGGATCATGAAAACAAAAGAGGAAATTGTTCAGAACTGGCTTCCCCGCTATACCGGTGAAAAGCTTGAAAACTTTGGTGAATACATCCTTTTGACAAACTTCAACCGTTATGTTGAATTATTTGCCAAAATGAATGATGTTGAGGTAAAGGGAAAGGAAAGACCCATGCCCTGCGCCACAAAAGACGACATCAGCATCATAAATTTCGGCATAGGCAGCGCCAATGCAGCCACCATCATGGACCTGCTCAGCGCCACCAAACCCAAAGCGGTACTGTTCCTTGGCAAATGTGGCGGATTGAAGAAAAAGAATGACGTAGGCGACCTGATATTGCCCATCGCAGCCATACGCGGTGAAGGCACATCCGACGACTACATGCATAAGTCGGTTCCCGCACTCCCGGCCTTTAACCTGCAAAAAGCCGTTTCAACCACCATACGGAATTTCAACCGGGACTACTGGACCGGCACGGTATATACTACCAACCGCCGGGTTTGGGAATACGATGATGATTTTAAGGAACACCTGAGAAGAACACGCAGCATGGCCATCGATATGGAAACGGCCACCATATTCATTGTGGGTTTCAGGAACGAGATCCCCTCGGGCGCCCTGCTGCTGGTATCAGACCAGCCCATGATCTCCAGCGGCATCAAAACCACCGAAAGCGATGACAATGTAACCGACCTCTTTACCGAAGAACACCTGAAAATAGGAGTTTCATCCCTCAAAATGCTCATCAATAAAGGCATTACGGTAAAGCACCTGTATTTTGACTATTTCGAGGAAGGGGATGACGTATGAAATTTGAGGATATTCTCCGCGACCTGAGTAAAAAAATTTACAAGCCTGTATATTTTCTTCACGGGGAGGAAGAATTCTTTATTGATGTAATTTCCGATCATATCGAAGAAAACGTGCTTGATGAGGCACAAAAGGAATTCAACCAGACCATCCTGTACGGGAAAGATACCAGCGCAGGCAGCATCATTGATACGGCCCGGCGCTTCCCCATGATGTCGAATTACCAGGTGGTCATTGTGAAAGAAGCCCAGGCCCTCGACAAACTTGACGAACTGACCACTTATGCCGGAAATCCTTCCAGGGAAACCATTCTGGTGATCTGTTACAAGCACAAGGCTTACGACAGCCGGAAATCATTGATAAAAACCATCATGAAGACCGGGGTCGTTTTTAAGTCCGACAGGCTGTATGAAAGCAAGATACCGGCCTGGATCAACGATCAGCTGAGGGAAAAAGGCTATACCATCACTCCCGAAGCGGCCCGCTTGCTGACGGGGCATCTGGGCAACGACCTTTCGAGGATCAGGAACGAACTGGGCAAGCTGGTGTTAAACCTCGAACCCGGTCAAGCCGTTGATGCAGGCATCATCCAGGAAAACATTGGCATCAGCAAAGACTTTAACATCTTTGAATTGCAGAAGGCCATGGGGATGGGCGATGTGGTCAAAGCCAGCCAGATTTGTCAATATTTTGCTGCCAACCCCAAAGCCAATCCTTTTGTGCTGACCATCGCCCTACTGTACCAGTTTTTCACCAAGATATTGATTTTCCATTCCGTTAAGGACAAAACCAATAACAACAGCCTTGCCGCAGAACTGTCGGTCAGCCCCTATTTCGTGGGCGATTACCGGACTGCAGCCAGGCAATTCGGCATTGACAGGACCATCCGTGCCATTTCACTGCTCCGCGAATATGATATGAAATCGAAAGGTGTGGGCAATGATTCGGCTACACAGGGGGAGCTGCTACGGGAGATGATCTACAGGTTGATGCACTGAAAATACTGCTGCGTGCTGCAGAGGCCTGCCGGGCAGGACTTTCTATCTGCGGTCTCAGTTAAACAGTCCGCTGATCTCATCCGCATACTTTTCCATGATATGGTTTCGTCTGAGTTTCAGGCTGGCGGTTAACTCACCGTTCTCTACCGACCATTCCTTTCCAAGAATATGAAAACGCATGATTTTTTCGGTATTTCCGAAAAAAGTGTTGAAATGGTCGATCTCCTTCTTGAAGCGGTCTCTGACCACTTTTTCCTTTACCATTTCCTCTTTGGTTGTAAAGCGTATGCCTTCGAGGTGGCACCAGGTTCGCAAATATTCAAAGTCGGGGACGATGAGGGCGGCAGCATATTTCTGATTTTCACCCACCACGATAAGGGCATCGATGAAGGGCGATTCGGTAAATCTGTTCTCGATCTGCGCCGGGCTGATATATTTTCCCAGCGAAGTTTTAAATATCTCCTTTTTGCGTCCGGTGATGCGCAGGTGACCGGCGGGTTCAAGTTTTCCGATATCGCCGGTATGGAACCAGCCATCGCTGCTGATCACCCCGGCAGTCATACCCGGCTCCCTGAAATAGCCTTTCATCACATTGGGGCCGCGTGCCAGGATCTCGCCGTCGTCGGCAATCTTCACTTCCACGTTGGCCAGTGGCTTTCCAACTGTACCGAAAGCCGCTCCGCCTTTTTCAAAAGTATTGACGGCAATGACCGGGGATGTTTCGGTGAGGCCGTATCCTTCCAGTACCGGAATGCGGGCAGCGGTGAACACCTTTGCCAGGCGCGGCTGAAGGGCCGCTCCGCCCGAAACGATCACCCGCATGTTCCCGCCCAGGGCATCGCGCCACTTACTGAATATCAACTTATTTGCAAGCGATAACTGAAGCCTGTAAAAAGGATCCTTCCTGCCGTAATCGTACTGATGGCCGAGCCTGACCGCCCAGAAAAACAGTACGCGCTTAATGCCGCGCAACTTCCGCCCCTTGGTCATGATCTTGTCATATACCTTTTCGAGCAGCCGCGGAACGGTTGTAAGGATATGCGGGCATATCTCCCTGATGTTATCGCCAATGGTACCCATGTTTTCGGCATAATAGATCGACACGCCCAGGTAATGGTAGGTGTAAATGTTCATGCGCTCATATACATGACAGAGCGGCAGATAGCTGAGCCCCCGCGAATACTGGTCGACCGGAAAGATCCTGTAAACCCCTTCAACATTGCTGAGCAGGTTTTGATGCGACAGCATCACCCCTTTTGGAATTCCGGTAGTGCCCGAGGTGTAAATGATGGTAACCACATGGTGGGGATCGATGGCGTTTTCACGCTTTCTCACCTCTTCGGGATCGGGGTTTTCCTTTCCAAGCCCGAGAAGTTCGCCGAAATGGCTTACATCATCAATATGCTTAAAGGTATAAAGGCCCTGCAGCGATTTTACTTCAGGCAGGATATGCTGGATCTTGCGCAGCAATTCCATCCCTGCCACAAAAACGAACTTTACCCCGGCGTGGTTCAGTATATACTTGTAATCCGATTCGCTGATGGTGGGATATATGGGCACATGTACCGCACCAATCCGGCTGACGGCCATGTCGATGAAATTCCACTCAGGGCGGTTATCGGATATGGTGGCAATATTATCGCCCGGCTGAACACCAAGCTTCAAAAACCCGTAACTGAGATGGTCAACGATCTCAATATACCGGTCGATGCTGTATTTGACCCATTCACCGTCTTCCTTCCCGGCTATAACATCATCCTTCGGTTCGAACTTGTCTTTGTAATAGGGTAACAGATCAAAGATCCTGCTTACTTCCATCCGTTGAATAATTAATCAGACTATTTTTCCGGACAATAATAATAAAAATATCGAAACAATGAAATGAAATGAAATGAAAAGGCAGTCTCACGAATTCAGCCCTTTAACACTGGAACACGGCCCCGAAACCTCAGTGGCCTGCCCCGAGACCTCGTGGGTTTCAGTGTTTCAGTGTTTCAGTGTTTCAGTGTTTCAGTGTTTCAGTGTTTCAGTGTTTCAGTGTTTCAGTGTTTCAGTGTTTCAGTGTTTCAGTGTTTCAGTGCCTGCCCCGATTACTCGGGGTTTCAGTGCTTGCCCCGAGACCTCGTGGGTTAAACTGTTATGCTGATTCAGATACTTCACTCAAACCCACACCCACACACAACCATGTAACCATGTAACCATGTAACACTTTCCCCGATATCCGGTACCTCACCTAAACAAATCACCGCGTGTCCCGAGAACTCGGGGAATCACCGAATTAACAGTGTTTCAGTGTTTCAGTGTTTCAGTGTTTCAGTGCCTGCCCCGATTACTCGGGGTTTCAGTGCTTGCCCCGAGAACTCGGTAGTTAAAGGGTTAAAAGGGGTACGAGGGACCCTTCGCTTAGCTCAGGGCAGGCTCCGGGACGAGGGACGGGGAAATGAGCAATTTCTCTTAGTTTTTTGATAACGACCGTTCCGGCTACAGTTCAGATTTCAGATTTCAGAATTCAGAATTCAAATGGCCAATCTTCCGCGCAGCGGAAGCAGCCCGTTGGTGCACCTCAGCCGGGATTGTTTTTTTGTTTGCCACGAATACACGAATACCGGATTATTCTTTTGTGCATAAGGCTTGTGTTTTTTGCTACTACGAAGATCTGAAAATGCTTTTTCCATTCGTGCATTCGTGGCTGTTTTTTCCATGGATACTCAGTGAATGATACACTCCCAGGCAAACCCGCTAAAATTGTTTCATAAAAAGGGACTGGCAGAACCGGCAGAAACTAAAAAACAACATCTCCCCTGAATAAGCAAAATTATTTCAACTCCCAGGATTTTTCAAGACCTGATTGGTAGAAGGGATACGGGATACCGATAGATAGTAAAGAATAATTTTTATCAAAAACAAAACCTGGCCGGAAACCAACTGCAAAACAAAACTACCGATAAACCACCTTCTCGGTATAAACCTGATCACCTGCATATACTTTTACAAAATAGAGCCCTATTGCTTGTGAAGCCAGGTTAATTTGCATTGTGCCGGTTGGGATGTTTTGCTTGTAGAAAACTGTGTTTCCCAAGGTGTTTAAGACTTCCACGGTGAATGTTGATACATCTTCTTCTTGAAATTCAATATTAAATATACCTGGGTTGGGGTTGGGGTAGATTATGCAAGATTTGGAGGATTCATCGGCCCTTGAACCTAAAAGATCAATATTCGCAGAAGCTTTGGCTGTCCCCTTCATGCTTTTGTTAGAATTATCAACCCATCCTTCCCATCTTTTTTGGCTTCCCTCTCCACTATAGAAGTATGCTACCAAATAATACATATTTTCGGTTAAGATGGTGTCAATGCTGGTGCTGGCCATTTTTGAAGAAGGTTCCATTAATATTTGTTTCCCACAAACAAATATTTCCTGTCCTTGGTCAGTATAGAGGCTAAGCTCTGCCAATTTTGCATTTTCTACCTCAAAAGTAATTTGATCATAAATCTCTTTGGGGCCATTGAGAATATTGATTTTTGTAACAGGTTCCGGTACAGCCCGGAAATATGACCCTTGTTCAGCATGAAAGCCCGGGTGTAAATGAACACTCTCGCCGGCAGTGAATTGAATTGAGGCTCCAGGCTTAATAATGCATTTCTGGTGCTCTTTATTCGGATCGTTCGACCGATATTGCACCCTACCGGGGTCCGCAATGGAACCATGGATTTCTTTTCCAGCAGTGTAGGAAAAATCATCTCCGCTGGTAAACTCCGAAAGGTTCCATGTCATAATATCATTGCTGTTAAACTTTGTTTGGTAACCTGTCTCATCTACCCATAGATCATGAAACCTCATTTCCATTTTATGTGGTGCTTCTGAATCTCCTCCAAAATAGAATGTTTTAGAAATCCATGAATCTTTTAATACTGATAAACCAGAATTATCCTCCCTTATTCCAAGGCATTTGGTCTCATCATTGCTAGAATACCAATTGCTAATTATCATGCCTATTACCCATCGGCCAAGATACATATCAACCAATGGGCTTGCATCAGGGTTAAAGCTCATTTCATCTATTCTATGGGCAACAAATAATTCTTCATCTTCATCATTATGATAATATAATGAATAACGCACTGTACTTGGATCATCTCTAAAAATCCAGCCCAAGTGCATTTTAAACCTATTATGATGATATGGATTATCTGTGAAATTAATTCTTCCAATCTTATTCCATCCATTTGTGCTATTCAGGCTCTCTGGATTGTAAGAGCAGTTATCATACATATGGGCGCGGAATCTAAACCTTCGATCTGAATTATCGAATTTCCATTTATTCCACAAAGGTGGGGGCGTACAGAAATGAACACCCTTTAGAATTTTCTTCTTACCTTCATCCACATTGGAAGAGTTTCCAAGGTCGTTTGAAAACTGAGGATAAACACATGCAGAAATAAAAAGCAGTAAAAAAGATATTTGTATATTTTTCATATTTTTTTAATTAATCGTATTGAAACTAAAAACCTAAGCCAATAACCAAAGGCATAATATATAATGCGTAATATTTTTTTTCACCATATGAAAAATTAGAGTCAAAACTCATAGCAACTTTAAACCGTAATCCAATATGTAACTTCCAGACCATAACATATAGTGCAACTTCAATGCCAACAAGAGAAGGGTTTCCCCAGCTAGGATCGTCCATGGGGCTTGGAATTGAAACGAAAGGTCCCCAGTCAATATAAAAACGATTCGATATTGCGAAACGATAGAAAAACTGAAATTTTAAGAACTCAAAATGATACTCGTAAGGTTTATCGTACTCATCAGGATCACTGCTATTTTGAATGGGACTGCTCGCAAGCAAAACCTGGAAGCTGAAACCATTAGTAGCACTTACCCCAAAAACAACATTGCATTTAAACCTGTGGGCATAGGAATATGAAAAAGCCAGTACTTCAGCTGATATGCTATGTTGGTGTTTTTTGTCTAAAAAAACAGGCCCTGTTTTCTGTGCAGATGATAAATCAGTCAGTAATATTAAAACAAGTGTCATGAATAATATTTTCCAAATTCTCATAAACCCCTTTGCCTTAGTTAGGTTGCTCAAAAGTTTTGAACAGATGATGCAAACATATTTATAAATCAGTGTAAAGCTATTCTCGCATTTTCTCTTTTTCCAGCTTTTCAACTTTTTTCTCCAATTCAATTACATACAAAGTTAACTCTTCTATCTTCTGAAGCAATATGGCATCCATTTCCCCCAGATTGATACCGTTTTCAAGGACTTCCTCCTCGCTGGGAACATCGGGCAGGTGCTTGTTTTCGTTTATAAATGCTTCTACTTCGGAAAGAGAACGCAAAGCATAATTTTCATCAAAAACAAAGTCGGACCAGGAAACAACTGATTTCACTTCTATTTCCTGTGCTTCTAGTTTATTCGATATCCATGTCCGGCCATTGGAGTTAACAACGAATACTTCATCTCCATCATCACCCGCTTCTGTTTTTATAACAAAACTTTTCTCATTCCATCCGCTGATCATAATCCGTGAGTTCACATGAAGTTTTGCCTCTGGTTCACTTAAGCCAACAGCCACATTGCCTTCATGGTTAATTCTAAGTCCATGTATCCAGTTATCAGTGTCGTGCGGCCCAATAACAAAGCCAGCAGTATTGTTTTGATTTGTTGTGCCTGACCAAAATATACCAGCATCACCTTTTACAGTACTGGGGCAATAGCTTCCATTATTGCCCAAACGCGGAACAAAGAAGATTCGTCCGCCTTCTTCTGTAATGAACTCTGCTGATTTTTGGTTGAGGGTTCCATCCTGCACCACATTGATTCCTGCACCCGGCCAAATACCAGCTTTGTTAGCCATAGTACCAACAGCAATGTGTCTATCTACAGTTAGACCGTATGTATCAGACAAGCCCATCTGAAAACCATCATTATTCATGAACGCAAGCATATCATCCATTTTGCTGATACTGTAATCACCGCTGCTGTTGTGAAATATAAGTGAGACAAGATCGCTTTTGGCACCAATAATAGCTTTTGCATCTGAATATTTGAAAGATCCCAGGTTATCTTCAACATGGAACAGGGCCGCCGGCTCTGCTATGCCAATTCCCACTTTGCCTCCCTGGAAAAGATGGTTTTGTGTTGTTCCGTAAACCATTCCCAGGTTGCTGCGGCAACTTATGCCATTCTCCATATCGCCAAGAAACAAACTGGCCTGCCAGGAATTTTCTCCACCCTGAACAGGGGCCTTGTAAGGTTCGATGTAAATATCGGCAGCTTCACCGGCCTGGCTTCTGATGTGCAGTTTTGCTTCGGGCGGGTTGTACATAAAATTGCCGATGCCCATGCGGCCACCAAGGAACTTATAGTCGGCGCTCGATCTGAAGATAAAACCAGCATTCACATCACTCGAAATACCATAATTGAGGCTACCAAGGGCAAGCATGGCCTTTTCGCCACCCGCCCAGTTGTTGGGTTCGATAAATAGCGTGGCATTCTCGCCTTCATCGGAGCGAAGGTGGAGCTTGGCCTGGGGGTCCAAGTATCCTGAGCTGTTCCTGATGTTACCAATTGCTATTCGGCCGGTTTTGTCGAAATACGGGCCCGATTCTGCCGGTCTTGAAATATAAAAAGTTGGATTGCTGCTGTTAAAGCCAACCATAAAGCTTGGACCGTCGTTATTTTCAAGATATAATTCTGCATTGGCAACCCCTCTTCCAAATACAATAGAGCCGTCGCCTCGTGCTTTCACCCATCTACCCATAGCGATTGAAAAACTTGATTCTGCATAGGCATGCGAGCCCATTGCTGTGGAATAATTGCCAATAGCGAAACTTTGATAACCAGAAGCAAATGCTGAATGTCCTTCTGATATCGATCCATAGCCAATTGCCGATGAATTAACGCCATTGTCGTTACTTTCAGGACAGTGTACACATTGTGAATACACACTGGTGTGGCCAAATATTAACATGGCAAAAAGACTTATAATTATTTTTGTTTTCATATTTTAATGTTTTTTATTTTTTAATCCATTTACCTGTTTGCAACACCTTGTTTTTGTTGCAAATATTATACACATACATCCCCGCAGACAGATGATCGGTGTTGATCGTTGTGATATGTTTGTTTATAGCCTGGCAAATCAATAGTTTCCCTTTAATATCATATAGTTCAAACCAAGCATTTTTTAGGGTGGTCCTGATATTTAAATGATCATTGCCGGGATTGGGGTAGATCAGTGCATCGTAAAGCTTTAGTTGGCCTGGCTTATCTATATACAGCGGAATATCTGTAGTATCAAGTTTTACAAGATAGGCTTTGTGAAAAATAGGAGTTTGATAAACTGGGAATAATAATCCGCTCATAAACACCCCCCCATCATTAGTAGCCGTGATGCAATCACACCAATAATGCATGTCACCACCTATGTACTTTTCATATATAATGTCAAGATTATAATCCAGCATCGCAATATAAAACCAGCTTGTATCATTGCTCGAATGATAATGACCATCGAAGGAGCCGCCGACATAAATAAAGGAGTTGTCAACCACATCCATATTGCGGAACCATGCTGGATTAGAAGCAGTATCAGGGCTCGACAATCTTCTCTTTTCAATTACTTCCAGATTCTCATCGAGTATGTATGCCGTAAAATACTTGTCAAATGCTGAACCGTTAATCTCCTTCTCATATCCGGCAGATAGAAAGTTGTTTCCCGGCCATAAAATTGTTTCATACGGTCTATCATACCAGTCTGGGTAAAACTTTATATCAACTTGTTCCAGGTCTTCATTAATTTCTATCAGGCTATTAAAGACTGTTCCCGGTTCAATATATGCTCCCCAGGTATGTATAAAGAAACCCGTAGAGTCAAAATTATAGGTCAGGCTTTGAACCGAGCCTGCGCTATCGCCTTCATAGTATCTAAAATCCAGGCTGTCACCCGTTGCAGATAGTTTCAACAAATACATGTCAAATACGTCATTTGGGTTGCAAGCAAATAATAGCTCGTCCTTGTTTGTTTGAAGCATCTTTCTTCCCGATGCTACATAGTGGTAGCCCAAGTCGAAATGCCTTTCCCAAAGAATATTTAAGTCATAATCTGTACGTATAAATACTTCAATCTGCTTGTTAGGTCCCAATTCACGTTGATAATATATAGCCCATAGTAAATATCCACCACTATCATCATTAACTTCAGATACAGATTGTACTGTAAACAAAGTGTCAGGTTTAATGAATAAAACACTGCTGGTATCTCCGTCTTCACTTATTTTATAAATACGTGAATACCTGCTAAAAAGAGTATCTTCCACGAAATATTCATACAAAACAGGCCCTACCAGATTATTATGCTGATCCTGGGCAAACTGACCAGTAGAAATCCTTGTGTTCTCTTTTTCAATAATGAATTCAAAAGCAATTTCTTGTGCTGCTGATTGAAACACAATAAAATAGAAAACATAGAATATATACTGTTTTATCATACTTTTAGATTAGTTTGGATTCATAATGTCTCCAACACCGTCGAAATATTCTACAAAACGAAATCCAATTGACACTGTATAAACATGTCCAATTTGATCTGGATTAGTTTGCATTCCGTTCGTAAAATCCTCAACAATGCATGTTTTGAATTTCCTGTTACCATTTGCATTTTCATAATCTATCGCAAGATCAACGTAATGTCCTTCATAAAAGACCATTTCCGTATGCGATAAACACTTTTCAGTATCAGTTATTTCCAGATTCTGAGATGGATTATTATCTGCAAAAAATATTCTGTAATCACAATAATTGTCGGGGTCTTCACCCTGTGGAGTGAGCGGATATTGATAATAATAGTAAGTGATTGAAATAGGGTTGGTAAAGAACCATCTTCCACTTGAGGGGGGTGGGGGAAGCAACTCATCTATAACTCGCTGTTGCAACTGTGTGGAGGCATCCTCGGGTACATTGTTTCCCTGGCAGGTTCCCGCTTCTAGCCCGTACCACCAGGCATCATCGTGTAAAAACACCTCTTGTTGGTTTCCTACCACTGAAGTTATGCCTACTATTGCATCCCCATTTGCATCATTCCCTGTATATTCTAAATCCACTACCATTAGTTTTTTATCAGGATAGGCTAGTGCCAGCATATGTCCTTGTAAAGCATCAATAACATCCTCTTGAAAAATGGATAGATCATTTTCAGCAATTTCCCCGTTTTCAAGTGGCATGATCAGAGTGGAGCTGGTAAATTCTTGTTCCTTAATGTCAATATTGGAAAAACAATAGGTGAAGCTTAATGCAGCTTCAACTTCTAATACTGCATCATCTGGCAGATAAAATGTTCCACTTTTAAATGAAGGGTTTTGTTTGCAATAATTCATCCGTTGCTTGAAGGCTTTGATATGTTCACTCATCGCCTTCGAAGCCTCCATCTCTTCCTGTGAGATTTGAGTGCTTTGCTTAATTGGCTCGCTCACAACATCTTTCTTGCAAGCATTAAAAAATAAGGCTGAAGCAAAAGCAAATACAGCCAAAAGACTAAAAATAATGTGTTTGGTTTTCATGATTATTGGTTATTGTTAATAAGGTGAATTGTATGAGTTCAGTCATAATCATAATATTAGACACAAAAAAACAATGTCAAGCAATCTGTCATAAAAGCGTTCTATGGCATATAAACTGCCAGGTTCATAATAAAGAACGTTTATCATGATAATTTACAGAATCGGGTTTTCTCTTCTTCTCAACAGACTTGTCAAAGAACCCGGGGCGCTGACCGGGCGGGAGGCCACAGCCTCCCTCCTCCTGCCCTTCCGCACATGCCTTCCTGATCAGCGAGCCAAAGATATACACAAGGTACCCGGCAATGCAAATTCTGCACCTAGACAAACACAGGACAGCAGCGGAAAGCAGCGGGGATGAGGGGTTTCAGTGTTTCAGTGCCTGCCCCGAGACCTCGTGGGTTTCAGTATTTCAGTGCCTGCCCCGAGGACTCGGTGGTTTCAGTGTTTCAGTGTTTCATGGTTTCAGTGCCTGCCCCGAGAACTCGGTGGCCTGCCCCAAAACCTCGGTGGTTAAAGGGTTAAAAGGGGTACGAGGGACCCTTCGCTTAGCTCAGGGCAGGCTCCGGGACGAGGGACGGGGAAATGAGCAATTTCTCTTAGTTTTTTGATAACGACCGTTCCGGCTACAGTTCAGATTTCAGATTTCAGAATTCAGAATTCAAATGGCCAATCTTCCGTGCAGCGGAAGCTCCCGCTCCCCGGGCTCTACGGTTTTTTATGAAAAGTCGACGCACCGGCCTGCGCCGTGGGCATCACCAGCACATCATCGATATTGGCAGTGGGAGGAAGGGTAGTGGCAAAATAAACCACTTCGGCAACATCGGCGGGATGAAGGGGCACATAGCCTTCATACACCCGGCGAGCTCTTTCGCTATCGCCTTTGAAACGCACTAAACTGAACTCCGTTTCCACGGCTCCGGGCGCTACCAGCGTAACCCTGATACCGTACGGAAGCATTTCTATTCGCATGGCCTTGCTCAGCGCACCAACGGCATGTTTGGTGGCGCAATAAACATTACCTCTCGGGTATACTTCCCGGCCGGCAACGGATCCTATATTGATGACATGGCCCCTGCCGCGGGCGATCATGCCGGGGGCAACGGCCTTGCTCATATACAGCAGCCCTTTCACATTGGTATCGATCATTGTTTCCCAGTCGTCTTCATCCCCTTCGGGAAACGCGGTGAGTCCGAGTGCCAGGCCGGCATTGTTCACCAGTACGTCAATCTCCTGCCATGCTGCCGGCAAGCCGCGGATGGCCTTTTTCACTTCATCGCGATTACGCAGGTCGATCACCAGCGGCAGGATCTGTGCTTCATAATCCTTCCTGAGTTTTAAAGCAAGCTTCTGAAGGCGTTCCTCCCTCCTTCCGGAAATGATGACAGCATGTTTTTCGGCGGCGAATTTATGTGCACAGGCTTCCCCGATACCCGAGGTAGCGCCCGTAATCATGACGATCTTGTTCATGTTTTCCTAGCTGTTTTTTTCAATCCATTTGCGTGCATTGACAAAAGCCTCGATCCATGGGGAGACCTCATCATTGGGCCTGCTTTCGGGATAATAAGCCCATTGCCAGGGGAAGATGGCCCTTTCGAGATGCGGCATCATGGCCAGGTGCCTGCCATCGTTGGAACAGATGGCCGCTGCATTGAAATCGGAACCATTCGGATTGCCCGGGTATTCTTCGTAGGTATAGGTTACGGGAATATTGTATTTGTCGCTGTAATAGGGGAAGCAAAAACGTCCTTCACCATGGGCCACCCAGATCCCAAGCCTGGATCCCGACAGGCTGTGCAACATCACGGTTTCGTTGTCTTCGATATTCACATTGAGGAATGCCGATTCGAACTTCCCCGACTGGTTCGGTTTCATCTGGGGATTTTCGGGATGCTCAGGATATACCAGCCCGAGGGCTGTCATCAACTGGCAGCCATTGCATATCCCCAGGCTGAGCGTGTCGTTCCTTGAATAGAACATCTCAAGGGTTTCCCTGGCCTTGGGATTGAACAGGAATGCGCCGGCCCAGCCCCTGGCCGAGCCCAGCACATCGCTGTTGGAGAAGCCTCCCACAAACACGATGAAGTTGACATCCTCCAGTGTTTCTTCACCGGAGATGAGGTCGGTCATATGAACATCTTTTACGTCGAAGCCGGCAAGGTAAAGTGAATAGGCCATCTCGCGGTCGCCGTTCACGCCCTTCTCCCTGATGATGGCAGCCCTGACCCCACTGCCGGATTTCCGGGCCGGATCGATCCCGTATTGGCTGAATTTACCGGTAAAGTCCTTGCAAAAGTCGAAGCGCAGGTCTTGCCTGAAATAATTACAGTAACGTTGTTGCGCCAGGCCTGGCTCCGTTTGCAGGCGTTCAAAGAGATAAGATGTTTTATACCAACGCCGGCGGCATTCGTTAATGTCGAGGGAGTAATGACGATCCCCGTGTTTCAGATTAATCTTCAGTTCCCTGCATGTTTTGCCCAGCACGTGGTGTGCGATGCCTGCTTCATGCAGGATCCCGCATACCGTTTTCTTGTCGGCCACCTGCAGCAGCACACCCGGGTTTTCGCTGAACAGCAGTTTAAGGGGGTCCTTTTCGCCAATTTCATCGAGCGACAGCTCCATGCCCATGTCGTTTACCGGAAAAGCCATTTCCAGCAGGGTTACTGCCATGCCCCCGGAGGAAATATCATGGCCTGCCAGTATCAGTTTACGATCGATACATTCCTGGATGGCATTGAATGCACTGGCGAAATAGCCGGCATCTTTAATTTCGGGCGTTTTCCTGCCCAGGCAGTTAATGAGCTGTGCAAAGCTGCTGCCGCCCAGGCAGTGTTTGTCGCCCGAAAAATCAACATAGATGATGGACGCATCATATTGCAATGCCAGGAAGGGGCTCACACTTTTCTTCAGGTCGCTGCATTCGCCCATGGCGGATATGATAACCGTTCCCGGGGCAAGGACTTTTTCGCCGCCGGGGTACTTTTGTGTCATCGACAGGGAGTCTTTTCCTGTCGGGATGTTGATCCCAAGGCTGATGGCAAAGTCGCTGCAGGCTTTCACAGCCTTGTAAAGCCGGGCATCTTCACCCTGGTTTTTGGCAGGCCACATCCAGTTGGCACTGAGCGACACTCCCCTGATCCCATCCCTGAGGGGTGTCCAGACCAGGTTGGTCAGCGCCTCCGCAATGGCCAGTACCGGGCCGTTTTCAGCCGACACCAGCCCGGCTACCGGGGCATGCCCGATGGATGTGGCAATCCCCTTTTCTCCCCTGTAGTCGAGGGCGACCACAGCCACGTTATTCAGCGGAAGCTGTATGGGGCCCGTACACTGTTGCATGGCCACGCGGCCGGTCACCGAGCGGTCCACCTTGTTGGTCAGCCAGTCCTTACAGGCAACGGCTTCCATTTCGAGCAGTTCCCCGAGGTATTCTTCCAGCTTATCAACATCATAGACGGGTTCTTTAAAGATATTTTCTTCCGTTTGGTCTTCGATGGTTGTCTTTGGCGGTTTGCCGAACAGATATTCAAGATCCAGGTCGATGGGGTTTTTGTTTTGTTTATCCTCGAATACAAAACGCCCGTCGCCGGTTACTTCACCCACAATATACATGGGTGCCCTTTCCCTTTCGGCGATATCGCCGAGCAGGTCGGCATCTTCCTTTTTGATGACCAGTCCCATGCGTTCCTGCGATTCGTTGCCGATGATCTCCATGGCCGACAGTGTCGGGTCTCCGAGCGGCAGTTTATCAATGCTGATGCGTCCGCCCGTTTCGGCCACCAGTTCCGACAGTGCATTCAGGTGTCCGCCGGCGCCATGGTCATGGATGGAAACGATGGGATTATCTTTGCTCTCGGCCATGGCCCTGATCACATTGGCCACCCTTTTTTGCATTTCCGGGTTCGCACGTTGTACGGCGTTCAGTTCGATGGCATTTTCGTATTCGCCGGTGGCGACGGACGACACCGCCCCGCCGCCCATGCCAATGCGGTAATTGTCGCCGCCCAGCACCACGATGCAGTCGCCTGCCTCAGGCAGTCCCTTTTCGCTGTCTTCTTTCCTGGCAAAGCCCACACCGCCGGCCAGCATGATCACCTTGTCATAGCCATAGGTTTTTGAAGGAGAAGCATGTTCAAAGGTTAGCAGGCTGCCGCAGATGAGCGGCTGACCGAATTTATTCCCAAAATCGCTGGCGCCGTTCGAAGCCTTTACCAGTATATCGGCCGGTGTCTGGTACAGCCAGGGCCTGGGCCGGGTATAGCTTTCATATTTCCTGTTTTCAGCCAGGCGGGGGTAGGCGGTCATATACACGGCTGTACCTGCCAGGGGGATGCTGGCCTTTCCGCCGGCCAGGCGATCGCGGATCTCACCGCCCGTACCTGTTGAAGCTCCGTTAAAAGGCTCCACTGTTGTAGGGAAGTTATGCGTTTCGGCTTTCAGTGAAAGAACCGTATGAATGTCGCGCACTTCAAAGTAATCTGCCTTATCCTGGCTGGCCGGGGCAAACTGTTCCGCCACAGGCCCCAGGACGAAGGCCACATTGTCTTTGTATGCCGACACCAGCTTGTTGGGGTTGACCTTAGCGGTTTTCTTGATCAGGGCAAAGAGGGATTCGCCCATTTCCTTTCCATCGATGATGAATGTGCCGTTGAAGATCTTATGCCGGCAATGTTCGGAGTTGACCTGGGCAAAGCCGTATACTTCGCTGTCGGTGAGTTTTCGCCTGATCTTATGGCTGACCTCTTCGAGGTATTCAATCTCGTCGTCGCTCAGGGCCAGGCCTTCGCTCTTGTTGTATGCGCTGATGTCGTGTATGAAAGTAACCGGTTCGGGTTTCCGGCTAACGGTAAACAGGCCCTGGTCAAGGTTTTGGTAGCGTTCCTGCAACATGGGATCGAAAGAGGCTTCCGCATCACCGGTCAGCACGAACAACTCGATCCGTTCAATGCCCCTGATGCCCATATTCCGGGTGATCTCAACGGCATTCGTACTCCATGGTGTGATCATTTCACGGCGGGGGCCGATAAAACTGCCAGACAACATCTCCCCCGGCACCGGCTCACAATCCCCGAACAGCCAGCCAAGTTTTTCACGGTCGGCGGCTCCGGGGGGAGCCTTCAATTTCAGTGCGTAATACGATTTTGGGGTGACCTGGTAAAAAACTATCATATCATGCCCGTTTTTATGAAGATCAAACAATGTGCAACCCAACAAAATTATATATAATTCCCTTAAGGGCGGGATGGGATCCCGGCTGTTTTTCATTGAATTATTAACAAGCCCTTGCGGAAAGCGGCAGCACTGAAGCGCTGACGGGGGTAATAAAAGGGTATGAAAGCCGGAAGCCGGAAGCAGCAGGCAATAAGCCGGGGTCAGACATCACCGTCGGCCACCCCGAATTTTTCATCATGTTCGACATTCCCGTAAGGTTCAACATGAACGGTCACGTCATATACATCCCTGATGTCTTTCTTGATCAGGCGTTCCACTTCTCTGGTGATCTCATGGGCTTCGGTAACCGTTGTGTTTCCATCCACCTCCATATGTATATCGATGATATACTTATTGCCGGATTTACGGATGCGGGCCCTGTGCGGATTATAAACGCCATTAACCGAAGTGACCAGTTTAAAGACCCTTTTATAAAGCTCGGGGTTGTCCATTCCATCCATCAAATCCCTGTTGGTCTGGAAAAATATCCTGACAGCCGTGGCCATGATCCAGAACGAAACGGCCAGGGCGGTTATGGTGTCGATCACCGGCATTTTCAAGACATAAGTGAACAGCAGGCCAGTGAGCACAGCCAGTGATATCAGCATGTCGCTTTGCATGTTTCGCGCATTGGCCACCAGCATGGATGAGCCCGTTTTCTTTCCTACCCTGAACTGGTATAATGCCAGAAGCAATTTCCCGAGGATGGAGGCAATGATCACCCATATGGCAAAGATCTCAGGGACTTCCTCCCGGCCACCTTCGATCAACCGTGTAACCGTTGTGATGGCAAGCTGGGCACCAGCAAAAAATATCACGAATGAAAGCGCTTTGGAGGCAATGGAGTCGGCGCGTTCGTAACCGTATGGATACCTGATGTCGGGGGGGCGGGTCATCACATGGGCCGTGATGAGGGTGATGACCGAAGTGAGGATGTCGCCGGCCGAATCGATGCCATCGGCCACTACGGCCATGCTGCCCGCAAGCAGCCCAACCGTGATCTTCATCACCGAAAGCAAGGCATTTCCTGCAATGCTGACCCATGAAGCGGTAATGATCTGACGGTGGCGGATCTCCATGGCTGCAAAGATAGGGAATTGGCCTGAAGGAATGACGTGATGAGGGAGGGGGAGAAATCAGAGTAAACAATTTACCCCGAACCTCGTACCCCGATGTCAGTGCCTGAATAACGTTGACCGTTTAAGCTTCTGCCGCGCCGATGGCCGGTTTCCGGAGTAAATTCTTCAGAAACCTTGCCACGATCCATCCCAGCAGGGATCCTGCCAGGGCACCGGCAAGCACATCGGCGGGATAATGTACGCCGAGGTAAATCCTGCTGTATGCGACAAACAAGGCCCAGAGCAATATGGGAAGGGCCAGCCATTTTCTGTTTCTGCCTGAAAGGAAAATAACAAAAACGGCGATGGCAAAGACATTGGAAGCATGGGATGAATAAAAGCCGAAGCGCCCGCCGCATTTGTCATTAACGAGATGGACCATGCCTTCGAGTGCAGGCTCATGGCAGGGCCGCAGGCGCTGAAACACATCCTTAAACAGATGTACCGAGATCTGATCGCTCAAAAACACCAGCAGTACGGCGAAAATCATCACCAGCCAGATGTTTTTTCCATATCTTTTCCAAAGCAGATAAAGGAATAAAGCGTAGAGGGGTATCCAGATATACTTATCGCTGGCCCACCACATCAAAAAATCTGCAAAATTGTTGTGTGCCCCGTTGAGGATCAGGAACAATGCCTGATCCCATTCGGTCAATATGTTTAAAACATTACTCATTCAGTTTTTGCCAGATAAGGTCCTTTAATTCCGTCAACCCCTTTTGCGCCACGGAGCTGATAAACAGGCAAGGTAAATCAGGAAGCTCCCTTTTCATTTCCTCCATCAGTTCGCGGTCGAGGAGGTCAGATTTGGTGATCGCCAGTATCCTTTTCTTGTCGAGCAGTTCGGGGTTATATTTCTTCAGTTCATTGAGCAGGATATTATACTCATTTGCAATATCCTTGCTGTCGCAGGGCACCATAAACAGCAGCAACGAATTTCTTTCGATATGGCGAAGGAACCGTAGGCCGAGTCCCTTGCCTTCGTGGGCGCCTTCGATGATCCCGGGTATGTCGGCCATCACAAAGGACTGGTGGTCGCGGCAGGCCACGATGCCCAGGTTGGGGCGCAGGGTTGTAAAGGGATAGTCGGCAATTTCGGGTTTGGCGGCGGAGACCACCGACAGCAGTGTTGATTTACCGGCATTGGGGAATCCGACCAGGCCAACATCAGCCAGCAGCTTCAGTTCCAGGGTTATCCATTCCTCCCGGCCCGGCTCTCCCGGCTGGGCATAACGCGGGGTTTGGTTGGTGGAAGATTTAAAATGGACATTGCCCTGGCCACCACGGCCTCCTTCCAGCAAAACATGCTTTTCGCCATGCCCGGTGACCTCACAGATCATTGTTCCCGTATCGGAGAACCTGGCGATCGTTCCGAGGGGCACCTCTATGATCTCGTCGCTGCCATTTGCCCCGGTGCTGGTTTGCCTGCCACCCGCTCCGCCGGCTGCCGCCCTGATATGACGCGTGAACTTCAGGTGCAGCAAAGTCCAGAGCTGGGCATTGCCCTGCAGGATGATATGTCCGCCGCGACCGCCGTCGCCACCGTCGGGGCCACCTTTGGGCACGAATTTTTCCCTGCGGAGATGGGCCGAACCGGCTCCCCCCCTGCCTGAACGGCAGTTGATCTTCACATAATCCACAAAATTGCTGCTGCCCATACTCAATCCTCCATGATCTTATAAATGTCGGGGTAATTGCGGCCATGCCCGTCGTAATCCAGTCCGTAGCCAACGATAAAGGCATCGGGGATGACAATCCCCACGTAATCGATCGGGTAGGTCATCCTGAAAGCCGCCGGCTTCAGCAGCAGGGTGGCGATCCGCACATCGGCGGCACCCAGCTTCCTGAGCTTGGCTATGGTATAATCCATGGTGATCCCTGTATCGATGATGTCTTCGACAACCACAACCGTCCTGCCTTTCAGCACCTCATCCAAGCCGATCAGTTCACGCACCATATTGGTGGTTTCCGTGCCCATATAGGATGAAAGCTTAACGAAAGAAATCTCACAATCGAAACTGATCTTTTTCAGCAGGTCCGAAGCAAAAATAAAAGCCCCGTTCAGTACGCAAAGAAAAAGCGGATTGGTGCCATTGAGTTCCGTGTTGATCATGTCGGCCACCTGATCCACAGCCTTGTCAATATCCTTAGCCGTGAGGAAAAGTGAAAACTCCTTGTCGCGAACCTTAATTATATTTGTCATTGTCATCGTTTTTAGCACCGATGCACAAATATAGTGGTTAAGAACCAATAATGTTTATTTTTGCAGAAATATGAGCTCCCGGCACAGGCCTTTTCCTGCTGTTTGCCGGTTGCCGGCATGGCTGTTTAACAGCAAGCTTAAATCGTTGAATATTAACCCGATACCTGTATCCCGGTATCTAACATCTGACATTTATGAAAGCAGTTATCAGTATTATCATGGGCAGCACCTCCGATCTCCCGGTTATGGAAAAAGCTGCTGCCATCCTTGATGAGATGGAGATCCCTTTTGAAATGAATGCCTTGTCGGCCCATCGGACACCCGATGTGGTGGAAAAATTTGCAAAAGGTGCTCCCGGCCGTGGCATCAAAGTGATCATTGCCGGGGCCGGCATGGCAGCGCACCTGCCCGGGGTGATTGCAGCCATGACGCCGCTGCCCGTAATAGGCGTACCCATCAAAGCCGGTCTGGAAGGCCTCGACGCCCTCTTGTCGATCGTACAGATGCCCCCCGGCATTCCGGTTGCCACCGTAGGCATTAACGGCGCCCAGAATGCAGGCATCCTCGCCGCACAGATCCTCGCCTCCGGCGATGAGAAACTGATGGAAAAAACGATCGCCTTTAAGGAAAATCTGAAGAAAAAGATCGTAAAAGCCAATGAAGAGCTGGCCGGTGTGAAGTATAAATTCAAGACAAATTAAAGGATCCGGGCATTGGGCAGCATGGATGCGGTGCTTGCCCCGAAACCTCGGTGGCCTGCCCCGAGAATCGGGGGTTAAATGGTTACATGGTTAAATGGTTACATGGTTAAATGGTTAAATTCGTGAGACTGGCTTTTCATGAACGAAGTGAAGTGAAAAGGCTTAGTCGAACGAATCCCGCTTTAGCGGGATGGTGGTTCCGGGTACCGGATACCGGGAAGTACCGAGTTCAGATTTCAGATTTCAGATTTCAAAATTGGACAATCTTCCGCGCAGCGGAGCAAGGGGGACGAGGGACGGGGGACCCTTCGACAAGCTCAGGACAGGCTCCGGGACGGGGAAAATTGAAAATTGACAATTGACAACACCGAATCGACAATCTTCCGCGCAGCGGAAGCACCCCCTGGCCCCCTCTCCTGGAGAGCCTGTCCCGAGCGAAGGCGAGGGAAGAGGGGGAAAAGAGGGTTGGGGGGTAAAGGGGGTGAGGTGCAAGAAAATAACGAAAAACTGACCATTGACAACACCGAATCGACAATCTTCCGCGCAGCGGAATTGTATTACCCCCGCATCCCGTAGGGATGCCAGGTTGATAGCAGAGAGCATATGAAATTTGCCAGCGCCCCGTAGGGGTGCAACAAAGCTGTAAAAAAAAATGAATTTTTATTCAATTGTATTACAGGCACGTTG
>Ga0334899_1000366_pt1 | contig 58926 bp, 32 predicted proteins | sample GraSluR3_MG_FD_207219 | JGI IMG/M metagenome (GOLD analysis project Ga0334899, IMG submission 207219) | Sludge microbial communities from methane-producing bioreactor in Wageningen University, Netherlands - Granular Sludge_8_08-R3 | ecosystem: Engineered > Bioreactor > Anaerobic > Unclassified ...
GTTTGATATCGTTGGTTGGGTTTTCAATGTTTTTATAACATCGTTCTTTTAGGTGTTTAAGTAAATACTTTTTCCAAGAAGGAAAAATTAGTTGGTAGGGTATGTAATTTATATGTTTAAATCTTCAATCACATTGAATTCATCAAGCAGTAACTATAAGATGAACGTGTGGGTTCCAATTTAATTTAGCTCTGAAAGAGTGTATAACAGAAAGAATTCAAGGGATTGATTTATGTTTTGATTGAAAAAAATAAAGCATAGCTTGAGAAGCCACTTTAGGTAATAGTTTTAGGGCTGAGCGATGTTTTTTAAAGAAAGGGCGAAGTTCTTCTGGAATGGTAAATGCGAGGTGATAGTAATTTAATCACTTGGGCCATCGCGATATAAGTTTATTAAACCAAAGATCGGATTGTGGTTTTCAGCATGAATTACAAAATCTAGATTTACAAGTAAAAGGTATGTGCTTAATTTCGCAACAATCATTGCATTTAAAAGAAGCAAATCAAAGTTCTTTAGATCAACATAGAAGAACTTTATTAATCGTTTCATAAGAAAAATCTCTAATAGAATGTCCAAATTTTTTGCAAAACAAAATTCGGTTGTCTTTTAGTATGTTTTTGATAGATATATGTCAGGTGATAATTTCCATGATTATGTAGAGGTTAAGGACTCATAATTTAAGGATTATCACCTTTTTTGTAAAGAAGAAATAAAATCAAACAAAAACCCACGCTATTCAGCGTGGGCTATTTTATATATGAGTTACTAATAATCTTGTTAGAAGGATTTTTGAACACAAAGAATGAGTTGTAGAATGATTTACAAAAAGATATTATGTGAAAAATCTTGTTTATTATGAAATGATTTCTGATATTAATTCTGCTATAAAAAGAGAGAAACAATTAAAAAAATGGAATAGACAACGAAAAGCTGAACTTATAGAAAAAACTAATCCTAATTGGATAGATCTCTATGATAATATTATTAAATAAGATTCCCATTTGCATGGGAATGACATTGTAGTAAAAAATTTATAATTTAGTTTATTTATAAAATATATTGCTTATGAAAAAAAATAATCTTACTTCTGAAGAAAAAAAAATAAATAAGGATATTTCTCAATGAAAATATGTTCCTGTTAAAAATTTTGAAAAAGAAAAAAAAGTATTACAGCAATATGTTAAAGAATACCGTTCTTTGATAAGTTTGAGAATTCCTCAAAAAAATCTTGATAAACTAAAAATTTTGGCAGAAAAAGAAGGTATTCCTTATCAAACTTTAATTAATTCTATTCTTCATAAATATATCGTTTCTAATTAATTTTTGTTCTTGAAATACTTCTTTAAAAGTTTATAATTGACTTGCTACGTTGTATGTAGCAAAAAAATAAGCACCTAAATCTTTTGAAAAAAAGATCTAGGACAAAAAAACAATTATTAATTTTATGAAAAAAAGAAGAATGAGAAGAAACTGGTCAAAGAATGATCAGCTTTCACAGAAAAGAACGCAAGCGCAAATCAAAAAATTACACAATGATCCTTTTTGGTTGTTGTCTAATGAATCTATTTCGATAGATAGGCTTGTTTCCTTTGAGAATAGTTTAGATTTTTCTTGGGAATAGTTCTTGGTAAGTTTATTTGGTAGTGATTAGGATATTTCCTGAAGTTTTCTCCAAATTACTTACAAATCTGTGAAAATTTCATTTATGAGTATCAAAAAAAGTATTCTAAATTTAATTAAAAATTCTATCTAAAACCGCGGTTTTTTTATCTAGCGGTTTTTTTTGTTGAAGTTTTTGCAGGTTTTGGCGATCTGGAATTCTTCGTCAGTTGGGATTACGAGAAATTTCGTCTTCGCCAAGAAAGTTAGGTTTTTGGTGATTTTTTGGCAGATTAGGAGTCATCTTTCACCGATTCATCATGAAAAAATCACCGCGTCAATTCCGTTTGCAAGGGCAGTGTAAGCACCGATGTACTTGATGATACTGTTGACAAACATATCTATAGCCAACTTGGATTTAGAATCTGATTTATATTTTTCTATAAGTGTTTTCATATCGTTGGTCTTCTCGGAAATCGCGAGAAGTCAGCTTTTTTTGTTTAGGATGTCAGAAATCTCCGATGGGGACAAGGACTCTTTTTGAGCAAGGAAAGTGATAATCGCTGGGTCTATCGACCCACATCTTGTCCCCATAATCACTCATTCCAACGGGGTAAAACCCATAGAAGTTTCTATAACTTTTCCGTTTCTGATAAGCGCCAAACTGGCTCAATTTCCTAGGTGACAAGAGATAATCGTATGAGATTTTTGGTTTTTGGGAGCAAAATCTTTTTTGTATTTTTCTCGTAAATATTGGTGAGAGCTGCCGTGGAAACCGTATCTTCTGATTTTATATTTTTGATAATATTTTTTGGGGATTGCGTAGAGGAAATTTTCTGGTTTCATAGATTCGTGGAAAGCTGTATCGAAAACTGCAATATTTGTGATTTTTGGAAAAAGCTTTTGGCAAATTTCGATTCATTTGATGTTTACAGGATTGTGTAGGGGAGCTAGGTCGTTGAGTGTTTTGAGTTTTTTGAGGACCTGTGGGGTGATTTTGGTTGGTTTGGTAAACATTTCTCATCCATGAACAACGCGGTGTCCTATTACTGATAGTTTGTTTAGTTGCTCTTTTGGCAATCAGGAGAACAGTGTTTTGAGAGCTGTTTCGTGGTTGGTAATATTTTCTAGATATCAAGATCAGATTTTTTTGAGTTGTGTGGAAAATAATGAATATTTGATAGAGGAGCTTCAGAGGTTGAGAGTAAGGATCATGTTTGATTTTAAGTTTTAAATTGATTTTATTGTAATTTAGGTGTTTGTTGAGAGAAAGCAAGATAATTTTGTCAAAAAAATATTTGATTTTTGCTTATTTTTTGTTATAATTGTAAAAATTTAGTTATTAACTATGTTGTCATGGATGAATTTTTAAAAGAAAATAGTATTATAGTATTTGAAAATAAAAAAATTCGTCGTGTTTGGTATGAAAATCAGCGATATTTTTCTATTGTTGATGTGATTGAAGCTTTAACTAATTCTAGTATTCCGAGAAGATATCGAAGTGATTTAAAAATAAAATTAACACATGAATGAAGTCAGGTGTACGAAAAAATCGTACAACTGAAATTATTGTCTTCTGATGGTAAAAAATATCTTACAGATTGTGCTAATACTGAGCATATGTTTCGTATTATTCAATCAATACCATCTCCAAAAGCAGAACCATTCAAAAGATGGTTGGCAAAAGTTTGATATCAGAGAATTCAAGAGATAGAAAATCCAGAATTGTCGCAAGAAAGAATGAAAGAACTTTACGAGCAAAAATGATATCCAAAGGATTGGATAGATAAAAGAATCCGTGGAATTGCAATTAGACAAAATTTGACTGATGAATGGAAAGAAAGAGGTATTACATTGAAATCTGATTTTGCTATATTGACAGCTGAAATTTCCAAAGCTACTTTTGGTATGACACCTCAAGAATACAAAGAATATAAGTGATTGAATGAAAAATGAAAAAATTTGAGAGATCATATGACAGATTTTGAACTTATTTTTACTATGTTGGGAGAAAAGGTTACTACTGAAATTTCTCAGCAAGAAAAAACCGAAACTTTTGAAAAAAATAAAAAAGTTGCATGAAGATAATGAAAAGTTGCTGGTGTTGCTAGAAAAGAAACTGAGAAAGAATTATGAAAGAGTGTTATTTCTTCAAATAATTTTTTACCGAATAAATAGTTTGTAATTTTGATTGATTTGCAGATGGAAAATTAGAAAAATTTAAGCAGTAGGAGGTCTGTCTTGTCGAAGTCATTCTTGTTCTAATAATTTTCCAGGATTTGGATTTGTTATACTTTCTGATAGTGGTTCTGGTATTTTATCTAAATTTGGTTCAGATTTTTGTGTTTCTAATACAGTTTTTTTGAGAAGATTTATGTCTATAATTTTTTTTCATTCTTTTTGAATGCTTAATTTTTCTATAGTATCCAATAAATTTTTTGTGTTTTTTTCTTCGGTTTCTATCGTGCTTTTATTTTCTTGTTTTTTAAATAATTTTCTAAAAAATTTACCTATTATATTTTGTTCTCATTGTTTTTCTGTTGATTCTTGTATAAATTTTGTCAATGTTCCAATATTTTCTCTAAATTCTTTGCTTTCTGAAATAGTATAGTTTTCCAAAGAATCGTCTAATATTTTTACAAGATTAAATAATTCTGGTTTTTCTTGTTTGTTGAAATTGTTTCAATAGATGTTTTTATTTTCGGGGCTTATTATACTTTTGAAGTCGCTTAGGGTTTCTTGCGCTGCTAGGTTTTTTTGAACAGATTCTTTGATAAATGTTCTTACTATATTTTTGTTTTTTTGGAAATTTCTCATCAGTCATTCGTGGATTTTCACTTCTAGGTTTTGTTTGTATTCGTTTATATCTTTACTGGATTTGAGAATTGAGTCTTGATTATTATCCAAAATTTTTGTTGCATCATTTTGGAGTCTTGTTATTGATGGTAAGCTAATTCATAATTTTTCAAAATTTCATTTTCAAAAGTTTAAAACATTTTTGTCTTTTGTTTGGAAAAGATAGTCTTCGATTGATAAATTGTTTTCAAGTTTTCAAAGATTGTATCTAATATTTATAAAGTTGTTTTCAACAACTCATCATAGAGTTAGTTCGTTTCAATTTATATCAAGTCAGCTTCATATTTTTAAATCATCTTTTATTTCTTTTTCTGAAAAATCAAAAAAACTTGCTAATCAGCTAATTGATGAGCCAAATACTCTTTGTTGAAATATTTCTTGTGTGTTGGATTCTATTTGTCAAATTCTGTTTATAATTTGGTCTTTGAAATTTTGATCAATATTTTCTCGAGTTTTTCATTGTTTTAATTTCCAATTACTATCAAAATTTTCTTTGTATGTGTCTCTGGTTTTCAAATCCGTAAGAAAATTTTGGTATTTTTCAAAATTATCTTTTAAGAAATTATCTCTTTCTTTTGGACTTTCTGGAATATTTTTTGATGGAGCATTTATAGATGAAATATAGTTATCTATTTTTACTTTATTGTTAGATGATTGTATAAGAGCGTTTGTGGCATTTATTGCGTTTTCTGGTTTCCCGCTAAGATCACTGATTTTTTCTGGGGTAAATGATCTTTTTGATCATACAAGGTTATTTAAATTTTCAAAACTTTTTGTAAAATCTGAGTGTTTTCATGTTTCTTTGTATTCTTGATAGGTTTTTTGCATAGAGAGAAACTCTTGTACTGAGATTTCTTGTTCTGGTTTGATTTCGTTGATCTTTTTAACTATTTCTTGTGCATTTTTTCGTTCTTGACTATCTTGCTTGATATCGCTTATATCAGCTAATTTGTCTTCTTCTGGAATTTTTGCAAAATTAGCTCTAGTTTCAGCTAATGCTTTTGCTATTTCTTTATATTCTCCTGAATTCTCTTTTTTTTCGGTTAATTTTGAAGTATCTTCGGTTAATTTTGAAGTATCTTCGGTTAATTTTGAAGTATCTTCGGTTAATTGTTCTATAGTTGATATATTTATTATTATTCAATTTTCTTTAAAGAAAGATCTCATTTGGGATGTTATATTTTCTTCTATATTTTCTTGTTCTAGAAATGTGTTTATTCATCTTCTTGGAATATCTTCTTTTATATATTTGCTTATATTGTCTTCTCAAAAATCTCTTAGTTTATCAAAGATATTGTAAAGTTTATTTATTGCGTCAGTATTTCATCAAAATTTATCTTCCAAAGTTTGTTTTATTGTGTTATTTTTTTCTGTTTTTGGAGAAAAATCTTCTAGTGTTTGAAGCTTTGGTATTTGTTCTTGTACTTTAGGTAGTCATTCTGGATTCATAGCAAAAAAGAGCAGTAAAAGAATCTGCTCTAATTATAGTTTTTTATGTCAAATTTGTCAAATTTTGAACTACTTAATTACAGAGAATAATTTTTCTGTATGAGGAGATCATTTCCGTTTTCGTTTGATAAAACCTTCTTTGATTTTTTTGATATTATCGTATAAGTATTGATTTTCTAGAACTTGCTCTGGAGTAAATACCGATAGTGATTTATTTATAGATTCAATATCTTTATCTATACCTTGTTCTAAATCAGATTTTTTTTGTTCTAAATCAGATTTTTTTTGTTCTAAATCAGATTTTTTTTGTTCTAAATCTTTTATTAATTGTTGTAATTGTGCAAGGTTTGCATTAAATTGTTTTTCGTAGGCATTAAATCGATCTGTATAAGTTTTTTTGAATAAATCATAATATTTTGTTTCTTCTGGAATTTGGTCTTCTTCTCGGAAATTATCTGCAAAATCGGTTCAGCTTCTAATTACTTCCAACTCTGTTATTCAAACAATAAATGTGACTATATCTTTTTCTGTCCGATTATTTGGTCGTTGTATAGAATTTAAAATTTTATTAACTTCTTCTCATTTGATTTTTCATCGAGTAGTATTTCGATGTTGTCTAAGCTTGGTCATATGTTCGTTTACTTTTGTGTTGTTTTTGATAGGGTAATATTTGTCTATATTATCAAAAGCATATCCAATAGGATTATTGGTATTGCGTATGTTTATGTTGTTTGCTGCTTGATTGTTTTCAGTTTGAGCTTTATTTTTCTGATTACTTGCTATGTTCTGTGCTAAAGCATCTTTGCTTGTTAATAAAAAACCTGCAAGTAAACTTACTCAAAAACCTGTTTTGTGAAGTATTGATTTAATGTTGTTTTTCATCATTGTTGAGTAAATGATAAATTTATTTTTGTATTATAATTATTTGTCTAATTATGTCAAACTGAAAGTGTTGATTGCCACGCTGTCGCTCGCAATGACTGAGAGATTTTCTTTTTGTCATGTAGAAAAATCAAAAAAGCTGGTTAATCAACTAATTGTAGAACCGAAAACTCTTTTTTGTATTGTTGATTGTGTTTGTTCTTCTAAACTATTTATTTCTAGTAAAATATTACGTTGTCGCTTTGTTTTTTCTTGTAAATTTTCTTCTGTGGTTTTGTTTTCATCTTCTTTTGGTTCTTGAGGTAGTAATGTTTTGTATTTATTGAAAAGTTCTTGATTTTTTTCTTTGTCGAATTCTTCTTTGATTTCATTATTGTTTAGTTTTTCTATTTCTTTTGATTTCTCTTGATAATTACTAGATCATCAATTTATTTGTTGTACGTAATTGTTTATTTTGGGATTGCTTTTTATTATCTCATCTTGATAAGATGTAGCATTTTCTGACTTAAGAAGTTTTGGAGTAAATGATCTTGTTTTTGGAAATAATTTGTTTTCTAGTTTTTCGTATGATTTTGCAAAATCAGTATTTTGTATTGCTTCTTGATGATTAGTGTAGGTGTAATTGAATGATACGTAATCATTGATTTGGTCTTCTGAAAGTCATTTATCTTTGAGCTCGTTAAGTGTACCATTTTCATCAAGATATTTCTTTTGTTGATCGATTTGTTCTTGAGTTGGTTTTAGATTTGGAGGTAGTTTGTCGTAGTTTGATTTCAGTTCTTGAAATTGTTTTTCTATCTCTTCTGTTTTATTTTGTTCTTCTTCTGTTTTATTTTGTTCTTCTTCTGTTTTATTTTGTTCTTCTTCTGTTTTATTTTGTTCTTCTTCTGTTTTATTTTGTTCTTCTTCTGTTTTATTATATGTTGTTATTAATGGTTCATTTGATTCTGAATCTATTTGTTCTAATATATTTTTTTTAATTTTTTTTGCTTCTTGATCTAATTTGGAATCATTAAGAAAACTTATTTTTAGAAAATCATTTTTGTTTAAATTTTTTATATAACTTTTAAAAGTTTCTTCATGAGTTTTTGTTAGTGATTTATTTATATTATTGAAAAAAATTTGTACTTTATCTATTTTCTCTCAATTTAATCATATTTTCGTACATTTTTCTTGTATAAGAAAATTTATATCTTTTTTATCTTGATTTTGAGAAGTTGTTTGTTCTTGGATCTCTTTTTTTATTTCTTTATTTTCTCCTGTTTCAACCATTAATTTCCTAAATAAATAAATACCGATAAAGTCTCGGTATTTATTATATTCGAAATTGATTGATTTGTCAAATTTTTGACTATTTTAAAGCATTAAAAAGAGCAATAATATGTGAATCTTTTGGTGTTTGGTTTAATCTTTGATATTTTTGTTGTCGTTTTAATACTAATTCTTTTACTTTTGGATCGGTTTTTACCATATCTGGACTTATAAATTTCATAATATTTTCTATTCTTATACTAGCTTCTTCGATATCTTTATTCATTTGTTCAATGTTTTTATTCATTTGTTCAATGTTTTTATTCATTTGTTCAATGTTTTTATTCATTTGTTCAATGTTTTTATTCATTTGTTCAATGTTTTCTATTAATCGTTTTCTATGTGCTACTCATCAGTCAGAAACAAGTTCAAATATATAATAATTTTTTTCTTCAAACATAAAAATATCTCAAAAAATTTTTTTGAAAGACATATCGTCTCAAAATATATCAGATTCTAGTAGATTAATAATTCCTTCTATTTGAGATCTTGTGTCTGGTACGTTTGCAATAATGTATTGTCTAATTATATCATTTACATGATCTTTTATCATTCAATTTCCAATCTTTTTGTTTAATAGATTTATATAATTTTGAAGATCTTGTGAGGAATAACCTTCAGATTTAAGTTTGTTTATGTCATCGCTATTGGTTCAGAAATATTTTATTATGTTTTTTTGAACAAAAGCTAGTGGGTCTGAATATGCTAGAGAATTCGCGTTGCTTGTCACTCAATTTGTGTTTTCAGTCTGAGGAGTGTTTGTATTTCTATTCGCCAAATTTTGGGCTAGAGCTTCTTTTGTTGTACCCAAAATTCATGCAAGAATTGTAAGTCCTGCTATTATTTTTGTTGGTGAAAGAAATTTGTTTTTCATCAATGAGAGGTGATGAGGTAAATTTGGTTAGTTTTGGATTCCCGCTCCAGCTTCGCAACAAAGCGGGAATGACTGAGAGCTGGATTGCTTCGCTGACGCTCGCAATGACTGTTGATTGCTTCGCTGACGCTCGCAATGACTAAGAGAGATTCCGACTCCAACTGGCAAGGTCGGAATGACATTAGTCACTTATATGCTTTTATTATACGTATTTGAATTTAATTGTCAAATAAAAACGAAATATGGTTGACTTTTTTGGGTAAAAGATTATGGTATTGGTACAAAACAAAAATATAATAATAACTAAAAATATTATAATTATGGAAAGATTTGTTGTTGATAGAGTTGAAAAGGAAACACCATTGATTGATTTTGATTTTCAAAGAGGTGTTTTATTGATTGAAGGGTATTCTATGCCGTCAGATCCTGTAGCTTTTTATGATCCAGTAATCGAGAAAATAGAAGAGTATTTGAAATCATCTCCTGATTCTTTTATTTTTGAAATGAAGTTGGTTTATTTCAACACAGCTTCTTCAAAAAAGTTACTTGATTTTATCAATCTTTTTCCAGAAACAGCTGTTGTAAGATGGTTTTATTCTGAGGATGATGAAGATATGATGGAGGCGGGACAGGATTTCTCAACTGTTTTAGATACAAAGATTAAATTTCACTTTATACCTATTGTTGATGAAAGTACTTCGTAATATTGAAGTACTTTTTTTTATTTTTTAATCTCAACATTATCACCTATATTTATTCCATATTTCTCGCTTATTCAGCTATTTAGCTCTAGGACATAAAGTGCTGGTCAAGATGGTTTGTAGCTTGGACAAGGATCTGCAGTACATGGAATCGCTTGCTGAATATCTATTATTTTTTGGTTTTGATCTATCCAAATCATGTCTAATGGGATTAGTGTATTTTTCATCCAAAATCCGTATGGAGATGATTGTTGAAATACGAAAAGCATACCTGATTTTTCTGGTAGATGTTCGCGATGCATAAGTCAAATTTGTCTTTCTTGTGGAGTTTCTGCTATTTCGATAGAAAAACAAGTATTATTTATACAGACTTGTGGTTGTTTTGTATTGAGGTTTTTGGTATAGATGATGATCCCTGCTATGAATATTGATATGAGGAGAGATATAGGAATAAGTATTTTTTTGATAATTTTCATTGGTTATTTTAATTCATAAACGATATTTACTCTAGCAGTAAGTTCTAGTTGTCCAGGTGAAAGTGATGCTTCGTTCATTGCATTTCCTGCGCCAGCGTCCATAGCCATTTCTTTTGCGTACATTGGTCTATCGTAGTAGTATTGAATTTCTTGTTCGGTGATCATCGTTGGTTTTCCTAGATTTAATCAACCAAGTTTTGCTAATTGTTCAGCTTTTGCTTTTGCGTCGTTGAATGCTTTTTCACGAGCTTCTTCCATAGATTTTGATTTGTCATCTACAATGAAATTTACGTTGTTTACATTTATTTCTCCGATTTCTGATATTTTGTTCATTATGTCTCATCATTTTTCTGCAAATCATTCTCATTGAACTTTGATGTTTAGGTCTTGTTGAGATCTGTATCAAAGTAATTTTCTTGTGTTATTTGATCGGTCGTATTCTGTATATACATTTACATTTGTAGTCTGAATATTTTGTTTTGGAATGTTAAATTCTTTGAGAACTTCTTTGATTTTTGTGATTTTTGTGTTTGCTTTGTCTTGAGCTTCTTTGGTTGTTTTACCAAGTTCTGAAATTTGAATATTGATAGAAAGAGTGTCAGGAGCTGTTAGGCTCTTTCATTCTCCAGCAACGCTAACTGTATTGGTAATTCCTTGTTGGCTAGGAATTTGTTGTTTGTAAGGAGTTTTGATAACATATCCTACAAAGATAAGTGTAGCAGAAAGTACTGCAGTTGAAATCAATCATAGTCGTTTTTTGTCCATTTGTTTTTTTATTAAAAGAATAAAAGTTTATATCTATTGTACGTATGTGAGATAAAAATGTTACAAGATTTTTTGTTATTCTTCTTCGTTGTCGAAGTGTTTTTTGATAAGTGGCATAAAACGAAAATATTCGAGTAATTGAAGTCCTGTAAATCTACCAACAACAATATGAAGAGCTAATACTAAAATAATGCTTTCTGGATATGATAATAATATATGTTTTATCCATCATCGATTAAGTAATCAAAAAACAGAAAAACTTACAATCAAAAATTCTGCAAATGAAATCCACCAACCTATACTAAATAATTTGAAACCTTCGTTGAATACCTTGTCTGTAACAATAATAATGAACATTATAGGGAATATAATAAACCCATTGTTGAAAAAATCCAGATTTATTATGTTTGTATTTAGAATTTTATCTAGCCCAAGAACTATTATTGTGAGTAAAAAATAAAGAACCACTAAAATAGATAATTTAGCATTAAAAAGAAGATATATTTTTTTATTTAAAATATTAGTTAAGAACTTGGCTAAAATTCATATTGCCAATAAAAATAAACTTAGTTTTATATTTAAAATAGCCATAGCAAGTCAAAATAACAAAGGACTATATATACCAAAAACAGAAAATCAAATTACTTGTCTAAATATGCTTATAACCAAAGTTGCTATACATAAGATAAGTAGGATTCATATTAAATCAACAGGAAATCAATTATAAATTAAATTATCAATAAGATATGAAATTAGTACATATTTTGGTGTTTCTTGAAATGATAGAGAGAAAGTTGTAATTATTTGATCTTCTTTTAGTTCTTTATTGAAAGATAATTTTGAGAATAAACTGAATAAATCCTTGTCGCTAGTTGTATATATTTTATCAATTTTTATTATTTTCATATATTTTGCTAGTGTTCTTTTTAGAAAGTGTTTGTTTAGATCTGTGATTAGATATAACTCTTTTTTATCTAAATTTAATGTATCTGTTTTATCAATATTTCAAAGTATTTGAAATAAACTATCAAAGTTATTTGTATTTATAATTATTTTTGAGCTGTTTTTTATAAAAGCAATGTTTTCTGATATTTGTCAAAAAAGTTCATCTTCTCCAAATAGTTTTTTTTCTTTTATGATAACTTTTTTGAAAAGAGTATTATGTTTTTGAAAATTTTCATCAAATTCTGGTTGTAAATCATTGCTTTCTTTTCATATGTATAAGATTATTTTTTCGTGTACATTAATTTCTTTTGTGATTTTGTTGTAGCAATTTTCGTTGTCAACACTCTCTACTTGTAAAGTATAGGTTCCTAGTTCTGTAGGTGTAAAAGAAAAGAAATCTGTATTTGTTTTTTGTATTGTTCTATTGTTTTTGCTTAGGTTGAAGTTGATAGATTTGAATGAAATTGGGCCAAGATATTTATCTTTTGCTCGAATCATACTGTATTCTGATGTTTGATCTTTCTTGATATCAGACAATCATTTGATATCGTAAGTTCTATTTTCACATCAAGGAGAACTGTGTGTTTGTTCTTGTCCAAAAATAGGGAAACTGATAATTCCCAAAAGTCAGATTATAATCAATGAAAGTTTTTTCATATCAAAAAAAGAGGCAGATAAATCGCCTCGTATTTAAGTGATTTGCGAAGAGGAGTCAAGGGGAAGTTATTTACGAGATAAAATGCTATTGTTTATTTAAGCATTTGTAAAATTTTTATTAATTCTTTTTTTGATGAAATTGTTATTTTTTGATGATTTAAATTCATTTCTTGTAAATATTTTTTTGCTGATCACTTTCATTTATTTAATTTATCATGAATAATTCTACCTATAAACAATGTGAAATAAGCTTTACTTTCTGTTATGTTTAATTCTTTTTTTATTTCTTCTATATGTTTTATCTCTTCTGGTCAGAGTTTAAAAATATTTAAATTTTTGTATCTTTCTAAAGCAATTTCTAGAGAATCATTTTCTGTTAGATATTTTTTTACCCGATCTTTCCCTCTTTGATATAAAGCGTCTTTTATGCTCGATCCTGGAATATTATATGGAACAAATCTTTTTCTTCTTTTTACCATGTCTATTGCTTTTTTTTTGCATTTTTCATCATCATCTTTTGATGTTAATTTATTATAGATTGTTGTTATATTTAATGCATCTTCGTAATTATAATTTTCACAAATAAAAACTCAAATAATTCAAATTGTAGGGTTTTCTTTTTGATTTTTTAAATCCTCAAATGAAGATATTTTTCATGAAGATATATCTTCGTTTATTTTTGCTATTCATTCGCTTATGAAATCATATTTTCAGCTAGTAAATCATTTTCATAAAAACCTATTATTAGAATCCCATGATAATAAATGTTGTTCTATTTCGTGAGAGATAACTGTTTGAGTGATTTTTGTTTTTCACACATCTTGATAATTTTTGGGTATTCTTAATTCTTGATTCATTCAAGATATATTTAAAGAATCTATTCAATTTTGTTCTATTGTATTCCAATTTTTTAATGTTGTGTTTTTCTCTCAAAAATAATTTTTATAAAAACTAATTATTAATTCTGAAATTTCTTTTATTTTTGCTTTGTCTATATTTTTTAATTCAATTTTTTTTTCATCAATTGATTCCTTTTCATCAATTGATTCCTTTTCAATTTCTTTTTTATTATATTTGAAATCAAACTTTAAATCAGATTCTTTTAAAAACTTTAAAAAAATTTTTTTTTCTTCATCATTTAATTTTTCTTGTTTTTTTTCAAATATATTATGTAATTTTTTTAAAATACTATTTGTTTCTTCTTTGTTTTTAGAAACAGGTTCTCAATAGATTTCTTTTTGTAAATAAAAAATTTTTTTACTGTGTGTTTCGCGTTCATTATAAGATAGTCCATATCATGATTTTTCTCATTCTATTCGTACTGAATGTTGAAACATAAGAAACTTTTTAATTAGAGAATCAATGCTTTTTATATAAATTTTTTTAATAGTTAGTGGTATGTTTTTGTTTTCTTTAAGATTCTTTTCGATGTTTTTTAAATTGTTTAATATATTTATAAATTCATGTTCTTTTTTTTGAATATCTTCTAATAATATTTTATTTTTTTCTTTAAAAAAAGTTGTACAAATTCAGTTTTCGTACTTTAATATTCAATCCAAGGGATCTGCATATTCTTCTTTAATTTCTTCTAAAGATTTGTTAATTTGCTCCAAATACTCTTTGTAGTTTATTTTATTTTCTATATTTGATATCGAATTTATTGAATTCATGTTATAAAATATAAGATAAAATCTTAATAAATTATAACTATGTTTCTTGTTTTGTCAAAATTTGTCATATAATTATATTTTTATATTTGAAAACGCTAATTTTATAATTTCTTTAGCTATATTTCTTGGTTTTCCTTTAAATGGAAAATGGTGACCTCTTAATCAAGGTGTGTGGTTTATCTCTATAATACCTCATTTTTGTTTAGATAATGGTTTAGATATGTTTTCTGATAAATAATCAATTCAACAAATTTTTAGTCAAAGAATTTTTGAAGCTTTTTCACACATTTTTTTAATCTCAGGATTTATTTTATCTGTTTCATCTATAGATACTCATCAAGTTGATAAATTAGCATTTTTTCTTACAAAAACCTTCTCGTTTCTTTTGGGGATATGTTTTATATCCAAATCTAATGTTTTTAACTGTTTAATCACATCTTTATCTACTAATATTTTACTCAATCATTTTTCGTGTCAATTTCATCTTTCTTCCCTTTTGTTTTCTATTTTAATAAGTTCTTTTATTGTTTTTTTTCAGTCTCATAAAATATAAGCAGGAATTCTTTTCATAACAGCTAACACTTTGTTATTTACACAAAAAACTCTATAATCACTTCATTTAAAAAATTCCTGTATAATTATTTCATTATTGTATTTAAATGCTTTTATTATAGCGTTTTTTAGTTGCTCTTTGTTTTTTATGTTTACGCTAACTCAATTTCAATGTTCTCATATAGATGGTTTTACAACAAGAGGGAATACTAATTTATTTTCTTTTATTAGTTTTTCTATTTCTTTTGTTTTTTTGTTGATATATAAAGATTTTGGTACTTTTATATTGTGATTTTCTAACATAATGTAAGTTAATTTTTTCTGTCTAGCAAATTTTACAGATAAGCTATTGTTGAGTCAACAATCTATATTCTTAAAAAGAACTTTTTTTCACTCTTTTTCTAAATAAAAAATGTCGTGTTCTTCGGATATTATTTCTACTTTAAATCAGTTTTTTTTGGCTTCATTTGTTATGATTTTTGATGATATATTTTTTAATGACATCATTTTATTAAACATTTTTTAAAAAAAATAATTAATCATTTACATATTTTTTCTAACTTTTTTCTATCTGTTTGATAATATCGAGTTCCTGGAGAAGCGTTTATTTCTAGCATATACCGTTTTTTTTCTTCTTTGCAATATGCGAAATCAATAGAAATTATTTCATTTTGTTCTCTACTAATTTCTTTATATATTTTTTTTGCAAGTTTTATTACTTCTGGTGGCATTTTTTTTGTCGGAATATCTATTTGAGAGCCTCAAGATCAAATATTGCTTTTGAATCATCATTTTTTTGGTATTCTAAGAGTTGTTTCTATTATATTTTTTCCAGCAAACATAATTCTTATATCATGATTTCAGGAAACTATTCAAGGATATCATTTAGAAAAATCTTTAAACTCTTGTACAATATATAATTCTTCTAATCATTTATAATTTTTTTCTTTTTTTAGTAGTTTTTCTATGTTTATTAGTATAATTCACCTTCCTCAATTTGCTCTTAATGGTTTTAGAATCATTGTTCAATTATAATTTTTTTGTATTTGTTTATTTTTTAATATGCTACTTAGTAGAAAAGTCTTGGGTTGATATTTTTTTAAAAACATATAAGTTTCATATTTGTCGTTTGATATTGTTGAAATATGTTGTGATGGGATTATAGTGTGTTTTTTTAATAATTCATATTTGTATGTTGTAGCTGTTGATTTTCTATTTCGAATAATATCTGGTTTATAAGGTTTTTTTATTGTTTTTACTTCTCAATTTGATTTATAAATATTATATTCTTTGAAATATTTTTTTTCATATTTATTTATGCTTACTCTGACAAGTTCAATGTTGTTTTTTTTGAACATTTCCTGCATAATATATCTCGTTCAATAAAGATCTTTACTATTGAATTTATCTGTATAAGAACATTCTATTGCTATTTTTAACATTGTGTTTTTATTTTATTAAATATAAATCTTCTATTTTAATTTTTCATTTATATAATTTTTCTATATCTTTTCAATCATTAACTTCTTTTTTTATTTTGTTATATCATTCCAAATATATTTTATCTTTTATAAAGTTTGTTCATTCTCATTTTAGTGATGTGTTATAAATTCATTTTTTTATTCTTAATGCTCATTTGAACAATCTTTCTATCTCTTTTTCAGGGTTTGTAAACCTTATTAAATCAAATAGTTTTTTAAAATCAGACTTTTCTCATTCATTTGTGAGATAATATTTTTTGTATATACTATCTTTTTTATAACCTTCTGGTAAATGTTTACTAGCATTGTAAATAGCTAATCATTCTTCATCTTTTAGGTAATAACCAGTTCAAGATTTGAGAATATGTCGTCAAGATTTTAGTCAATTTAGATGTCTTATCAAGTGTGTATCAATTTCGTGAGCCAATACTGATAGGATTTCTTTTTCCCTAAAAATACCATGTTTTGATATACTTATTTTGATTTCTTTTCACATAATTACAGAGATTCTAGAAAGATTGTCATAACTAAAAACAACATCGACTCAATAAATTTTCTTTTCTGCTAAATAACTTTCTATAAGTTTTTCAATTTCTGATAATTTTAATGGTTCTCACAGTAAATTTTGATTGTCTTCTTTTTGGGAGAAAACTCTTTCTTTTGATGTTTTTAATAATTTTTCATCAAATCATCAAAATAATTTTTCATTATATAGTGATATGTTTTTGAAATCTTGTTTGATATATGCTTGTAATAGATTTTGTTTGTTAAACAATTCATCAATTTTTTCTAAAAAAAGATTTTTCATTGGGCTTTGTAATTTTGTTGTTTTTTCTTGGATTTTTTTAATCTCATCTTTTGTTTCTTGGAGTTTCTCTTGAGTAGGTCGTTTGTAGTTGAAAATAGGATTGTAATTGCCTTTTCGAGTGATGAAGTTATCTAGTTCATTGAAATAATTTGTTGGTCTAAGTCTAGCAGAAAGATTTAGTTTTTTGGATAGTTTTTGTAATTTTTCGTCTATTATATGGAGTTGTTTTATTTCTGATTGTATAATTTTATTAGAAGCTATTACTTCTATTTTTTCAAATGTTTTATGTATTGGTTTTATAAGAAATTTTTCAGCAGTTTTTTTTCCAAATATTATTTTGTTTTCTTCAAGTTGTTCTTTGGTAAGAAATTTTGATTTTTTTAGAATTATGTCATTGTCATATAAATCCAAAAAGAAATCAGATTTTTGTTTTATTTTTTCACATATATTTGGATGTGCATAATTGTTTTGTTTATTTAAATCTACCTCTATTATTATATCAATAACTTCATTTTCTTCTCACTTAAAAACAAGTTTTGCGTTTTGAGAAAGGTAAAGTATTTTTTGTTGTTTGATTATATCCGCAGATTCTTTGCTAAATAATGTTCTTGCTATTTCGACGCCTTTTTCTGGGTCTTGGATATTTATATCTTCAATTTTTTTGAGAATTTTTTCCAAAGGAGCATTTGTTACTTTTTGTACTTCCAAACCTGCTCTAGCATTTATTTCCAAAAGTTTTGGTCCTTCATTTGTAATTACTCGATCTAGTGCTAAATAACCAAGATTTACGTAATATTGGGCTTTGGAAGAAAGAAAAAGAATATCTTTTCGATATGGGATTTGTTTGCCAAAAAAATGAGCAAATTCTTTGGGAAATTTACGTGTATATACTTTATTTTTCCAAAGCATAGAGGTTATTTTGCCAGTTCAAATTTCTATTCAAAGCCCAAGTCATCATTGAGCTAGATTCGCTTTTCAGTTTGAATATTTTGTGGGCACCCTAATCATTGTTGCTATTGGAACTAGATTGAAGACAATAACTCTGATGTCAGCCAATCATCGTTCGCAAAATTCTTTGAATAATTCTCAGGGAAGCAGTTTTTCTTCAATAATTACTTTGTCTCAACCCATGGTCATAGAATATTTACCATCAATTATGTCTAGTAAATATCTTCTAAAGGTTGGATCATTTGTTTCTTTGTTTCCTATATGATAGATTTCTTTTTTGTTTGTTGGTATCGTTTTGTAAGGTATAATTTTGGATCGTATTTTTTGTATTTTATTTGTTAAGTTTTCTTCTTTTTGTTCTATTTTTTCTTGTTTACTAATGTTCTTTACTATAAATATTCATGCTCATTTACTTCCTTGATTTGGTTTTATAACAAAGGTTTTTTTTGGTAGAAATCAAAAATCGAAATCGTAAAGTTCATTACGATTTGAAATTATTCAATAAGTTTTGGCGAAGGGGATTCCTCTTTCTGATAAGAAGTTTTTTGTTTCTAATTTGTTGTTCGCCAGACGAATTGCTTTTTTATTGTTGAACTTTCTTATGTATAGAAGGTTTCTTGCGTTATTTCATAGAATTCAGAACATAGTTTAATTTAAATTCTTAAAATTTATTATTTTGCAATAAAAAATAAATAAAATTGATCCATCATTAAGGCATTATCATTGTAATGAATTATAGTATAGTCATATTTGTATCGCTGCTTTTTGCTAAGGATGGTGCTGATTTTCTTCTTTTATTTATTATTTTTATTGCTCAATTGATAGTAATATTATTTTTTTATTGTTTTATGCTGGGATTTTAATGAAATAGCAAAGAAATTCAAATAGTAATGTATATTTCAAAATAGTAATAAATCAGAATTTTTTGATTTGATTTTTGTTGTTGTAAACTTATAAGATTGTTGTTTTATATTGTTTTTTGTTTTTCATGAAATTGTATCTCTACAACACCCTTACTCGTCAGAAAGAAGAATTTGTACCTTTGGTACCAGGTAAAGTGGGGATGTATAGTTGTTGACCTACTGTGTATCGAGATCCTAGTATTGGTAATTATAGGGCGGCTTTTGTAGCTGATTTAATTAGAAATACGCTTAAGTTTTTGTGATATGAAGTAAATGCAGTAATGAATATAACAGATGTTGGACATTTGGTAAGTGATTCAGATGAAGGGGAGGATAAATTGGAAAAATGAGCCAAAAGAGAATGAATTTCAGCTTGGGATGTTGCCAAAAAATATGAAAATGTCTTTATAGAAGGTATGAAAAAGCTCAATATTGATACATTTGATGTAATGCCTAGAGCGACAGAACATATTAAAGAACAAATAGATCTTATTAAAACTTTAGAAGAAAAATGATATACCTATACAGTTGATTGAGATGGAATATATATGGATACTAGTAAAGTAGATGATTATGGCAAACTTATGTGACCAAATTATAAAAAACGTTTGGAGGAATTAAATGCAGGAGAAAGAATAGATATGAAGGGCAAAAAAAATCCTACGGATTTTGCTTTGTGGAAGTTCTCTCCTATTGGAGAAAAAAGACAAATGGAATGGGAAAGTCCTCGATGAATAGGTTTTCCTGGTTGGCATATAGAATGTAGTGCAATGTCTAGCAAATATCTTGGAGAACAATTTGATATTCATCATGGATGAGCTGATCATATAACCATTCATCATCCAAATGAAATAGCCCAATCTGAATGTGCATTTTGCAAAAAACCTTGGGTAAAATATCGAATTCATAACGAATTTTTACAGGTAGATTGAGGTAAAATGTGAAAATCTTTGGGTAATGCATATACGTTGGAAGATATAGAAAAAAAATGATTTTCAATATTAGATTTGAGATATTTTTATTTTATGGCGCAGTATGGAAATTTTCAAAATTTTACTTGGGATTGATTAGAAACCGCAAAAAATAGTAGAAAATCTTTGATTAAAAAGCTTGCTTGAAAATATGTTTCTGTAGAAAAAAATCAGATTGAAAATTATGAGTTTTATAAAAAAATAAAAGAATCTATATGTGACAATATAAACACACCAAAATTGTTTGCTGAAATAAATAGTTGATTAAAAGAAAATGTAGATTGATTATATCAGGTAATGTCTTATTTAGAAGATAATTTTTTGAAACTAAATTTGTTCAAACGGGAAGCTTCTGTTGAAATTCCAACAGAAATATCTGATCTTGCTGATCAACGTTTGCAAGCTAAGCAAGATAAAAATTATGCATTAGCCGATGAACTTAGAAATAAAATAACTGATCTCTGATGGAATGTGAAGGATAGTAAAGATTGATATGAAATAGAGAAGATTTAATCTGATTTGATTTTACAAAAAAAGAGCCTTTTGATCGGCTCCTTTTTTTTATCTTTTGAAACTTTGAGTTTTTAATACATCAACAAGTTTTTGATGTTCTTCTTTTAGATTTGGGTTTGGTCATGTTCTAAATGGATAATCTTCTGGAATATAGAATCATTTAATTTGTGAAAGACATTTTAGAACGTTGGTTTGCCAGTTAATAGGTGATGATGCATAAATTTTTCCATCAGGGTTTCAGTATCTTGAAAGTTGGTTAATTGTATGATAATGTCAAAGGTGCCTGTTATTTACAGTAAGCGCTATTGCTCTTGCTCATCATAAAGCACTTTGCATAGGAACTCTATCTCAACGATCATTATTTCAAACATTACCAATATTGTTATCTGTACTTAGATATCTTCAAAGAGTTGATTCTGCAAATGCAACACATATCACGAAATCTCTATCTATATTTGTTCATTTTGCGGCGTCTTCTCGAAACTGTAGATATTTATATATTCAAACTCAATATAGTTTTAGGAATTGTTGAGCTCTTTCATCTACTGTATTTCATTCCATTATTTTTAAATTTGTTATGTCTATTGGTCTAGCGTATTTATCTCTTAGATACTTTATATGATATCACTCTGGAAGAACTGATTTGTCTTGAACTTGGCTTGCATCTAATATAGAAAAAGGATCTATTGCAACACCATCTTTGAATACCATAAAAGTTAGATTTGGTCATTTTGATATAAATCAAGCTCATCTTGTTCATGGTTCTCATCAGCTATAACCAATTAATTGTCATCTTTTTACTACATCACCAATACTTACAGTTGTTGTATTTAGATATTCATAAACTGTTACATATCAATTTGTGTGAACAATCATAATCCAATTTATTCAAATTTGTTCGTTGTCCGCTACGAGATAGACTATACCATCACGAGATGCATATATTGGTGTTCATTGCTCTGCTTTTATTTGTATTCATAATTGAGGAAATCAATTTTCTTTTTGAAACTCTAAATCTCAGAAGTAATTTTTTATGTCATATATTGGATATAAAGGTCGTGCTATAGGATATTTTGAATTGTTATTATCCATTTCTTCTAATTGTTTGAGTTTTTTATCGATATTAAAGTCTCATTTATATATTTCCTTTTTTATGTCTTTTAGTGATTCTTCAATTTTATCATAAACACTTTTTCAACTTTCAAAAAGTTGTGATATTGTATACTTTCTTTGATCTTCATCGCTTTTATAAAGACCTAAAAATTGTATTAAGTAGTTTTTTTGCTGCTGAAGTTTTTCTAAATCTGTTTCATATTCTTTTAATTTTGTTTGAGATTGTTTTTTTAGATTATTAAATTTTTGCATATTTTCTAATTGATATTGCTCTTCTTCATTAAAGTTTTTAATTAGATTGTTTAATTGAATAATCATTGATTGTATTGCATAATCATTTGCTAGTGTGCGTGGGATATTGTCAGAATTTATTAATAATTTTATTGTGTCTATGTTTTTTCATTCTTGATCATATAATTTGTTATCTAATTTGTATATTATATTTAGAAATTCTTTTATTTGTTCTTTTGTATTTTGGCTTCCTGTTCTGGAACCTTTTATTTCTGCACTAGATTTTTCGATTTCTTTTTTGTATAAAGCTATTTGTTGAATTATTCTACTTACTTTCTCTGTTGTTGTGTTTATACTTTGAATTACATCAACTATTCAATCTCTCATTTCTTTGTATTGAGTAGAAACTCATTGGTTTGTTTTCTGTTCTTCATCTAATTTAAATAATTCTTTTGTGATATTATCAATGCTTCCTTTGAGGTCTTTTATATTGTTTGTTGCGTTGCTTATATTAAAATCATCAATAGTTTCTGTGCTTATTGATTGTCAATTGATATATGAAATATTTATTAACATAAAAACTATTAATACAGCCATTATCTTATAAAAACTTTTTTTCATTCGATACTTCTAAAAACTAAAATTAACAATCTTATTATATTCCAAAACTTAAAAAAACAAAAAAACTCAGCCCTTTTTGAGTGAGTTTAGGTTGACATTTTTTGTAAAAACTATTTTATTTTTCTTATAAAAGGTATTGTAGCTGCTAGTATTATTCAATAAACATTAAAACTTGTATATATTCATCGTTTTTTTGTAGCATAATCTCCAAAAAGCATTATGAGGAAAATACAGATACTTGTAATGATTCAATATGCAGCAGATCAAAATTCTTTTCTATTATCTTCTCCAATTTTATGGTAAAATCTTCATTCTATAAGATTTACTATAACTCAAAAAATAAGTCATAAATACGTACTATATGTAATCATAAATAAAAAAGTATCTTTTTTTTCTAAGAAATTTGGAAAAAAAACTGTACTAATTGCTAACAATATGGTCAATAATATTGCTATATTTTTCTTTCTCTTTATTATTCGAGTTGAAAGTATATGTCCAAATATTGCTCATCACATAGATACAATAATTATTACAATTCATTTTGTTGGTTCTTTATTCATTACATCAACCCCAATTTCAAGCATTTTTTGTCATACAGCAGTAGAAACTGCTCGTAAAATACCAATTGGAATTAAAAATGTAAAATATTTTTTTATTGATCAGAAAATGTTTGGTATGTTTTTTGTTATTGCGCTATGTAGTGTGTGTTTTTTGAAATTATTGTCATATGTAGTAAAAAGAATAAGAGTTGTTGCTATTGTAACAGTTAGTATTAATCATATAGCACCTACTCATTGTAAACGTTCGTAAATATCAAATCACCAATAAGCACCTACTAATAGTCATATAAATATAACTGTATTTATTGTTGCGTTTATTTTTGTTTCACTTCGTCATGATTCCATAATTTCAACTGTTGTTAATATTCACTTTATAGTCAACCATAAACCATAAAAAAATCACATAATACTAATAATGAATGCAAAGTTTTTTAATGGAAAATAATCTGTCATATATCAATATATTAGGCAAAGAATAACCACTATTCATGATATAATAATAATTGGTTTTTTGCGAAATGCATATGTAAGAGCACCACCAACTAAATAAGAAAAAGCGGATCATAAACTTATGTATCAAGCTATTTCTTCTAATGTTCTGTTGTCTTCTTTGAGTGCAAATCGAAGAAAAAATTTTGCCATTCACAAAAATACACTTCGTAAGAATGTTATTATCAATAATAAAATTAAATTTTTGTGTTTTTTCATTCAATTTGTAATAATAAATATTGGCGAAGTAGGATGATAATAAAAATAATTGCAATTTCAAGTCGAGTGTTTTTATCTAGATATTTCTAGTACTTTATCTCGTATTTGCATATCTTGAATTTGTTGGTTATGAGTAACTGTATAAAATTTAATATTTTTTTGTTTTATAAAATTTTCTAATAAATCAGCAACTTTGCTTACGGTTTCAGTATCTAAATTGTTTATTGTTTCATCCAAAAACAACAATGGTGATCTCATGTATGAAGAAATAGAAAGCATCCAAATTAGTTTTAATATGATTTTTTGTCATCAGCTGAGACTTTTTATTTCTCTTTCTCATTCTTGGTCTATTATATTTGCTTCTAACTCTAATTTGTCGCTACTTGTTTTATTTAGTTTAAGTGAAATTTGATATTCTACAATTTGTGATAAATAATTGTTTATTATATCGTTAAGAATCGGTAAATGGTCTTGTAGAACAAGAAGAAGTAATTCTTTTGAAAAAATATTGTAGAGATTGTTTATTTGTTTTTCTTGTTTTTTTAAATTTTCGGTTTCCCTTTGAATAATTTTGTATTCTTGTATCATATTTTCTATATCACGTTGTATTATAATACACTGATTGTTGTGTTTTTCAGCTTCTTGAATTTTTTCATAATTGCTATTTTGGATCTGATTTTCTATTTCCTTTTTATTTTCTTCTAATTTTGTTTGTTCTTGTATATATTCATTGATTTCTTGGTTTGTTATTTTTATTATTTCATTGTTTTTTTCTATTTGTAGCATGTATTCTTCTTTCTTTCTTTGTTCGTTTTCTATTTCTTTGAGCTTATTTTCTTTGATTTGCTTCTCTTTTTTTAGCAATAAATATGATTGATAATCATTTTCTATGTCTTTTCGATTTATTTCATTTAAAAAATTTTTTATTGATAAAGTTGATTGTTCTTGTAGTTTTTTGTTTTCTTCGAAAACATTTATATCTTCTAATAATCATTTATCGTTAATTTCATTTGTTTTTGTTTTGATATTTTCAATTTCTTTGATTTTTTCTTGTAATCATTGTTCTAAATTGATTTTCTTTTTGAAAAAAAATTGTTTTTGTTCTTCAAGTTGATCAAATGTTTTTCTGTTTATATCTTTGATAAAAGGGCAGTTTGTTTTTATTTTTTCACAAAAAAATGTTGCTTGTTGTTTTATGTTTTCTTCAAAGTTATTTATATGATCTGATATTTCTTCTATTTGTTTTGTTAGGGATATTTGTTGTTCTAGCAATGATCTTTCTTGTTGAACAAGCTTCTCTTTTATTGATTTTTGCTCTAATTGTTTGTTTTGTATCATAAGTTGGTTGTTTTTGATTTTTTCGTTTAGAGATTTGCCTTTTTCTATTAATTGTTTAATAATACTATATACTGATTCTATTCAATATATTTCTTCGTTTGTATATAAATCTTTTAATTCTTTGTCAGAGTTGCATTTTTTCAAAAAAACATTTGTTTTCTCGTAATTTTGTTCTTTATCTTTTTTATCAAGTGATTTTTGAATATTTTCTAACTCTTTTTTTATTTCTTCAAAATTATTGTTATTTATTTTTTTGATATTTTCGATTAGTTCTTGATTGGTTTTTTCTAGATTAAATGTGTTTTGTCTTTTGGAGTCTATTTTGTTTATTATGTTTTTAGTTGATTCTTGAATATTCTCTAGCTGGTTTTGAATCTTTTTGTGTTTGTCTTTTTCTAATTGAATTATTGTGTTTACTTCGTTGTTTATATCTGGTAAAAAATTGTTTATATCCAAATCTTGTATTGTTATTTTTTCTTGTATAAATCATATTTCATTTATGTTTTCGTTCTTTTTTTGGAGAAGCGCGCTTATTTGATTTATTTCACTGTTTTTTAGATTGTTATGGTTTTCTATTAGTTTTTTTATCAACGATTTTGTCTTTTCGTCATACTTGCTTGTGTCTGAATATGTTTTTAATTTATAAGATATTTCTTTTTTCTTTTCTGTTATTATATCTTTGGCTTCATCGATTCATAACAATCAAAACACATTTTTGAGAACAGTAAGTCTTTCGCTTGGTAGTAATTCAAAAATATTGTCTGAATCTTGCATTAAAAAAACAGTATTTACAAAAACTTCTTTTGGTGGTAAAAAAGACATAAATGTTTGTTGCAAGTCTGTTTCATTTTTGAATTCAATCTTTTCTAGGTAAGCTCAAGATTTTTTGATAATACTTTCTATGTCTTCATCTTTTTTGATAATAGATTCTTCTATTATGTTAAGGTTTTCTATTTTATAAAGAGATGAGGAACAAGATTCTTTGACTTTGGCTTTGGTTATTTGTCTTATTATAAGCCGTGTTTCGTTTTCAAAAGTAAATAATATTTTTATAAATCACTCTGAAGAAGTGTTATTTAATAAGTTTCTTGTATTGTATTTATATAGTCCATACATTGGTCAATCAAAGAAAAGAAAGCTTTTGCCAGTTCCAATAGGTGCTTTGATGAGATATTTTCATTTCTGAAAAAAAATAGAAATTGGATTTCATTTGAATGGTCAAATATTTTTATATGAGATTGCTATAATATCTAGCATAGATTAATTTAAAGTTGTAAAGTAATTGACAATTTTCGCAATAAAAAACAAATAAAACTCGTCAATCATCAGGGCAGTATCGTGATTAGTATTGTATTCTAGTTATACTTGTATAGCTGCTTTTTGGCTAAGAACAATTTTGATTGAGTGATGATTTCCTCTTTGTATTTGTTCTTTTTATTGCTCGATTTTTTAAAAATTTATTTTTCTTGGCTTTGATTATATAAATATGTTTAGAGTTTTCAATCTTAGTGTGAAATATATTATGTTGACTTGAAAAAATAGGTTGAAAGTATATCAAGGAATCAGGCTTTATTTTTTTATGATATTGAATGGCAAATAAATTTCTCGTAACTACACCGATTTATTATCCTAATGGATATCCTCATATAGGTCATGCTAATAGTAGTTTTATTGCAGATGTATATGCTAGATATAAAAGACTTTTATGATATGAAGTTAAATTTTCTACGGGAAATGATGAGAATAGTCAAAAAATTCTTCAACAAGCGGAATCTGAATGAACTCCTGTTATGGAATATCTTGATCATATGGCTCAAAAATGGGAAGAAGTGTGGCAAGCACTTTCTATTACCTATACAGATTTTATTAGAACAACAGCTCCACATCACAAAGAACTTGTGCAAAATGTTTTGCAAAAAGCATATGATAAATCAGATATTTATGAATGAGAATATAAATGATATTATTGTGTAGGTTGTGAAAGTTTCAAGAAAGAATCAGATTTGGTAAAAAATGAAAAATGAGAATCAATATGTCCTGATCATTTGAAAACACCAGATATTCTTACAGAAAAAAATTGGTTTTTTAAGTTAAAAAAATATTCACAAAATATTAAAGATTTTTATTCTAATTATTCAAATTTTGTAGAACCTGGATATAGATTTAATGAAGTAAAATCTTTTGTGGAAGGATGATTGGAAGATTTTTCTGTTTCTAGAGAAACCAATACGTTTGGTATCCCTCTTCCTTTTGATCCAAGTCAAGTTACTTATGTTTGGTATGATGCTTTGTTTAATTATGTAACGGTTTCTGAGCAAGAATGATTTTGGTCTGAAGATGTAGAAAAAGTACATATTTTGGGTAAAGATATTGTAAGATTTCATGCGATTTTTTGGCCTGCTATGTTGATGAGTGCAGAAATGGCTTTACCGAACCATGAATATGTGACCTGATATTTTACCGTTGATGGTCAAAAGATGAGTAAATCGCTTGGAAATGTCGTTGATCCTGTAGAAATGGTCCAAAAATACGATAGAGATGCGGTAGTGTTTATGTTGATGTATGATGTACCTATTTGATCTGATTGAGATTTTTCTGAAGAAAGACTTGGAAATGTATATGATAGTATGGTTATTTGAGGTTGGTGAAATTTGGTAAATAGAGTAGTAAGCTTGTGTAGTAAATATGGGATAATTGAAGGAAAGTATGATGAAAAGAAAATGAATGTGATATTTTCTAATTCTTTATGATTATCTGATGTACCTGTTTTTCAACTTATTGATACTGGATGAGAAATGAGTCCTCAAAATATAGAAAAAAATTACTTAAATAATTGAAATCTTCAATTTTTTCTAATGGATTGGTATTCAGCTGTTCAAGCATCAAATGTTTATATAACCAAAGCTGAACCATGGAAAAAATATAAAGATGAAGCAACCAGAGAAGAAGCAATTTCAGATTTAAAATTCTTGTTGTATATTGTAAAAAATTTAGCCTTATTATCAGCACCTTTTTTGATTAATGGATTTGCCAAGATTCAAACTATGTTTGGAAATGAATTGTTGTCTAAAATAGACTCTTCCAAAAATATATTGAACGATGATTTCCAAAAAGCATTTGATATGAAAGAGTTTGTAGTTGATTTGAAACCAGAAATTATTTATAAAAAAGTAGAAATTAATAATTAGAACAATGTATCGAGCAATAAAAAGAATAAATAAAAGAAGGAAATCATCACCAAATCAAAATTGTTCTTACTCAAAAAGCAGCGATACAACCCTAACTAGATTATAATTCTAATATGATATTGCCTTGATGATTGATGAATTTTATTTATTTTTTATTGCGAGATTATCTTAAAATAAATTTTATTTTATAAAATTAAAAGATGTTTATTCATCTTCATTGACATAGTACGTTTTCGTTTCTAGAAGCTATTGGTAAACCAGCAAAAATTGCTGCAAGAGCCAAAGAGCTTGGTATGTCTTCGATAGCAATTACTGATTATAATGGTATGTTTGGTGCTATTAAATTTTTTCAAGCATGTAAAGATGAATGAATCAAACCTATTATTTGAGTTGAGCTTGGTTTTGTTTTGGATGTTAGTTCTGCAAACCCTGTTGATTATATCTGAAACATTGTATTACTTGCCAAAACAACTAAATGATATTCATCACTTTTGGAGCTTACATCTTATGCAAATACATTGTGAGTAAAGGATAAACCAAAAATTGATCTTACTGCACTTCGTGATTTTTTTGATTGAGTAATTTGTTTTTTTGGTTGAACCGAGTCTTGGATTGGAAAAATGATTTTACGTGACGAACCTCGTGAAAAAATAATTGAGATTGTTCGTATGTTGCAATCTATTCTGGGTGAAAATGCTGTGTATTGAGAAATTATATCACAGCTTCATAGTGAAAATAAAAATTTAGAGCGCGTAAATAATTATGTGTTTGATTTATGTCAGGAACTTGGTATTTGATGTATTGTCAATCCTAATTATCATTATATTAAAAAAACTGATAAAGAAGCTTGGGAAGTTGCTTTGGCGGTAAAAGATGCAAAGAAAATATATGACAATGATAGAAGGCAACCTAAAGGTGAATATTACATTATGAAAAAGGAAGATGTTGTAGAAATTTTGGAAAAGAATTGATATACATTAGGTCAGATTGAAAAAATGATTTCAAATAATTTAATGCTTGCTGAATCTTTTGATGTAGATATCGCTTTGTGGCAAGTTTTGTTTCCTAATTATGAATCACCAGAAAGTATTTTAGAAACTTATGAAAAAGTAAAAAATAATTTAATAGAAAATATTGATTAATTTGAACCTAAATATCAAATAATTCGCATAATTACTCATGCTGCTGTAGGTATATATATTGCGTCTCGTCAAGTCATTGTTTTTTTGTTAATGATAGATAATTTATAATTATCCTTAAATAGTATTTTAGCAAGTTTTTTGTAGAAAATCAATTGGTCAAAAGCCGTTTTTTTTGTTTTTTATATTGACATATAGATGACATTTAAAAATCTGGCTTTTTTCTTTTGTTTTTTACTTGTTTTTTGCTTGAATTTTTGCTGTTTTTGATTACTTTTGGTTATCAATAAATTTTTTTTATATATTTTGTTAAAACCATACTTGTTCATATAAAAAATAATCTTAGATCTTATGTTTTTTTGTTTGGAGTTTCTTTAGTGTCTCTTGGAATTTTTTTGTTTAAAACTATTGAAAAAAATCAATTAGAAGATATTCAAAAATTTTATCAACAACAAGAAACTGTTTATTTTCAAGAAATAGTTGAAACAGATACTGGAGTTATTTTAAATACAGAAAATGTTGAAAAAATAGCAGAAGAGCCAATATCTATTACAACAGAAAACAAAGATACGACTATTCAAAAACTTATCAAATCTTGATATAAGCCTAAAGATGTATCATTATCTCAAGAACAGAAAAATACTTCTTCAATATTAGAATGAACTGCATCAATTTCATTAGCGAAAAATAAAAAATTACCGGTATCTGTAATTTTGAAATCCACGAATACTTTACAAGATAAATATGCTGAAGCAGAATTGCCTGCAGATGTTTATGTAAAAACCCCAAATAATGTTTTTTATGAAAAAGATATCGAAAGACCAAAGTTTATAGACCCCAAAACAGTATGATTAGATAATAAAGAAGCAGTATCTATGATTGATGTATGATCAAGTTTGGAATCAATATTTTTCCAAGATGAAAAATGAAACCCCAAAGATGTGACAATAAGAATGCCAGCTCCATGATATCCTATATGAGCAGATGCAAATATTTATTCATCAGAAGATTGAAGAGATTGGAAATTTCATACAAAAACTAAAGTACAAGATATAGAAAATGCTCCATACGTTGTTTTTACAACAAATCATTTTACATTGTTTCTTGTATGAGAAATAGAATGGGATAATGATAACTTTCTTACGGAAGAGTTTTGGAACAATAATCCAACTGATGAACAAATTATCAGAGCATTGTATGGTGATGGAAGTGGTTGAGTAGAGAAAACTGCTTATACAAGATATCGAAGTGAAGTATGATGTGTGACAGGAGATATGAGTGTGGTATACTTGAGTGGATGAACGTGAACAATTCCACTTAATTTGGATGCAAATACGATTTATGTTTTGGAAAGTTGAGCCTATATCACCAATTCAATTATAAATATAAATAATTGTTCTGCTATTATTGGTAAAACATGAGATATTAATTTGTATTCTTCGCTATATTTTTCCAATACTTCTCAGTGATTATTGTATATAGCATATAAAGAGTATAGTATATTGGATAATATAAAAATAAATGGAATAGACGATTGACAATGATGATCTCACGCAACCAATAGAAACTGAATAATGTATTATCATAGATCTATAAATCATTCTGTCAACAATATTCATTCTTATAATAATTATTATTGAATTAATTTAAATGGTCACTCAACCTCAAATGTAAATAGAAATATATTTTTAAATAACATCAAAACTTATAACAATACCATTTGAATTCTTGTTCAATCAATGAACCAAAACAGCATATTTACAAATATAGAATCATATAACAATACTCAACGTTGAATTTATTTATATAGCTATAATTACAACCATATTTTCAATAATATTCAATCTTATAATAATTCGCATAATTGATTTGAATTGAGTTCTTTATATGGTTCTGGTCATATAATAAACAATGCTCAAATATATAATAATGGGAATGATTGATTAAATATTGCTTGAAACAATAATGTATTAAATAATATTCAATCATATAATAATGCATGAGTGGGAATATCTTTTTCAAATACTATAGATACAAAACTACATAATGTGTTTGTTATAAATAATTTAACTTGAATAGAATTGTTGAGTAACAATATATGAATTACTTATTATTGAAAATTAAAAATCCAAGAAAATAATTTTTATTGACAGGATGATATTTGAGTTTTGATAGCAGGAAATTCAAATGACTATAGTTATTTATGATGGACCTGATGATATATTGATAATAATTGATGTTTTCGTTGTGGGGATGTTACAAATCCAAATAATTTATCATGATTTTTGGTCGATACCTGAATATATCGATCTTGTAATTATAGATGAGATGATGTTTCTTGGAAACCGAATATTTGAGAAAATATTAACTATGTATATTGAATAAATATACCAAAACAAACTCAACCATTAATATATTCTGGTGTGGATATAGTTTTTTCAAGTTTGCCTTATTCTTGAAATTTATACGTAGGTGAAGTAAATAATATATGAGAAAATATTGATACAAACTGTAATAATTGTGAGTGACAATATTCTGTAAGCTGGGATAATAATAATTTTCTAGACCAAAATTTTTGGAATCAAAATCCAAATAGTTGTGATATAATATCGGCTTTGTATGATACGTGATTATATTGGGAAAATCGCACATTTTATACTGATAATCGGACTTCTGCACAAAAAACATCGTTTTGTAATATAGAAAATATGCAGGTTGAATATATTGCTCCAGGAATAGATACTTTGCCAGATACATTAAGTGCGAATACTGTATATATTTTGTCTTGATGAGATTATATATTATCATGAATATCACAAATCAATATAAATAATTGTAATGCAATTATTGCAAAAGATGGTACATGATATTTTTATTCTACTGCTTATGTAAATAATTATATTTTTGATTCTTTTTTGAAAAATAATATTGTTCTACAAAATATAGAAATAAATGGTACTGGAAATTGAGTTGGATGATATCACAATAGAAATGCAGGTTGAATTAGTTTGAGATCTAGCTCACAATCATTGGCATTTAATTCTACTATCAAAAGTTTATCTGTACACAATAGTAATTATTGATTACTGTTTTCTTATATGAATTATAATAAAATTAATGATTTTTATTCTTATGAAAATTATTATCGATGATTGGAATTTAATAATAGTGACTATAATATAGTAAATAATATTGATTTGTCTTATAATAGAATTGCTGGTTTGAGATTTGTTACTTCATCATATAATAATTTAAAAAATATAAAAACTTATAAAAATTGATATAATTATACAAATGAATCTTTTTGATTATACATGAGTTCATCTAAGGGTAATGTTTTTGATAGTTTTGAAATTTTCAATAATTGAGAATGATCTAGTTGGTGAAGATGAATAGAGATAACGTCTTCATCTACAGGTAATATTTTCAGAAATTGAAAGATTTACAACAATACTAAGGATGGTATTTTTTTTGATGGTCGCTACACCATAGATAATTATTTTGATAATATACAGATATATAACAATCAAAATTGAATTTATTCTTTCGCAACTGCTTGAAGTAATTACTTCAATAATATGCAGGTTTTTAACAACAATACTTATGGTATATATCTTCAATGATGAAACTATGTATTTAACAATATGCTAATTTATAATAATTGAAATCTTGGTATTTACTTGATTTGAAATAGTTATGGAAACTCAAATAATATTATAAATAATGTTTCTGTATATAATAACACTAAGTGAATTGAAATTTCTAATAATTATAACAATATTATAAATAATCTTTCTGTATTAAACAATACTACTTGAATTGTTTTGAATGTATCTACTGATAATAAATATTATTGAATTTTGAAATTTAATGAAAATAATTCTGATCGACAAGGTAATACTTGAGAATTTATTGCATGAAATAGCTCGGATTATGATTATTTATGATGGACGGGTGGTTATATAAAAGATGATTGATGTTTCCGTTGTGGGGATATTACAAATCCAAATAATTTATCATGATTTTTGGTCGATACCTGAATATATCGATCTTGTAATTCTAGATGAAATGATGCTATTTGGAAACCTGATGTATGAGAAAATATATGATATCAGTATTGAATAAATACTCCAAAACAAATTCAGCCACTACAATATTCTGGTACAGAAATCATTTTTTCTGATTTTCCATATTCTTGAGATTTGTATATAGGAGAAATAAATAATATTTGAGAAAATAGTGATATAGAATGTAATAATTGTGAGTGACAATATTCTGTAACTTGGGATAATAGTAATTTTGTAAATTCTTGATTTTGGAGTCAAAACCCAAATAGCTGTGATGTAATATCCGCATTTTATGGTACATGAAAATTTCCAAATACAACAACAGCATATACAAAAAATCGGACTTGATCACAGACAACTAACTTTTGTCATATAGAAAATATGAGAGTTGTAGATGTTAGTCCATGAGTTGATGTTTTTTCATGAGAAATATCTAGTTACACTATATATGTTCTTAGTTGATGAGATTATATATTATCAGGAGTATCTCAACTTAATCTAAATCATTGTTCTACTATTGTTGCCAAAAATACATGATATTTCTATTCTACATGAGTTATATTACAAATGTTTTATATAAACAACAAAAATAACGTTGTTTTTCAAAATTTGGAAATAAATTGATCTGAAAATTGATTTGGTTGATCTCATAATAAAAATACTCGTGGTATTTATATGTACAGTAGCCCAGGTATAAACAACTTATTATACAATATCTCAATTTTAAATAATAATAGCTATTGAATTTATCTTAGATGAAGACAATTTTACATTGAATGATTATCTGTTTCTAATAGCAATAATTGAATATATTCTCAATATCTTTGGGATAGCATTTTAACCAATATTGAAGCATATAATAATAGTAATTGAATTTATTTTCAATCTTCTTCATCAAATAATTTATTATCAGGCTTGAAAATGTATGATAATTTATCAAATTGACTATATATTAGTTCTTCTTCAAACAATATATTCAAAAATGCTGATATTTACTGAAACAATAATATGTGAATTTATTTAATTAACTCTCCTTATAGCATTTTTGATAATATTAATATATATAATAATAGATATGAATGAATATATGTGTATAACTGATCTAATTATACAATTCTTAAAAATTCTTTGGCTTATAATAATGGTAGGTATTGAATTAATGTATCTAGTTCAACAAATATTAACATAGAAAATGTTCAAACTTACAATAATATATATGAATGAATAGTTCTAAATCCAGCTTCATATTCAAATTTAAATAATGTTCAATCATATAATAATACAAGATATTGAATAGGTATGAAATCAAATTCTAACTATTTTTCTTTGAATAATATATTGTCTTATAATAATGGTGATGTTTGAATATATATAAACGCATCTAATACTTGAATTTTGAATAATATTTATTCGTATAATAATTTTTGAGCTGGAATTGAATTAATGAATTCATCAAATATATTATCCAATAATATTAGCGCATTAAATAACCAGAGGTGACTATATCTTAGATGAACATCTACATGATATCTTTATTATTGAAATTTTTGATTGTATGACAATAGTATAGATCTAGATTTAGCTACTTGATCTATAAACCAATGAACTACAAATGATTTTTGATGGAATCCAGGGTATTTTGATACAATTTCATGTTTTCGTTGTTGAGATATTGTCAATCCAACAAATAATCTCTCATGATTTTTTGTAAATACATGATTATATCGAGCATGTAATTATAGATGAAATGATGATTCATGGATCCCTCAAACGTGAGAAAATATACAATATCAATATTGAGTAAATATTCCAAAACAAATTCAACCACTTCAATACTCTGGTATGGAAATCATTAATTCTGATTTATATTATTCGTGAAATTTGTACATAGGAGAAATAAATAATATTTGAGAAAATAATGATACAACATGTAATAATTGTGAGTGAAATTACTTTGTAACTTGGGATAATGATAATTTTATAGATTCATGATTTTGGGATCAAAGTCCAAATAGTTGTGATATTATGTCTGCTTTGTATGGTACGTGATTGGATAGAGAGGATACAACTTCATACACAAAGAATTGAACATGAAGCATGAATATAGCGTTTTGTGATATAGAAAATATGCAAGTAATTAATATTGAACCATGAATAGATACTTTGCCTCAAGATTTACAAAATTATACTGTTTATATATTGAGCTGATGAAATTATATATTATCGTGAAATTCTACTGTAAATCTTGGTAATTGTAATGCGATTATCACAAAAAACAATACATGATATTTTTATTCTACGGGTAAAATTGATCAATTGTTGTATGCAAAAAATAAGAGTAATGTTATATTGCAATGATTGGAAATAAATGGTACTTGAAATTGATTTGATTGATCTCATACAAAAAACGATTACTGAATAAATTTTGATGGAGATAATAAAAATAATGTTAATACATTGTTTTATAATGTTGGTGTTTATAATAATCAAAATCAATGAATTTATTTACGAAGATTGATGTCAAACAATAGTTTAACCAGTATTTTTGTTTATAATAATTCTAATTGAATAGAAATAAACCAATCAAATAATAATAATTTATATAATATTAAATCTTTTAATAATAGTAATTGAATAGAATTGTATAATTCAAGTAATAATAATTTAAATAATCTGATTTTATACTGAAATAATTATTGATTGAAAAAATATTACTCATCAAATAATTTAGTTTATGATTCTAAGATATTTGATAATGATTATGATTGAATCTATTTAAGAAGTTCAAATTGAAATCATCTAAAGAATCTTATTATTTACGATAATAAAAATAATTGAGTTTATTTTAATTGAGCATCTTCAAATGTTTTAGAAAAGTCCGAAATATACAATAACAATAATTGAATTAAATATTATAATTATTCAAATTATAATACTATAAAAAACTTAACTATTTTTAATAATTATACCAATTGATTGGAATTTAGTTATGCTGTTCAATCAAATAATTCTTTTTCTAATTCACAAATTTTTAATAACAAAATAGGTATGTTATTAACGTCTGGATTAAGTGGAAATATATTTGATAATATTTCTATATATAACAATAGTTCTTATTGAATTAGTTTATGATCAGATAAAAGACTAAAGAACAACATCTTTCATAATTTATCTGTGTATAATAATACAAAATGATTTTATAATATATATAATATCACAGGAAATTTTATATATTGATCATTGAACTTGTTTTGAAATTCTTGAGATATAGATTGATCTTTTGATGATTTTATTTTTTGAGATTCCAATGATTATAGTTATTTGTGATGGACTTGATGACATATAAATAGTTGACTATTTTTGGATTTATCTTATATAACAAATGTTGACAATGGTTTTGGTCATAATTTATTAAATTGGACTTGAGATTATATTTCTATGAGATGAGATAAAATATTTGATATAGAATCACCAAAAATAAGCTACTGAGCAAATATTCCTCGTCAAGTTCAATCAGTAATCTGGAGTTGAGATCAACTTATTTTAAGCTGAGTATATGATACAAATAAATATATAGGAGGGGATGATGTGGCGTTGACATGAATTCTTTCTTGATGGAATAATACGTGGAATAGTTCTTTATTGGATCTATTATATTTGGCAACTCCATGATTTCAGTATAATTTATTTGGAGATGTGTATGTTGGTTCTTCTTGAGAAGTTAATACACCAATATCACTTATTTTGTCTCAATGAACATGAACAAAAACAATTGTGTCTCAATTATTTGATGGTAATTCGTTTACTCATTTTGTATATACATCGGATTATGTTGATCTTCCTTATGTAGATATTTTGGATGTCCAAAATCAAAAAATAATAGAAAATGATCTTTTGAATTGATGATATCAAGAATCTACATGATCTGTTCAATGAATGATTCAATGATATTTTATAGGGAAAAAAGATATTAGATTATATCATAGTAATTGAGAATTACTTGTGCCAGTGGTTATGCAATCAACGTGAGAACAATTATTAGAGGTGCAGTTATCGTCATGAACTGTTGTAAAAACAAAAGATAATCAACCATACACAGGGATAATTTCTATCCCAACTCAAAAAAATCCATTAGAATCTTGATTGTCTTGAGCTATAGCAGCAATTTCTGTATGATCAAATAATATTTCTTTACAATTAAGAGATAGCGAAAATAATCCAATTTCTGCAATTATTAGAATTCCTGTACTCGCAGAAATAGGTGAAAATATGGATGTTTATTATTCGGAAGATAACTGAGATACTTGGGAGTTTCATGTACTAACAAATACTGTTTTATTGAGTGGATTGTCATATGTAGAATTCACTACGACTCATTTTACTGATTTTGCGATTGTAGGTGTAGGTGAATTACCTCCAGAACCATTGACTTGATCATTTGTAATAAATAATGATGAAGCATATACTTTGACATCTGTTGTTCTTCTTAGTCTTGATGCATCGTGAGCAACACATATGAAGTTTAGTAATGATAATGAAAATCGAAGTGATTGGATTGAATACATTTGATCTTATGAGCGAATACTTAGTGAATGATATTGAGAAAAAATAGTTTATGCTGATATAGATTTTGATGCTGATGGTACTTGAGATATTTTAACTTCTGATAGTATATTATATTCTGAATTACCTCTATGACAACAATGATGAAACCTAACTCTAACCATCACATGATGAGTGACACAATGTGTCTACGGAACTTCTCTAAACCTTTGATCTCAAGATGGTAACCTATGAACAGAAGGTTATATCTTCTCTGGAGACTTCTCTCCTGCTAATCGATACTGTGCTGATTATAAATGATTGTCTGGGTGGGTATTTACCATACAAACTACTGATCTAATAAACGAAAATTGAGGAGTTATTTCTGGATCCAACGTATTTATCTCTCATGATGTTCCTGTTGTTCAAGGACATGATTCTTGTACAGGTCATAACTGAGATGAAACTCAATTTTACGGCAGTCCACTTTCTTTGATAGAAAAAGCAGAGGTAGCAAATAATGATAAAATATGTAAAGTTGATATATCAAATGTTAAGTTGAAAGTAGATGTGCCAGCTTATCAAGCTCCTGGTGATTATATTGGCACTCTTACTATTACTTTGCCAAATGGGTTTGAAAATTAATTTGTCAAAATTTGAATTGACAAAAGATAATGGATTCTTAAAAATCAATTGCATATTGTTGTGGTTTTTTTATGACTACTAACGTTGTTTATTTTTTTTGTTTTTTTATGGATATTAAAGATTATGTTTGTTCACAACTCAATCAAGAACAATCAAATGCAGCATTGCATATAGAGACATCGAGTCTGATTATTGCTGGTGCTGGTAGTTGAAAAACACGTACGCTTACATATAAAATCGCGTATCTTATTTTTGGTAAACAAATTCATCATAACAATATTTTGGCAGTTACTTTTACAAATAAAGCTGCTGCAGAAATGAAAGAAAGGCTTGTAAAGATAGCTCAAGACTTACAATCTCAATGATCTACAGCCAACTTAGATTCACAAAATGAATTGTTAGATTGAGATGGAATTGATGATTTTTTAAGTCATATTCAATCTAAAACACCTTCTTCACCTCGTTTTTTGGATCAAAATTCGTTTAAATGGATTGGTACTTTTCATAGTATCTTTCTCAAAATGCTAAAAGAAGATATAGACAAACTTGAGATGAAATATAATAAGAATTTTTGAATTTTTGATAGTAACGAATCTCAATCAGTTATCAAAGATGTTCTAAAACAATTATGAATGGTAGATGTTTTTAAACCACAAGAAGTTAAATCATTTATTTCATCTCAAAAAAATAATTGATTTGATCCTAAAATGTTTTCAAAACAAGCTAATTCTGATTATGACCATAATATGTATTTAGTATATCAAAAATATCAGGAAGCATTGGAATTGGCAAATAGTTTGGATTTTGATGATTTGTTATTACTACCATATTTGTTATTTAAAAAACAACCTGAAATTTTGCAAAAATGGCAAAAACAATTTTCTTATATTTTGGTAGATGAGGCTCAAGATACAAACTGGATACAATTTGAATTAATGAAAATGTTGTCATGAAATTCTGCAAACATTACTTTGATTGGAGATGATTTTCAGAGTATTTATGGATGGCGTGGTGCCTTGATGGAAAATTTTTTGAATGTAAAAAAATATTGGCCAGATATTCAAATGTTTAAATTACAAACAAATTATCGTTCTCGTCCTCATATTGTAGATGCAGGAAATCAGGTTATAAAAAATAATACAAATCAATATCAAAAGAATATTGTTGCACATAGAACATGATGAGATAAAATTGTTTGTTTTTCAAATGGTAGTGAGATAGATGAAGCAGCAAACCTTATTGATTTTATAAAAAAGATGAAAGAAACAGATAAAATAAAAGAGCGAGGTCAGGTTGCGATTTTATATAGAACAAATGCTCAATCATCTCCTTTTGAACAAATTTTTCTTCAAGAATGAATTCCTTATAAGGTTTTTGGTGCATTTAAATTCTTTGAAAGAAAAGAAGTAAAAGATATTTTGGCTTATATAAAATATATTATTAATCCTCAAGATAGTGTTTCGCTAAAAAGAATTTTGAATATTCCTGTTAGATGAATAGGTAAAACAACTATAGATAATATATCAACATATGCTGTTTCTAAATGAATCAGTTTTCATGATACTTTACAGCAATTACATACTGATGTTGTAAAAATCACACCCAAAGCAAAAACTGGTTTACAAGAATTCGTTGGTATTATGCATAACCTTAGAAGTGAGTTATCAAATTTGGTTCCAGCTCAATTTATAGAAAAAATGACCAAAGCTATAAAATATAGAGATTATCTTGTAAAAGAAGAATGAGGTGAATCTCAAGCTGATGAAAAATATGAAAATGTATGACAGATAATTAACATGGCAGAAAAATATCAACAAACAGGGGATGATGCTTTGAGACAATTTATGGAAGAGGTAGCTTTGTTGTCTGATATTGCAGAAAATTCTGATTGATCTTTGGATGCTGTCAAACTTATGACGGTTCATTCTAGTAAATGATTAGAATTTCCTTTTGTTTTTGTTGTTGGTTTGGAAGATCATGTTTTTCCATTGTCAAATTCTTTGATGGATACAAAATTGTTGGAAGAAGAAAGAAGGTTGATGTATGTTGCTATAACTAGAGCAGAAGATCATCTTTTTTTCTCTTATGCAAATAGCAGAATGACCTGGTGACAAACAAAAATGAATCCCCCAAGTAGATTTCTTGATGAAGTTTCACAGGAACTTATTAAAAAATATGACTTGTGATGATGACCATCATGATCTAAACAAGAGGAGTCTTTTTTGAATGAGTGAGATATTGTAAAACATAAATTATTTGGTTCTTGATATGTTCTTGAAGTTTGGAAATGACTGGCTATTGTGAAATTTCATAATCCAAAATTTGGTGTTAGAAAGATAGAGCAGAGGTTTCTTATTGTTACGTAATTGCTTGTAATTCGCTTTGCTGTAATTCATTGTAATTACTATTAGTTACTATAAATTACGCGAATGATAGTGATCCAATTACTATTTAGATTGTATATTTCAAACATGATTGATAAAAATTTAAATTATGCTTTGGTTGGTGCTTCTTCTAACTTGGAAAAATATGGAAATAAAATATTTCAAGATTTACTTAATTGAGAATATAATGTGGTACCTGTAAATCCAAATGAAGAAGAAATTCTTTGAATAAAAGCATATTCTTCTTTGTCAGAAATATCATTTAATATTGATGTTGTTATTTGTGTTGTGCCTCCTGTAGTTACAGAAAAGATTATAGATGAGATAATTTTGTTGTGAATTAAAAATGTATGGATGCAACCATGATCTGAAAGTGATGTTGCAATACAAAAATGTTTACATAATTGAATTAACGTTGTTCATAATTCGTGTATTATGATACAAAGAAAAACAAATATGTAAATAACTTTTTTTGGTAATGTTGTTTTTTTGTGCTCTTTGACTAGAAATTTAGCTTGTCATTTTTTTGAAAAAAATATTTATTTGATTGCTTTTTTTGTTTTTATAGATATACAGTTGATATTACTTTTATATTTTTAATATAATAAATGCCAGTTAAAAAAACAGTTTCAAAAAAGGCAGTAAAAAAACCAGCAGCAAAGAAAGTAGTTAAAAAAGCTACAAATGCTGTTAAAACAGCAAAAAAAACAGTAAAAAATGCTGCTAAAAAACCAGTAGCAAAGAAAGTAGTTAAAAAAGCTACAAAGGTGGCTAAAAAAGTAAAAAAAGCAGTAAAAAAAACTGTTAAAAAACCAGTAGCTAAGAAAGTAGTTAAAAAAGCTACAAATGCTGTTAAAACAGCAAAAAAAACAGTAAAAAAAGCAGTAAAAAAGGCTGTTAAAAAACCAGTAGCTAAAAAAGCTCCTGCCAAAAAAATAACAAAAAAGAAATAGTTTTAAATTGAAAACAAAAGATAAAAACGTATCTTCATGGTACGTTTTTTATTAAAAATAAATTATGCGTGTATTAGTCTGATTGTCATGATGAGTAGATTCTGCTGTTGCTGCATATCTTTTGAAGCAACAAGGTTTTGATGTTGTTGGCGGTTTTATGAAAAACTATGTTTCAGAGAAATGAATATGTACAACTTATGATGACGCTAAAGAAGCCATTAAAGTTGCTGATTTTTTGAATATAGAACTTTTATCTTTTGATATGCAGCAAGAATATAATGATAGAATTATAAAATATATCTATGATGGTTATGCAAAATGAATAACTCCAAATCCAGATGTTCTTTGCAATAGTCTGATTAAATTTGATGTGTTTTTGGAAAAAGCATTAGAGAAGTGATTTGATAAAATAGCTATGGGGCATTATGCGAGAATAATCGAAGATATATGAAAATATAAATTATTTAGATGAGCTGATTATAATAAAGATCAAAGTTATTTTTTGGCTGGATTGAATCAATATCAATTATCTAAATCATTATTTCCTTTATGAAATTTTACAAAACCTGAAATTAGAAAAGTAGCACAAGAAATCTGACTTCCCAATGCTGATCGTCCAGATAGTCAATGACTTTGTTTTATTTGAAATATTCCTATTAAACAATTTCTGGAACAAAAATTACCTAAAAAAATAGGGAATATTGTTTTATCTGATGGTAAAATTGTTGGACAACATCAGGGTTCTTGGTTTTATACAGTAGGACAGAGGCATGGTCTTTGACTTAATTTTAAATGTTATGTAATTAAAACAGATGTGGTTACAAATACTGTTGTTGTATGAGATAAATCGCATGAAGAACTTTCTAATAATTTCCTTATTGCATTGGATTGGCATTGGATAAGTCAGAAATATGAATTACCTTTAAAGGTAAAAACCAAAATTAGGTATAGGCAAGAACCACAACCTGCAAAACTTATGTTTTTTGAAAATAATCAGATTAATATTTCTTTTGATAAACCACAGTGGGCTATAGCTTCTGGACAAGTAGTAGTAGCTTATTTATGAGATGAATGTATAGGAAGTGGTGTTATTAGGTAGATTAGATGGGTTAGGTAGATTAGTAAACTAATCATGTCTAAAAAACTAATCCTGTGTATTCTATCTAAAGCGAAGCGTGTCTATTTTTTTACTAAAAATTTGCTTTTTTTAGCTTTTGTAGTATAATTTAGTGTCTTTATTTTACGTATTTGTGATAATGAAGAATATTTCAAAAAAAAACCTTAGAAATAAAGAAAAAAAACAAGATAAATCATGTGTTTCTTTTTTTGATTTACTTAGAAGATTTTTGGTTTTCTGGTTTTTGATGTTTTTCTGTGCTATTGTTATTACGCAACAAGAATCTTTTTTGGAAAAAATATCAAACATACCTCAAGAAATAGTTTTTGTTCTTCCTGGTAGTCCAAATGATTGGTGAATGGATGAAAATGAAATATGAACTCATGGATCAGCCTGAGATTGGGGTTTTCTTTTTGAAGATGAAGTAACTGATGACCAAACATTTAAACCTGTAGAAATAACAGATAATCAAATAGATGATTCTATTTCTATAGAAGAAAATTCTGTTTCTTATGATAAAGATTATTTTCCTAGTGATAGTGGTAGTTTTTCTGACGATAAAGATATACCTTATGAATGAATAGATAATTTAGATATTTCAGATATTGTTATTGAAGATGAGTTTATATTAGATCAAGATCAATCAAAAGTATGTATAACTCCATGGTGAGAATATCTTGCTCATTGAGATTTTGTTTTGGCTTATGAACAAAGAAAAGATGTAGACAATCTTTGTAATGTTCAAAGGAGATTTTGCTTTGACTGAAAACTTAATTGAACATACTTACAGAAATCTTGTAAAGAACATACGGTTTATTCTTATATAAAACCAGAAGCTATTTCTTATACACAAAAACAAATTGATGATTTTGTCCAACCAAACCAACCATCTTTGAGTTGAGCAAACTTTGATACACATGGTAAAATTAATTGAAATTTAGACCCTATAGATGTTTGGTGAAATGCTGGCTCTTGAAGACCCTCTGAGTTTGTTTCTACTTCTCAAACACCTATTTCAAATAAATATTGTATAACTCCATGGGGTGAACGCGTTAAAAATTGACAATTTATAAAAGCTTATAAAGCACCTATTTGACTTATAGATTTGCCATGTGATGTTGAACTTAGGCTTTGTGTTTCAGGTCAACTTAAATGAGAATACATAAATAGAACTTGTACGTTTAAAAAAATGACTTATAGGGATTATATATATGAAAATTATAATTTAGATAATCCAAGTATTGGTGATCTTGTTAATGCGCTTGATACAGATGAAACAAAAACAAAATACAAAACACGATCTTTTTGGAAATGGTTAGATAAATATTTCTAATTTTGATTTTCTTATTGTTATCAAAGATGATATTTTATCATCTTTTTTCTTTTTGTCAATTATAACTGTTGTTTGTAATGTTTTTGTCGTGAAAAAGAAAAGCAAATTGTTATACTATTTTCTGCGTTTTTTAATTTTTTTTGCAAAAATATGTGAAAATTAGTTTCTCGTGCGGAAAATTATTCTGAATGGTATAATCAATTGGTACAAGATGCTGGTCTTGCAGAAAACTCTTCAGTAAGATGATGTATGGTAATTAAACCTTATGGTTATGCTATTTGGGAAAATATAAAAGATATTTTGGATTCTATGTTCAAAAATACATGACATTATAATGCATGTTTTCCTTTGTTGATTCCGAAATCTTTTTTGACAAAAGAAGCTCAACATGTAGATCATTTTGCAAAAGAATGTGCGATTGTTACTCATTATAGACTTAAAAATAGTGAAGATTGAAAGTGAGTTGTTGTAGATAATGAAGCAAAATTAGAAGAAGAATTAATTATTAGACCAACATCAGAAACCATTATTTGGGATAGCTATAAAAGATGGGTTAATTCTTATCGTGATCTTCCAATTTTGTGTAATCAATGGGCAAATATTGTTAGATGGGAAATGAGAACTAGAATATTTTTGAGAACTACAGAATTTTTACGACAAGAATGACATACAGCACATGCTACTCATGAAGAAGCTATTGCAGAAGCAAAAAAAATGCATTTAGTTTATGATGATTTTGCGAGAAATTTTATGGCTATGTCATCTGTTTTGTGACCAAAACCAGAGCATGATAAATTTGCTGGTGCTTTGACCACTTATGCTGTGGAGCCAATGATGCAAGATTTTAAAGCATTACAGGCTGGTACATCACATGATTTGGGACAAAATTTTGGAAAGGCTTTTGATGTAAAATTTACTAATGATAAAAACGAATTGGATTATGTATGGTGAACTTCTTGGTGAGTAAGTACTAGACTTATTGGGTGACTTATTATGTCTCATAGTGATGATCAATGACTTGTTTTACCACCGGCATTGGCTCCAATTCATGTAGTTATAGTTCCTATTACCAAAAATGATTGAGATTTAGAAAAAATAAAAGAGTATTTGAGTCCAGTTATTTCTGCTATGGAAAATAAAAATATAAAAATAAATTCAGATTATTTTAAAAAATCAATTGATATTGTTTATAAAATTGATGATGATAAAACTAGAAGTCCTTGATGGAAATTTAATGAATGGGAATTAAAATGAGTTCCTTTGAGAATAACTGTTGGTATGAGAGATTTGGAAAATGGTAATGTAGAAATTTATAGAAGAGATACCAAAGAAAAATTATCTATGAGTGTAGAACAGCTTGCTTGATCTATAGATATTATGTTGTTGGATATACAAAAATCTTTGTTTGAAAAAAATAAATCATTTAGAGAAACTAATACATATAAAGTAGATTCTTATCAAGATTTTAAAGAAAAAATAGAAAAATGATTTGTTATGGCTCATTGGGATTGAACAAAAGAAACTGCAGAAAAAATTCAACAAGAAACAAAAGCTACTATTAGATGTATTCCTTTTGATAGTTCAGATGAAGATTGAGTAGATATAATTACTGGTAAACCAAGCAAAAAAAGAGTATTATTTGCTAAATCGTATTAAATTTTATTGTTTATTTTTGTTGTATTATGAAACCTGTAAAAAAAACTAAAATAATAGCAACTGTTTCTGATATTAATTGCTGAGAAGAAAAATTGATAGAACTGTATAATTCTTGAGCTAATATTGTTAGATTTAATTTTTCTCATGCACAACATGATGCTGTAGCAAAAATTTTACAAATGATTAAAAAATTAAATTTATCTTGAAAAACAAACTTAAGTACAATTTTGGATACTAAATGACCAGAAATAAGAACTGGTAATGTGCAAGAAAAAATAATAGTAAAAAAGTGAGATAAATTTAATATTTTTGTAGATGAATCTTTATTGGAATTGCCAAATGATATTTATTGTGATTATAATTATTTATTGGAAGATGTGAAAAAATGACATATTATTATAATTGATTCTTGATTATTGAAAGTTAAAGTTGTTTCTGTAGAAAAAACCCATATTGTTGTTGAATCATTAAATGATCACTTAATTTGATCTAGAAGACATATTAATTTGCCAGGAGTATCTCTTAAATTACCTGGAATTACTGATAAAGATGAGTCTGATATTTTGTTTGCTATAAAAAATGGTATTGATTTTATTGCAGCATCTTTTATTAGGAGTCAAAGTAATGTTCTTGAAATAAAAAGCTTATTGAAACAAAATAATTCTGAGCATATACAAATTATTTCAAAAATAGAAAATCAAGAAGCTTTAAAAAATTTAGATTGAATTGTGAAAGAATCTGATTGAATTATGGTAGCAAGAGGGGATTTATGAGTTGAAATTGAAATATCAAAATTGCCCTATTATCAAAAACTTATTATGGACACATGTTTTACTTATGGTAAACCTATTATTATTGCTACAGAACTTTTGAAAAGCATGGTAGAGTCTCCTTTTCCTACTAGAGCAGAAGTTTCTGATGTATACAATTCAGTTATTTTGAGGACAGATTGTACAATGCTTTCTGATGAAACAGCTGTAGGTAAATTTCCAATTCAATCTTGTCAAATGATGACTGATGTTATATTGGAAGCAGAAGAACACACAAACAATAAGCATAAAGATTTTGAAATAACATTTACTACAAACTATGCTTTGGATAAAAAGATGATAGCAAAAAATGCTTTGTTTATTGCTGATGAAATAAAGGCTGATTATATCCTTTTGTTTACTAATTCATGATTTTTAGCAAGAATTGTTTCTGCATTTAAACCAAATCATATTGTTTTTGCTTTTACAAAAGATAATCAAGTTTTAAGATCTATGAACTTTTTGTTTGCTATATATCCTTTTTTGATTGATTCTTGGTGAAAATATCCATTGGAAGATGAAAAAAAAGCCCTTTCTTATTTGGAATCAAACTGATTCGTTAAGAAAGGACAAAAAATAGTTGTTATCAATGATGTGGTTGAATGAAATGCAATTTCTCCATATGTTAAAATAGTTCACATCTAATCTATTTCAATATTTTTTGTTATTATTTTTTGATCATCTATAGTTAAAACAATATTGCTTTTGCCTTTTTCTTTTGCTGTAAAAGTTATAATGTTTTCTTTTTCATGTATAAATTGTATTGTTTTAAGAGATGTTTTTAAAGAAGAATTTTGTGTAATACTGTTTAATATAAATGGAAGTATTCATAAATAATTTTTTTTTGTTTCTCTGTTTGTTATTGTTATTTGTATTTTAATAACATCTCAAATATTTATTTTTTGGTTTTTTATAATTTTTATTTTTATATCGTTTTGTGATATAAAATGATTTGTAATGTCTGAGAAATTTGTATTTTTTTCTATAATAAATTCATCTTTATTTAGAACTGTTTGATTGTAAAAATTGTTGTTTTCTTGTTCTTGGTTGCTATTTTCTTGTGCTTGATTGTTGCTTTCTTCTTCTTGATTGTTATTTTCTTGTTCTTGATTGCTGTTAGTTGTTTCTGATGGTGCAGAATTATGAGACTCTTCTGATGTTGGAGGTACTTTTTGGTTGTTTCAGGTGTTTTCTGTTGTATTGTTTGAATTATTTGGTGTGTTGTCTGTTGCGTTGTTTCCTGTATTAAATTTATCGTTATTTTGATCTGTGTTTTGATTATTAGAATTGTCTGGTAAATTGTTATCAGATTTTTTTGGGTATATATAACATTTTATATTTTTATTTTTTGTGTCTTCTCGACGATCTGTCCAAGTATATTTCGATACTCGATTCATATCTCTTATAATCATAGATTCATATTTACTATTATGATACATAACTTTTCAAACATGTCAGAAATATCAATTGCTTGATGTTCATTTGTATACTATTAAAGCTCATAAACTAGGATTTGATCAAATTTTATATCCTGTTGCGTTTGCTCCAGAACATCGATCTACTGCATTTCATCATCGAGTTCTTTGTTGAGTAGCCTCACTTGTAAAAGGAAAAAATTCTGGTGATGCTAACGCGGCTCACCAAGTACAATAACCAGGAAAAAAAGTGTTTTCAATATGTGTTCTTGTTTCTTTCCAAATTGATATTATTTTACTTTGATTTGGTTTTGGTTTTTCTTGTTTCGTGGCTTCAGTAAATGCTTTTGATATTTCAACACTACTTTCTCTATAAAGATGTTGATAAGAATTATCATAACTAGCATGTAACATGGTGAATGCTCAAATAGCTCATACTATAATTAATTCTCATAAATGTATCAAGGTATGGTTGGTATGAGCCCAGGTATGAACAAATTTCTCCACATGTCTCTTTTTGACTTTGTGGATGTGGTTATATAGCTTTGCTTTTGTTTTTTTTATTTTATTTTTCATTTTTCTTTCAAAAAATAAATCTTATATAATTGTATTTAGAAAAGTGCTTTTTGTCAAATTTTTAGCTTTTTTTTTGTGTTATGTATATTGACTTGAAACTTGGGTTTATATTGTTAAAATGCTTTTGTTTTGATTTTATGCAAAAAAAGCCAATGAAAAAGCGTATATTGCTGTTTTTGGATTATTATTTACCTCATTGCTGAGGTGTTGAGACTGTTTTTGAACAAATAATTCAAAAATTGTTAGCAAAATGATATTATATAACTCTTGTTACTAGTCATTTTGACAAAAAACTTAAAGTTCATGAAAAATTAAATAATTTTGAAATATATAGAGTTTGAAATAATAGATTTTCATTTCTTTTTTCGTCGTTACTTAAATGATTTTTGTTGTTAAAAAAACAACAATTTGATATTATTCATGCAAGTACTTATGTTTGAGCTTTTCCAGCTAGTTTATTGGGTATGCTTTTTGCTAAAAAAGTTGTTTTAACTGTTCATGAGGTTTTTGGAAAACTTTGGATTCTTTATAAAGGATCTTTTTTATGAAGAATATATTTGTTTCTTGAAAAATTACTTTTTTTTATGCCTTATAATGTTTATCATTGTGTTTCTAGGTATACAATGAATTCACTTAGATTATTATATGGTATTCCTGATCATAAATTAATCGTTGCTAATAATGGTGTTGATTATAAGTTTTGGAATATAGAAAATGTAAGTGAAAATGACTCAAGTGAATGGAAAAAAGAAAACTCACGGAATTGAAGATTTGTTGTTATGTACTATGGTCATGCGTGAAAATCAAAATGATTAGATATCCTTATTGATTGTATTCCTCAAATAATAAAATATGATCCAACAGTTCTATTTGTGTTTAATATAATTTCATCAAAAAGAAGGGATAAAACATTGTGACGTTTGCGTTTTTTGGAGAAATTTTGATTTGCTCGTCAAATTCAGATTTTTCAATGAGTTGATAAAAAAGATTTACGTACTATGGTTGCTTCTTGTGATGTCGTTGTAGCACCTTCTTTTTCAGAAGGTTTTGGTTCTGTTCATACAGAAACAGTAGCTATGCAAAAACCACTTATCACAACTAATGTTGCTTCTTTACCAGAAGTTGTTTGATGAAAAGTAATTTTTGTTCAAGCAGGTTCTTCACAAAAATTACTTGATGCTATATTAAAATTAAAAGAAAATCAGCAGGATGTAGAAACCCTGCCGACAAAAAGATTTGATCGAGATGTTACAATAGAAATGATAGAAGAAATATACCAAAACTTATAAAGTTATTTTTTTGGGTTGTTTTTTACTAAATGATCTTGCAAAGCTTTTAATGAATCGAATAATTTTGGTACAATCATATTGTATGATCAATATTTTCATGTTGTTGTTTTGAATGGTGTATATTTTTTTCAATTTGGTGTTATTATATCACCACCTTTTCGTGTGTTATCTACTGTATAATTTAATGATGTTCAAGGGTTGTTTTTGTTTATAAATTCTTCTATTTCGTTGGTTGTTTGAAAATATTTTGTTTGATTTGTTTGGCTGAAATTAATTGACGTATAACCTAGTCATGCTTTGTGAATTATTGTGTATTTTTTGTTATTAGGAGCTGTATAAATATAATCTTTATTGTTGTTTATATCTTCAATCAAACGTTTGTATATATAACGTAATTTTGCTATTTCTTTTGGACTTGCTCATTCATAAATTAATTCGTCTATTTTTTGTTCAAGCATATCTTTTAATTTTGTTTTTAGGTTGGTATCTAAATTCACGATTAATAAATATAGTCATTCTAATTCTATTATTTCATTGGAAGATAAATTTTCATCTTCATCGTCATAATTAACTCAATCTCTTCTTTCTGTAATTAATTTAAAAACAGCTGCTTTGTCTGATATAGTTAATGTTGATGTTGTTACATCAAAATAGTTTTCACTTGATCTTAGTTCTATATACAAGACATCTCAATTTTTTACTAAAGCTTGTTTATTTACATCCATTCAGTTTACAAAAAGTTTACCTTCATCTATACTAGCAGTTACTAATGTATGAGAACTTAATCAGCTTATGTTTATAGAGTTAGACCTATATGTTGAATTTCTTTGTACATCAACTTGTCTTGAAAATGTAAATGTTTCTGGTGATGTGTTTGGTATTCAGCTATAATTAAAAATTGCTGATTCAGATCGCTGGCTTTCATTTCATATGTAATCAATAGATTTTACTTTTATACTAAAAGTTCATTGTAATCAAAGTTCCATATTTTCTACAGTTATTGATGAACTTGTACCGGTTCATGATTTTTTTATAGAAGATTCTTGTTCTATAACATAAACATATTCTTTTACTCATGCTCAATCATCAACAGAAATGGGTCGTGATAAATCAAATGTTCAAGAATAACTTTGGTTGTTTATATTTGTGAGATTTGGTTTGCTTGGTGGTGTTGTATCTAGAATAACATTTTGTTGTGAATATATTTTATTGTATCAAAATGGTTCTTCAAATTCTATATATAAAACCTTCAATCATTCTCATGGTGTTAGAGTTATAGGAGTTGATCTACTTCAAGCAGGTATTTGTTCGTTAATTATTGCTAGACCGTTTGGTCAAACAATGCTTCATGTTATTGTTGCTTTTGTTATGTTGTTTATATTTGTTTCTAGAGTTATGTTTTGTGATTTTGTATAATTGTTGCTTGATACGTTTATTATTCATCAGAGACTAATTTGTCATGTGAGAGGAACTTGTAAAACCAAAGGAAATATATCTGTTTTTGTTTTATTTCATGCTTTATCGAAAATAGTTATTCGTCGTTGATAATTTCAGTTATTCAAATTTGATATTGTTTTGCTTGAACCTGTTGTATAAAATCCTGTATAAAAAGGCCCAAAACTATTTCCTGATAAAACAAACTCATATCATGAAAAATATCAATCATATCATGTCCATGAAAAAGTGACTGTTCTATTTCATGTTATTGTTAATCAGCTTGATGGTCAAATAATATTTATTGTTGGAGGTGTTGTATCTATAGTAAAATTTACTTGACTACTATTACCTGCTTCATCGGTTGCTATAATTTGATATAAAGCTTCTCATCATTGTAAATTTACTACATATGGAGATGTTTGGTGTCATGTTTGTAATACTGTTGTTCAATTTCTTTTTACTATTATATTGTATATTGGTTCTCAACTTTCATCTACTATAATTGGTGCGGGGTTTGGAATCATTTTATAAAATCAACTATTTACTACATTGTGTATTTGTGGTGGTGTTTGATCTATTACTATTGTTTGTACTGGAGAACATCCTACATTTCATGCTATATCGTACGCACAAACTTGTGCTCTATATTGGTTGTTTACTATTATTCATGTTTGTGTATAAGATGTGTTTGTTCAACTATATACAATATTATTATTCATAGAAAAGGTATAGTGTTTTATCATCCAAGGTAACTTATTTAATCAACTTCGTGTGTATAATATATTTCCTGTACTATTTCTTCTTCATCATAATGGAGATAATCATAAATTAGGAACTGTCTTATCTATATAAAAATTGAATATACCAGTTCATGATTCATAGTCTTCTGTTTCATATCACAAGGTTATTTTTATATTTCCTGTATTTCATCATCCTCGAGGAATTGTTATGCCTGTTGTAGTTCAAATATTTTGATAATTTCAGCTTTGATAAAAATATGTTGCTCAAGTTGTACCTGTATATATTGTTCGTTCGAATCTTTTATTTCCTGAAAATAGTATTGTAGGACTATCATTTGTATAACCAGTATTTCAAAGTATGTATGCTGTTGTTCCTGTAAAAATACTGTTTACTTTGTTGAAAGTAAATTTAGGTACTGATCATGTTGAAATATTTCATGCTTTATCTGTTACTTCAAATTTTCGATTATATGTTCATTTATCTATATTTATTAGCGTGACTCATGTATTGCCTGGAGTAACTTCTCAAGATGTAATTAGAGTTGTTCAGCTATAAAGATAATATTTTTGTGATTGGATTCTTGTTGTATTTTCATTTACTTGTCGAGATAGTTTAAGTGATGTTCCTGTATATGTAGATCAACTTGATGGTTGTAAATTTGTTGTAGATGGAGGAGTTGTGTCTATTTCAAACGATATTCAAGTTTGATTTCCAGCTCGATCTTTTGCTATAATATTGTAAATTCATTCGATTTGAAAAGTGTTATCATAGTTGATTATTCATCAGCTTAAGAGTAATGAGTTATTGAATACTCAAGATAGATTTGTATCAGAAATTTGAATTTTAATTCATGTATTGTATAATCAGTTATTTTGTATTATTTCTGATGTTCAAGCTATTGTTCATGTTATTGTTGGTAATGTATTGTCGTGAATTATTTTGTTTTCTATGCGATTTGATAAATTTGAATCATCATAAAAGATTGTAGTTATATCGTTTTCTGAATTCTCGTTTTTGAGATTTATATTGAAATTAAGAGAATCATCTCACATTAAACTTCAGCTTATTGTTGTTTCTATATTTCAAGTTAATAAGTATTTTAAAGTTTCATTTGTGTCATTTTCTATACGAATTTCAATTCCTGTTGTGGTTGTGTATTTTGGTAAAACTATGTTATTATTGTGATAAGATACGTTGTCAATGATGCTGTATTTGGCATTTGTTTTATCTATTTTTCATAGAAATTCAACATCTCACTTACCAACAATGGCTATACAATTCCCACTAAAAACCATTTGATCAATTACTGCATATTTTCATCAACTCAAAATATATATAGTATTGTCTGTTATTAGTTGTGGCAATACTTTTATATTTTCAAAACTTCAGGTAAGTTCAATAAAATCAGCGTTTCCCTTTATACAAGGATTTTCTGTATATCAAATCATATTTTTGGTATATGCTGTTGTTCAACTATATAATGCATCAAAAATATCTCCTGTTGTTGGTTCTTGATTTCGAAAAGAGTCGTTTATATAGTTGCTTTCATTTCGAGACAATTCCTCATCTCGTGCAGAAGTTTTTGTTATAACAAAAATAGTTGTTATAGAAAATAATGCCAGAACTATTATATGTTCTATAAATATTAATTTTTTTAGATGCTCTTTTCGTTTAATTTTTTTCATCAAATTTTTCTATAGAATAAAAGCTATCTCTATTATACTAGAAATATTTTTTTTGGCTATTTTGATTATTATATATAAACACAATTGACTTGCTTTTTTTGTTTTTTGTTGTGTAGTATTATTTTTTTGGGTTATTTTTGTCTATGTATGTTTTCATCTCTTGTAATGATGAAAAAAATCTTTTTATTATAAAATTATGTGAACTATATCTTCAGTCAATAGTTTTGTATAAATTATATATTTTACCATTTGGTGCAACATGTGGTGCACTTCTTCGGTTTGTATCTACTGTTGTGTCTGTTCAAATAGGTGTTGTAGTATTGTTTGTATCTTCTTTTTGTAGTTGTTCCAAAAGTTTTCTTAATTCTTCCAAGAATGAGGTTGTTGATCAAGCTTTTGTTTCTGTTGTTATTGTATACGTTGAAGATATTCAATTTGCTACCAATACCGCATGAGAAGAATCATTATTTTGATTACTAGATCTTAGTTGTATGTATATAATATCTCAATTTTTTACTAGTCAAGAATTGTTGTTTATTTTTGTGTCATTTATAAATAATGCTCATGTTGATAATGATATAGGAATCGATGTGTTTGCGCTGAGTCATCAAATAACTATTTCATTTGATGTATATAGACTATTTGTTTTTGCATTAGTTGTTTTTGTAAAATTAAATTGGTTTGGTTTTGTATTTATATTTGTTGGTTGTGATTGTTGTTGTGGTATAGTTATTGATAATGGAGAAGATCGTTGGCTTAAATTATCAACATTATCTTGTGACTGAACTTTGATAGAAATCCATGAATTATATTGTACTTCAGATTTTAGTATATTTAGATAAGTAACATCAGTAAATCATTCTTTTACTTTTGTATATTGGTTATTGATTTCATAGTTGTATCATTTGATATCAGAAACACCGTCTGTAGAAGGACTTCGTCTGACTATGTAATAGTCATTGTTTTCAATTTGTTCTGTGATAATTGGAGTGCTTGGTGGTGTTTGATCTATAGTAAAAGTATGAGCACGAGTAAATATTTCTCCTGTGTTTTGTGTTTGTAAACTAATATAAGCTGTTTTTTGTCAGTTATTTTCTGTAAAGTTTCATGTTATGGTATTGATTCATTCTGATAATGATAAGATTTTTGTTCAATTTAATCATGTAAGTGTTCCAGTACATGCTTTGTTGGTTGTGATTGTAGCCTCAAATATATTATTCATAAATGGATTGCTAGAGAAAATAACATTGAAAGGTATAGCATCTCTTGGTTGTGTAAATAACTGTGTTTTTGTATTTTCTCTGTTTCCATGAATATCTTGGCTATAGTAACATATTGTTCTGTAATCAGTTGTTGATGGTGTGTAAATTATATCTACTACGGTATTTCATGTATATAGTTCGTATCAAGATGTTCAGCAAGAACTGGTGTTCCAAACTCAAGTTAATATTTTGTAGTGACTAGTTCATGTAGAAGTATCGTTGTATAATAATTGAAATGATTTGTAATCTCAAGTAGTGATTGTCGTAATTGGAGCTTTTGTATCTATATTAAGCGCATATGCTTTTATTGTTGTGGATCTGTTGTTTCCGTCTGTTAGTGTTAGTTCACAGAATCATGTTCAAGTATTATTTACTATTGGTTGAAATGAAATTCGATTATTTGTTAATTGACAATATCATTTTGATCACGAACTTATAACAGCATTAATGGTAGTATCAAATTCTGGATCTTTTACTTTTGAACCAGATTTTCGATCTCAAGTTGCAATCTTGTTTGTTGTGTTCTCGCTAATATAAAAATCTTCTGCCATTGGGTTTATATGTGGTCGATATCAAGTTGCTATTTGGCATTCGCGTCATATATTTATGTTGTTTACTCATGTTGTTCATTGGGCATCTCGTATATGATAAGAAAACACATAAGTACCAGATTTTTCACTTCATGTAGTAAAAGATTGTCATGTTTGATTTAATATTTCTTCTGTACATCAAGTTCAAGAATATCGTTGATAAGCAAAATTAGTACCACCAGGATCATATCCTGTAGCATTAAATGTGATATTATAATTTCAACTAGCATTTACATAAAGATCTTTTGCTGTTGGTTGTATATTTTGCCAAATTCAAGTTGCAGTGCTACAAACTCATGTTAATCATTGAGCATCGAACATTGTATAAGAAAATTCTACAATATCAGGTTCGTTTCTACCTGTTGTAAAAGTTTTTTGATTTGCTCACGCTATTGCTGTTCAAGTTTGACAATCTGATGATAAATATCGTTTGTATCTAGTATTTGTTGTGCCACCAGGATCATATCCTGAAGCAGTAAAAGTGATTGTAGATCATTCGTAACCAGATACTAATAGCGGTTCTGTAGTTATAGGTATATTTAATCGCTGTATAGATCTTCAATATGTTGATTTGTTGTTTGAAACATCCCAAGCCTCAATTTCTATAGTTCAAACAATAGGTTCATCTTGAGCTTCTAATGTTATATAATTTCAAGAGTTTTGTCGAGACCTTGATTGTGATCGATTTGTCCAAGAGTTTGAATTAGGAATTTTGTACCTATAAGTGAATCATGAAATATTTGTTCATAAATCATATCATGTCAAAGAAACTATTAGTCAGCTTCATTCATTTCATGTATAGCTCAAGAATTCTATAATAGGAGGATTGTTATCTATAATTGTTTTACCAGTAAATATATTACTTGAGTTGATTGTTCATGTAATTGTATACGTTCCATCGGCTAATCCTGTTTGAGAAAAAGCAAAATGCCAAGTTTCTCAATCAAATTTTCTGAAATGTGTATTGTATATATCTTTTGCTTCGTCTGCTGTAATAAATTTGTTTCGTACCTGTAATTCATCAATAGATCAATAAAGTTGTCCGTGATTATCACTTCGTCATATGATTGTAGAATTTGAATTTGTAGGGTAGTATCAAACTATTCTATTTGTTCGTGTTTGTTCTCAATTTATATAAATATACATATTTGTACCATCATATGTCCATAATAGATGATTTCGTTGTCAATTTGTAATTTCTGAAGTTGTTTTAATGTTTGTATCGTGTCGTCGTCATTCATCTGTTGTGACTTTTACTGATCAATCTTTGATAGTAAGTCAATATGATCATTTTTTGTATATTATTGTTTGATTTGATGTTCCATTGACCTTGATTCGAGAATTGAATGTTATGTTCTTGTCTTTATTTATTTTTCCTATATTTAAGAAAGCAGGATCTGTAGAAAAATCATATGATCATCAATATTTTCAATCTGAATTGTAATTTACTCATGATATTTGCAATGTTTGTTCGCTAGCTGAGAAATCATGAATAGGATTGAAGTATATTTTTGAATTAAACGATATTTTGTCGCATTGATTGTTGTTTTTTGAATCGATTATAAAATATAATTTTTCACCAGAATTGATTGTTGTTTCTGTAGTTGAATTTTCTGTTAGATCTGATAAATCTTTGGTATATATTGTATTACTTGTTTCATATGAGTTTCATTTTTTGATTGTATAAACAACTCAATCTGTTGTTGTACAGTATCATGGGTTTTCATCTTTTACTTGGCTTTCTATATCTATATTTCAGCTTACTGTACTTTCTCGTTCATATACTATTTTTCCATATTTATTTGATCAAGGATATGATTGTCCACTACTTATAAATATGTATTCGTAATCTTGTAATGGTTCATTTATTATTCGAGATTGAGTTCTAGGATTGAATGTAAATTCTCAAGTTGTTGTTCAATTGTCTCGGAAATAATTCCAAGAATATTCATTTTTAAATTTACCAAAATCTTGTGTAGAATCTGTGATTTCTATTCTATCGAAAGAATATTTTCTGATTAAATTGTCGTCTTGGCCTGTTATTGTTTTGTTGATCAATCAACTTCATTGGGTGTTTTCTCAAGATCGATTGATTAAGAAATTTGTAATTTCTGGTATATATATAGTAGAGTATAAATTTACGAAATTTTTATCTGATGTAATTTCTGGAAATTGTTTTGTTCGTAAATTTAAGAATCAAGTATGTATATCAACAAAAGCCAATAAAATATATTCATTATTATCAAGTTTCAATAAACAGCTATCATTTCATTGTCTTTCTTCTCATCGTGTGTAAATTATTCCTGTTTGGTTTCATGTCAAATTACAAGTTCATTTATTTCCATTGATTACTATTTTATCTCATGTTTGTGATCATCATAAACTACCTCGATTGCCTGTAATATTTCATCATTTTCCATCTCATGTAAGGTATACAGTAAGATCTGGAAAAGGTATCTCGTCTATTCGTTCTCAAGTAAGATCTACACATATAGAAGGTTCTTGATAATTGTCAAAAACTTTGAAAGAGTATAAACCTCCCCATTGTGTATTGCTTCCTATAGTAAGTGTGGAATTTGTTTCTGAAATAAGTATTTCATTACAATTATGTCAGCTGTATCGTTGGTATGTTAGATTACTTCATTCGTCTATAGCATTTGCTACAAAGGTAATGTTTGATCAAACCTCTGCAATATATTGGTAAACTTGATTGTTTGATATTATTGGGCCTGTGTTATACCAAGATATATTGTTTTTGGAAATCAATTCGTGTCAGAAAGAATCTTTTGTTTTTATTTCCAAAACACCATCTATAGGTTCTATTTGTGATGGTATTGTTATTGTGAAACTTGATGAATTATTTCGTTGACTTCGAGTTGTTGGATTTTGATTTATGATATATCTTAGTTGGTATTCAGAAAACTGACTTCAACTATCATAAAATACTCATGTAATTGTAAGGTTTTGAGATTCTCGTCCTGTTAATCAGTTTATCTCTTTTATTGTAGGTCAGTTGAAATCTACTATTATAACTAATCAAGTGTTATCATTTGATCAAATTATAGAGTAATTAAATTTTCAATCATAAAATCCACTTGAGAAAGCGTCTTTATTTTCTGTCAAAGATCGGTTATATGTTGAGTTTCTGTTTAGATTGTATTGATTTA
>Ga0334899_1000372_pt1 | contig 58229 bp, 51 predicted proteins | sample GraSluR3_MG_FD_207219 | JGI IMG/M metagenome (GOLD analysis project Ga0334899, IMG submission 207219) | Sludge microbial communities from methane-producing bioreactor in Wageningen University, Netherlands - Granular Sludge_8_08-R3 | ecosystem: Engineered > Bioreactor > Anaerobic > Unclassified ...
GAAGAAGGTTTCCCGTCCAACCACCCAGTTCGGCTATGAAAACATGATTGAAACCTACTGTGAAATCCTGGATACCTACAGCACCACTGGCGCATTACCCGGAAGTGTGGGTGTGGGTCCCTGGATGGTTACAGTGGAAGATGTAATAGAAAAAGCAGTGCAAGTTAAGACCGATATCGAGGCTAATCACAAGCTGCCAGCATCTGTCACTATAAACGGACTCACAATAAACATGGCCACATTCCTAAGATTGTTGACAACCAGTGTGGTTCAGATCAACAATAACGATTTAACCACCCTCTTAAACCCCCAAAGTTTTGGTACTGCACCGGCACCTAAGGATACTATGAGTACTGGAGACTTGGAAAAAAGTGATTACCTAGCCATGGCTCAGAATGTTAAAAATTTCATGGATCTGAAAGGAAGGGCACCTAACTTTGCAGTCAACAGCGCATTCACCGCCTACATCACCAGCTTAGGCACAAACTTCGGCTACCAAAACATGATCTACACCTTCAGCAAAATCCTGGACACCTACAACAAAACCGGAACACTACCCGACACCATAGACGTGAAACCATGGAGTATAATAAGTAATCCTGCTGCCAAAACTTTCACCGTTAATGAGATTGTTAGTGCGGCTATTAATGTAAAAGATTATGTTGAAATTAATCAACAGTTACCCTCAGCTGTAAGTGTCAAGGGACAGACCATAGGTATTTCCACCTTTTTGGAATTATTAACCACCACTGTGCTTCGGATTTCTAATGGTGATTTGGATAGATTGATTGATTGTGTAAGTTTTGGTTCAGCCCCTAATCCCTACGAGTCAATTAATGCTGGAAATTTATTAAAAACTGATTATTTACAAATTGCCCAGAATGTTAAGGAATTCATGAACACTAAGGGAAGGGCACCTAACTTCGCAGTGAACTCCGCATTCACCGCCTACATCACCAGCTTAGGCACAAACTTCGGCTACCAAAACATGATCTACACCTACAGCAAAATCCTGGACACCTACAACAAAACCGGAACACTACCAGCCACCATAGAAGTAAAACCATGGAGGAATGTGGTAAATGATCCTAATATTAGTATTTTCACCATTGATCAGGTCTTAGATGCTGCTTCATGGGTTACAGAATATGTGGAAATCAATCAAAAACTTCCTGAATTTGTAGGCGTTAATGGGATTAATGTGAACATACCTTCATTTTTAGAACTTTTAACCAAAACCACCCTGAAAATATATAACAACGATAAAATTGAAATTGCCCTTGCTAAAAACTATAAACCTCCCACAACACCCCAGGACACACAAAAAACAGGCATCATGACCCAGGCCAAATATATCGAAATAGCCGGAAGAATAGACGACTACATGCAACGAAACCAAAAAGCACCACCATACTCATCCTACTCACCACTAGGAACCTACTTCGGATACGAAAACCTCATCTACACCTACAGCAAAATCCTGAACACATACAAAAACACAGCAGACCCCCAAACACTACCAAACAACGTTGAAATAGTTCCATGGTCGTTCATAACCAATTATTCTGGTACCTTCACCATCCAACAAACCACCGCTGCAGCCACATGGATGAAAAACTACCTAGAATCAGAACAAAAAATGCCTGAAAAGGTGCCCATCACCGGGACCAACCTCCAGGGAACAATTATAAACACAGAACTAACCCTACCCACATTCCTACAACTTCTAACCACCACCACCCTAAAAATCAATAAAAACGACAACACGCCCACTGATCTGGCAAGAAACTACCAGAATCCAAGTACGCCGAAAGACTCCCAGAGAAAGGGAACTATGACCCAGGAAAAATACATAGAAATCGCAGGACGAGTAAAAAACTACATGGACCGCTACTTAAAGGCACCACCATACTCATCCTACTCACCACTAGGAACCTACTTCGGATACGAAAACCTCATCTACACCTACTGCAAAATCCTGGACACCCACAACAAAACAGGAACACTACCAGCCAACATTCTTATAGCGCCATGGAAACTCATAACCAATTACTCTGGTACCTTCACCATCCAACAAACCACCGCTGCAGCCACATGGATGAAAAACTACATAGAAACTAATAATGAACTCCCGGAAAAGGTGCCCATCACCGGGACCAACCTCCAGGGAACAATAATAAACACAGAACTAACCTTACCTACATTCCTACAACTCTTAACCACCGCCACCCTAAAAATCAATAAAAACGACAAAACACCCACCGACTTGGCAAAAAACTACCAAACCCCATCATCACCAAAAGACACTCAAAAGCTTGGCACGTTATCTTTATCTAAGTATATTGAGATTGCTGGAAGAGTAAAAGACTACATGGACCGCAACCTCAAAGCACCTGATTACTCCTCTTACTCCCCCCTGGGAACTTACTTCGGATTCCAAAACCTGATATATACTTACAGTAAAATCATAAGTGCCTGTCATGGTACTGGCCCATTACCGGCTAGTGTAGGAGTTGGCCCATGGATGGTAACTGTTGGACAGGTTGCTTCTGCAACCGAACAAGTTAAAACCTACATAGACACACATCATAAACTTCCATCCACTGCCACTGTAAACGGAATCACAGTCAGCATGCCCACCTTCCTAAAACTATTAACCACCAGCGTACTCCAGATCAACAACAACGACTTAAACACCCTGCTTAGCCACCAGGATTATGGTAGTGCTACCGCACCCCGAGACACCATTAACAGTGGAGAAATGCCCAGAGGAACATATGTCGATGTTGCAAGTAGAATTACCGATTACATGGATCGAAATCTTAAGGCGCCTAATTACTCCTCTTACTCCAACCTGGGAACCTGCTTCGGATACCAAAACTTAATCTACACCTACAGCAAAATCATGAACACTTATCACTCCAGTGGAACATTACCAAATAGTCAGTCTGTTGATCCCTGGATGGTTACTGTAAATGATGTGGTAACTGCAGCAAAGCAGGTTAAAGCCTATTTTAACACTAATAATAAACTTCCTTCCACTGCCACTGTAAACGGAATCACCGTCAGCATGCCCACCTTCCTAAAACTATTAACCACCAGCGTACTCCAGATCAACAACAACGACTTAAACACCCGTTTGGATCCTAAAAGTTATGGTAATCCCCCTCAATCAAAAGATTTGATGAAAACCAGAACCATGACCAAAACAGAGTATCTCTACATTGCCAACAATGTTAAAAACTTCATGAACAGTAATGGTAGAGCACCAGGATATGCCACAGCCCTGAAAGGATAAGAAATTCTCATTTTTGGTAAAATAATCACCAGAAAATAGTAACTGGAATAGATTAAAGTTAGTTACTTTAATAACACATTAAAATAAAACTATTTCCGAGAACTTTAAAGAGGGATAATTTTGTCCAATGATAATAATAAAGATTTAAATGTTTTAATAGAGAACCTGAAAGACGATAATCCTGAAAAAAGAGAAGAATCAGCTAATGATTTAGGCGAAACCGGCGATAGTGCTGCTGTGGAATCACTTATAGGTCTGTTAACTGATGATAACCCTAAAGTTCGTTTTGCAGCCGCTAAAGCCCTGGGTAAAATCGGAGAACCAGCTATTGACCCCCTGGTACTGATTCTTAAAAATGAAGAAGGAAACATCCGCAGGTACGCTACTCTGGCACTGAAAGATATTAAGAGTGATAAAGTGGTGGATCAACTGGTCGAAGCTCTTAATGATGGTGATTGGAGTGTTAGGAAATTTGCATCCAAAGCCCTGGGTGAAATCGGTAACAACACTGCAATAGAACCCCTCATTGATACATTAACTGATGAAGATTGGGGTGTTAGGGTGGCCGCAGTTAAAGCTCTTGGAGATATAGGGAATGAAAAGGGCATTGATCCTATTAAAAAAGCACGTCGAGCTGCCACTGGAGATAAAGAATTTAAAAAGGCATGTAACAAGGCTTTAAAGAAGATTCAGAAAAAATAATCTGAATCAGGAAAGAATATCCTTAATCATTTTTTCCTATTTTTTTCTTAACTGATAGATATCTGTCCGCCGATTTTTTAGAAGAGGAAGTTCATATCTTACTTTTTCTATACTGGATAAATCAATAGTAACGTATAATATTTCTTCACCCGCCCCTGCCTCACTTATTACTTTTCCCCATGGATCTGCAACCATGGAATGGCCATAAGCTACATAGGATGCTTTATTATCTCTCGCTGGTGATGCGGCAGCCACATAAACCTGATTATCAACTGCACGGACTTTTATGAGGGGCTTCCAATGGGCTGGCCCGGTGGTCATGTTAAATGCTCCAGGAACAATAATTAGCTCTGCTCCTTCCAGTGCCATTAAGCGCAGGAGCTCAGGAAAACGGATGTCATAACATATGCATATTCCTATTTTTCCAAGCTCAGTATCAATAACTGTAACATTATTACCTGCTGTGAGGGTTTGTGACTCTTTAAAGCTGATGGCATCTGGCACATCAATATCAAAAAGGTGGATTTTGCGGTGGACTCCTATTATCTCTCCATCAGGGTTAATAAAGAAGCTGGAGTTATGGGTTTTTCCGTCATGTTTTTCGGGGATGGAACCAGCCAAAATGTAGGTTTCCTGCTTTTTGGCGGCCTTACAAATTGCGTTGAGAGTGGGGCTATTATCCATTTCCTCGGCATATAGTGGGAAAAGTTCAGTTTGATAGGGGCAGTTCCACATCTCTGGTAATATTATTATATCAGCCTTTTGTGATGCTTTTTTGATCATATCCAGAGCGTGGGCCACATTCTCATTTTTATCTTCCACAACCTGCATCTGGCAGAGTGCTACTGTGAATTTATCTTTCATTTTGCCACCATCATAATAATATTATCAGATTATCATATAATTTTAGTAGGTTAATGAGATAGCATTGTAATAGGTGAATGTTGGGTTAATAATTGTGGGAGTATGATACTATGAGTTGTTACTTGAGATATATGAAAGACGTTCTTGAGGAAGCTAATTTGCATCCTGAAGGTCGTAATGAGCGTAAAGAAGTAGATTTAACTATAAGAAAGGTAGTGGGGATGAAACCAGGCGATAAATGCAATGTTGTCTGGAAAGAAGTGAAGGTGTGGCTGCAGGATGAGGATAAAAAGAAACAATTAACCGAAAAGTTGAAAATTAATCAATCCAACTGATTCTCAGCTATTATTATGGTTTCTTATTATCATTAGTGTAAACACCGGCATAGTCTAAAAAGTATATCATGTACTGGTAGGCAAGATGGTCGCTTTTAGGTTGCAGTTTACCGTGAGGGGATAATACTTCACCAACAACTGAAGTGATGTTGTTGCGGTTGCAAACCGTTGTTAGAACTCCACTATAATTACCCACTTTAATCACCGGCGATTTGGTCTTATTATTTATATAAAGAGCTAGTTTGAGGCTTTTCGGGTTTTTAGGATCATAGATTATGCAATTTTTTCCGGGAATATCATGGGGACGGGTAGAATGGCAATCCACCAGCAGGGTTACATTTTTATTTTTTGAGGTGCGGATGATTTTGTTAACTGGGGTTCCAGGGATATTTGCCACTCTATTGGGATCGGTTTTATTGTGAATCCTGGTACTGGTTGCTGTGTCACGGGGAATAGCAAAGGGTATGATGTATATGGTTCCATTAACCTTTTTACCATTTAAGGTGTTTACCAGCTTCGTGGCAGCTATTTGGGGTGGTAATTCTCCCCCGTGAACACCAGCCACGATCATGACCCTGGGGCGGCTTCCATCACCAATAGTAATCATTGGAGTACCATTTTTCGAGGTCTCTATAAGTTCAGTTATTAGTGGAGTTTGATTGATCCTATCCATCAGGACAGTGTTGTTGGTTATATCTCCACCTGTTGAATTGTCTATAATAGATATTTTATATTCTAGTGATGCCTGTGCAACTGATTCATTAACAGGAGGGGTTTTTATGGTTTCAGCAGGTTCTGGTTTTTTAAAATTTTCAAAAATAAAAATGCCGGAAAATATGAGAATTAATACTCCCACTATCAAAAATCGTTTGTTCATCAATATACTTTTAGGACCAGTCCCTGTTCTTTTCTTGGGACGTAAGGACTGCCGTTTTTTAATTGAAAAAACTATCCCCCCAGCAGGATGTAAACTTTTCTTAATGCTATCCTTGTTAATATATAGATCCTTTTATTATATATTCTACGACCATAAGGTGAACATATTATTAGTAATTAACTAAAATTTTATCAAATAAACATTTAATCCAATAATAGGAATTCAGAAAAACCTATTGTGGATAAATTCATTAAATTATAATTAAAAATTAAGTATAATTTTAATATCGATTGGCCTAATATCATCAACACCTATAACTGATTATAAAGGGGAATTTATATGGTTGAAACTGATTATCTGGATGATTTAGATGAATATAACCTATTTATAAGCCATAATGGTGAAGGGGATGAAGAATATCTTGGCTTTATCAGGAGACTTATCGAGGCCCGTGATTTTGAATGGAAAGACCATGGTGTCCCTGGAGAAAACAAGTCAGATGAAATCCGTAATCAAATGGCAGATGTTGATGTTGTGATAATATTGGCAGGTCTTTACAACCGTCACCATGATTTAATTAAAACTCAAGTCGACATTGCCCGCCAACTGAATAAACCCATTGTTCTCATACGTCCTTATGGATTAGAGGATGTCCCTCCAGAGTTGGAAAGGATTGCTGAAGGTGTGGTGGGGTGGAATAGGGTATGCATTGTAGAACGGATCCAGGAGTCTTTAGAAAACGAATAAAAAATATTTAGAGATTCTTTTTAAATCAATTAATGACCATAAACCTTATTTTAGATTTAAAACTATATTTGCAATTTAAATTTAATTATTTATATTTTTCTATTTGATAACTAATGTGCTTACTTTATTATATAATAACATGTAAACAATATTTCATAAAGAGCATAATTGAATAATTGGGCATAAAGGGGGTGAAAATATACGAAAACAAACCTTACTAATACTCATAACACTATTTTTAACCATAATTTTATCAGGTACAGTTTCTGCAGCTGATGGAGATATAATATACGTTAATAATGACACTGGGAACAATGACTATGATGGTCAAAGTGCAACATATGATGCTGTAACTGGAAGTGGACCTAAACTCACCATTAAAAACGCAACGGGAACAGTAAATCCCAACGGAATTGTAAACATCGCTGATGGCATCTACACCGGACCAGACAACCGTGACATAACCATTGATAAAAACATGATCATAAATGGTCAAAGCCAGACAGGGACCATAATTGACGCTGAAAAACATAACAGAATATTCACAATCCTCAGTGGTATATCTTTTACCCTACAAAACATAACACTCACCAACGGAACAGCCAGTTTAGGTGGAGCCATCTACAACGAAGGAACATTAACTATAAACCAAACTACATTCACACAAACACCGCCTTTGATGATGGTGGAGCCATCTACAACGTTGGTACAGTAAATATTAACCAAACTACATTCACACAAAACAATGCCATCAATGGTGGAGCCATCTCAAACAACGATGGAACAGTAACCATAACCCAGAGCACACTCACAAAAAACTACGCAAACTATGGTGGAGCCATCGAGAACTACATGAGTTTCGGCTACCCAACTACATTAATCATAAATCAAAGCACACTAACAGAAAACATTGCAGACTATGGTGGAGCCATCGACAACTACTATAGTAATGTAGACATAACCCAAAGCACATTCACACAAAACACCGCAAAAAGGGATGGTGGAGCCATCTGGAGCGAAGGTCTTTTTGTAACCATAACCCAGAGCACACTAACACAAAACACCGCAGAAAGGTATGGTGGAGCCATCAGAAATGACCTTTGTTATTTAACCATAACTCAGAGCACACTAACACAAAACACCGCAATCGATGGTGGAGCCATCCACAACACTGGATATTTAACCTTAACCCAGAGCACACTAACACAAAACACCGCAAACTCCTATGGTGGAGCAATCCTTAATTGGGGTACTGCTACCATAACTCACAGCAGGATTATTGGAAATACTGGTATTGATGTGTATCGCAACGATGGAACTGTTAATGCTGCTTTTAATTGGTGGGGTTCCAACTTCTTGGGAACTGATCCTATCTCTGAGAGCAGAGCAAATAGTGGTGTGATTGTTGATCCATGGGTAATCTTAACTGTGAATGCAACTCCCGATACCATAAACAACGGGGAAACATCAACTATCACTGCGGATTTCAACCACATAAATGGTGGAGGAGATTTAGTTGGAGGGCATATTCCTCCTGGACGTGTGCAATTGGACATACATTCATGGGGTAATTTCATTAACCCTGGAACCCTTCAAACCATTATGTTAGACACTGTAAACGGAGCAACCATACCAATCATTTTCTATGCTAACGGAGGGCAACCAACACCTACATGAGTAATCATCAATGGAACAGCAGATGGATACACCACCACAGGTATTGCTTCTGCATATATCAACATCAACCCAGTTGCTTACCTGAACATCACTAAAACAGCTAATGTGACTTCAGCTAATGTCGGTGACCTGATAGAGTATGTCATTACTCTACATAACAATGGACCAGACACTGCCAATAATATAGTGGTCACCGACACTCTACCAACGGGTTTAGACTTTGTCAGCTGCACTGGTGGAGGTGTATGGGATCCGGTAACCCGTACTGTAACCTGGCCATCCGCTGTTGTGTTAAATGGTGCGAATGTGACTTATTATCTCACTGCACTGGTAAATTCAACCATTCTAGCAGGTACAAATGTCACCAACGTGGTAAATGAAACCCATACCGAATATCCGTATAATTCAACAACTAACTGTACCATCTACGTGCCCAAAGCAGACCTTTACATCCAGATATCCAGTGACAAAAAGAACCCCAAAGTTGGTGAAACATTCACCTTAACCTACAAACTGGGAAACAACGGACCAGACGATGCAGAAAACGTAACCATCACCATACCCATACCAGAAGGCTTCCAAATATCCAGCATAACCGGTGATGGAACCTGGAATATAGTTGGAAACAAAATCATCTGGACATTCAACAACGTCACAGTAGGAGACCCATACCTGTACATCACAGGAAGGACCATCAGACCCGGAATCTACCTATTCACAGCATCCATCAACTCAAACACCTTCAACCTCAACAGCAGAGGAGTAAACTTCCTTTCTATAAACGCACAACAACAAGTAAACGCAGCCACCACCAACACCGTTGGAATGCAAAGAACAGGAATACCAATCGCCGGAATAGTCTTAGCTATCTTGATGGTACTTGGTGGATTTATTGGTACCCGTAAAAAACAATAAAAGGGATTTTTTTTAATCCCTTTTTCCAACCTTTTTTTATTTTGATGGATAATTAAAAAATGTCTATTTTTCAGAATATCCAAATTTATTACAACGAAATAAAGATTTATACTTATTTATCCTTTTAAACTAATGCATACTGTTTTTCTCAGTTATATTTGATGATTATGAGATTATAATTAAATGTTAAAATTTTTCCGATAAAATAGAGTGTGCATTCTTTATTATATAGTTCGATGTAAACAATATTTTGAAGAGAATTATTTTCTTATATTGACATAAAGGAGGTGAAAAGATAAAAAAAATAATAATACTCTTAACACTTGTTTTTCTGTTCTCCCTGACTATGGGAGTAGTTTCAGCGGCTGATCCTATTGATCCTGATAATGTGTACATATCACCAGATGGGAACGATACTGATGGTGATGGTAGTAACCTTAACCCCTATCAGACCATCGGCAAGGGATTAAATACAGCAAATAATAATACTGGAACCATACACCTCTTATCCGGGACTTATAATACCCCTGGTGACTATGGGTTAACAGTCAACAAATCATTAAATATCATTGGATCCGGACAAGACAATACCATAATCGACGCTGCAAGCCATAACCATATCTTCGTAATTCAAAACTGGACCACAGTCAACATACAAAAGATAACATTCAAGCACGGATCAGGAAGTTATGGTGGTGCAATTTTGAACCGTGGCAATTTAACAGTTCAAGATTGTACTTTCACTGGTAACCGGGCATCTAATGCAGGAGGCGCCATCACGAACTGGTATGGGACTTTACAGGTTACTGACAGTACTTTCACCGATAACTACGCACATATAGCTACTCATGCCTCTGGGGGTGCTATAGCCAATACAGGTACTTCTACTATCAATAACTGCACATTTACCAGTAACAGTGCCTATAATGGTGGGGCTTTATACAACTTTCTTGGGAATTGCACCATTAACCACAGTAATTTCCAGAGTAACACTGCCGTTAGAGGAGGAGCTATCTACAACAGAGAAGGCATATTAACCCTTAATATCAGCACCATTGAATATAACACTGCTACAGCCACCAGTTCAACTGAAAATGTGGTTGTTGCTGGTGCGGGGATCTTCAATGATGCAAGCAGTACAATGACCATTGATAACAGCACAATCCAAAACAACAGTGCCACCGCCTCAGGTGAAAATGTGAATGTGCATGCTTATGGGGGAGGAGTATGCAACGGAGGAACTCTACTTTTAGATAACAGTATAATAAAGAACAACATTGCCATATCCACCGCTAGTTCCCAGCTGGATTATGTTTCTGCAAGAGGTGGAGGGATCTACAATGACAATGAACTCATCATCAATCACACTATCATCCAGAACAACACCGTCACAGCCAATGCAGATAAAGATGTTCTCCTAGATGGTGCAGGAATATACAACTCTGCTAATTGCATTATCAACAACAGCACTATTCAACATAACATCGCAACTACAACCACCAATGCAGGTGTGGGTAGTTTTGGAGGTGGAATTCAAAATGGTGGAAACCTCTACATAAATGAGTGCAACATTCAATACAACACGGTAACTACTACCACTCCAGGTATAAATCGCATTGGTGGAGGAGGAATATCCACTACCTTTGCGGGTAATCTATATATTGACAAAAGCACTATTCAGTACAACACCGTAACAGCAATAGGTGGAAATCAATTTGCAGTTGGTGGAGCTATCTACAGTGAGAATGTTCTAATAATCACTAACAGCACCGTAGCTTATAACACAGTAACCGCAACCAACCCCAACACATATGCACCATTAGGAGGGGGAATATGCAATTTTGGTGATATGATAGCCCATTTCAACCGGATTGTAAATAATTCCCCTGGTGCTGTGCATAATGATATTGATGAATCTGTTCCGGACCTGCGGTACAACTGGTGGGGCTCCAACATCCCAGAATTTGACCAGATCATCACCGGAACATCCGCAGATTACACTCCCTGGCTGGTTATGCGATACAGTGCCAACCCCACAACAATCCAGCAAGGTGCAACTTCCATCCTGAGTGCTGACTTCAGATATGATTCCAACGGAGTTTTCCACGACCCTGCACTCGGACATTTACCAGACGGCATACCAGTGACCTTCACCACCAACCTGGGTAATGTGGGTAGTAAAATCGCCACTGCTTTAACCTTAAATGGTGTTGCTACCATTCTGCTGCGTGGAGATGAAGCAGCCGGCGCTGCGCTAACATCTGCTTCCCTGGATTTGGAGACCATGTATTTAACAGTGACCATAACTCCGGCTACAGTTAACGCAGCAAGCACAAACACAATCGTGATGCAGAGCACAGGAGCACAACTCGCAGGAATAGTTTTAGCCATCCTGATGGTACTCGGTGGATTTATCGGTACCCGTAAAAAACAATAAAGGGAATCTATTCCCTTTTCCCCACTTTTTTTATTTTGATTTCAATACCTGAAAAGCTTTGACTTATCAAAAGTGTCTATTGTGGAAATTATTACAAATATATAATTTAAATCCTTTTATTTTTAATTTAAAAATAAACATTAGTGTTTTGTTGTATTAATACAATTTTAATCCATATGAAGATTTCCTATTTATACCAATCGAAGCTTAAGAAACTTTAATATTTGTGTAAATACATTATACAATAGTAAAGGGGGATTTTTTGTATGGATTCAAAAATAATAATCGGAATAATCGTACTTGTAGGTGTTGTTGCAATTGTGGGAGGATATTATGGTTACGAAACATATAAGAACAATGCCTACAATGATTTGCTTCTTGAAACCGATGGTGCTAATGGTACTTCTGCTCAATCGTATGATTTAGCTGTTAATGTAACTGATAAGATCGATACTGTATCTTATGAAACTAGCATTAAGAATATTAAAAACGCTATAAATCTTAATGAAAAGTGCATAAATCAATCCGATGAGATGATAAATATTGCTCCAGATAATGCGACTAAAGAATACGCTAAACTACGCAAGAATCAATACATTAATAGGGGAAAAATATATGAGTTGCTTTTAAAGTTACTTGAAGATATTAAGGCAAATGGTATTTTAGCAGCATCTGCAACACTTGGAACATTTAATTCAGAATCAGAAAATATCGGGAAACAAATGGAAAAAGATCAAATAGCATTAATAAAACTAGTAAATGATAATCCCGACCTCAAGAAAAGATTAAATGAAGTTCTGGGTGAAAAAAGAACTAAAGAAATTTTAGAACCTGTTGAAAATACGGGATAAAAAAATGGCATTAAGTGTCATAAGTGATGGAGATCTAAAAACGAAACCTTTTGCTTTTGACACAATTATCTGCCATAAAAACTAAAAATAGGTAAAGGGATATATCTCCCATTATTTTTATCTTTTACCAAACCATCAAGGTCTAATTTCTTTTTACTTTAACCAATCCTTATATCTTCCTTCTAATGTTGTCTTTTTCATCTCACCAAGATAATTATATATTAAAAATTAAATAATTAACAAACAAATACTAAGAGTGTTATCTTTTATTTTTTGATAAAAATGCACTTGGCATGTCTATGAATTTTTTACAATAGTAGAGGGGTTTAAAATGGTGAAACTGAAGGGTTTTGACAATGTAGAACTTAAAAAAGAAAAAATGATGAATATTGGAAGTATTGCCAGGATTGACCAAGTCATAGGCATATTAAAAGGGTTAGAACCTAATAAGGAAATAACTGAATGTATTGAAATACTGGAAGAAGTAAAAAAGATAGAAGGATGGTAAGGGCATAGTCATTAGACTTGACACCTTGATTTATTTCGAAGCAGTAGGAGAATTAACTTCCATGTTCAGGCTGTGAATACTAAAAACAGGAGCACCAGCACTGCCTTTGGTCTTATACATCAGTGGCATACGGGTTGGATTAATATCAAACCAAAAACAGAAATAGGAAATAATATTATAAACTAAATATGAATATTATTACCATTGTATCGTGTTAAGGGTGTGTATTTGAAAATGAATAAAAAAAAGACATCTATTAAAGTAATATTTCTTATTAGTATTTTATTTTTCAGTTTCACACCTGTTTCAGCTGCTCAATGGGAAGTTGGAACTGGGCAGACTTACACTACTATTCAATCCGCAGTTGATAATGCAAACACCCTTGATGATGATGTTATCAACGTGCACAGTGGAACCTACACTGAAGACGTTATTGTGAATAAAAAACTAATAATTCAGGCCAACAATGGTGACTATGTAGAAGTAAAACCCGTGAATACTGGATTTACAGTAGTTAATGATGGCACAGGTAATGGAAGTGGAAGTACCATAGATGGATTTCAGATAAATTCGCCTGGAGAAACTGGTGTTAACATCAGCGCTACAAACTGTACTGTAAAAAATAATGTAATCAGTGGGGGTAAAACAGGAATTGCAGTTTATGGTGGGAACACTACAGTCCTGGATAATATTATTTCTGGCCAATCCGAAACCGGTGTTCTGGGAAACCTTTCCAGCGGTTTCTTCACTGTTTCTGGAAACTTCATATCTAACATAATCAGTGGAAAGCTAGCAAACGGTATTACTGTGTCAATTAACGGGAGTTTAACTGAGTTTAATGTTACTGGCAATACCATATCCCATATTAACGCACTGGGAATTAATGGTACTGTTTTTGGAATCCAGGTTGGGAAGAGTAAAGGTGCTGATGGAAATCCGGAAGTGGCCAACGTCACCAGTCTGGTGATAACAAATAATATAATCAAAGATATCCGTGCTGCCAGTGCCATTATGGGGATGGAATTAGTAACCAGCAGTATGGATGCATTGATCCATGATAATAACATTTCCCAACTACAAGCAGGCGCGGGTAGTTCTGTTTATGCTCTTGAAGCTGCTATTATCGGGAACGGCTCGGTTCGTGTTTCCAAAAATAGCATATCGGGAGTAATTGCAGATGAACAGGCTGTGGGAATTGTTACTGTGGCTTTAGGTGATCTGGTAATGGACAATAACCGGGTTACCAATATCAGCAATGCCAAGGCTGCAGTGGGAATGCTGGGTGTGGGATTACTCAAGAATGCAACCCTAACTAGTAACATTGTCTCTGATATTACCTCTCCCAGTATAGCGGCAGGAATTGTTGGCACAGCCCTGGATCATCTTAACATATTACATAATACAGTTAGGGAAGTAAATGGAGATAATGATGTAGCAATGGTAACTGCTGGTTTCAACACCACCCAAATCAAAGGAAATAACCTGGAAGGAAATGGTGGTGGAATCGGTATGGTAATATGTTCATCTAATGGAACCATAAACTATAATCGGATTGCAAACTTCGAATCCTACATCCAGAACTTTTTATTCTCCAACTTCGGACCCAGTATCGATGAAATACTTAAACCCATTGACGATGCCATGAAAAACCATCCTGAACTGGAACCTATTCTAAAGCCAATAAGAGATGACCTGGACAAACTCTTCCATGAACTGGAAAACAGTAACACCAATGCCACCTACAACTGGTATGGTAACAACCGACCAGATGATGCTAAATTCTTTAAGGGGAATGGAACCTTAAACTACTATCCATGGCTGGTTTTAAAAATTAATGCCAACCCATCCACAATATCAGCAGGTCAAACTTCAACCATTACTGCTGATGTTTTTCATGATGTGGCTGGTGGTGATCACCGTGCTGATGCAGCTATGTTCTTCAGCGGCCCCCAAGTACGATTTACCACCAACCTGGGGAATGTGGGTAGTAAATCTGTAACTGTTCAATGGATTAATGGCCTTGCTACTGCAGTTTTAAGAGGAGATGAAGGTCCTGGTATTGCCACAGTAACAGCAACCGATTATCAAACAGTATCGACCATGGTAACTATCCTGGGTGCATCAAAAACATTCACATCAACTAATAAACTAACCATAGGAATGCAAAAAACTGGAATGCCATTAATATGGATAGTTCTGGCTATTTTGATAGTACTCGGCGGATTTATCGACACCAGAAAAAGATATTAAGGTATTTTAATTCCTTTTTCCCTAATTTTTAAAAGAGTAATAGGGCTATTTCATTATAAAAATAAATAAGGGTACAATAATTGCATATTCATCTATTTAATAATGCAATCATGTTGAATAAGTTTAATAAAATCTATAACCCTAATTCATAAAATAATTTTTTTAATGGATCAAAATGTGATTGTTATCAGTCAAATACTGGGCATTTATTTCTTTATTGGTACATTGAAGAGGATTTTACACGTTTTACATTCGTTAGTAGTAAAATCTTCATTTGATGATTTGAATACTATGTCATTTGAACCACATTTAGGGCAGGAGTTTCCTGAAGGGTTGGTACTCAACATAACAACAGGACCGGTAATTGAACAATTCAAAACCAAAAACTTTCTTAACATCATTACTGCCTCCGGTTTAGTAACAATAATTCTAGTTATTTACAAATATATTATGTTTATTCACATGCATTTAAACATTAAAGTGAAAAACAGAACAATAACAACATATATTATTAGAAATTTGATAATTTCAGATTATTTATCACCCAAAATAGGTATAAATCTGGGATTTATTGTGATTTAGGAAAAAATTGTCTTTGAATACACGGAGAAACAAAACAAATTCTCAATCCAGTTTTATCTTTGGTATTTGAATGAGGAATATTCGTTTGTAAATTTACTAATTGAATAATTTTACAGCTAACTGGATAAACTCAATAATCATCAATATTAAAATAAAAAACAAGAACAATATAATGAATTGTGTGGTTTTTCCCAGTCTTTTTAGAATAGCTGCCCCCTCCTCCATAAAATATCCATTGTACTGCATAAGAATGATATTCTATTCTTTCTTTATATTTTAACTCTTTAAAATCAATTATCTGTGATGAAAAGTATGGAAAATTCTAATAAAAACAACGAAATTTTACAATAAGTCTATTTAATGAAAATGAAAAGATAACCCGGAATTTATACCGGATGTTTTATTATCCTTTCTAATTTTTAAGATGTTTTAGTCTACTACTTCAGCAAAGGCAAAATTTCTGCGAACAGAATTAACTCTTATCTTTACTTCTTCACCTTCTTTAGCACCTGAAACAAAAACCACAAATCCTTCAATTCGGGCAATTCCGTCTCCATCTCTACCGGTGTCTTCAATCTTCACGTCGTACTCTCCGCCTTCATTAATAGGAGAAGAATTTCCTCTATCATTACTGTTACTACTTCCAAACAAACTTATCACTTCCAATTTTTGCCTAATAGGCAATATTCTATTGTTTTTCAAAGCATATAAACTAATTTGAAAACAATTTATTTAATGGATTTTTTACATTCGGATTATCCTGTTTTAAAACTAAAATAAATCTAAAATTAATAAAAAAAGGAATATTTTTTGGTTCTTTTTAAGCTGTTTTTTCCTAAATTTCCTGGAAACATGTTGCTATCAGTTTTTTATTCTCCTGATAGGCCTGAGTGTAAGTTGCCCATTCTGGAATCTCATACACCAATGTACGAATACCAGCTTTGGCTAGAGGATATGAAACCGGGAAGGTAGATGATCCGTGCTTGGAATAGACAGTGGCCCGATAATATGTGAATTCAGGTAGATTTTTTTCTATTTTCTCACCCAGAGCAACAGATGGGGAGTCCATTTTAGGAGTGGCAACATAGTATCCCTTCCCATAACCCGGGGCATGGTCGTGGCATATTATAACCAGATCAACATTGGATTTCTTAATATCCGGGATGATATAACTTGCTACAAGTCCTTCCCCACTGGTACGGCCCACATAAAAATTGTTGGGATTATTGGTGACGTTAACTCGGTAGTGTATAATTTCGTTGTGGGCTGATAAACTGTACTGGTCTATTACATCATTAACTGTTTTAATGGATAGTTTTTCGCGGGGATGCATTCCAGTGATAATAGCAATGGTCTTTTTATCTCCTGAAGAAGAATTAGATGCGGCAAAAACTTCTTTGGTGACTATTCCACGGTAATCAGAATCCAAGGTTGATGGTGTTCCTGAATTCCCCATAAGATCAGGCATGGTAAAGGCTATAAATCCAATACCCATGATCACTGCAAGTAATAATAGAGACACCCAGGCAAACCCTTTCCTGCTGCGACGTTTGGGCGTGTAATCAAGGGAGTATGAATAGACTAGTGTCCCTCCACAACGACAGGTATCAAAGTCGTCAGGGGATTCATCTTCTCCCAGCTCGTAGTAGCCACCACATCTTTGACATATCAAGTAAGGCATAATAATCTTTATAGGATGAAAGATTCATTTAAGCTTTTTCCCTATCTACCGATTTTTATCAACAAAAAAGTAATAAAATTCCGTAATTTATAAGCTCTTAATATAAGATGTACTAAAACTTTTCATAATTTAAATAACAGGCATATATTGTACTTTTTGATCATGCACTTGTGTATCGTTGCTTTATCCAAACACTTATTTTTTTTACGAACTGTTCTGGATTCAATTTTTAAAGCATTACTCTGTAATATATATGTAGCAAATATGATCTGTTTAATGATTAGTGGAGGGTCTAGTCATCAACTCCAATAAATCAGAGTCTATTAAGAAACCTTTTTATGATAAAGAAGAACTTAAAAGAGCTTTAATTAATGCCAATTACATTCCGGACGATAATATAATTATTTCCCTTTTTTTATCCCTTGAACTGGGAAAACCCATCCTGGTTGAGGGGCCACCTGGAACCGGGAAAACTGAGCTTTCAAAATCTGTTGCACGGGCGTTGGACCGGGATTTTTTCCGAGTGCAGTGCTATGAGGGAATTACCTTTGAACAGATGGTGGGTGAGTGGAATTATCAGAAGCAATTATTGCACCTGGAGATGTCCCGTCTTAAAGAAAATAATATTCCCGGGGATGTGGATAGGGATGTTTTTGGCGAGGAATTCTTTATAAAAAGGCCATTACTACAGGCATTTATTAATTCTTCCCCCTCAGTATTGCTTATTGATGAACTGGACAAGGCAGATGAAGAGGTGGAAAGCTTCCTTCTCCAGGCACTGGGTGAAAAAGAAATAACCGTCAATGATCTGGGAACATTCACCCTTAAAAATGATTTGGTAGTGATTTTAACTTCTAATTCCCAGAGGATGCTCCTTGACGAGACCAGGGACAGGTGTCTTTTCCTTTATATTGATTATCCAACACCTGAAAGAGAAATGGAAATAGTCAAGTCACTGATTCCCGATGCACCTCATATGCTGGTTGAGAAAGTGGTGGGTCTTATCCAGAGGATCCGAAAACTTGATCTAATTAAAAAACCATCTATCAGGGCAACTGTGGACTGGATCAGAACTCTGATCACCACTGGAGATCTGGAAGCCAGTGATGAATCTCTTAAAAGAACGGTTCAGGTGGTGTTAAAGTCGGAGGAAGATCGCAAGAAGGTCCAATCCACGATATTTAAGTCACCCAAATGAATATCAAAGATATTATTAATGGTTCCTGTGAAAACTTATGGAAAAAATAGTCGATTTTTCGGGATTATTGCGAAAAAATGGGATTCCTGTAAGTATTAGAAGCACCTATACTGGTCAGCAGGTGCAAGAATTAATTGGTGAGGATGATCCTTACTTTAAAAATGCTCTGGCTTCTGTTTATATCAAGGAACACAAACACGGGGAGACTTTTGACCGTCTTTTTGATGAATTTTTCCAGGGCTTTTCCAAAGAGGAGGGTGGAGATGACGAGGATGAATCATCTGCAAAATCCCAGAAGAGCATATGGTCACCGAAAAGCAAGGAAAAATGGGTTATTTCACACAAAGAAGATGATTCTGATTACAAGGCACGTGAAATCAGTTCTAATGAAATAAACTACCATCCTCCACTGGAGGAGTATGATCAAACCCAAAATGAGGTGGATCTTCTTTCCAGAGATATTAATACCTTAAATTCTTTTGAACCGGAACTTTTCGGTTTATGTCAGAAGATGGGTAAAAAGATCGCCATGGTGCGCAGCAGGCGCCAGAGACAGGCTCGGATAATGCGCCCTGATGTCCGCAGAACCATTCGTAAGAATCTGCAGTATGGTGGTGCTCTGATTGATCTGGTTAAAAGCAAGCCTAAAGTGAAAAAGAATCATCACTTCTTCTTAAATGATGTCAGTGGTTCCTGTGACTGGATAAGTAACTGGTTCTTCTGCCTGGTTTATGCAGCTCAGAATTCTTTCAGAAGAGTGCGAGTTTTTGATTATGATAATAAATCAGTTGAAACAACCGTGGCTATGGATGAGCCTAATATGATGGATGCTTTTATCAAAGTAAGAGATATAAGGCAAAAAAATATGATGATCCACGGAACCAGTAATATGTACCAGGCCTTCGAATCATTTCTGGATAAGGTGCAGCTTAACCGCAGAACCACAATGATGATCCTCACTGATTGTCGGGACTGGGGTGGTCCTAAAAAGGATGGGATACCCCGGAGTGCTGAGTTGATGGAGATTATGGCCATTAAATGCCGGAAGGTTATGGTTTTCAACCCGGAGGATAGGAAGAAATGGGATGTTGTGGATAGTTGTGTTTCGCATTACCGGGATGCGGGGGCAGAGATCCATGAAGTGAGAAATCTCAACCAGCTGGCCATGTTGGTGCGTGATATTTAATAGTTATAACTTAAGTCCCCATGGCTTGGATCAGATCATCAGTTAAAATAAGAAGCTTCTTTCTGCTTGATAGATCCCCCTAAATTTCAACAATCTTTTGATAAGCATCCATGTTTCCATGGATGTCGGTTACAATTAAAGCAAGACTCTGATGTGGCATTTCTACCACATCCACCCACATGATCTTTCATATAACTATTTACTTTAGTTATTTTTTATTTTATCTAAATCTTAAGAACTGCTACTGCCAAAGAAGTTTTCCAATGTGACTACTTTATCGTTCCCTAACTCACGGGGAGGTTCAAGGACCTTAAATTCCATTCCCTGCTCTTCCAGTAACTGCAAAGCATCATCAGTGGCTGATGGGGCCACCAATACTCCCCTCACCCTTTCTTTATGGTCGCTGAAACAGTCCACATACCTTCTCAGCTGTTTAACTGCATTGGTACCGGCTTTTCTGCTTTTTAGTTCCAGAATAGTGATATTCCCATCCAAGTCTTTGCCCATTATATCAATGAATCCCTGGGGAGTGTGATACTCCCTTGAGGTGGGTCTGAAACCTTTTTCAATTACCTCGGGATCCTTGAATATAAGGTCCCCCATATCTGCCTCGTAACCTGCCAGTTGAAGACTTTCGGAATCCTCTCCAATGAAATAAGACACCATGTGGGCATGTAATATTTCCGCTTCCAATGATTCCGAAGGGTTTCTCCTTACTCCCCTAACTTTAACCATTCCCTGATGAATATTGACAGTGACCTTAGTTTTGGGTGGTTGCCAATTGACTGGTTCCAGATTCCGGTCCTGGTGGATTATAAATGATCCATCCGATTTTATGAGGATAATTCTGTCTCCCAATCCCAGGCGACTGGTTGCTCTTCCATCATAATAAACGCGACAGGATGCCATGATAGTAATAAAAGCCCTTTTTGATAATCCTTCATTAATAATCTCCAATACCCGTTCCATATCTGGGTTTTTTTCTTCAACTACTTTCATGATATGAATTTCAGAGCTAATAATAGAAATAATTCACTATCATAATAATTTAAGTATTATATTTATTAATAAGCATATTAATAGAGGTTTTCCACCAATTAAGAGGACTATCCCAACCCAAACACTATCAAACAGCAAGATAAATATAAAAAGCTCATATACAATCTAAATCTGGATTTCAATATATTTAAAAACTGTATTTTTGTCGTCAATTAATTTCTTTAATTAGGATATACAAAACATAAGATTGAACCCAATTTTCATCTGGAAAGAAATTATTGGGAATGAAAATGTCATCTAAACATTACACCATAACCACGGAACTTTCAGACATCCACCTGGAAGAAACTCTGGATTTTATTGAGGAATATTTCCTACGACCCCAAGGGGAATATTATCATAGTGCCAATAAAAGCTTTGTAAATGGTGTAGCACACCTAAATTTCACTGCAATTAATGAAAAAGAGAAATGGGAAGTTTTGGTAGAACTTCAAGCAACAAACCCCTTCAGGGTGAAAATGACACCGGTGAATAACCAGCATAATACCGATATCACCCAAAAAATGGACCTTATAGAAGAAGAACTGCTTATTGCTGTACAGGTTTACGAGGACGCAATTCGCCAGGCCACACTTTACTTCGCCTGGGTTGAAGGGGAAGAAAACATTCCCGAAGCACCCCCCACCCGTAGGAAAAAATTTTCATTCCGTATCTTTGGGAGTAACATGATCCTGATCTACTTACTCTTTTTCGCAGTTAACATTGTACTGTTTCTTTCATTAGGTATTGTAATGGCAATCATTGCAATATTGGCAGTGCAGCTGGTTGTTGTACTATTATCAGATAAGATACTACTCCGTACCAGTGATTGGAACATCACCCCTGAAAATCCCAGGGTTCATATCCTGGAGTACCAGCTCCCCCTTGATGATTATCTTAAATTTCAGGAAAAGTTTGGCAAAGATATGATTATCCAAATGAAAGAAAAAATTTACCAGAAGAGTCTTGCTGTGGGTCTGGAGCCCACCTGTGAGATAGGGGAAGATGTATTCGCCGAATATGGCTTCCAATGCAATGCCGATCTGAGGGTTTCCAAGGTGGTTGATATTTACAGCATAGTTAAAGAAGCTGCCAGTAAATTCAATATAACCATGCCTAAAGTTGCATTAACTAACACGATGATTGCTAATGCCGCAGCAACTGGGCCCAGTCCAAACAGGGGCCTGGTGCTTATAACCACCGGACTTTTAGTGCAGCTGGAGGAGGATGAGATATTATCAGTTATTGGTCATGAAATGGGTCATCTATCTGGAAGAGATCCCCTCATACTTTTCAGTATAATTTCATTGGAATTTATACTCAGATTCAGCATACTCTATCCGGTAGTAGCTTTATCTCCTTTACTCTATCTTATTGTGGCATTGGGGCTTATATTTTTCATTGCCAAGTTCTTTGAAACCAGGGCGGATCTTTTATCAGCCATGAAAATTGGTCAACCCCAGGTCTTAGCCGAGGCACTGCGCAAAATAGGTTATAACCGTCTCCTTACTGAAAGGATTTCACCAACCCGATTTCCAACCTGGATTAATTTCGATCCTCACCCCCCAATCTATTTCCGTATCGATCGTTTAGAAAACATGAAAACACCATTAAAAGTAAAAGACCCCCTAATACGATCAATTAAAGATGTCTTCAGCGGCTTTAAACATTCCCTTAGAATTAAATAAATTAATATTCCTAAGAACTAAGGCTGCTGATAAGATATGGAATGAATATTTTATAGAATAGAGGAAATAAGCATTAAAACATATGGTAGCAGCGGAGAAATGACGATGCAGGTGGACGTTGATTTTGTGGATAAATTAGATAATGGATGGAAGGTCCGTCTTAACGTTAAATTATCCGCAGACGAACTTTCAAGATTAGATCACGAGTCAGTAAATACATTTAAAGATTTTAATATAAGCTTAGAAGGTTCTAACTTATATTTCGATTGTTTCTTAAACACAGAAGAACCATGGGAAGATGAACCATTGGAGGAGCTTCTTAAAGCTATTAAAATCGAAGTTGAATACCATGCTAAGGCTTTTTTAGAATAGTGACTCATTATGAAAGGCTAAGAAATAATATTAACCCCACCCAATTACGGATTTAGCCTATAGGATTAATTGATGGGATGGTTCATGATTTTATTACCTTAAAGATGAGTCTTAAAACTTCAATTAGACTGGCTATTATGAGGGCAACCATTCCGAAAATAAGGATTATTTTCAAAATTATTGTGTAGGCTGCCTGGCTGAAAATGAATGGGAATATTGTGTACAGGTAGTAACAGACCAAAAAGGATAATATATTCAATATTATCTTCACCAGACTGCGGAACCATCCGGGATGGTAAGCTAAAAATATTAGATTGACAATGATTGTTGCACAGATGGAGATGTTGAAAATCCATAAAACATCCTGGAATGATGACGTGATGAAGCTGAGATTCCAGGATAGCAGATTGTTAACAATGTATAAAATGATTATATTACCGATAATGGCCACTATAAATTCAGATTTACTGACATCTTTTTCTTCAAATATTTTTTTCAAAAAATCTTTTATTTTCTCTTGATTATTGCCATCTCCAGATGTTTCAGTCATATTATCCACCGTAAACTTATTGAATATGGTTATGATGTTTGTGTTGTATATTTTTTTCTTAATAATTTCAGATAATTATATTTTAAAATCTCATTTTCCCCTCATCATCAGTGTAACCACAGCTCCCATTGCACTGGAAACTGCAAATATTAAAAATGAAACATGCAATCCTTCCATGAAAAGAGGATAAGTGTTGGGTAATAATTGAACCGTGCCCATGTACCCAGTTAATATAGAAAGTAGAACCCCCAAACTCACAGTCTGACCTACATATACCATTGTGGAAAGAGTTGCTGAACCAACACCATAAAATCTGCTTGATAAAGATTCAAGAAAATTACGATTAGTTGGAGCTGAGAATAAGCCCACACCAACACCCACCATTAACAGGCCAACTATGACCAGCACCAATGATGATCTTTCACCTAAAAATGCCAGTAAGAGAAGGCCGAAAGTGCAGATAACTGCACCCACAATATTTAGACGTTGTTTATCATCTCTATCAGCCATACGCCCCACTAATGGTGATAAAAGTGCCACGGCTAGTGGTTGTACTGCCAGGATAAGTGCTGTTGTAAGGGTATCCAGGCCTCGCAGATCCTGCAGGTAGAGACTCAACAGTGTCCACATGGCTGAAGTGGAAACCGTGACCAGAAATAGCGCAACCCCAGAAAAACTGGTAGTTCTATTTTTAAATATGTCCAGTGGAATGACAGGACTCGGACAACGTATTTCTATCATAAAAAATAACAGAACACCTAATAACCCCATGATAAGCATTATTTTTCCAGAAAAATCACTCAATGTTGAGATGCCATACATCAACACAGAAAGTGAAAATATATAAATTACCGTTCCTAAAATGTCGAATTTTTCTCCATCAGCGCTTTTCCATTCTCCCGGAAACTTGGCCAGTATCAATGCTAATAAGAATAATCCAATGGGAACATTGGCCAGGAATATGCTTTCCCATCCTAAATGCTGTGCCAGGAATCCACCTAAAAGAGGTCCAAGGAACAAACCGACATAAACAGCAGTCAGATAAATTCCCAGCACCTCCCCCCTACGTTTTTGGGGGAAAATGGAAATAAGAAGGGCCACTCCGGTGGCAAAAATCATTGAACAGCCCACGCCCTGCAGGAAGCTGAAGAAAATAAGCATCAAACCGGTGCTCGAAAAAACAGCCAGTAAAGATGCAAGAGTATAGATAGTTACACCGTAGGTGAAAACTTTCTTCCTGCCGCGGATATCGGCCAGTCTACCGAACGGTAAGACCAGGGCAGCGTTGGCCAGGACAAATGCTGTGGGAATCCATCCCAGTACCAGAATATTAACGGAAAGGTCATTCTGGATAAGTGGAAGAGCCAAGCTAAGGGATGACCCCATGAAAGGAATTAAAAAAGAGCTTACAGCCACCAAGATAAGACTCAATTTTTGGACTGATACTGCTGATGCTGTTTTGACTGCGCCAGTAACCATAACATCCCCTATTTAATGCTGCCAGATTCTGTATACTAAAATATAATTATTTTATTCATGAAATATAGTATTTGCGGGATATGAACCCATATTTATTTTTAAAAAAGAATTTACTACTATAAATTTTTCAAGATGTTTTGTTGTGTTTATCTCAGAATAGTACTGGTTACCGGAATAGTACTGGCTTTTCAGATAGTAGTAATGCTCAATGGTTTTACCGTCACTTATCATGCATTCGGATTATAGGAATACAAATTATAAAAGAGGTTATAGAAGATAATAAAATAAACAATCCATTAGAAAATGTGGATTAACAATGCAATAAAATAATATCTATAAGATCATTAATATCCCTCCTTACTGCACTATGTATGGGAGAAATGATTATGAGTATTGAATGTCCTTACTGTGAAAAATTGGAAGATTATAATTTTGGAGATCCACTTATCCAGACTGAACACTGGATAGTTTTTCTGGCCCCTAATCAGAGCAACCTGGCCACCTGTGTGGTTGCCTTAAAACGCAGCCAAAAGACTTTATCTGGCCTTGAAGAGCAGGAATGGGAGGATTTCATCCAACTTCTCGGGCGGATGGAAAAAGCAGTTAAGACTGCATTTGATGCTACATTATTCAACTGGGGTTGCCTTATGAACACTTTTTACCTGGAAGATTCTTTAGATCCTCACCTGCACTGGCATTTCATTCCCAGATACAATCATCCTGTAGAATTTGCCGGCCATACCTTTGAGGATCCTCACTTTGGTTTCATGCGACCCCGTCCACCTAAAAATATCTCAGAAGACGTGCGCAATAAAATAGCTGAGAAGATTAGAGAGCTTCTTTGATGAGATCCCCATTACGGAGAATGAGGAGTATTGATGGAAATATAGGAATGTTGATAATAAAAATAATAAAGATAAAAATATTGGATAAAAAAAATAGACATTATTCTTCTTCTTTTAAACGTTCATTAAGCTCCTGTATGGCCTCTTCCACCTGAAGGCGAACGTACCATTTTTCGTCATCCATAGCCGCTAGTAGGGGTTTAATAGCGCGTTCATCACCTATTTTGCCCAGGGCTCCTGCTGCGTGCCTGCGTACACTAACATCACTGTCCTTCAGTGCTTCGATAAGCGCTGGAACCGCTTTCTCATCACCGATCATGCCCAGTGCTTCTTCAGCAGAGCTGCGAAAACCTAGGTCCCAATCTTTAAGAGCTTCTATTAAATGATCAACTGCTCGTGGATCCCCTAAATGACCAAGAGCAATTGCCACGTTGTTTCTGATTTTTTTATCTTGTAATGATTCTAAAAGTGGTATTAACGCCCTTTCATCTCCTATTTCACCCAGTGCCTCAGCAGCATGTTGACGTACATACCATTTCTCATCCCTAAGTGTATTTAGAAGGAAGGGTGTAGCATCAATAATGCCTATTTTTCCAAGAGAACTGGCAGAGTTCCACCTAACATCAGGATCATCATCTTCCAACGCATCAATTAAGGCCTTAACTACTTTTTCTTCTTTGAATCTTCCCAATGCCCTGGCTGATAAGGCCCGATTTTTTTGATTCCCCTTTTTCAGAGTCTTGATCAGTCCCCCAACATCTTTTTCATGTTCAAGTTTTTCCACGTCTGGGTTGAAACTCCTATCAAAAATACTCATACTTTATACCCCCTTCCTCCATTTTTAATCTGTATAATCAATCCCACCTCTTTATTTTCACTATTTAGAATATTCTCTATATTTTTCAAGAAAATCCTGAGCATTGGGGTAATGATCAATAAATTCAACGAATTTTTTAAACTTACGTAAAGTGGAAACATCCATTACATGTTCCATGGAACATGCATCCTTTTCAGCCACCTCTTCATCCACCCCCAGAAGTATCAGGAAATCTTTAAGAAGTTGATGTCGGTAACTGACAATCTCACCAATCCTGAGTCCCTCCTCTTTTAATTGGATGGTGCCGTAACGTTCATAAGAGACCATATTCATCTTGGAAAGTTTTTTAACTGCTTCGACAACACTGGGAGGTTTCACTCCTAAGCTTTTGGCCACATCTTTCACCCGGATGGTCCCTTTTTCCTGCTCCAGAAAATACATAGTTTCCAGGTAATCTTCCACACTCCGAGTGATTTTTGGTGAATTAACAGTCATCATATTAATTTTGTTTTTTTTATTCTATTAAATTTTATCTTTCCAGCTAAAATATGAAACATAAAGATCAAAAACAAGTTTCAAATGCCACTTGCAAACTGTGTATGGAAAATCCTTATAAAGTCGGATATAGATAGATGATGTAAGATTGGTGAATATTAGATAAAAATTGAAAAGTTTCCAGTGAGGAATGTATCATATGCCCAACTTTGATGTTGAACTAGCCGTTTTTAGCAGCATAATACTGGGTCTCATCCTGGCATTCTTAAATATTGGTGGAATATTTGCCCTGGTGTTGGTTGGCTTTCTAGCGGTATTCCTGACCAATGAGGAAGAAGCAAACTATAAGATTGGGGCAATAGCAGCTGTCGCGCTGTACTTAATTTATTTTGTGATATCTACATTCACATCTCCTAACATTCCTTATCAACTTCCCAGTCCATTGGTAATTGGCTTGGGCTATGCTTTCGAAGGTTTATTAACCCTTATATTAGGTTTTTTTGCAGGTTTGCTGATTTATGGATTGATGGGTGCTGTCGGAGGATATTTCGCAGACAAACTCTTTAAACCACAGGACAAACCAAAAAGACCTAAATCTCAGAAACGCCGTAAAAAAATTGTTAAACGAAAATCTAAACCACAAAGAAGAACTCTTCAGAGAAGAAATATTCAATGAAGGTTAAATAATGGCCTGAGATAATATGAAAAATGTGATAGTAGTGGGATCAGGTGCTGGTGGAGCAGCTGTTGCCAGAGAACTTGCTTTTTATGGAATTAATGTAACCCTTCTAGAAAAGGGAAGGCCTATTCTAACAGAAAATGCACATCAATGTTACGACAACCTTGATGTGGGTGTGGAGCTCCTTAAAGCCACCTGTTTAGGGGGTACTACCCTGGTGACGGCTGGCAATGCTGTGCGTTCTTGCCAGGAAGAGTTGGAAGCAATGGGTATTAACCTTGAAAATGAATATTGGGAACTTGAGCGTGAATTGAATATTGGCCCACTTCCTGACACTCATTTTGGTGAAGGCACCTTAAAGATTATGGATGCTGCGTCTTCTCTTGGTTTGTCCATGGATAAAATGCCTAAATTTATAAACCCACGTGAATGCATTCCCTGTGGTAAATGTTCTTTTGGGTGTCCCCGTAATGCTAAATGGAGTTCACTTAACTATTTAGAGGAAGCTGAAAATTTTGGGGCTAAGATAATTGAAAATTCACCAGTAACCCGGATTGTGGTGACTGATGGACAGATCAGTGGCGTTTATAGTCATGAGCAAAAATATATGGCGGATATGGTTATATTGTGTGCTGGTGCTGTGGAAACACCTCGATTACTTGGTACTGCAGGTCTGGTGGCCGGTGAACATCTTTTTGTGGACACCTTTGTCACTGTAGGCGGAGTTCTTAAGGATATAGATTTTCACAAAGAAATATCCATGAATGCCCTGTATATGGGAGATGGATTCATACTGTCTCCTCACTATTCCAGTTTAATCAATTCCAGGATTGGGAAAAATGTTACTAGTGAAAAGGACATCCTAGGTATGATGGTGAAGATCAGGGATGAACGATCTGGGTGTGTGGGGGATAGTACTGTTATTAAAAATAACACATCCCATGATGTTGGTCTGATAGCTGAAGGATCATCCCTTGCTGGGGCCATCCTGACAGAAGCAGGAGTCGATCCTGGTAGTTTTGTTTCTACTCCGGCCCGGGGCGCTCATCCAGGTGGAACAGCCGCCATTGGAGAGGTTGTGGATGAGAATCTGGAAACAGAAATAAGTGGTCTTTTCGTGTGTGATGCCAGTGTTTTACCAAGTGCACCTGGTGCACCTCCAGTTTTAACTATTCTAGCCCTTGCAAAGAGATTATCTAAATATATAAGCAAAAATTAATTTTTGTTGAATTAATATCAAAATCGGTTGTCTATATATTATTTTACAAAATTAATGACTCAGATCACCTATTTTTCCCTTATATGATTTATTGGATTAAATATGGTTTTATAGTAAAATCATGATTTGCTTGGTACATCATCGTCTAAAGGTATTTCTTTAAGGAAGAATGCAATAATTAATCCTGCAAATGCCAGCACTATGGCCACGAGAAAAATATTCTGGATGGAAAGTGCCAGGGATTGAGTTTTACCTAGAGTGACTGTGGATGAATTTGCCAGGGTAAAATTCATTATGTATCCAAAAACTGGAACAAATACAATAGTGCCCATATTCCTGAAAAATCGCATGGATGCGGTTACAATACCTATTTCTCGTAGTGGAAATGCATTCTGCACTGCTATATTAAATAGGTTATAGGCCATTCCAGAACCAATACCAAGGATCGTTGAATAGATTATTAACATATAACATGATGTATTAGGGTTCATTGTGGCCAGAAGCATGACTCCTATTCCAGTAATGATGAATTCAGCTAGGACCAGCTTTTTATATTTTCCAGTCATGGATATTATTTGTCCAGTAATTATTGAGGACAGGGTAAGGCTTAGCATCATAGGGATCATTAGAAGACCTGAATTTGTAGCACTCATACCTAAAACGCCCTGTGCAAATAATGGGACGTAAATTATTCCACTAAACATTAAGGCACTTGCTAGGAAACTTTCTAAGGAGGAGATTCGGAATATTGAATTTAAAAATAGATATAAGGGTAGGATAGGTTCGACAGCTTTTTTCTCAGCCAAAATGAATAATATGAACATAAGTAGCGAGAATATTATTAGTATTGCTATTTCTACAATTGGATGCGGATTTACATTACCTAGAAATGTTATTGCTAGAAACAGGGCTGTTAAAGCCAATGTAAAGGTGATGATCCCCGAAAAATCTATTACTTTTTTAACATCCCTTGATTTGAAGTTGGGAAGGGAATAACAGATTAGGGTTACAGCGGTTATCCCCACAGGAACATTCACCAAAAACACCCATCTCCATCCTAAAGTATCGGTTATAACACCACCAAGAATTGGCCCTATAACATCTGCCAGTCCAAATACTGATCCCAGTATTCCCATGTATTTGGCCCGTTCACGGGGGTTGAACATTTCTCCAACCACAACGAAGGGGAGGGATAGTAGAATTCCCCCACCGATTCCTTGAATTGCTCTAGCTACTATCAATTCAAACATGTTGGTTGCAAAACCACATATAACAGAAGTTATGACAAATATGATGATCCCGGGAATCAAAACCTGTTTCCTACCGTAGATATCAGATAATTTGCCAAAAAGGATTAATGAAATGGTTGAAGTCAACATGTAAGATGAAAATGGCCATGCATAGTATTCCATCCCATTTAGACTTTGGATTACCTTGGGCATGGCTGTTGCTATGATTGAATAATCAAAGGCAGCTACAAGAAGTCCCACCATTAATCCGGCCATAACCAGGATTATTTGGTTTTTAGCAAGATTGTAATGGTTTTCATAATTCATGATTATCACATGGTCAATTTTTAGAAGATATAACTCTAATTTTTAGGGTATTTAAGGGAGAAATTGCTTTTTAATGCAGATTAATGGCTAAAGGATTTAAAATAGAGTTATTTACTGAAAATCATTTTTCTTTAAAAAACATTTTAGTTCGCATCTCTCCTAAATTTGATACTATTCGTGATAAGTCACTCCCAGGAATACTAACCATTATATCTTCCGGATTGATATCCATATTTTGCCTTGCAGCAACATCACCCAATCCATAAGTGACTTTTCCAGCCATATATGGTGCTGCTGCCATTGAACTGCATACTGGTGCGGCATCGGCACCTAAGCCGTGTTCCCCTGAATCATATGCATTGGCATGGAGAATTTCCATACCCTGTTTAGCATTGCAAACCACAAATACCACATCTGGTTGAAACTCTGCCTTATTTAGCGGAGCAAAAATAATAGAATTAAAAATTCCAGGGGTGATGTATGTTTCATTTTCCCTTGAACGCTGAACTGCAGGAATACTCTTATACAGGCCTTTTTTTACCATAAATGCTCCGCTTTGGACATTTGCAGGGTATTCGCCCATGTCTTTAAGTCCAGAATACCTTGCACCACCCATGCATTCTTCCTCTTCTAGGGTGGTATAGAATATTTCTCCATCCATGGCTTTGGTTAGTTTTTCGCAGAATCTTGATTTACCTTCCTCTTTTTGAACATTTTTTGGCTGGCCTACAGACCATTTTATGGCTACTGGTTGATTTTCTAATTTTAAAAGTTGGTTTAATTTTTCTCCTGATTCATTATAATTCATATTTAACGCCTCTTTTACACTTTAAAGCTGATTTTTATACTAATCCGTATCCTTAACTATCATATGAATAAATAGATCCCCTATATCCTTGCTGAATTTCTCATCATCAATTCCCCTGTTTTCTAACAGCTCTTTGGCCCAGTCGCCCATATTTACCTTACCATTGTATATTACTGATAGGAGAATAGTTGCTTCTGTGGGATCAACATCTGGTCTGATTTCGCCTTCTTCTATGCCCTTTTGTATGAAATCAATTCCGATGGACATTATTTCTTTGAATAATTCCCTTACTTCTTGGAACTCTTCACTACTGCTCATTTTATCCATATCAAATTGTTTTCTGATGGCGGTGGGGGAATATAAAAGTCTGAAATAATCAGGATATTTATTTGAAAAATCCCTATTGGCTTTTCCATATAATTTAAACTTTTCTAAACCAGTATTTCCTTTTTTAACCTCTTTTTTAACCATTTCTGCCCAAATTCTTATGCCGCGTAAAACTATAGCAAAGTACAATGATTCCTTGTTTTTAAAATACAAGTAAAGTGTACTTTTTCCAAGACCAATTTGTCCTGCTATTTCATCCATCGAAACTTGATCAAAGTCCCTATCGGCTAATAGTTTCCGTGCAGCATCTATAATATCGTTTTGACGTTGCTGTCTTTCTCTTTCCTTCCATTTTGTCAGTGCCATATGATTCACCCCTGCACAAATGACTGTTAGATCACAACATGACCATAATATCATATTTATGACTAGCTAGTCAGTAATATAACTAGTAGTCAGTAACTGTATATAAAGATTGTGTTAAAAAACAACAAAACATCAAAAAAATGATATTAATATCAACTGAAGATTATGTTATACGATATGAGAACTATCTGATTAAACATTAGGAGGTTATAAAAATGTGTCCACTAGTTAAGATAGAAATTAGGAAGGGGAAGAGTGCTGAATATAAAAAAGCCATTTTAGATGGAGTTCATAATGCATTGGTGGATGCATTTAAGATACCCGAAAGTGACCGGTTTTAAGAGAATCTACGAATTGGATAAAGCTGATTTTGAATGTCCACCTGACCGAACAGACCAGGTGACAATTATACAGATCCATATTTTTCCGGGACGTAGTCTGGATGCAAAAAGGAAACTTTATTCGAATATAGTACAGAATTTGGGTGATAAGCCTGGAATTAATGGCCGTGATATTATGATCATCTTAATGGAACCACCAATGGATAACTGGGGAGTTCGAGGAGGTAAACCTGCCAGTGAAGTTGATTTTGATTTTGATATAGATGTTTGATTTGTTAAATTCCCTTTTAACTTTTTTTTAGGAATTTATCCTAACATGATATTTTTTTGTTATATTAACACAACAAAATAGCGAAGTTTTATTTTATGTTTCTCTGGTTTATAAAAAATGAATAAAAATAATAAAAAATAGACTTCCTCCAGATTAATACTGGAGGAAGCATTATTATTTAAATAGCCCTTTACGGAGGCGGTGTGCTATTTAAATAAATTTGATATATCTCTTTATTAGGTGGGTAACACATCCCTACCATAGGTTTCATTGAGGACCTGTGCCAGCCCGACATATACTGCGGCAAAGCCAGTAAATATTCCTTCGTATCCCGCGATTAAAGCTATAGTGGCGTTACCAGTCACATCCCCAATCGCCAGGAGGAAGAACAATATTGCCAGTGCTCCGAAGATTACTTGCAGTCCGCGGCTGAGTTTTAAGGTTCCAATGAACATTACCAGTGTAAATAATCCCCACATAGCAAGATATGATGCCACTGCCAGTTCATCAGGGGCTTCTGCCAGGTTCATTTTGGGGAGTACCAGGAGGAGTACGAAGCTCCACCAGAACAGTCCATATGATCCGAAGGCAACAGTTCCGAAGGTGTTTCCCTTCTTGTATTCCATGGCACATGCCATAATCTGGGCAATTCCCCCATAGGCTATTCCCATGGCCAGTATCATACTATTCATTGGGAAAAGCCCGGTGTTATGTATGTTTAACAATACTGTAGTCAATCCAAACCCTAAAAGTCCTAGAGGTGCCGGGTTAGCTGTTAAATCCTCTATTGCGACTAGCTTTTTATTTTCTTCCATACTATCATACCCCAAAGGGTTTTATTTACTTTAATTTAACTAAAATCACTCCTATTTCCATGTTTTTGGTTTATTCTTCCAGAGTGGAAGTGTCACCCAGATCCTCGCCCATTTCCTGGGCACGGAGAATCCTTCTCATGATTTTACCACTCCTGGTTTTGGGGAGTTTATCAACCTGCACTATTTCACCAAGGACTGCAACCGGCCCCAGTTCATATCGTACATGTTTTTTAAGATCCTCAATGAGCTGTGTCTTGAGTTCATATCCTTCTCGAAGGATGATGAAGGCCTTGATGACTTCACCCTTAATTGGGTCAGACTTTCCAATAACTGCTGCCTCAGCAACTGCTGGGTGACCCACAAAGGCTGATTCAACTTCTGCAGAGCCTATACGGTGACCAGCAATCTTGAGAACATCATCACTTCGTCCCTGTATCCAGAAATATCCATCTTCATCCTGGCGGACCATATCCCCTGCTTTATAGATGCATCCAGGGAACTCGTTCCAGTAAACATCCTTGAATCGTTTTTCATCCTTGTATAATGTGCGGAACATGGCAGGCCATGGTTTTTTGATAACCAGGTATCCTCCTTTGCCCTCAGGTACTGGATTGCCTTCTTCATCAACCACATCGGCATCGATACCGGGTAGTGCTCTGGTGGCTGATCCTGGTTTTACAGGCGTTACCGGTAGCGGTGATATCATGTGCATTCCTGTTTCTGTTTGCCACCATGTGTCCATGATGGGGCATCGTTCTTTACCAACGTTTTTGTAGTACCACATCCAGGCTTCTGGGTTTATTGGTTCTCCAACTGTTCCCAGGATTCGTAGAGAGTCCAGATTATAGAGGTTGGTGTACCTTGTTCCGAATCTCATGAGGTGTCGGATGGCTGTGGGTGCTGTGTAAAATTTGGTGACTCCGTATTTTTCTACGATCTTCCACCATACTCCAGGGTCAGGATAATCAGGCGCTCCTTCATAAACTACGGTGGTGGTTCCCAGTAAGAGGGGTCCATATATCACGTAGCTGTGTCCTGTGATCCAACCTATGTCTCCAGTACACCACCATAGATCATCACTGTGAATGTCGAATACGTTGCGGAGGGTGGTTGCTGCACCTACCATGTAACCAGCCGTTGTATGCATTACTCCTTTAGGTTTTCCCGTACTTCCAGAGGTGTAGAGGAGGAAGAGAGGATCTTCTGCATCCATGTGTTCGGGTTCACATTCTGCTGGTTCACCATCCACCAGTCTTTCGTAGATGATTTCTCTCCCAGATAATTCGGATATTTTTATTGGTGTTCCAGTGTGGTTGACCACTATTATGGTTTCAACTGTGGGACACTGTAGTATGGCTTCATCTGCAATGGTTTTTAAATTGATGATTTTTCCTCTTCGGTATGTTCCGTCGGCAGTAAAGAGTACTTTTGCTTTAGCATCGTTGATACGTTCCACGAAGGCTCCGACACTGAGTCCAGAATATATAACGCTGTGCACTGCACCTATCTTGATGCAGGCCAGTAGTGCTATTAAAAGTTGTGGGCACATGGGCATATATGTGGAGACCGTGTCTCCCTTCTTCACCCCTAGATTTTTTAGTGCATTGGCCAGTTTGTTCACCTGCACGTATAGTTCATAGAAGGTTATTTTTTCCTCTTCTCCACGTTCATTGATGTAGAGGATTGCTACCTGATTTCGTTTTTCGGTTTTTATCCAACGATCTACTGCATTGTAGGTTAGATTAATCTTACCTCCTACAAACCATTTGTAGAAAGGTTTGTTGGATTCATCGAGAACTTTATCCCATTTTTTGAACCATTCAAACTGTTCAGCCTTTTCCGCCCAGTATTTTTCCAGGTCTTTGCCCTTTTCGATTTCTGCTTCCCAATCTTTAACGTGGGCTCTTTTTTTAATTTCTTCACTTGGTTCGAAAATCCTTCTTTCATCAAGAAGGACTGTGGTATCATGTACCATTCTTCTCCCGCCTTTTTTTAATTATTTAAATTGGTTTTTAACTGTGATGATAACTAAGCTCCTCTTGGTATATATATATTACTATTATTAATCATTATAGATTATGATTAATCATTACAATTATCGTGGGTTCAAGATTATTGAGCTAATTTTTTAGAAAATATACCTAATAAACCGCTAAAAATAAAAAAAAGAATTGCTTTTACTCATAGTCCAGATTACCCCCACGATATAATAATTGGAGATCTGTAGCATTTCTCAACTCAAACCACTGATAGGGGCTATGGATATAGGGAAAAATCATACCATACAGAGTATACACATAGGCAGGAATAATTCCATAAGTTTTTTGCAATATGTGAAAATATAAAGGAAACCCACAACCCTGAATAAAGACTGGATTGCCTTTCCTGGCACTTCCATGCCAGGCCATAGGTATAGGACCTTCTTGACCATGATCACGTGCAAGGGTGTAGACATGATCCATGGCCTCATCATAGGTATCAAATACAATTCCATCAGACTTGTATTTGTATCTACCCTCTGGAACACCAAAGAAAGCTATACTAAGAGAATCCCAGTAGTTTGTATCACCTTCAGCACCAGTCCCCTGGGTGTCAACAAAGGCCAGTTCAATGATAAAAACATCACCATCCTGATAGCTACGGTAGTTGGAACTTCCTGCAAAATGACATATCAATGCGCATTTTGAATTTCTTTCCTCTGCGTATTTGGCCAATAGTTGAGAATGAGGATGCCCGGGATAAAAATCAGGATTTGCTAATTTAACAAATGCAGTTCTTCCTAAAGGCTCAAAAGGACCATTAACCACTGTTATAAAGGAATAACCTAATATTACTACTGCTATGGCTATTAAAACCAAGCTCCATCTCATCTAATATCACCACTGATAGTAAACGTGAAATTTACAATCAACATTTCAAATCACCATATAATTAAATAAAATAGTATGTGAAGTATCAAAGAAACAGAGATAGTGCGTGAGCAACTATACCTCCCACTAAAAACGCCGTAATTAAATTAGCAGCTGAAATCGCACTGGCAGCTTTTAATCCGAACTCCTTGATCAATATACTGAACGTTGATAAGCAGGGCAGATACAACATCCCCACTAATGCCAGGACAATGAACTGGGTTGAATTAAGTGCCACTGAAAGGTCAGTACCCACAAAGGATACCAATGTAACTAACACAAACTCTTTCCGCACTACACCAACTATGAGCAGCACCCCAGCAAAGAGGGGAAGTTTTAACCAACCAACTGTTAAAGGAGCCATAAAACTACTGATGGGTTCTAAAACACCAAGAACATAAAATACCTGGATCAATGCACTCCCTGCTATAAAAACAGGGAAGACCATATAAGCCAATGCCTTAGTACGGTTCCAGGTATCCTTAAGAATTACAGATGAGGAGGGAATCCGCAAAGAGTGCATTTCCATTATAAGTCCGGTTGCTTCTCCGGGCATGGCCTTGAGTGCGATCTTTCCCATTATAAAAATTATGATTAAATCTAAGACATAAAGGGCCAGTGCCCACCATATACTGACGAAAACAGCCACCAAACTTAGAATTATTATGGTTCTTGCAGAGCACGGAGCAAATGTTATGGCGAAAGCTGCCAGCAACCTTTCTCTTTTTGTTTCGAGGATTCTTGTGCTGTCAATAGCGGGAACACTGCAACCGTATCCTAAGATAAGGGGGATCAATGCTTTACCATGTAGACCTATTTTTTGCATGAAACTGTCCATCATAAAAGCTACTCTGGTTAAAAGGCCAGAATTCTGGATGTAGGCTAGCAATATATAGAAGGGAATAACAAAGGGAACAATCAAAGTTAAACCAGCAACCAAACCTCCAAAAGCACCATTCCATAAAACAGCAATAGCAGGCCCTGATAATGCAGGGTCTACTGGTTGAAAGAAACTCATTGCATTTGTGATTAACTCTGAAATGAAATTTCCTAAAACGAAAGTCCATACTAACAATCCAATGATAACCAGGGCAGAAGTGAAATAACCATACACCGGATGAATCAAAATCTTATCCAATCTTTCTGATAAGGTCATTTTAAACTTCTTCTGTTTTTGAGCCCCTGCTGATATTTTACTTGCCAGAGAATATCTTTCCGAAGCAATAATAGCAAATGATGGTTCATCATGAATTTTCTCCAGTTCGAAGGCCACATGATTTGCATACTGAATTGCTCGGACTGATTTAGATTGAACAAGTTTATTAATTTCCGGATCATTTTCCATTAGTTTAATTGCCACCCATCTGGTGGAATAACCAATATCTATCTTTTCAGATTCCAGGAAAGTTGAAAGGTTACGAATTGCTTTTTCAACTTCACCCCCATAATCTACATTATAATCATGTTTTTGGGTTTTAGCAACTCTGATTGCCTTTTGTATGAGTTTACCTAACCCTTTACCAGTAACCGCAACAGTAGGAACCACCGGAACACCCAGTGCTTTTTCCAACTTCTTGGCGTCAATGTGGTAACCTTTTTGTCGGGCGATGTCCATCTGATTAAGACATACCACCATTGGAATGTCCATTTCCATTAACTGTAAGGTGAAAAAAAGATTCCTCTCCAGTACTGATGCATCCAGTACATTGATTACCACATCCGGTTTATCATGGGCTATATATTCTCGGGATACGATTTCTTCCATGGAAAAGGTGGAAAAAGAGTATATTCCAGGTAGATCGATGATGTGGATTTTCTGCCCATGGTGATTAAGATTTCCCTCTGCTCGTTTAACAGTCTTTCCAGGCCAGTTACCAACCACCTGATCAGAACCAGTTAAATAATTGAAAATAACACTTTTACCTACGTTTGCATTGCCTGCCAGGGCTACACTGATATCAGAAGAAACATCTCCATCAAATGGTTTTCCAGTCTCTTTTTTTTCTAAAAGACTCTTTTCATATTCTTCTTTTTCAATACAGGTTGGTAACCTAACCATATGATAGAGCTCCTTCAGTTTCAGGTGCCTCATCCTTGATGATCTCCACAAATACATTTTTGGCGATATCCCTTCCCAGGGCAAGATTGGAACCCCGTACCAGGAGTTCTACCGGTCCTTTAAATGGGGCTACTTCAAGAACGCTTATTTCAGCCCCGATGGTGATTCCCATATCCATTAACCTGCGAATAACCTTATAATCGCCTCTAACAAATGATACTCTTCCTTTCTCATTTCTTTTCATACTGGTAATTGAGACCAGATTTTTATCTCGTTTTCCAACCTGATTAACTTCCTCATGTCTCCGCTTACGGCACTCTTCACATGTTTTGAATTTGAAGTCGCAGACAGGGATAAGTTCCTCATCATCAGGACACTCATCAGGTTGTTTAAGCAGTTGACACATTGCCCTTTCTGCATCATCTGAAAGTGAGTGTTCCATTTCACAGGCCTGATCATGCACACGATCTTTTTTGATATGGAGAACGTCATGAAGAAATCTTTCTAGAAGACGGTGCTTTCGTGTGATGTTTGAGGCAATTTTATAACCTTCTTCTGTTAATGTGACTCCTTTATAGGGTAGATATTCAACATAACCCCTTTTTTGAAGTTTTTTAATCATCTCTGTCACACTAGCAGGGGTTATGTCCAGTGTTTTTGATATTTTGGTTGTTTTTACAGGTCTTTCCACCATTGAGAGTTTATAGAGAACTTCCAAATATTCCTCTGCATTTTCACTTAGTGGTATTTCATGTTTTTTAGATGACATTTAGGTTCACCTAAAACTAGGTTAATTTTATAGTATTTAAAAGTTAGGAACCCCTAAGATATTATTTATTGATTTGACAATGTAAATGAGGGATTTTGAATAAATATTCATAATTAGTGAATTATTTCACGGAAATATTCAGTTTTATTTAAAAAATAGTAATTTTAAAAATAAAAAAAAAGAAGGTAAGTTAATGAGTTACATCATTGGTGGCATTCCACCAGGCATTCCGCCCATACCTTCCATACCACCCATATCAGGTTCACTAGGTCCGGTAGATGCAATCATGTCATCGATACGTAGTATCATCTCGGCTGCTTCAGCTGCTGATTGAATGGCTTGTTTTTTTACCCTGTGTGGTTCTATGACCTGGGCATCTTTCATGTCAGTAACTTCACCCTCAAAGACGTTCAGTCCCATGTAAAAATTACTTTCGTGTGCTGCTCGGAGATCTACCAGGGCGTCGATCTGGTCCAGTCCAGCGTTTTCAGCCAGAGTTTTGGGAACAACTTCCAGTGCTTCGGCAAATGCAGATATTGCTAGTTGTTCTCTTCCACTGATGGTGTCAGCGTATTCTTTCAATCCTTTGGCAATGGCTATTTCTGGTGCTCCTCCACCAGCAACCACTTTTCCATCTTCAGCTGTAGAGGCAACCACACCGATAGCATCTTCAACTGCTCTTTCAATTTCTTCAGCTACGTGTCTGGTACTTCCACGTAGTATAAGGGACACCGCTTTTGGTTCGTTACATTCTTCAACAAAGATCAGTACTTCATCGAAGATTTTCTTCTCATATATTTTACCCGCAAGTCCCAGGTCTTCCGAGCTTAACTCATCGATGTTAGTGACCAGTTGTCCGCCAGTAGCTTTTCCCAAGCGTTCCATGTCGGATTTCCTAACTCTTTTAACAGCAATGATTCCTTCACGTGCGAGAAGGTGCAGAGCAAGGTCGTCAATGCCTTTCTGACAGAATAGAACATTTGCGCCGCTTTGGATGACTTTATCAACCATTTCCTTAACCATTTGTTCTTCCTGTTCTATGAAGGCCTGCATCTGGGTTGGGTCGGTGAGTTTGATCTTGGCATCAGTTTCCAGATCTTTAACTTCGATGGGGTATTTTACCAAAGCAATTTTGGCGTTTTCAATGCTTTTAGGCATGGAATTATCGGCCCTGCTTTTGTCTATAACAACTCCATTGACGATCTTGGAGTCGTTGACTGTTGCTCCCTGTATTCGGTGAATGTTAATGTGGTCCTTCTCCACTTTACCATCTTCTTCCACCTGCTTCACTGCACTGACCACAAGTTCGGCGAGGGGTTCTCGGGCTTTTTCTGTTCCTTTTCCAGTCATTGCAGTCATAGCTACCATTTTAAGAGTTTCACTGTCACTGGAATCAATAGCTATTTCGTTTAATAATTCTTGTGCCTTTGCAGCTGCTCTACGATACCCCATTACCAGTGTGGTTGGGTGTATTTCTTGTTCCAGGAGTTCTTCTGCTTTTTTGAGTAGTTCCCCTGCAATTATAACCGCAGTTGTGGTTCCATCTCCCACTTCATCTTCCTGGGTTTTGGCCACTTCCACCAGCATTTTAGCAGCAGGGTGTTCGATGTCCATTTCTTTAAGTATGGTTACACCATCATTGGTCACTACGATATCTCCCATAACATCCACTAACATCTTGTCCATCCCTTTAGGGCCAAGAGTAGTTCTTATGGTCTCAGCGAGAATTTTTCCAGCCATAATGTTCATTCTCTGAGCATCTCTTCCTAACACTCTTGAAGAACCTTCAGGCATTATAATAATAGGTTGTCCTTGTCCACCTTGTCCACCTAATTGTGCCACATAAATCATCTCCTTTTTTCTCAATTGGTAATTTATCAGTGGGTTAGAGGTTATATAAATATGTTGCGCTTATTCTTTCGGACCACCAAAAAGCCATTGCAAACTGAGTCAATTGATCGAGTCTTTTAAAAAAAGATCTATATCATAACCCGGGTAACTATTTAAAGTTCATCATACATATTGAATCTTAAGTACTAATTGAAATTGGCATCAATTTTTAACAACTAATATGAGGTGAATGAAGTGGCTGCGAATATCCATGTAATTACCGGGAAAAAAGGCGGATGGGATGTTAAAAGGGACGGAGCTGTGAAAGCCTCGGGAAACTTTAAAACTAAAGAAGAGGCCATTAAGTTCGCAGAAGAGGAAGGAGAACGTTATAACGTTGAAGTATTCATTCATGGAGAGGATGGGAAAATACAGAAAAGAGAAGCTTTTGGGAAGAAACTGTATCCAGGATAAAGAAATATTTAAATTTAGATAAATTTTATGGGGGATTTAGGAATTTATCTGTTTATTGATAAATATTTTAATTTTTTATGACGTGTATATTCAACCTTCAAGTTTGTATTTAAATTCCCATATGAACTTTCCTGTGTATTCACATCCTGTAAGGTGTTCTATTTCATGGGATATTCCATATGCTGCTGGCCCTTCAAAATTAAGAGGCCCTTTTATTCTTTTAAGAATTATGGTCATTGTACTGGGATTGAGTTCTGCCTGTATAATGTCCTCTGCATCAAGCTCTACATAGAAAGGTCTCTCAACCAGTTCACGTTCATTTTTAGTACCACACTTCTCCAGTCTCAAAACTTTACCCTGGGTGGATATGACCTGGGGATTTACAAATAGAGTAACCCTTTCCAGAGTGTAACCCTCACCTTCTTCCTCATTGTAACGGGTGATTTTCTCCTTAACAGCAATTGCCGCCAGTTTTTGGGTTTTGAAGCTCCAATCACCCCCAAACTTCAGTGAAAACAATACGGGAATAAATGCATCTGGTTGGATATTAAGGTCTTTTATGGCTTTTTTCTCAGCCAAATTAAAAAAGAGCTGTTTTTTTAGTTTATCATAATCTAGGTTACTGTAATCATGATTTTCCAAAATATCACCATTCCCATCCCATGTTAAATCAGAATTAGAAAAAAAGAAAGTAAGTGCGGAGTAAACTCCATAATTAGTTATTTACTCTGAAAGTCAAAAATGGCCTTATCTGTTACATCGATGATTGCAGGATCAAGTTTATCTTCATCCCTGATAACCAGAGGTATGTTATCACAGTAAACAACTTCCAAACCAGCCTCTAATGCATCCTTGGTAGCCACATCAACAGCTGCTGCCTTGAGTTCAGTGAGCATGACATCTGCCTCGTCAATGTATTTTTCGATATCTTTCTGGAGTAATGGGCGGTTGGACAGGTGGGGTGTGGTTCCAACAACGGTACAATCATGTTCCTCTTCCAGGTGTTTAACTAGAACATCTTTAATGGAGTCCGGTGCCGTGGTTGCAAACAAAACACGTTTACCCTTCACTGATTCCAGTGGTTTGGGACGGAAAACTGTGGGGATAACTGTTGCCTCCGGGTTGATATCTTTTATGAATTCTTCAATGCGTTTGACTTTCTCTGGACTGGCCATAGGTTCTTCACACATGGTTATAATGGCCAGATCAGCCAGTTTAATTCTGTATGGTCCGAAGAACTTTTCAATATTAATTATGGGCTGGTTTGCCCCGATAAGTACAATATGTCTATTGGTTTTAACCGGTGGGATGGCAGCTCCACTACCTTCCATTATCACAAAGTCAGCATCCACATCATTGGCCATCAAAGCCCCTTGCTTCATGTTGGTGATGAATACTTGGCCCAACATACCTCCACCGCAACGACGACATCCGATGGTGAGTATACGACTCATCAGGGCGTCCTCCCAGTGGTCACTGGCAGCGTGAACTCCTTTATCAGATTGTTCCATCAGGTACTGGGGTGTGATCTCAATCTGGTCACCTCGGACAATTTCCGGTTCCTCAGGTCCACCACGTCCCATGGCCACCACACATGGATTGTATTTTTCCTGGTGTATGAGGCGTGCGGCATATGCAGATACAGCAGTTTTACCAATACGCTTACCTGTTCCCAATATTTTAAGTGAAGGTTTTTCCAGAATGTCATGTTCATCCAGAGGTTGGAATGAAAAATCAGGCCCCTCATAGAGTATGCCCTTCTCCAGGATCAGTGATGCGATCTTAAAACGTTTAGAATAATCAACTACAGGTTCATCACTGAGATCCATAACCACATCGGCGTCATGACCCACAGCAACTTTCACAATTAAATCGTAAGGAATTTTATCATGATCAGCTTCAAAATAAACTTTCAATCCGAGTTTAGCGCCTATTGATTCGGGCGTAGCGTCTCTTAATTTTTCTGTGCCACCAATAAAAACAGCAGCAACCAGTTCAATATGTTCAAGACTGTCAAGGGTGTTCAATGCAGATTTGGTAACTGGAAGATAATGCTCACCATCAATTAAGCATACCATCTTCAATAAAGAAGTCATTGTCTCATCACCAGCCAGGGGTTATTTACATCTTAATTTTTTGGGTAGCTAAAGCATCTTCGTTCTGGAACCGGATAAGTTCCTTTTTGGACCTTTTAACTAGTTCTGAGAGGCCGTTAGAAATGTTTGAAGAACTTCCCCCATTGTTGGTGGCAATGATCTCAGAAATAGAATTCGACAATACAAAAATAGCATATTTATGTTCGGCTTTGGTGCGGTGAATGTGATGCGGGCTAATGTTTAGACACAAATACTCCTTACATTCGTCCTTCACCTCATATTCATGGTCCAGATGCTTTAAAACATATACCAAAAATTGGTGTAACTGTATAAGCTCATCTTTATACATATCTACCAGACACCTACAATTATATTAAGTAATTAAGTTCGACCAACAGGAATATATAAACTTATGTACCAAAAGCTATACCCATACAACCATAAACACTAGATATAAAGTATTATTCACGTGCTTACCATAGTGGGTAAATTATTCTTTGCCAATGATTGCAAATAAAGGTTTTGACTGATCCTTAACAGAAAAATATTATAATCTAAAGATATGCATCACCTTAAATTTAGATTAGATAAGAAATAATGGTAATAAAATGAAAATCGTCCAATTAAAAAAAGAGAATCGGATAGAATTATTAAAACGTTCTCAGATCGACTCAAACTCAGTCCTGGAGACTGTGCAAGATATTGTCAGTGATGTGAAAAATAATCAAGATAATGCACTCCGTAGTTACACCAAAAAATTCGATGGTGTTGATTTAAAGGAGTTCCTGGTAAGTGATGACGAGGTTAATGAAAGTTTAAGTAAAATAGACCCTGAATTAACAAGTAGCATCAAAAAAGCGGCATCCAATATTAGAAAATTCCATCAGGCCCAATTACCTGAGGAGTGGTCCATGGAAATTGATAATGGTGTGACAGCTGGACAGATAATACGTCCACTGGACAAAGTGGGATGTTATATACCGGGAGGAAGGGCTGCTTATCCTTCAAGCATCTTGATGACAGTTATACCAGCTAAAGTTGCAGGGGTGAATGAAATTATCTGCTGCACCCCACCAGGAAGAAATGGCAAAGTGGATGATGTAATCCTGGCAACAGCATATCTTGCCGGTGCCCATAAAGTATACAAAGTTGGAGGAGCACAGGCCATAGCAGCCATGGCTTATGGTACTGAAACCATTGACCCGGTGGATAAGATTGTTGGGCCGGGGAATATATTCGTAACAGCTGCCAAAAAGATGGTTTATGGCCAGGTGGATATTGAATTCCCTGCTGGGCCTTCCGAAGTCCTTATTATTGCTGATAAAACTGGTAATCCTCATTTTATTGCAATGGATATGCTGGCACAGGCAGAACACGACCCCCAATCAGCATCAGTACTGGTAACCACATCCCCTGAACTGGCAGAGAAGGTAGATTTAATCATTGAATCAGAACTTCCCAACATGAAAAGAAAAAAGATCATTCAAGAGTCTCTAGATAATAATGGCTTAATCGTTCTGGTTGATGATATTAATGAAGCCGTAGATTTCTCTAATGATTATGCACCTGAGCACCTGATGATAATGACTGCTCAACCTGAAGAAATAGTTCCTGATATTGAAAATGCTGCTTCAATATTCCTGGGAGATTTAACACCAGTTGCAGCCGGTGACTATGGATCCGGAACAAACCATGTGTTACCCACAGCATTTTGCGCCAGGATGTACTCTGGATTATCAACTGAATCTTTCCTGAAAAAACCAACAATCCAAAAGATAACAAAAGATGGCTTGAACAGTCTTAAAGATGTGGTGATTCCCTTAGCAGAATATGAAGGATTATATGCCCACGCCGAATCTTTCAGAAGACGTCTAGGTGATTGATTAATTGTATTTGACTTACTCATTAGCCCCAGTAAGAGGATAGTAAATTATATAATATTATATTAGAATAGTAGTTAGAGCATTTATTATATCAGTGAATTAGATATAAATGAATAGAATTCATGATTTTTAATTTAATGCTTTTCTCACGTTACTTTTATAAAACTATTTGTAACGCATAAATCGAATATACTAAAGGAATAATACTTTTTGAGGAGATTAAGAATGACCGATTCATTAGGAAACTGGAGACGAACACATTACTCACGAGAACTTGACGAAAAGATGAATGGTGAATCAGTAACCCTCATGGGTTGGGTTCATGAAATACGTGACCTGGGAGGAATCATTTTTGTACTCCTCAGGGATCGGAATGGAATAACCCAGATCACCGCACCCAGCAAAAAAATTTCACCAGAACTCTTTGGTGAAATACGTAAACTGAGGAAAGAATCCGTTATGGGAGTGAAAGGAAAAGTGCAGGGTTCACCCAAAGCTCCAGGAGGTGTTGAGGTAATTCCAGAAGAAATAAGATTACTCAATAACTCAGAACAACCATTGCCCCTGGATCCTACGGAGAAGGTTAAGGCAGAAATTGATACCAGACTCGACTCCAGATACATGGATCTCAGAAAACACTCTGTTAGCGCCATATTCAAGATAAAAAGTACCATGTTGCATTCAGTGAGAGTGTACCTGGAAGAAAATGGTTTCATGGAGGTTAACACCCCTAAACTGGTTGGATCAGCAACTGAAGGTGGGACTGAACTATTCCCCATCACCTATTTTGAAAGGGAAGCCTTCCTGGGTCAAAGCCCCCAGCTTTACAAGCAGATGATGATGGCAACTGGATTGGATAAGGTTTACGAAATTGCACCCATCTTCCGGGCCGAGGAACACGACACACTCCGCCACCTGAACGAGGTCATATCCATTGATGTAGAAGTGGCATTTGCTAGCCAGGAGGATGTGATGAACATCCTGGAAAAACTGGTGCACAACGCCATTAAGGAAGTTAAAGAGAACTGTGAAGCAGAACTGGAAGATATTGGTGTAGAGTTAGATGTCCCAGAACTCCCCTTCCCTCGCCTGGAATACGATGAAGTAATAGACATAGTTAACTCCAAAGGAGTGCCTCTCCGCCATGGAGAAGACCTTTCCCGGGCAGCTGAAAAGGCGTTGGGAGAAGTTATGGATGGTTACTACTTTATAACCAACTGGCCCAGTGACATCAAACCATTCTATGTCATGCCCCACCAGAAAGAACCTGAAAAGAGTTTCGCCTTTGACTTGATGTACAAAGACCTGGAGATCTCTTCAGGGGCAACCAGGGTCCACCAACACGACCTCCTGGTTGAAAGGATAAAAAAACAGGGACTGAATCCTGATTCATTCCAGCGTTACCTGGCTGCATTCGAATATGGAATGCCACCGCACGCAGGGTGGGGTTTGGGAGCTGAAAGGTTCACCATGTGCCTAACTGGAATGAAAAACATCCGGGAAACTGTTCTATTCCCAAGAGACAGGAGAAGGTTGACTCCATAATTCAACCTTTTAGAAAAAGGTTGATGAAGAATCATTTTAAATTTACTTATTTTTTTTAATATCCCTTTATTTTTTGAAAGCCCCACTCATATCCTCCCATCTAAAATTAAATCCTGTGAAAGGATCTGATAAAAATGAAAATATACGACATTGCCGTGGTCGGAGCCGGACCAGCAGGATGTATGGCAGCCATTAGAGGCGCACAACTGGGAAAAAAAGTAATTATCCTGGAAAGAAATAATAAAATTGGACGTAAACTCCTTTTGACAGCTAATGGCAGGTGTAATCTCACCAATACCGCAAAAATGGAGGTTTTCCTGGAAAAATTCGGGAAAAGGGGTTCTTTTTACCGGGATGCCTTCAACCAATTTTCTAATCATGATTTAAAGATTTTTTTCCAAAAAAATGGTCTTGAATTAAAAGAGGAAGCTGAAGGACGCCTATTTCCAGTCACTGAAAAATCCAAATCAGTAGTTGACGTTCTATTAAATGTTCTGGAAGAATATAAGGTAAATTTAGCCTATAATTACCGCCTTGAACATCTTCAGAAGGTATCGAAGATTTTTAAACTTACTTCAACAAAAAAGGAGTTAATCACCGCACAAAAAGTTGTAATCGCCACTGGCGGGGTGACTTATGGTTTTACAGGATCAACAGGGGATGGTCTTAGCATTGCAGAATTATTAGGGCATCACATCACTGACTTGAAACCGGGTGGTGTTCCCCTCTGTGTGCGTGAAGAATGGGTGCATGATTTGAAAGGAGTTACCCTGGAAAATGTGGGGCTGAGTATAGGATATGGGGGGAAAAAGATATATTTATCCCGTGGAAACCTCCTTTTAACACATTTTGGTGTATCAGGACCAGTTATTCTTGACAGTAGTAATAGAATTATCGAGTTGATGGATGAACACGGTGATTTAAAAATATATATTGATTTTATACCAGAACTCAACTCGGAGGCCCTGGGAGTTCGTTTGATGGAAGACTTCCAGAAACACAGCAAAAAGAGTTTAAGAACTTACCTTAAAAATCACCTCCCCAACAGCATGATCGATCCTCTATTAAATATTATATCTATTGATCCAGCCAAAAAGTTGAACCAGATAACTAAAAAAGAGAGAATACTTTTGCAGGAAGCATTAAAGTCACTCCCTTTAACACTGAATGGGCATCTTCCCATGGATAAAGCCATGGTAACATGTGGTGGTGTTTCTAAAAAGGAAATAAACCCTCAAACAATGGAATCAAAACTTGTTGGGGGATTATTCTTTGCTGGTGAAATCATTGCCGGCTGTGGTGGTAGAGGTGGTTACAATCTTCAACAAGCATTTTCAACTGGATATGTTGCTGGGAACAGTGCTTCAAAAATTTAAAATAGTTAATAATTGTTAAAAAAGTTAATTTAATTTTATTCTGGGATCATTCCCCTTATTTCATATTCATTTTTTTGATGTACTCTTCTAGGGGGCGAGTGGAGAAGTAAAGCACAATTACAGCACCGATTAGCCAAGTGAAGTTATTTACTACAGTTTGTGCCGGAGCACCCAATGGGGATTCAATGATGCCAAAGGTAATAACCGGAACTAAGGCAAGATAAACGGTTATGAGTGACACAGTTACTGCCTTTCTGATCTCACCTGTGTTAAAGGGTGAAGTTCCTGACATGTAATTTGCAATCAACATTATACCCAAGAGGGTCAAAAGACCCATGGACACAAATAACCATTGCAACGGTATTCCCAATAAGGTAATAATTAACGGAACAACTGCCAGATCCAGAACGCCCAGAATAGAAATCATTTTCAGTGCATTTTTCCAGTTCTTCTCATTGGAATGACGAACCTTTCTTACAAGGTTATCCCTTTCTTTAATTGCTTTAATCCTCTCTTTATCCATCCATTCTGATTTTTTCTCTAGTTCTTCGTTAATGGCCTCTAATTTTTGTATTTTAATAAGATTTAAATCGTTGATCTCTTTTTCCAGATTAAGCTTTTCCTGGTGAAGTTCATCAACATTTTTTTTAAGATCTTTTCCTTCTTCAATCGCCATAATAAATCCTCCATGAGGAATGAGTTTCAATTGATTTAAGACTCGCTTACAATGTATAGAATATTATAGTTATATCCATATATTAATTTTTAGATGGGAAATAACATACTTATATAGGCATGAATTTTTTTAATGGGAGTAATCTTTTATGAAAATTCCCTTAACATGATTATCAGTGTTTAAAAATGAATAATAGCCCACTATAGTTCTAATTGGTTTATTAAAAACAGGGATGAGTCATATGATAAAAATCGTTTACGATATTAAAGTTTATAGGGAAGTTCTAAAAGATATTATTAAAGAAGATGATGTTGTGGTGGAGTTGGGATGTCATGTGGGAAATTCAACTCGCATAATTTCCCAGATGGCACCTGATGGTAGGATCATTGCCCTTGATAAAAGTTCCCAGTCAGAGGAGAAGATGCAGGAACTGATAAAAGAAGAAGGAAAGTCAATAGAATTTATAAAAGGTGATGTAAGACTTCATGAAATATTGGAAGAAGTGGCTAATAGGGTTAATGATATAGGGGGTTGTGATGTACTATCTGTTGATCTGGGTGGGGGTTACCATCCAGACACCACATTTAAAGTATTCTTCATTTGGTCATCAACTTTAAAACCTCGTGAAACCATAATTAGAAATAGAGGTCTTTTAGATTTCATTCACTCATCAACAAGCTCTGAGATCATCAGTTCCAACAATGGGTGGTTAGAGTCCAGTGGAGATGACGGTATCCCCACAAGATTAAAAGAATTAAAACTCTGGTCTCCTAAACTATAAAAAGGAGGGTGTTCATGATAGGTAAAAAAATCAGGATTGAAAGAATAATCAACCGAAAAACTGGTAGAAGCGTTATTGTGCCAATGGACCATGGAGTTTCCATTGGACCGGTGGAAGGAATAATAAAAATGGCTGAAACCATTGATGAAGCTGCCAGTGGCGGCGCTAATGCAGTTTTAATGCACAAGGGAATGGTTGGATCTGGACACCGAGGTTACGGAAGAGATATTGGACTAATAATTCATCTTTCTGCCAGCACCGCACTGGGACCTGACCCGGATCATAAGGTTCTGGTAACTTCTGTGGAGAAAGCAATCCAAATGGGAGCAGATGCAGTATCAGTACACGTAAATGTGGGTTCTGAGATGGAACCTGAAATGTTAATGCATCTTGGTAGCATTTCCGAGATTTGTGATGATTGGGGCATGCCCCTCATTGCCATGATGTACCCTAGAGGGAAAAAAATCGATGATGAACACCATGCTGATGTGGTGAAACTGGCATCCCGTGCCGGTGCCGAACTGGGTGCAGATATAATCAAAACCAACTACACTGGAGATCCTGACACATTCAAAGAAGTTATTGATGGATGCCCAGTACCCCTGGTTATTGCTGGCGGTCCCCGTGTAGAAACAGACCGTGAACTTCTAGAAATGGTCAAAAACTCTGTAGAAGTTGGTGGGGCAGGAGTAGCAATTGGAAGAAACATATTCCAGGCAAGATCACCCCAAAAAACCACCAGGGCCATTGCCGAGATTGTTCATAACAATTTAGACGTGGATGAGGCACTTAAAATCCTGAATGGTTAAAATCAATGATTTGCGACATTGTCAGGTGTAAGACCTTATCTGGTGAATTAAGTAATAATTCAATAAATAACACTTAAGAGCAGGATAAATCGGAGTTTATCCAATTGATACAGAATAGTTGATTCGACTGAATAAATTCAAGGGAATAAAATTAGAAGGTTATATTTATGAAATTTGCATGGGTAATGGCCGAAGGTAATGTTTGGGATAAAAAGAAACAATTTATCACCACGGCATTGGAATCAGGTATGGACCACATAGTGGACTTCACTGATGTTGATAACATCAGAAGATTGGGTAATGTGAAAATAATCTCTGATGCCGAAGGCTCAGATATTGTAATGGTGGGCCGTAACAGTGAAGGAGATGGCACCCTTAAAATACCTGACGACTTATCAGAATCCAAGGATTTAGTTGCTGTTAAAAGATTGAAAAGGATGGATAAGAAGGTCTCTGCCTACGTGGAGATCACCAGTAAAAAACACGAACAACTGGCCAGAATATTAGGAAAAGATGCTGACTATCTCATTTTAATGGGGCGAGACTGGAAAGTTATTCCCTTAGAAAACATAATAGCCGACTTACAGAAAGAAAATGTTAAGATCATTGCCGCAGTCACAGACCATGATGAAGCCAAAGTGGCCCTGGAAACACTGGAACATGGGACCGACGGAGTGCTACTATGTCCACGAGAAATCAACCAGATAAAAAAGGTATCTGAATTAATTGAAAAAATACAGAGTGAAAGTTACCAGATGAAAGCAGCCACCATAACCAAGGTTGAACCAGTTGGAATTGGAGACCGAGTTTGCGTGGACACCTGCTCCATGATGCAGTTAGGAGAAGGAATGCTGGTAGGTTCATACTCCCAGGGACTGTTCCTGGTGCACAGTGAATCCATGGAAAGTGAATACGTGGCATCACGACCTTTCCGGGTTAACGCAGGCCCAGTGCACGCCTATGTTATGACTCCTGGTAACAAAACCAAGTACCTCTCAGAACTGGAAACTGGAGATGAAGTACTCACTGTTGACCAGGAAGGCAACACCAAAATAGCCATTGTGGGTCGGGTTAAAATTGAGAAAAGACCACTGATGCTGGTGGAAGCCGAATACGACGGAGTTGTTCTGCGCACCCTGCTCCAGAATGCTGAAACTATCCGTCTGGTTACAGAAGCTGGTGAACCAAAATCCGTGGCCGAACTAAAGGTAGGGGACAAAGTGATGATCTACCTGGACCCCAATGCCCGGCACTTTGGAATGGCCATTGAAGAGAGTATTATTGAAAAATAATTAAAAAGGAAATCTTATTTTTTTTATTTCCCAAATTTACTCCCCTTTATACCGTATTTCACTGAAGATCTTATTATACAAGTTGGATATTAAATTCAGTTGAGTTATACCATAATTTCTGAATTAACTGTCTAAATTAATTTGGATACTTCGGTTCTGGAATTTTTCCAATTATTTTATCTTCGAATTTCTAAAAAATGGGAAATTCAAATCAAATATGTTGATTAAAAAGAAGTTAAGGGGGCAATTTACATGTCTGAATATAAGGTAGAAATTATCACACAGAATGACAAGGATGCCCTGTTTGATGAGCTTAAGCAAAAAGTTCAATATGAACGAAAAGCCAATATTCATGGTGCCTGCGTTAAGTTCTTAACTGATAACAGAGAATTTAAGGAAGAATGGGAAGACAATTTTAAATTTATGAACGAAGACATACGACCCCATGCTAAAATATTCTCTATTGAAGATGGTGGGGAACTTAGAATATTATATGAACCCGTTTCCAAGACCTGCATTATAAAAAATTGTGATTATTATGGTTGGATAAAAAGCATAGCCCTGGCAGCGATATCTGACTTTTTTGAGGAATACCATTCTGAAAACCGTCGTTATTCAACCCACGGATCTGCAGTTGACTGCCGAGGACATGCAATGGCAATAATAGGGCCCCCAGGAACAGGAAAAACCACTTTAACCTATGGTCTGTTACAATATAATGATTTTAATTACATATCCGATGACTGGTTCTTCACCAGATTATTTGCCAATGCAGCTGTGGTTTATTCATCAGAAAAGAATTCATACATTCGGGATGACTTGGCAGAGGTCTGGAAGGAATTCTCCCATAAGGTAAATCAAGTAAGGCTGGATAATAAAAAAAGAGGCATAGCTGACGTGAAAACTCTTTTCGAAGGAAGAGTGAGGGAAACCAGCACTCTTAGATCAGTTGTTTTGTTGGAAAGAGATAAATCCAACCCTGCGTTCCGTGAACTTCAATCTCAGGAAGCCCTTAACTTTATGATTGAGAAGGATTTCTGTAACCCCCACCAGCTAGTGCGAGATAAACGCAAAGTAAATATTCGCCGCAAATTCTTTGGTGAACTATTCCAATCAGTGGATGTTTACTTACTTAATACAATAGAAACTCCAGAAGAAAGTTTAGATAGAATAAAAAACATTATTATTGGTTAAAAGAAATAACAGGTAATTAATTGACATAAAAATGATCAGATTAAATTGAAATTACCCCATAATATTACTCTGGTGATAAAGTGAGAGTATTCTTAGCAGTTGATGTGGACCGACGATTAACCTACGAAATTCAGAAAATACAAAAAGACCTCCTAAAAACTGATGCACCTTTAAAGTTGGTGGATGCTGAAAACCTCCATTTAACCTTCAAATTCTTCGGAGAGATTAACCCCGACCAGATTAAACAGATAACAAATATTACTGAGGGGAAACTGGAAAATTACCAGTCATTTCCATTGCACATTAAAGGGACCGGAGTGTTCCCTCATCCGGGCTATATGCGAGTTTTGTGGTTGGGAATTGAAGATTCCGGTAAATTCTCAGAACTGCAAAAAGATTTGGACCAGGAATTTGCGAAAATGGGTTTTAAAAAGGAGCGCAGTTATACTCCTCATCTCACTATTGCCCGGGTGAAAGGAGCACATAATAAAGAATTCCTGGCAGATAAACTCCAGGAGTTACGGGACATCGAAATAGGGAATATGGATGTGGATAAATTAGTGTTGAAAAAGAGCGAACTAACCCCGGTAGGTCCCATCTACACTGATATACATGAATTTTTCATTTAAAACCACATCTTGATAAATTATTATATCAATTCAAATGGATTATTTAAATTTATAACACGCATTTAAATATCCCAAAAAAATGTGTTAAAAAGAAAGAATATAGGATTTTAAAAATAATATTAGGATAGAGGTATTGTAATTGATTGATTTTACAACAATTCTGGAGGATATAGAACCTTCAGAAAATGAACAAAAAAATATTCAAAATTTATCAGATAAATTAATTGATATTATCAACACTAACGCCCATGATAAAGGTTTTAGTGCTAGAGCAGTTCTTCTCGGCTCTGTAGCCAAAAACACTTGGATTTCCAGTGATAATAAGGAGGATGTGGATATTGATATTTTCATCAAATTCCCCCTAAGCACTTCACTGGAGGATCTCAAAGCCCAGGGTTTGGAATTGGCATATTACTGCATAGAAACGGTGGGAGGAACTTATGAGGAGCGTTACGCGTCACACCCCTACTTAACTGGCGTTATAGATGGTTACCCTGTTGATTTGGTTCCCTGCTATGATATCCAACAATCGAAAGAATTGAAATCCGCAGTAGATCGTACTATCTTACACACAGAATATGTAAGAAAAAATCTGAAAACTAATCAAGAAAAAGAAGTGCGGCTTTTGAAAAGGTTCATGAAGATGGTGGGTACTTATGGTTCTGAATTCAAGGTAGGTGGATTTTCTGGTTATCTATGCGAATTACTAATTATACACTACGGTTCGTTTCTGGAAGTCCTTCAAAAGGCTTCTAGTGAGTGGAAACCAGGCTACCAAATTGATTTAATGAATTTTGGTACTGCTGATCTTTTCAGTGACTCCCTGGTTGTGGTGGACCCAACTGATAAGAACAGGAATGTTGCAGCTGCATTAACCCTTCAAAAGATGGCTGAATTCCGTGTAGCAGCAGCCAATTTTCTGGAAAATCCTAAAAAAGCATATTTTTACCCCAAAGAAATCAGTTATGATCTGCAAGCCATTAAGGTGGAATTTGAAAAAAGGGATACTCATTCAATTATTCTCACATTTCCTGCTCCAGAAATTCCTGATGATGCTCTGCATCCTCAGATAAGAAAAACAGAAAATTCTCTGGTTAAAATTTTGGAAACTGGGGATTTCAGTGTTTTGGGAAGTGATTGTTGGACCAGTGAAGGTAATGATAAAGAAAATCAGAAGGTTTTGATTCTCCTGGAGATGAACACCTGGCATCTTCCCCACTATAGAAAACATTTTGGCCCCAGAGTATGGGATGATGATAATGCCAAAAGATTTACCCAGAAACATCCTGCCTCATGGATTGAAGATGACCAGTGGGTGACACTCACTAGGCGTGAACACCAGGATGCAGAGTCACTCATCAAAGGAACCCTTACGAAAAGGGGGATCAGAAATTTGAGAGTGGGAAAACATCTTAAAAAGAAAATACTAAACAATTATGAGTTATTAAATGTTTCAGACCTTTTGATTCCAGAAGAATCGGATGAAAAGCTACTGAAATTTATGTACTGTTATCTTCACAAATATGAGTTGTTAACCAGATGAAATTCTTGGTTATCATAACCGAATTTTGACAAATGTCACCAAGAATTGATTTTATTCACTTAACATCTACATTATTTCTATTGAGAATGATCCTGAATAAAGCGATTTTAAGGTGATTCATTCATTCCTCTCATAAACGAACTTGGGAACTGCATCCTGGAATGGATCGAATGTCTCCAGATTCTTAATTTCTGTGGATATCATACTAACACCAGAGTGGAGAGAGGAGGGTAGTCTTAATATCCTTTTGAGATCGATAGAAACCTTAGCATCCACCAGGGTAAGATTTAGTGATGCAATACCTTTAACCAGTTTATTATATCTGACAGGGCCAATATTTTTTCTGAATATACCCCACTGATCGTCTTTTAAGAGGTCCCGGTGCTTAATGACAGCTTTGAGAATATTTTTATTCACTCCGTCAATTTCGGTGTCCATATTCACTGCTAATAGTGCCTGTTTCACCCGGTGGGTGAAGACCTGAGGATAACCAAAAGGGATGGTAAAGTGCTCCAGGTTGTATTTCATCCCGTGGCTGGAGTATTCACTACGTGGCACATCAGAACCCACTAAATATTTAACGACCTGAGTACGTACATCACTGTCTGCACCCATCACCAGATCATCCAGTATCCTTATGTGATATCCACGACCAGAATAAACCACGTGAATATGAGATAGTCCAAGGTCACCTTTAAGAGTATCCACCAGACCATGAACTATGTCTTTTGCTTGATTCAAACATACTTCACAGACATTTTCACATCCACAGGACCTTATAGGTATGTCCTTGGCATCCACATCAAAGACCAGTTCGGCTTTTATCCATCCATCCCTCCGCCGAGGTTTATGGTAGAATGCCACTGAAGAATAGGCAGCAAATGGAGCACGGTACCTCATGAATTTTCTCAAAAAGTCGGTGTTTTTGAAAACTCGGTAACGGTCGTTAGGCCCCCTCCCCATATGGTCAAAACCAAATTCCCGTTGAATAAGGGATTTGAGAATGAAATCTGGGACATTTTTAACATCCCACTCTTCCCTGTAATACTGGCGACGTTCGTTAGGATTTGCAGGTTTCAAATCCATGATTAAGCACTCCCACCAGTTGTGTCAGTTGATTCATTGGATTTGTTATCCTCACCAGTTCCTTTCTGAACCTCAGAAGCCTCAATTTTATTAGAGTTATCAGAATCCCCATTTTCAGGTGTTTCAGGACCTTCTGTTTCCAGGTTGTTAACTTCCCATATTCTCCGGTTATAATAGCTCAGGGGGTTACCGATCTTTTTGCAAACATCATCTGGTTTACACAGGTGGGGGAGGTGCAGTTTAATCTTTTCACAACTCATTGGCGTGTACCACGTGGTTTCACCTTCGTGATTCATATTCAGAGAACTATGCATTCCAAAACCCAGCTTAGCATTAATATTAACCTTTTCTTGGGGCTGATCATCAAATAATGGGGGCACACATCGTTGTGCGGCTTCATAAATCAGGGGTAAGACTTCGTTTTCTGTTATTTCCAGATTAGGGTCCTGATCAGAGACACGTTTGGTGATGTTCATCCGGAACACATCGGGATAGAGTCGAGCATAGGAAACAAACGGTGTCATAAACAGAACAATTGCATCGTTCCGACCACCGGATTTAATCCCTTCCAGAGCTTTTTTAACACAGGGAGGGAATGCCAGATTATTAAGTGGTCCTGCTTTCAGAGGTCCTCCTCCACCCCTACCTGAACCATAGCCGTAACTTTGCATTGGCTCAGAAAGTACTTCTGAAACCTGTTCAGCCAGCTCCAATAATATTGGGTTGGGTTCTACCATCTTTTCGGCCTTTTCATGAACCTGTTTAATGTAATCCTCGGTTTCCTGCATGATCAGCTTGATCATTATGAGTTCTTTAAGTTCGTCACCAATCAAAAGCTGGTACATACTCATAGGATTTCGATGCTTGATTTTTGGTCCGAACCTCTCCAGGAAATCCTCCTGATCGAGTATAAGTTCCCCTTGATCAAGTACCAGATCAGTGAGCCGTATTTTACGTGAGCTTAGAAGCTCTTCAAAGAAGGTCCAGTGTACCTGATCATCTGCCAGGAGCATTTGCAGGGACTTTTCTACCATGGACCTGCCTTCATCTGCGTGAAGTTTACCCAATCTTTCGTTTATTAAATCCCCCTGAGACTCTACCATAACCCTGGTTTCACGAGAGTTTGGCCCGAATTTAACTCCTATTGCCTGACATAAAAGGTAAAATGAAATGACATCATATTTAGTTATTTTATCATCTGATAAATAGGCATATCTTCGACCATTAAATTCACGGTCATGTTTTTTCTTTATATGCCATTCTATTCGCTTTAAAGCTAGTTCAAGAAAATTAGAGGGTATTTCACCATCATCCAGTATTTCCTGTGAGGGGTTGTGAGTGACAATGCTTCTTAACTGTGGAATATCCTCAGATATCCCTTCAAGACTGCCGAGTTCCCGTACAATGTCTTTTCCCTCTGGTGACAGCGGGTTTAAAAAAGAAATTGAAACCATAAATACAATTATATTCCGGGTTATTAAAAAAAATTTGCCAGAGCAAAAAT
>Ga0334899_1000377_pt1 | contig 57957 bp, 48 predicted proteins | sample GraSluR3_MG_FD_207219 | JGI IMG/M metagenome (GOLD analysis project Ga0334899, IMG submission 207219) | Sludge microbial communities from methane-producing bioreactor in Wageningen University, Netherlands - Granular Sludge_8_08-R3 | ecosystem: Engineered > Bioreactor > Anaerobic > Unclassified ...
TTGACAATTAAGAGTGTTCAAAACATAGAATTCAAAAACAATCTGTTCTTTGGCATTTTGAAAAAAATGGGGTTATTAACAAGTTTCGTTCAGCTATTGACATGGGTTTGCTTATACGTTTAACGGGAGCTCTTAAAATGTGTTTTTATTTCTGTTTATATCGATAAACCACTCTATATTAACAATTTGTGCTGATAATTTGTTGACAAAAAAGGGCTGTTTTCTCTTGGTTTTTCAGCTTCAACCCTTACTTTTAATGTTGATTCACCACGATGAAATTCAAAGAAGACGGCATCGGAGTAAGCGACTTATTAAAATTGATCCCAGAGGATCTGTTGATGGATTTGGCCATTGAGACAAAAGCAAACTATCAGGTCAAAAAACTCTATGCACAAAACGTTTTCAATCTTCTTCTCTATGGGCTAATCAAAGGAGAGAAAGTAGGATTACGGTCCTTGGAGGACTTTTACAATTCGAAAAAGTTCAAGACCCTGTTTCGCATGCCAGGGACTACCAAATCAGCAAAATACAATTCTCTTTCTGTCCGGTTGGCGACTATGAACGTGGCTTATTTTGAGAAAGCTTATGAGGCGATCTACAAGCAATGCAGTCTGTTATATGATGAGTCCATACTTTCTACCAAATACAAAATAACCCGGGTTGATTCGACCATGGTTTGTGAGACCGCTGCAAAACTTGAACAGGGGATCAATGTTGGTAGCAAAAAAGATGGCAAAAAACAGGTAAAGTACACCATCAACATGACCAATTTGTTTCCCAGCAGTGTTGAAGTTTTTACTCAGCAAACTTGCATATCCGAGAACAAGACTATTCCCAGGGCGATATTTAAAGTCATGGATAAAAGCAAGGATAATGTATTTGTCTTCGACCGGGGTGTTACCAAACGGGATGTGTTCTGTGAGCTGGACGAAAACAATTGCTCATTTATCACACGGTTGCATGTGGATGCCAGGCATATTGTCTTACAAGACAATCCCCTTCCCGAAAAACGAACCATTAGGAATCTAACCGTTCTTAAGGATCAACAGGTACACCTTTTCAAATCCGGAACTGAAGTCGTTGAACATCCTTTTCGACTGATCCAGACACAGAATGAAAAAGGAGGCCGCTTCTGGTTCTTGACCAATGAGTTCGAATTGAGTTGTGAGGAGATCATTCAGGCTTACAAGCACCGTTGGGATATCGAGGTCTTCTTTCGGTTCATTAAGCAGGAATTAAACTTTTCCCACTTGATTAGTGTGAATGCCAATGGGATTAAAATTCTTGTATACATGACCATGATCCTTGCAATGCTTATTCTTGTGTATAAAAAAGTCAATGGCTTTGGATATAAAACAGCAAAAAGGCGATTTGCAATGGAACTTGAGGACATCATCGATGATTATATGATCATTAGAGCAGGCGGAAATCCAAATATTGACCTTCAAGAATCCGAGAACCCTAATACTGTCTTCCGATAAGGAAAACAAGTAACCTATTTTTCAAAATGTCAAAGAACGTATGAAATACAATTTAATAAATATGCTTATAAAGGTTTTGAACACTCTTACTTGACAATTGAAAATACAGAATCTTCTATCTTCTATCTCCTCCCCCTTCCTGGAATGGGATCGTGAACCCTTAAACAACTGAAAACGGTTTTCAGAACCACTGCCATTAACTGAAATCTGTTCGCCGATAACTGATTCACGCTTGACCGAAACAGATATATTGTTAACTTTGCTTTTAACCAATAACAGATAAACAGCATTCGAACCTAATAATAATCAATCCAACAAACATTAGTATTAGCCGGTAAACATAAGATGATCACAAACAGATTGTTAAGCTCGTCACAGCCTTCAACCAAAAATATTATATGATGAAAAAATTATTCGCAATTCTTTTCCTGATCCCGCTTTTCCCGATTTCCGCCGCCTTTGCGCAATCGCTCGAAGCCTATATGTCGTACAGCCTCTTCAATTCACCCGCCGACGGCCCCTTTATCGAAACATACCTGAGCGTTTTCGGGCCCAGCCTGCAATATGTAAAAACCGAAGACGGAAAATACCAGGGAGCCGTGGAAGTTACCGTGATCTTCCGCGAAGGCGAAGATATTGTCAGCTTCGATAAATACGAAGTGGCCAGCCAGCCCCTCGACGATACCACATCCCTTACCGGGAACTTCCTTTCACAACAACGGTACACCCTCCGGAACGGGAATTACACCATGGAATGCATCATTGCCGACAAATATGCGGACGAACAACCCCATATCTTTAAAGACCCTGTTGCTATCGATTTTCCTGGCGATAAACCTTCTATCTCAGGCATACAACTGCTCAGCGATTATAAAAAAACAGAAACTCCCGGACCGCTCACCAAAAGCGGCCTGGACCTGTATCCTTTCGTATTCAATTTTTTTCCTGAAAACGTTGAAAAGATCTTATTCTACTGCGAGTTTTACAATACAACCAAAATTGCGGAAGAAGGCAGCCGCTTTGTCTACAATTATTTCATCCAATCCTTTGAAACCAAAAGCCAGATCAAAAATTACAGCCGCAGCCGGGCAGGAGAAGCAACTGCAGTATTTCCCATCATCAGGGATTTCGACATCAGGCAACTGCCTTCGGGAAATTACTTCCTCGTTGTGGAATTACGCGACCAGGACAACGAACTGGTAACCAGCAACCGCCTCTTCTTCCAGCGAAGCAATCCAAACATTCAGTTCAACATCAGCGACCTGGCAGCACTCGACACAAAAGGCACTTTCGTTGATAAGATCGATGACCCCGACAGCCTCAGAACATATATCCATTACCTCCTGCCCATCGGCAGCGAAATGGACCGCGTATTCATTACCAGGCAAATGCCCGATGCCGATGAATCCACACTCAGGCAATATTTCCTGAATTTCTGGCTCAACAGGGACTACATCAGCCCGGAAGCAGCATGGAACCACTATCACCAGCAGGTGGAAAAGGTAAACGTCATTTACAGCACCCCAAACCGACTTGGTTACGAAACCGACCGCGGAAGGGTCTTCCTGAAATACGGTCCACCGAATATCGTATCTGAAAGCTATAACGAACCCGCCGCTTACCCCTATGAAATTTGGCAATATTATACACTGGGTGATGGACAGCGAAATAAAAAGTTTGTTTTCTATACACCGAATATGGTCACGAACGACTTCCAGCTGCTGCATTCCGATGCCATCGGGGAACCTGCAAACTTCCGCTGGCAGGTCGAGATCTATAAACGTACCTTCGACCCCTTTGACCTCGACAATAATATTTACCCGGATGCATGGGGAAGCAATGTAAACAAATACTGGGAAAACCCGAGATAAGAAAACCGGCCAAAGGCTGACAGAGGAAAATCCAAAATTTGGAATTACTTTTGTTCGCAATATCATACCCTTCGAATTCACATGATGCGGATATCATATTATGCTTTTTATGCCTTTGCATGGCTGATCTCACTGATGCCGTTCCGGCTGATGTACTTGTTTTCTGATCTCATATTTTTCCTGCTGTATTACGTTTTCAGATACCGGGTTGAGATCACCCGCCGGAACCTGCGTAACTCATTTCCCGGAAAAGAGGAGAAATGGATCCGCCAAACTTCAAAAAAATTCTACCGTAACCTTGCCGATATCATCCTCGAAGATATCAAGGTACTGACCATCAAACAAAAGGTGCTTGCCAAACATTACCGCTATGTAAATACCAACATCATCGATGATTTATACAGGCAAAACAAAAGTGTGATCATAGCCATCGGCCATTGCGGGAACTGGGAATGGCTCGGAAATACCCTTGGCCCCGCATATGCCCACATGAAAGGCTTTGCCATCGTTAAGCCCCTCAAAAACCCTTATTTCGACAGCTTTATGAATGGCCTGCGGAACCGCTTCATCAAAAACAGCATCATATACATGAAAGACACTCTGCGGGTCATGGTTAAACGAAAAAACCAGGCTTCGCTCTATGTTTTTGCCGCCGACCAAACCCCCTCAAACCCGAAAACAGCCCATTGGGATATTTTCATGAACCAGGATACTCCCTTTTACACCGGTATTGAAAAAATTGCCCGTACACTTGATTTAGCGGTTATCTTTATAGACCTTTACAGAGAAAAAAGAGGATATTACACGGGGGAGATATCACTGATCACTGACAGCGCAAAGACAACAAAAGAAAATGAGATCACCACAAGCTATATAAGAATACTGGAAGAAGCCATCAGGAAAAGGCCCGACAACTGGCTCTGGTCGCACCGCAGATGGAAACATAAAAGAGAAAACAAGGAATCAACATAAAAATCTTTGATCAAAACCGCAGTCGTCATATTGAACTGGAACGGCATCAGGCACAAACACCTGGCCGGTTTTCTCCCCACCGTGCTGAAGCACAGCGCAGCGGACGCAGCGGTGATCGTGGCCGATAACGGTTCCGACGATGATTCGCTGACCTGGCTCGAAAAGCATCATCCCGGACTCAGGGTGATCAGGAACAACGAAAACGCCGGCTTCGCAGGTGGCTACAACAAGGCGCTTCGCCAGATTGAAGCCGAATATTATGTACTGCTCAATTCCGACATAGAAACCACGGAAAACTGGATCGCACCTGTGATCAGCCTGATGGACCGGGATCCGATGATCGCCGCCTGCCAGCCCAAGATCATGAACCAACAGGAAGGCTACAGGAGCGAATTCGAATATGCAGGAGCTGCAGGAGGGTTCATCGACAAGTACGGCTACCCCTTCTGCAGGGGAAGGCTGTTCCAGCATCTCGAAAAAGACAAGGGCCAATACGACGACATGCGGGAGATTTTCTGGGCCACCGGCGCCTGCATGTTCGTCAGGGCAGAACTGTATCATAAAATGGGCGGGCTCGACGACGATTTTTTCGCCCACATGGAAGAGATCGACCTTTGCTGGAGAATGAAGAACGCAGGATACAAAGTAATGTATTGCGGGGAATCGAAGGTTTATCACGTGGGAGGGGGTACCCTGCCAAAGAAATATCCCAGGAAAACCTACCTCAACTTCAGGAACAACCTGACCCTGTTATTCAAGAACCTTCCGGGCGAACGGCTGACAAGGGTATATATCGCCCGCATCTTTCTCGACGGGGTGGCGGCATTCAAATTCCTGCTCGAAGGCAGCTTACTGTCGTTCATCGCCGTTACCAGGGCACATGTCAGCTTCCTGCGGACCTACAGGAAAACGCTGGCAAAGCGGAGGATGACCAAACGCCACCACGTATCGCAGATCTATATGGGAAATATTGCCTTCGATTATTTCCTGAAAGGGAAGAAGTTGTTTTCGGACCTGCCGAAGAAAAAATTCACCAAATGATCATTTCAGCAGGCTGATTAAGGCCAGACGGTACGAATCCGGGCCGAAGCCCGAAATGCTGCCTCTGGCGGCAGGAGCAACATAGGATATCTGCCTGAAATCCTCACGGGCAAAGATGTTGGAAATATGAACCTCTACCACCGGTGTGCCGATGGCCCGAACGGCGTCGCCAATGGCCACGGAAGTATGCGTATATCCGCCGGCATTGAGAATAACCCCGTCATAATCATTTCCCGACTCCTGAAGCTTGTCGATGATCGCTCCTTCGATGTTGCTCTGGAAATAGTCGATCTGTATCGCAGGAAATTCCGCACGCAGCTTTTCCAGGTAATCCTCAAAACGTCCTGTGCCGTAAATGTCAGGCTCACGGCTGCCAAGCAGGTTCAGGTTGGGTCCGTTAATGATCATGATGCGCATGGGGCAAAGATAATGAAATTGGTGACGAACGACCGGGGGCCGGATGCAGGGTAATTGAAATTATTCTTAATTTTGGATTGAACTGTTTAGCCATGGTGATGTTGCGCGACCGATTCATTGCTGCTGCCAGGGACTACCGATACCTCCTGGAACGGAACTATCCGCAGAAAGGCATCATCAGGCTGACCGGCGACCGTTATGCCCTCAGCGGGACCGAAAGGACCATGCTCTACCGCGGCATCACCACGCGGGAAAACTGCGTGAACAGGAAAAAGAAAATAGCCCTGGTCAGGGAAGTCAGGGGCGGGGGACTTACCATCGACGGATACAACGTGATGCTGACCATCGGCAACTACCTCAACGGAAATACCGTATTTATCAGCAACGACCGGCTGTTGCGCGATGCCGCTGAGATGCATGGCAAGGTGTTCAGGAAGGAGTTGATGGACAGGGTGGTTTATTTGCTTCTCGACGACCTGCTTTACCTGAAAATTTCCTCAACCCTGATCTGTTTCGACCGTCCCGTGAGCAAATCCGGCGAGCTGAGCCGCAAGGTCAGCAAGGCATTACAGGATGCGGGCATCCCCGGCCATGCAGAGACCGCCGGCTCGGCCGACTACGTCCTAAAACAGGCAAGGCAGGGATGTATCGCCACCTCCGACTCCAGCATCATCGACCAGAGCCCGCTCAAGGTCTTCGACCTGGCCAGGCACGTGATTACAAGAAACTTCAGGCCGGCGTTTACGGAACTCGGACGATAGGTAACAGACCCCAACCCAACCTGATCACTGCTCGCAGTCACAAAGTCCCACAGCCCCATAGTCATACTTTCTCCTGCTGCAGTTCCATTTTCCCGGATAATTTCTTATCTTTGCACCGGAATCCAATGGGGGTGCCCCAAACTTACGGGCTGAGATCATACCCATTGAACCTGATCCGGGTAGTGCCGGCGAAGGGAAAATTGATACTACGGAAATGAACTTACTGTATGCAGCGGCAAGGACAACAACCTGCCCATCCTGATCCCGGGCAAGGGACAGGAGCGTTATTTATTTCCGTCCATCATTTTCTCAGGAACATGTTGAACCATAAAAACCTGAAAAATGAAAAAGACCGTTTTGCTTTCATTCATGGCCGTGCTGCTGCACGGCAGCCTGCTGTCGCAGTATGTCCTCCGGGGCACCATCACCGACAGGGAAACCGGCAAAGCCCTCGCAGGCGCGCACATCACCATCGGCGACACCTACCTTACCCGCATCAGCGGGCCCGGAGGAGATTACCGTTTCACCAACCTCAGGGGGGGCACCTACCTGGTGGAGGTCAGCTACGTTGGTTACCAGACCGCGGTGCGCGAGCTGAGGATCACGGAAGATACGGAGGCGGGCTTCAGCCTGGAGCGGGCCACCATCATGCAGGATGAGGTAGTGATCCGCGGCATCAGGAGCTTCAGGCAGGACCCGCCATCCTTCACCACGCTGAACAGGCATGACATCGCATCCCGAAACCTGGGGCAGGACCTCCCCTACCTGCTGGCCATGACCCCGTCGACCGTAGTCACTTCCGATGCCGGAAACGGCGTAGGCTATACTTCCATGCGCATCAGGGGCACCGACATTACGGGAATCAACGTCACCCTGAACGGCATCCCCCTCAACGACCCCGAAAGCCATGGATTGTGGTGGGTGAACATGCCCGACCTGGCCTCATCGGCCAGCACCCTGCAAGTGCAAAGGGGCGTGGGCACCTCCGTGAACGGCGCCGCGGCCTTCGGCGCCAGCATCAACATCAGGACCAACCAGTTCAGCGCCAGCCCCCATGCGCAGATCAACAGCTCGGCAGGATCATTCAACACCTTCAGGAACAATGCCGGCTTCGGCACAGGCCTGCTGGGCGGCAGATGGACGGTCGACGGGAGGGCCTCGTGGATCACCTCCGACGGCTATATCGACAGGGCCGCTTCCGACCTGAAATCGTTCCATCTCAGCGGAGCCTACAACGGCGAAAAGAGCATTTACCGCGTCAACATCTTCAGCGGTAAGGAAAAGACCTACCAGGCCTGGGCCGGCGTACCCAAAGACTCGCTGAAGACCAACCGCACCTATAACCCCTATACTTACGGGAACGAGACCGACAACTACCGGCAGGACCATTACCAGTTCTTCGCGGCACACAGCTTCAGCAGGCAATGGCGCATGAACGCAGCCCTTTTCTATGTAAGGGGCCGCGGCTATTACGAACAATACAAGGACGACCGCAGCTTTGGTAGCTACGGGCTCAGCAAGCCGGTGATCGGGGGCGATACCATCAGCCATACCGACCTCGTTCAGCAAAAATGGCTCGACAACCACTTCTATGGCCTCACCTGGACGGTGAATCATAAAAAAGGCAAGCTCGACCTGAGCCTTGGCGGCGGAATGAACCAATACCTCGGCGACCACTTCGGAAAGGTGATCTGGGCCGAAATCGCCTCCGGCATGGAAAAGGACCATGAGTGGTACCGGAATGACGGGATCAAGAACGACGCCAACATCTACCTCAAGGCCAACTACCAGTTGCTTGAAAAACTCAATGTTTACGGCGATCTGCAATACCGATACATCGACTACGCCATCGATGGCATACACGACGACCTGCGCGACATCAGCCAGCAGCATGTGTTCCGATTCTTCAATCCCAAGGCAGGCCTGTTGTATGACATCGACGACAGGAACAGCGCCTACCTCAGCGCCGGGGTGGCCAACAGGGAGCCAAACCGGAGCGTATACAGGGATGCACAGCCCGGTGAGGAACCCACTTTCGAGACCCTTTTCGACTACGAGGCAGGCTATAAATATTCCGCCCCGAAAGTCGCCCTTTCGGCCAACCTCTATTATATGGACTACCAAAACCAGCTTGTGCTCACCGGCAAGATCAACAACGTGGGCACCCCCGTCATGACCAATGTGAAGGATTCGTACCGCGCGGGCATCGAACTGCAGGCAGGCATCAGGTTGCTGAAACGCCTCCGCTGGGACCTGAATGCCGGCTTCAGCCGGAACAGGATCAGGGATTTCACGGCATATATCGACAACTGGAACTACTGGGACGATCCCGCTGATGAGCCTTACCAGCTTGAAGAATACCTGGGTGAAACGGACATTTCCTTCTCTCCATCAATTACTGCCGGGAGCCTGCTCGACTACGAGCCGGTTAACAACCTCCACATTTCGCTGGTCTCCAATTATGTCGGAAAACAATACATCGACAATACTTCCAGCGAAGAACGCATGCTCGACCCCTGGCTGGTCCACGACATCAGGCTGATGTACACCTTCAATACATCCTTCATCAGGGAGATCAGCCTGCAATTCCAGGTCAACAACATCTTCAGCGAGGAATACGAAAGCAATGCCTGGGTGTACCGGTATATTTACGACGGACAGGAGGGGGTGCTGGACGGCTATTTCCCCCAGGCGCCGGTGAACTTCTTTGCAGGCATCAGCCTGAAATTTTAAATGGTACCAGGCAAGCGGACCAGGGACTTCATAACCGGCGGGCCACAGGCAGAGCAGATCTTAATTTTCATAATGGGTATTTGCTCTCCCAACCGGAGATAATCCGCCGTCCGGATAAATACATCTTTTTCTATAACGGGAAAGGAGAATGCCTGAATGAAAGAATCCGGGAAACCGGACTATTTGTTTTCTGCAAGCATTCTTCGGGCGTCTTCCAAAAAATAAACATTCCATGGGTATGGATTACCGGCCTCATGAGGATCTTGTGCCAGCACCCACTCCAGGTCGGCTTTGAATTTTTCGTCATCGCCAATTAGTTTATACAGGTATTTTGCCCTGCCCCACCGGTTAACCAGGTATGCGGGGCCTATCTCAATAGCAGTGGCAAATTCATTTGCAGAGCGTTCCTTACTGCCGCCAAATCTTTCAGGTATGGCAATATAGTATAGCCCACGGGCAAAGTAGTTACCTCCTCCGGCCCAGGTGCTGTCAAGTTCATCGATGCGCTCTATCATTTTATTGTTTTGGATAACGATTCGTGTGTTCATGAGCCTGCCAAGGCCTCCAAGAACTTCGCTGAAATAATAAAAGCGGGCGGTATACCAATACCCCATAGCATCGATTTCATTTTCAGTGAGCAGGGTCAGTGCTTCAGTGACCTTATCGCCCTTGCGGGTTGCTTCCCGAAAGGCAGGGTTGGTGCACATCGCCTTTTCACAATACAATACGGCCATTTTATAATGGTACTTTTTTTCTTTGCGTTTCTCCGCATACGCGGCTCCCAAAAGCATATGATAATTCCCGATCTTCCAAAATGCAAAGTAATTCACAGGATCAGCCTTTTCCACTTTCCTGTAAGCCTCAATCAGATCGACAACATCACTCCTTGTTCCCGCACGGGCCTCAACCTCACGCGCCTTTTCAATCAGCATGCTCACATCCTTATCGCCTGCTTCATCCATCAGGAGGGCCTTATACCCGGGTTTAAAAGTTGTGCAGGAAACCAGCATCATCAGCACGACGATGCCAGTAATGAATTTGTACGATGATAATATTGTTCTCATGGCTTAGATATGTTTTATCAATATGTCAGACTTATTGCCTGATGTCGAAACCCAATTCTTTCCTGTTTTTCCTGAAAACCTCCGAATCATTGAAATCGACAGGCATTCCATGAAATAACTGTTTGTAAAACCTTCGGATATTCATGCTCTTGTCGGCCATTTTCCCAATAAAGTAGGTATGGGTGCTTCCTGTCGGGAAACGGAACCCCACTGCACGGGTAAACTGAATATAATAAGCATTACCGGCCAAGGGGTGTTTAACCTTTTCCCCAAGTTGCTTACCATCGCTGGTGAAAATCCTTACCCCCTTGAGGTTAAAATCCTGTTTATTGCTTGTAATATATATTCTCTTTTGAATATTCAGTTTTTCGACCCATGATGAATGGCCGTCCTGGTTTACGGCCGCCGCATTGATGATGATGTTATCGAAGAGTTTTTCAGTATTTTCGGGAACGAGACCTTGTTTTATCATATTTTCAAGAAAGGAATTGCCCAGACTATGAATAAATAAAGACAGGTGACGGTCAGTATAAAAATCCGGATTATTATTTTTAAATCCACTGATCTGGCACAAAAGTTCTCTAAAATGATCAAGGGATATGATCAGGTTTTGACGCGAATTTTTAAAGTTTTTCACACCTCCCAGATCAGGGTCCTTCGATGGCCAGCAAAAAACCATGACATTTATACCGTACAGGTATTGAATGTCAAAGGCCCGCATAACCGCCTGTTCATAGGTCTTGCTGTCGCCGTGGATAAACAACAGCCAGTCACCCTTGCTCTGATAAAGCTTTTCAAAAAACGCTTCACGCTCACAGCGCCTCGACACAAGCGAGTCATTGAGAAACCTGGCTTCTATATACAGGAGTTCCTTTCCTTCCTTTACCTGGTTCGTAAAATGCAGCTGCCCATTCTGCAGGGAGTGTTCACGATTGCTTATTACCAATACTTTGCTGCAGGATTGAAGGGAATCAACATATAAGGACTCCGCTTTCTGAGCCTGTCCGGTCGGGCAGAAGAGCAGAAAGAGGCTCAAGCTTATTGCTATGAACCCTGCTGTTGAACGACAAAAAGATATGTCCATAATTGATGGTTCAAATAATCAAATATACGGAATTTTTTATTATAAAAAAAGATGGACCCGGAGGCAGGCCAATTAACCACCCGCCGCTAATAAATACCCGGCCTGCCCGGCCGTAACTTCCTATTCCCTATCTTTGCAAACCTGATAACACTATGGGCAACGCCATCAAAATAAAAAACCGTCGCGCCAGCTTCGAATACTACCTGGTTGAAAAGCTTGTGGCCGGCATACAACTCACCGGCACGGAGATCAAATCCATCCGCGCCGGCAAGGTGAGCCTTGCCGATGCCTATTGCCTTTTCGCCAACGGCGAATTGTTTGTAAAAGAAATGCATATCGCCGAATATGTTATGGGTACCCATTACAACCATGAGCCGAAACGCGACCGCAAATTATTGCTCACCAAACGGGAGCTGAGAAAACTGGAATACAAAAGCCGGGAAAAAGGCTTTACCATCATCCCTACCCTGCTTTTTATCAATGAGAATGGACTGGCAAAGCTGGAGATCGCCCTGGCCAGGGGTAAGCACCATTACGACAAACGCGATACTTTGAAAAAGAAAGACATTCAGCGCGAAATCGACCGGGATGCCCGTTTTTGACGGAAGCCGGGAACATTATTTTTCATTATTTGTTAGAAATGACATGACATCACTTCGCAAGCCTGAGCAGGCAACCACGAAAATGCAAAAAACAATAATCAAAAATAAGATATGGGGCATCCTCCCGGGCCTGTTCCTCATCTTTATCATATCCACCGCCCATTCGCAGGAAACGATCAGGTGGTACAGTTTTGAAGAGGCCGTGGAACTGACGGCCAGGGAACCCAGGCATATCTTCATTGATGTTTACACCGATTGGTGCGGCTGGTGCAAGAAAATGGACAAATCCACTTTTTCCGACCCCGTGGTGGCCGGTGTCATGAACGAATATTTTTATGCGGTTAAATTCGATGCCGAGCAGAAAGACACTGTCATGTTCATGAACAGGGCATTCGTAAATGCCGGGCCCGATGGCCGGCGTTCATCCCACCAGCTTGCCCAGGCCCTCCTGAAAGGAAAGATGTCATATCCTTCCTTTGTCTTCCTGAACGGAAAAATGGAATGGCTCAGCTCGGTAGCCGGGTACCGGAAAGCCGACGAAATGGAAAAGATGCTTAGCTTTTTCGGGGAAGGCATCTACAAGATCAAAACCTGGGAGCAGTTTCAGGCCACCTTTGTGGGCCGGAACGCCACCGGCCAATAGCCATGATGCCAAAGTGCCTGAAATTTGGGAACGCTGCCGCTATTCAGAGTTCCGGCGCCAAGGCTGTTAAAATATGTTAAAATGGCCTGTATCACTTTCAGTTTTTTTCCATTTTTGCTTTTTTTGCAACAAAAAACGAACCAATGGATATTCAAGTTCAAAACCTCACCAAGATTTACGGAAACCAGCGGGCTGTCGATGATATCAGTTTCATGGTCCGCACCGGCGAAGTACTTGGTTTCCTGGGGCCGAACGGAGCCGGAAAAACCACCACCCTAAAGGCTATCGCCACCTTCCTGGTCCCCGAAAAAGGAAAGATCAACGTGGGCAAGTACGATACTGCCGAACAACCTGAGACAGTTAAGCGGCACATTGGTTACATGCCCGAGAACAACCCGCTTTACGGGGATATGCCTGTGATCGATTACCTGCATTTTACTGCCGCGATACAGGGGGTTCCCAAAAAGATGATCAGGGAAAGGATCGGGGAAATGATCAGGGTTTGTGGCCTGGAAGACGAAAAACATAAAAACATCAACGAACTCTCGAAAGGATACCAGCAAAGGGTTGGCCTTGCACAGGCGCTGATCCATGATCCGGCCGTGCTGATCCTCGACGAACCAACTTCGGGCCTCGACCCGAACCAGATCATCGAGATCAGGGAGCTCATCCGCAAGATCGGAAAAGCCAAAACAGTCATCCTCAGCTCACATATCCTGGCTGAGGTGGAAGCCACCTGCGACCGCATCATGATCATCAACAAAGGCAGGATCGTGGCCGACGGTACGGCCGGCGAACTGCGGAAGCAGGCACAGGGAAAAGAGATCCTGCAGGTTACCATAGAAGACGGCACACCCGACGAGGTATTTGGCAGGTTACAGGAACTCGATACCGTCGAAACCGTCGACTTTATCCGGAACAAAGCCAATTCCTTTGAAATACAAAGCAAAAACGATGTTTCCTCCCGGCGCGGCATCTTTGGCCTGTGCAGGGAAAATAACTGGGTACTGACGGAAATGTCGGTTACCGAAACCAAACTGGAAGACATTTTCCGTGAACTGACAATGAATTAAGAACATTGCCTGTGGGCCATAAAGCAAATGTATCATGAAGAACATCTGGATCATCGCAAAACGTGAGTTTTCATCCTTTTTCAATTCGCTGACAGCCTATATCATGCTGATCCTTTTCCTGGGTATCAGCGGCCTGTTTACCTGGTTTATCGGAAGGGACATATTTTTCATAAAAGAAGCCAGCCTGCAGGTGTTTTTCAGCATCGCATACTGGACGCTTTTCTTTTTCATCCCTGCCATCACCATGCGGCTGATCGCGGAAGAAAAAAAGAGCGGCACCATTGAGTTGTTGCTGACCAAGCCGGTCAGCGACTGGCAGGTTGTTTTGGGGAAATTCTCGGCCACCCTGGGTCTTGTAATTGTGGCCCTTCTGCTCACGCTTCCTTACTACATCACGGTAAGCCTGGTCGGGCCCATCGACCACGGTGCCACAATCACGGCCTACCTTGGATTGATACTGATGAGCGCGGCCTATATCAGCATCGGGCTTTTTGCCAGCAGCCTGACCTCGAACCAGATCATCGGCTTCCTGCTGGCCCTGACCATCGGGATCTTTTTCCAGATCCTTTTCAGCATTTTTTCAGGCCTTATGTCGGGCTTCTTCAGCGAACTCTTTCATTACCTCAACCTGAGCACACATTTCGAATCCATATCCAGGGGCGTGCTCGACTCCAGGAACATCATCTTCTTCCTGTCGATCGTCTTTACCGGCATGGTGCTTACCGAAGCCAACCTTGCCAAAAGCAGGTTGTGATCAATTCAGAAAAACAAATAATATATTAATGATGAAAACAAGGCAAAACATCAATCTGAGAATACTCATCATCCTGGCCATCGTGGTGCTTGTCAACATCATTTCGATGAATTTCTTTTTCAGGATCGACCTCACCGACGACGGTCGCTATTCGCTGAGCAAGGCAACGAAAAACATTTTGCGGAACCTCGACAAACCCGTAACGATCACCGCCTATTTTACAAAGGATGTGCCCGCCTACCTGCTGATAACCCGGCAGGAATTCAGGGATATGCTGGTTGAATTTGAGAATATCTCGGGTGGCAATGTGGTATATGAGTTCCTTGATCCGAACTCCGACCCGGTGATCGAACAAAAGGCCAACCAGGACAACATACGGCCGGTGCTGATCAGCGACCGTGAGAAAGACCAGATCACCCAGAAAAAGATATATGTGGGGGCCGTGATACAAATGGGTGGGGAGAAAAGCGTTATTCCGATCGTCCAGCCCGGATCATCCATGGAATACGACCTGGCTTCGACCATCAAGAAGCTTTCGGTAACCGAAAAGCCGAAAGTTGCATTGCTGCAGGGGCACGGGGAGCCATCGCCCCGGGCCATCGTGCAGGCCATGGAACAGATGACCGTATTATACGACGTGATACCCGTAACCTTTGAAGATTCACTCCTACGGGCAGGCGAATATCAGACACTTGCCATCATTGCCCCTGCTGACACCCTGCCTGAGGAAGGGCTGAACTTTCTCGACGAATACCTGGCCGGCGGAGGCAACCTTTTTATCGCCATGAACCGTGTTGACGGTGACCTGCAGCAGGGAAACGGCTTTGCAGTTGGCAACGGGCTGGAAACATGGCTGGCAGGTAAAGGGATCATCATCGAAGAATCCTTCGTGGTTGACCAAACCTGCAGCATGATCGGCGTTCGCCAGCAGCAGGCAGGCTTTACCATGACCTCCAACATGCCTTTCCCCTATCTGCCAAACATCAACACTTTTGCAAAACACCCGGTCACCATGGGACTTGAATCGGTGATCTTTCCCTTTGTCAGCCCGATAGAATACACCGGCGATACCGCTGTAAGCTATACCCCCCTGGCCATGTCATCCAAACGTTCAGGCACGGAAGCGGTCCCGCTGGTATTCAACATAAACAAAAAGTGGAGCGACTCTGATTTCAGCAGGCCGGGACAGGTGGTTGCCGCTGCTTTCGAAGGACCGCTGTCAGGCGATTCCCATTCGAGGATGATCCTGATCGCCAACGGCACTTTTGCCATCAACGGCGAAGGGCAGCGTCCGCAGCAACTGCAACCTGACAATGTAAACCTGCTGGCTAACAGCATCGACTGGCTGAGCGATGAAACAGGCCTGATCGAACTCAGGACGAAAGAGATCACGGCCAGGCCGATCGATCAGCTCTCCGACAGCAAAAAAGCCTTTATCCGTTGGCTCAACTACCTGCTTCCGCTGGCATTGAGTATCCTGATCGGGATCATCTGGTACCAGCGAAACAGGATCATCCGTAAAAAAAGAATGGAGGAAAACTATGTTTAAAAAAGTCAACATTACCGTACTGCTCATTGTGCTGATTGCACTACTGGGTGTATACCTGGTCATTAAATACACCGGGGGCGATGACAGGACCTTCAGGTCGATCGTGCTGGAATTTGATCCGGAAGCCATCACGGAAATGCATATAAATGATTACCCGGAGGGGAAGGAGCTGAAAATCATTCTCGACGAAGGAACGTGGAAGATCCATCATGGCGATGCGGTTCTTCCGGCCGATCCCGACCTCATGAGGAACACCCTGGCCCTGCTCAGCCGGATGAACACAGAAAGTATTGCCGCAACAGGCAAGGGGCAGTGGGAAGCCTACAATGTGGACCAGCAGCAGGCCATCAGGGTAATCCTGTATGAAGGCAAGAAGAAAGCCGGCGATCTTTACATCGGCAAATTTGATTTCAAGCAGTTGCCGGCGGCGGCTCCCGGACGGCAGCCGGAAACCACCATGACCTCCTATGTGCGGCCGGCAGAGGAAAAAAAGGTATATGCCGTGAGGGGGCTGGTGCGCAGTAATTTCCAGGGAGGCGTGAAAACCTTCAGGAACAGAATACTATTCGATACCGACAAGCATACCAATATCACCACGGTAAGCCTTTCCGGCCCCGAAAGCAGTTTTATCCTGCAACAAGGGCCGGCAGGATGGACCATCGACGGACTGCCGGCCGATTCGGCCAGGACCGACCGCTACCTGCGCCTGCTGGCAAGGCTCAGGAATTCAAACTTCGTGGAAGATATAAACCTGGAGAATACCGACCCGGCCTATACCCTGCAAATCGAGGGAAACAACTTTGCGCCGGCAAGCCTTAACGCCTATCCAACCAATTCGGCATCCATGTATTATATTACTTCCAGCATAAACCCGGGTACCGTATTCGACGGCACCAAAGCAAAGCTCTTTGAAAAGGTATTTATCGGGAAAGATGATCTTTTGCCGGGCGAATAAGCGCCTGAAAAACAAGGTTTGTGCATCTGCGGCCAGACAGTCATAGCACTTTAATCGTTATGCAGGCTTTCTATGGACGCATCCTAAAAAAAACCCCGCCGGGCGGGGTTTGCAGGGTGGAAGATGGGACTTGAACCCACGACCCCCGGAACCACAATCCGGTGCTCTAACCAGCTGAGCTACATCCACCATTCGAAAATGGATTGCAAAGATAAAACATTTTTCATTTCACAGGATTTCCGAAAAATTATTTCGGCCGGCGCGCCGGTAAGCTGTTAGCTATTATTTCGCTACATTTGCCTCATATAAGCACGCATGCTGTTCAGGAAAAAAGAATACACCGCGGGGAAATCCCTCTCGGCTCATGCCTGGCGTCGGTTTAAACGGAACAGGCTGGCCTTTTCCTCCCTGCTGTTCATCCTGCTTATCAGCATCATGGCCATACTCGGATATCTGATCACCCCTGACCCGACACCCATGGCCAATTCACAGCACCTTGAACTGGCCAGGCAAAAACCGGGCTTCAGTGTCGTCATGCTCAGGGTAAAAAGAAACCGGGATGTTCAGGGGGCCAGCTTCTTTCATAAAATGCTTTACGGCGAAACCCCGGCCTATACCATGCTGCCCGTTTCAGGCTATGAGATCCGCGGGCATCTTTTATATGCCAGGCTGTTCAGGCCTTTAGAAACCGGTGAGCCGGTAAGCATTTCATACAGCCTGCCCGACATCCTGTATCCCCTCAATACCGGGGTTGAAGTAAGCAGGCAAGGCGATACGCTTTTCTTTGAAGACATATACGGAAACAGGCATTCCGAAACGGCAGGCAGCCTTGGCAGGGAAGTGGCGGAAAACAGCATCGTAAAAAAAAGGTTTTTGCTCGGCACCGATCCTTACGGCCGCGATTTGCTTAGCAGGCTCATGATCGGGGCGCGGGTAAGCCTGTCAGTGGGATTCATCTCCGTATTCATTTCCCTGCTGATCGGCATCAGCATGGGAGCTTTGGCAGGCTTTTTCAGGGGGCGGGTTGACAATCTCATCGTGTGGGTCATAAACGTGGTTTGGTCGATCCCCACCCTCCTGCTTGTTATTGCCATTACCTTTGCACTGGGAAAAGGTTTCTGGCAGGTATTCATCGCCGTAGGCCTCACCATGTGGGTGGAGGTGGCCCGCGTGGTAAGGGGGCAGATCCTCAGCATGCGCGAAAAGGAATTCGTGGAGGCAGGAAGGGCACTCGGATACAATAATTTCAGGATCATCTTCAGGCATGTGCTTCCCAACGTGATGAGCCCTGTTATCGTAATCGCCGCCGCCAATTTCGCCTCCGCCATCCTCATCGAGGCAGGTCTCAGCTTCCTGGGGATAGGGGTTCAGCCACCGATGCCTTCATGGGGAAGCATGATCAGGGAAAATTATGCCTATATCATCCTCGATGCCGCTTACCTGGCCATCATACCCGGTATTGCCATCATGCTGATGGTGCTGGCATTTATGATCATCGGGAGCGGATTGCGCGATGCCCTTGATGTGAAAGCATCATAGCTATTATCCCGGATACATTTCGGCCCGGACATGACCGGTACGGGCGTTTAAGAGATCATCGTCAGAAACAGCTTCCTCCTTCCCCCATGGTTTCTGAATTCACAAAGGTAGATCCCCTGCCATGTGCCCAGCTTAAGTCTTCCGTTTGTAACAGGTATCGTAAGGGATGAGCCCAGAAGGCTGGCTTTTAAATGGGCCGGCATATCATCCGGGCCCTCCATTATATGACGATATGAGGGGTGGTTTTCAGGGATCAGCTCATTCATGAACACCTCAAAATCGTGTCGCACGCCGGGATCGGCATTCTCATTGATCGTCAATCCCGCCGAACTGTGTTCGATAAATATATGCAACAAACCACTTGCAGGCAGATCCGGAAGCTTGCGCTCAATAAGGTGTGTGATCAGGTGATAACCCCTGCCGTATTCAGGAAGAAGTATTTCGAATTGGTCAACCATGACAAGAGGGATAACAAACAATCTGGCAAAACTACAAATAATGCCTGGAAACCGGTCGGGGATCATCATTATAAATAAAATACCCCTAATACTTTCATTTCATCTAAATATTTATTATATTTGGAAGTAAGATATACCAACCCAAAACCTTTGCATTATGAAAAAAATCAACAGCCTGATTGTCTTTGCCATACTTGCCATGGCCTTGCAATCCCAGCCAATCCTGGATTATCCGCAAAATGCACCTGAAGCAGGGACCGTTGCCGAGCTGCAATTCGTTGAAACCGCCGGCCTGACCTATGAGCCCGACGGGCCTGGCGTAAGCTGGGATTTTTCGCAGCTTGTCAATACCAGGACAGCACAGGTTACAGCCATCGACCCTTCCCTTGCCCCCGCCGGCAATCAGTTTCCGGATGCCAACCTTGCCCTGAACATGAACGATACCGTATATACCTACACCCTGATTGACGAAAACGGTTTTTATTACCTGGGCACGCAGCTTGCCGCCGGCATGTACCCCTATGTGATGGTATACAGCGACAGCAGGCAATTTCTGGCCTATCCCTTCACTTACAACGACAGCTTTTTTGATACATACAAAGGTGTTTCCATCGTCCTGGTGGCGGAAGTCAGGATGTCGGCAGCAAGCAACGTCCTTTCAGATGCCTACGGCACGCTCACATTGCCAACAGGAACCTATACAGATGTTTTACGGATCAGGATCGAGGATGAAGAGATCGATTCCATCTTTGTGAAGGGCGTCCTGACAAGTGTGGAAACGACCTTCAGGACGCAATACCTGTGGTATGCCCCGCAATCGAAAACACCCCTGCTGAGTTATGAGACCGTGGAGGTTGCTGGCATGACCGATACGGTTTGTTTCTATACCACCACCGGCGCCGGGATGAACGAAGACATGCAGTCAGGCCTGTATGGGCTGAACATATATCCCAACCCGGCCGGCGACTTCCTGATGGTTGAATCAGGCACAAGCGGGCCGTCAAAAGTATTGATAAGCCTGGTAAACCAGCTGGGGCAAACCATGCTCAGCAAAGAATGTGATCAGCGCCGGGCAGGGCTTTTCACCGAACGCATCGACATCGGTTCATTTCCTGCCGGCATTTATTTTGTAAGGGCAAGCAATGCAGCCGGAGAGGCACTGACACAGAAATTCATGGTCAGATAGACCAGGCGGATCTGTTGTTTTTCTTAGCATTCCTGCAAAACACGGAGGCCGGCGCGTGTCTTTTCTGCATGCGAGAGCATTTCGGGAAAGAATCGCGTAAAATCCCGCTCAAAAGCATCATAATGATCCCTGAGGCTCTTCACTGCATTTTCCATTCCAGAGTGATAACGGTTGGTCCTGCGCGACATGCCGTTGAAAACCCACTGCAGGTCGCCGAAACGTGAATAGCCAACCAGCCAGTTATGAATGATCATATAGGGGAGGATGCGTCGCGAGCGCAACGGCAGGAGGTCGTAATTCTGCAACATCAGCCGGTATATGTGCAGGACGAATTCCGACAGATCCTTTTCCGTATAATCATTCCACTTCCTGGCAAGGAAATGGTCGTAGTATATGTCGACGACAATACCCGAAAACCGGCCGTAATCAGGCATGATACGTGCTTTGCTACGGAGAAACTCAGCATGGTGATCGGTAAATGAATCTATTTCGCGGTGCAGGAGAATACCTTTTCTGATACCCATGGAATAGCGGTCGTATTGCTTTCCCTTAACGGCATCGGCGATGAAATTACCAATGAGCAGATCATCGTCATTTCCCGATAGTATCGCATGTGCAAGAAAATTCATAGATTTGAGTTGCCGCAAAATTACTTATAATTAGTTTAAATTATGTCTGATTGTTATCTGCAAACTGCCAATAGGCAAGATTTCTTTAGATTTGTAGATTCTCAAATATCATGATTGTTTAAAACAGAAAGCACATATGAACAAATTACCATTACTGGGAGACGAAGCGATTGCACAGGGTGCCATCGATGCGGGCATATCCGGGATATTCGCCTATCCGGGCACACCCTCCACCGAGATCACCGAATATGTCATCAGGTCGAAGGAAGCCCGCGAGGGCAAAATTGTTGCAAGCTGGACTTCAAATGAAAAGACAGCCATGGAAGCCGCCATGGGCATTTCCTATGTCGGGAAGCGCGGGATGACCTGTATGAAACACGTGGGGCTGAATGTGGCTGCCGACGCCTTTATCAACTCCGCCATTACCGGAGCCAACGGCGGCCTGGTCGTAGTTGCTGCCGATGACCCTTCGATGCATTCATCACAAAACGAACAGGACTCCAGGTTCTTTGGCAATTTCGCCCTGATCCCCATGCTTGAACCCTCCAACCAGCAGGAAGCCTATGATATGGTGCATTATGGTTATGAGCTATCGGAGAAATTCGAGATCCCTGTGCTGATGAGGATCACCACACGCCTGGCGCATTCGCGCGCAGGCGTGAGCAGGCGGGAGATGAGAAAACAGAATGAGTTGAAGCTGCCGAAAACCCTGAACCAGTTCATCCTTCTGCCCTCCAATGCGCGAAGAAGGTATAAGATGCTGCTGGGTACCCAGGAAGCCTTCGTAAAGGAATCGGAAAATTCAGCATTCAACACCTATATTGACGCCTCTGACAGGAAACTTGGCATCATCGCCTGCGGCATTGCCTACAATTATCTTCTCGAAAACTATCAGGATCAAAAACCTGTAAATCCCGTGCTGAAGATCGGGCAATACCCCTTGCCCCGCAAGCTTATCGAAAAGCTTTACAACGAGTGTGATGAATTGCTGGTGCTTGAAGATGGCTATCCGCTCGTGGAAGAATCGCTCCGCGGATATATGAACCTCGGCAAAACCATACACGGAAGGCTGAACGGCAAAATCCCCCGCGAAGGGGAGCTGAACCCCAACATTGTGGCCGCGGCCCTGGGCATTGACAACTACACCGGGCGCGAAAGCAGCAGCCTCGTGGTGGGGCGGCCGCCCTCACTCTGCAAGGGATGTCCGCACATCTATTCATACAATGCACTGAACGAAGCCCTCTCAAAATGGGCGAAGGGCAGGGTTTTTTCCGATATCGGGTGTTATACCCTGGGCGCCCTCGACCCCTTTGAGGCCATCAACACATGTGTAGACATGGGCGCGTCCATCACCATGGCAAAAGGCGCAGCCGACGTCGGGCTGGTTCCGGCTGTGGCGGTTATCGGCGACTCAACCTTTACCCACTCGGGGATGACCGGGCTGCTGGATGCCGTGATCAGCAATTCACCGGTCACAGTGATGATCCTCGACAATGAAACCACTGCCATGACCGGCGGGCAGGAATCAAATGCGCATGGCAGGATTGAGGATATCTGCCTCGGCATCGGTGTGGACAAGGATCATATCCATGTACTGAACCCGATACAGAAATACCACGACGTGAATATGGAGATCATCAAGAAAGAACTGGAATACCAGGGCGTGTCTGTCATCATCCCGCGCAGGGAGTGCCTGCAAACCCTCGCCACACGGATCAGGCAAGAAAAGAAAAAAGTTAAACCCGCCATTCAGTAAAAGAAATGAAGAAAGATATCATATTAGCGGGCGTTGGAGGGCAAGGGATACTCTCCATCGCAGCCATCATCGGAACGGCGGCCATGGGAGCCGACCTGTTCCTGAAACAGGCAGAAGTGCATGGAATGAGCCAGCGCGGCGGAGACGTGCAGTCGAACCTGAGGCTTTCGGATAAGCCCGTAGCCTCAGATCTCATCCCCAAGGGGCAGGCCGACATGATCATCGCAGTGGAACCCATGGAAGGGCTGCGCTATGTGTCGATGCTTTCGGAAACGGGTTGGCTGATCACCAACAGCACCCCTTTCGTCAACATTAAGAACTACCCGTCTGTTGAGCAAATACTGGAAGAGATCAGGACACTGCCGAAGCATATCATTATTGATGCCGACAACATTGCCAAAGACCTTGGGAACAAGCGTGCCGCCAACATGGTGATCCTGGGCGCAGCCCTGCCTTTCCTGGAAATGGACATCTCACTTTTCCATGATGCGGTAAAAACGATCTTCGGGCGCAAGGGCGATGATGTGGTAAAACAAAACGTCGACGCCCTCAAGGCCGGATACGACCATGCTGTTGCGTTTACAAAAAAGACATGACCGACAAATCCTAAAACGCAAAACCTAATCAAAAAAAAAGGGATGCCGGAACGGAAGCCGGCATCCCTATTTATTGGTAAAAACCATGGGTTAAATCAATGGATATTTTTTGAAAATCTCTTCCGATTTCATCAGGATATCTACGTATTGTGCACGTTTGTATGTAAAAGGATCCCTCAGGGTTTTATTGGATAGTTTTCCCCTGAACTCGTTCAGCGACTTATACCCCTTTTTCTTCATCCAGTTTTCCATTTCCCTCAGTATCACGCTGATCTGTCCGATACCGTTTTTATACAAGGTACTCACTACCTGCACAGTGTCAGCCCCCGCCAGGATCATGGAAATAACATCTTCGCCGGTAAAGATGCCCGTATTTGCACAAATGTTCCCCTTTATTTCACCATAGAGAAGACCTGCAAAGCGCAGCGCGATGCGGTTGTCGTTCTGGGTTGAAAGATTATAGGGAAAGTAGTGTTCTTCCAGGTCGATATCGATTTCAGGCTGAAAAAGCCGGTTGAAAAGGATGAATGCACCGGCGCCCCTTTTATCCATTTCGCCGACCACATGCAGAACATTGGCGTAATATGGGCTCAGTTTGACCGCAACCGGGATCTTAACGGCCTTTTTCACCTTTTCAAGCAGGTCGTACTGCTCGGTAATAATGGAACGACCGTCGATCTCAAACGTCCTGGGAATGGAATAGAAGTTCAGTTCAATTCCGGCCACGCCGGTTTCTTCAATTTTCAGGGCATATTCTTCCCAGGTTTCATCGTACACACAATTGAGGCTGGCAAAAAGCGGTATGTTCAGGGCTTCCCTCGCTTCCTTCAGTTTTGACAGAAACTCTTCCGGCCCCGAAGCCTCATCCGACAGCGGGTAAGGGGAAGTATCCATCTCGGCATGCCGGGTGGCATAATCTTCTTCGGCATGGTAATTCTGAAGGTTTTCGAGATGGATCTGTTCCTCGAACAGGGTTTTGTAAACAACTGCTCCGGCACCCTCCTCTTCGATCTTTTTGAGTGCGCCCGTGTCGGTCACCAGGTTGCTTGCGCCAACAATCACAGGGTTCTTCAACTCAACCCCCATATAGTTTGTCTTCAAATTCATGATAATCGGTTTTATTAATAATTGTTTTCTTCTTTTTTTTGCCGCATAAAAGTATGTAAAAATAATGACATTACATGAAGCGGCGGCAATCTAAAATCAGTATAAATTAAGTGGTGAAAGCCTAAATTATAGCCATTTTAAAAAGCATAAACATTTAATTTATTATTTTCGTGCTGCCTTTTGGGCGCTTTCATTTTGAACTTATAAAGACTTAAATATAAATACGTTATGGCAAAAAAGAAAAAATTTATCACTTGTGACGGAAACTATGCGGCATCGCATGTGGCATACATGTTCAGCGAAGTTGCCTGTATATACCCCATCACTCCTTCGTCGACGATGGCTGAATACATTGATGAATGGGCAGCCTATGGCAGGAAGAACATTTTCGGGGAAACGGTGAAAGTTGAAGAGATGCAATCAGAAGCGGGTGCTGCCGGAGCTTTGCACGGATCCCTGCAGTCGGGTGCCCTCTCCTCTACTTTTACGGCATCGCAGGGACTTTTGCTGATGATCCCCAATATGTACAAGATCTCGGGGGAACTTTTGCCCGGCGTATTTCATGTCAGTGCCAGGAGTGTGGCAGCGCATGCGCTATCCATCTTCGGCGATCACAGCGATGTGATGGCTACGCGCCAAACCGGCTTTGCCATGCTGGCAACCGGCAGCATACAGGAGATTATGGACATCGGCAGCATCGCCCACCTGGCAGCCATCAAGTCGCGCATACCCTTCCTACACTTCTTCGATGGCTTCAGGAGCTCCCACGAGATCCAGAAAGTTGAATACTTTGACAACGAGGACATGGCCGGGCTTGTCGACTTTGAGGCCATCCGGAAGTTCCGCGACAATGCGCTCAACCCTGAACATCCCGTAACCAGGGGCACCGCCCAGAACCCCGACATATTCTTCCAGGCCAAGGAGGCTGCGGCCCGTTTCTACGACCCCATTCCCGACATCGTGGAAGACTATATGAAAGAGATCAGCAAGCTGACAGGCAGGGAATACCACCCCTTTACCTATTACGGGGCACCCGATGCAGAAAACATTGTTGTGGCCATGGGATCGGTCACCTCCACCATTAAGGAAGTGATCGACTACCAGCTCAGCAAGGGTGAAAAAACGGGGCTGATCTCTGTACATCTGTACAGGCCCTTCTCTGAAAAATACTTTATGAACGTGTTGCCCAAGAGCGTGAAAAGAATTGCCGTGCTCGACCGCACCAAGGAGCCGGGAGCAAACGGCGACCCGCTTTACCTCGACATCCGCGACCTCTTCTATGGCAAACCCGGTGCACCGATGATCATTGGAGGCCGCTACGGGCTCAGCTCAAAGGATACCACACCGGCCATGATCGTTTCGGTTTACGAAAACCTCGCCCAGCCGGTGCCGATGAACCATTTTACAGTTGGCATCGTCGATGACGTCAAATATACATCCCTGCCGCTGCTTCCGAATATTGCTTCCACACCCAAAGGAACCTACGAAGCAAAATTCTACGGACTCGGATCGGACGGAACCGTTACTGCAAATAAAAACTCCATCAAGATCATCGGTGAAAATACCGATAAGTACGTCCAGGCATACTTTGCCTACGATTCCAAAAAATCAGGCGGCATCACCACCTCACACCTGCGCTTTGGCGATAAGCCCATACAGTCGACATACCTCGTCAACACCCCCGATTTTGTTGCCTGTCATGTGCCTTCCTACCTCGACAAATATGACATGCTCAAGGGACTCAAAAAAGGCGGCACCTTCCTGCTTAACAGCATCTGGGATGATGAGGAAACGAAGGACAAGCTGCCAGATGGGATGAAAAAATACATGGCCGAAAACAATATCCGGTTTTACACCATCAATGCCACCAGCATTGCCGAGGAGCTCGGGCTGGGATCAAGGACCAACACCATCATGCAGTCGGCATTCTTCCGCATTGCCGGTGTGATCCCTTATGAACTGGCCGTGGACCAGATGAAGAAAGCCATCCTGAAAAGTTTTGGCAATAAGGGGGAAGACATTGTGAAGATGAACTATGCCGCGGTTGACCGTGGCGGTCAGGTTACGGAAATTGAGATCCCCGAATCATGGAAAAACCTCAAACCAAATGGCAAAGCCAAACTGGATGACCTGCCTGAATTTGTTGCCAATATATGTTTCCCCATCAACCACCTTAAAGGCGACGATCTGCCCGTCAGCGCATTCCTCAACCGCGAAGACGGCACTTTCCCTGCCGGGACCACCGCCTATGAAAAGCGCGGCATTGCCGTAAGTGTTCCGGAATGGATCCCTGAAAACTGCATACAATGCAACCAGTGTTCCTACGTTTGCCCCCATGCCGCCATCAGGCCGTTCCTCATCAATGAAGATGAGATGAAAACACTGCCCGAAGGCACTGCCACGCTCAAAGCCATTGGCAAAAGTTTCGAAGGACACCAGTTCAGGATACAGGTGAGTGCGCTCGACTGCACCGGATGCGGCAACTGCGCCGACATTTGTCCTGCCAAGGAAAAAGCCCTTGTTATGAAACACCTCGAAACCCAGCTTGAAGAAGTATCCCGCTGGGAGCATTTCGACAGCAAGGTAAGTTACAAGGACGAGCTGGCGGAAAAAGACAAAACCATAAAGAACAGCCAGTTTGCACAACCGCTCTTTGAATTTTCAGGCGCCTGCGCCGGATGCGGCGAAACACCCTATGTAAAAACCATCACCCAGCTCTTTGGAGAAAGGATGATGATCGCCAACGCCACCGGCTGCTCATCCATCTACGGCGGTTCTGCCCCTTCAACGCCTTATTGCAAACATAAGGTCTCAGGACACGGACCTGCCTGGGCCAACTCGCTCTTTGAAGACAATGCAGAATATGGCTTCGGAATGGCTTTGGGCGTTAGGAAACTACGCGACCGCATCGCCGACCGCCTCAGCAGGCTGGCACCCAAAGCGGATGATAAAACCAAAGAAGCCATCAACGAATGGATAGCCGGGAAAGACGACGCCAAGGCTTCGAGGATTGCCAGCGCCAGGCTGATCCCCTTGCTTAAAAAAGTGAAAGACCCGCTGGCCGAAGAGCTTCTCAGCCTCGAACAATACTTCGTTAAAAAGTCGGTATGGGTCTTCGGAGGCGACGGCTGGGCATACGATATCGGCTATGGCGGCCTCGACCACGTGATCGCCAGCGGTGAAGATATCAACATTCTCGTACTCGACACGGAAGTATACTCCAACACCGGCGGGCAATCATCAAAATCGACACCCGTGGGCGCCGTGGCCAAATTTGCCGCCTCCGGCAAGAAGATCCGCAAAAAAGACCTGGGAATGATGGCCATGACTTACGGTTATGTATACGTTGCCCAGGTAGCCATGGGCGCCAGCCAGTCGCAGTTCTTCAAGGCCCTGAAAGAAGCGGAAGCCTATCCCGGACCTTCGGTCATCATTGCCTACTCACCCTGTATCAACCACGGTCTCAGAAGAGGAATGGGAAAAACGCAGGAAGAAATGAAGCACGCGGTAGAATCGGGCTACTGGCAGATGTACCGTTACAACCCACTGCTGGAAGAGGAAGGCAAAAACCCATTCATACTGGACTCCAAGGAGCCCGACTGGAGTCTGTTCAACGACTTCCTCAACGGCGAAGTGAGGTATGCTTCACTCAAGACTGCCTTCCCCGCCGAAGCAAAAAGGCTGCAGGCACTTGCCGAACAAAATGCCCGCTGGCGCTATAAAAGCTATAAACGCCTTGCCGAAATGGATTATTCGGAGGAATAACCAATAACAGTGTTTAACATGAAAGCCGGGTTAGAAAAATAATCCGGCTTTTTTTTGACTACCCAAATTATCGGTCGCTTTTATTGACAATTATTTTTTCATGTCGTATATTCGTGCTTCAACCAGAAACCATTACAACACATGAAAAAGAGCAAAATGATCACCATCGCCCTGTTCGTTCTTGGCGCAGGCGGTTTGACGGGGCAGCCTGCCATCAACCCCGATTTCTATTTCAGCGAACACCCAGGCACACATAATATGGGGATCACTTCCGACGGCAATTATTACTATACCTGCAACGGTGGAAAAACATATGAGGGAAAGATCGGCAAATTCAGCCTGAACGGCAACCTTATAGAGCATTACAGCATCGAACTCGACATGCGGAACATCATGTACAATGCCAGCGACAAGCATCTCTACATTAATTGTTACGACCAGAATATTTACCGGATCACCGACCTTGAAAGCGGGGCTTTCCAGCTTGTTTTCAGCAATCTTTACAACAACCCGCAAGCCTCTCTCGGTTTGGATGTCAGGGGCAGGTACTTTTATTACCTTGACGATGGCACGCTGAGCCTGTACAATGTATCCGACGGCAAACTGAAAAACCGCATTTACGGCCTGGAATGCGGAGACGAGCTTGCCAGCGGAAGCCATTCCGTGGCCGTAACAAAGAAAAACATCATCACCACAGATACTGAAAAACAACTGCTGTATGTATACGACCTCAAAGGCAAGCTGAAAGAGACAATCTCCTTCGGTAAGGGTGATTACGCCTACTCCCTCTCTTATGCCAATGGATATATCTTTCTGGCAACCGACGGCAATTATTCGAACGGGATGTGGTACGGTTATAAATACTGATCAACACCCCATTGAAAAAAAAAGTCCTTGTCATGATAAGGACTTTTTTTTCTTTACAGCATCCGGGCTTATTCAATGATCATCCGGTACGGCAGCCTGGCCTGGACTCCCTCCCATTCGAGGGCGGCTTTGCTATGCAGGAAATCCTGGTAGAACGGACCCAGTTCGGCTTTCAGGATGCGTGTATACACACCGGAGCTCAGGTCTTCGATGATCTGTTCAAAAATATCTTTTTGCCGTGGGAGTTCCAGCAGGCGGTATTTTTCCAGTCCGGCAATTTCTGCAGCCAGGTCAATGGCATGTTGCAAACCTCCCAGTTCATCGACCAGGCCCAGGCGCAGGGCATCTGTACCACTCCAGATCCTTCCTTCGCCGATCAGGTCGACCTGCATGGGGGTCATGCCGCGATTATCGGAAACCCTTTTCAAAAAGAGTTCATAAACCTCATCAACTTTACCCTGCAGGAGCTGGCGTTCGAAAGCTGTCAGCGGCCTAACCACCGATGGGAACCCGGCGTTACGGTTTGTCTGGACATTATCATAGGTTATACCGAGCCTGTCGCGCATAAAATCGCCAAAGTCGGGAATGACGCCAAATACACCGATAGATCCTGTAAGGGTGGATGGTGAAGCCACGATCTTTTCGGAGGCACTCGCAATCCAGTACCCGCCCGAAGCGGCAAGGTCGCCCATGGAAACGATGACCGGCTTCACCTCCTGTGTCAGTTTCAGTTCACGCCAGATCACGTCGGAAGCCAGGGCATCGCCGCCCGGCGAATTGACCCGCAATACCACCGCCTTCACCTTCTCGTTTTCCCTTGCCTGTTGTATGGTTTCCGCAAAGCGGTCGGCGCCCACTTCATCATCGCTTCCCTTGCCGCCCCCGATCTGGCCACTGGCATAGATCACGGCAATGCGGTCGCCGGTGATCCCGGATTGCTTCCGGCTCCGGTTATATTTCGTCAGGGAAAGCAATCGCTCATCCTCATCATCTTCGATGCCTGCCAATTCCATGAAAAACTGCCTGAATTCATCACGAAAAACAAGCCCGTCAATAAGCCCCGCTTCAAATGCATCCCCGCCTTCATAGGATACCAAACCGTCGGCAAGGCTGTTCAGCTCATCAACTTCCAGCCCGCGTGACAATGCGATTTCTTCAACCATCGACTGCCAGACCGAGCTGATCAGGGTATTGAGCTGTTCCCGGTTCTCGGGGCTCATCTTTTCCTGGATCAACGGTTCCACGGCGCTTTTGAATTTCCCATGCCTTACCACCTGCATGTCGATATCCAGTTTGTCGAAAGTCCCCTTGAGAAAGACAAGCTGGGCGTTGAGGCCCTTAAAGTCGACCAGGCCCATTGGATGCAGGTAAACCTTGTCGGCCACCGAGGCAAGATAATAGGCTCCCTGCGACATATTTTCGCCGTAGCAGTATATAAACTTTCCGCTGTTCCTGAAGTCAGCAAGGGCATCACGGATCTCACCCAGTGTGGCAATACCTGCCGGAACGACATCCAGCTTAAGGACAATTCCTTTGATCCGATCATCTTTCGAAGCCTCATCAATATTGTGCAAAATATCGTTCAGCCCCAGTAAGGTCCTGAAAGTCATACCCGAGAAATCGGGGATAAAAGGCGTCTGCGGTGTCCTGTCGGGGATCGGATCCTTCAGTTCCATCAATATGACGGTACCATCCATAACCTCGACGGTTTTCTTTTCGGCAAACGACATAAGGCCGGCCAGTATGCCGAATGATATAAATGAGAATATCAGCATCAGGAGGATAAACCCCAGCATGGATGCCAGCATGAATTTAAAGAACTCTTTCATTTTTCTTTGTTTTATTGTTAAAAGGTCATTGATTAGCGGCCTATAAAATTAGCTTTTTCGGGACAAATATCAAAATCTTATTTAAATTTGAAGCACACAAAGGGATACCCGATGAGCCTGGCATATTTATTACTTGGAAGCAATCTTGGCGACAGCTTGCGGCAATTGCACGAAGCTGCAGCCCACATCAGCCGGGAGGCGGGGGTTATCCGCCGGAAGTCGGAAATCTATGCATCGCCCCCATGGGGGTTTGTCCATGCAAATTCATTTCTTAACCAGGCCATTGCGGTTGAAACAGAAATGGAGCCAGGAGAACTCCTCAAGGCACTCCTGAGGATTGAAAAAAAAATGGGGAGGCTGCGTAAAACGGGAGTTTATGAAGCCAGGACCATCGATATTGATATACTTTTTTTCGATGATCTTGTGATGGACACAGAAAGCCTGACCATTCCGCATCCACGGCTTCATCAGCGGCAATTTGCACTCAGGCCGATGCTGGACCTGGCACCGGATTTGCTCCATCCCCTTTTGGGCCAGACCATCGCAGCACTTGCGGCCGTATGCGAAGACCGGTCGGACATCAGCATTTTTCACGAGCTGCAATTGGCCGCCGGGCAAAAAAAAACACGTTAATGCGCTATAATTATATTGCCATAGAAGGGAATATCGGGGCAGGCAAGACTTCCCTTGCCTCGATGATCGCAGCGGAGTTCAACGGGAAGCTGATCCTCGAGCAGTTCGAAGACAACTCATTTCTTCCAAAATTCTACAAGGAACCGGAAAAATATGCCTTTCCCCTCGAAATGTCATTCCTTGCCGAGCGTTATCAGCAGTTAAAGGACCAGCTTACCAAACAGGACCTTTTCAAGACCTTTACCATATCCGACTATCTCTTCAATAAGTCGTTGATCTTTGCCCGCAACAACCTTCAGGCCGATGAGTTTGCATTGTTTTCGAGGATGTTCGGGATTATCAACGAGTTCCTCCCAAAACCCGATCTGCTGGTTTACCTGTACCTCGATATTTCAAAACTGCAGCATAATATCAGGCGGAGGGGGCGTTCATATGAGCAGGCCATCCGCGACAGCTATCTTGAAGACATACAAACCGGTTATTTTGATCACATCAGGAAGCTGAACAACATGCGGGTATTGATCGTCGACACAAACAATATAGATTTCGTGAACGAAAGTGCGCATTACAAAGCCATCACGGACCTGATATGGCAACCTCATGAATACGGCATCCATCGATTCAGCCCTTAGCCGGCGGTACACGGGTTTTTAAATTTCACCTTCTCTTTCTGCCTGTATTTATCCGGGCCCGGCCACTGGGCGGAGGATTGGCCGTGCAACCGGATACAATAAGTTGTGTTTGTGATTTCCGGGATATGATAAAAAGAGAAAAGGCCGCCCTAAAGAGGAACGGCCTTTCCCAAGATACAGGATTATGTTTGATCTTACTGAACGATAGCCAGAAATTCAGGCATTTCGTTGTACTTCAGGAATTCCCTGTCGTACCTGGCTTCGTTCTTCAGTTCGGGATCCATTTCAACTGCTTTCATCAGGTTGTCGAAGAGCACCCTGGTGTCGTCCTGGCGGGCGCCTGTGATGGCAAGCAGGTAATAGGTGAGGGCATCGGGGGGTGCACATTCGAAAGTCTTCTGTGCAGCCTTGTAGTCCTTGTTCAGCAACTGGATCAGACCGGTATTGTGGTTACATTCCTTGCCGCTTGTCATGCTTTGGGCCTTGGCATAATCGCCGTCGAGGATGGCCAGCACACCCAGGTTAAAGTCGACATTTTCGCCTTTTTTCTGTGCTTCAAGGAAATGTGCCTCAGCCTTGTCGTATTCGCCAAGGTGGCATGCCAGCACGCCCAGGTTGTTGTGGGCGGGACCGAATTCAGGATTCAGTTCAACAGCCTTATTGAGCATGTTCCCGGCTTCTTCGTACTCTTGCATGCGAATGAGCACTTCACCGGCATTGTTATATGCCCTGAAGCAGTTCGGGTAAGCGTTGATCGTATTCCTGTAGATGGCAAGCTGGTCATTGTCGTTATCATAGAAAGTGGCCGCATACATGATCTCGTTCACTTTCAGGGAGTCGGGATACGACAGGCCGTAAGCCATGATCTGTTCATCGCTGCGTTTGGGTTCATAGCTGTTAACTGTGATGATCGCCCTTCTGAGCGGCGGAAGTAGATTTTCTTCAATCTCGGGATAGATGAGGATCATGTTCCTGATCTCTTCCTCACGCCTGGCCTGGTCGGCCGACCTGATCACATTGAGGATGGCACGCTTGTCGGTGAGGGCTGAATTTTCAACTGCCGTCATGAAGCCGTCCCAGTCGGGTCCCTGCCAGGTAATATCCCACTGCAGTTCTGTTTTGGGATCTTTAACGTTCAGGCGGGATTCTTTTTGCCTGGCCAGCTTTTTGATTTCCTTCACCATGTAGTTGAAGGCGGTGTTGGCCCTGCTCTCGGAGAGGTCCCTGTTGAAGAGTTCTTCCCCTTCGGGGGATGCCCAGCCGGTGATGCCGATGTTCTTCACCTTCCATCCCAGTGCCAGAAATTCGTTAAGGTCAGCAAGTTTCTGCTTGTTCTCCTCAAGTTTGTTGAGTGGCACCCTCCAGTTCAGGTCATACCTGTTGATCAGGAAGAATATTTTGGCCTTTTTGGAAATGATGGTTTCCTTCTGATAATCGTGGTATGCGATAAGCGGGATATGGTTGTTGAGGATATACTTTGAGGTATGTATCACGCCATCGTTGACCTTAACATCAGGAACGATAAAGTATTTGTTGCTGTTGAGGATCTCTTCCTCGGTGGCAAGGGTTCCTTCCTTGGCCGGATAGATGATGGGCACGAGGAAGAGTTCCGATACGTCCAGGTCGGGCGAATAGGGGATCTTGCCTGTATAGGTGATCGTTCCGCCGTTTTTATAGTTCACGACCATTCCGTCGCCGGATACTTCTTCGCCTTTCACCGTGAAAGGTTCATATGCAACGGCACCGCCTTCGTACCTCAGCACGGGGGTTACGTACATGGCTGCATCTTTCTGGAAGTACTTGGCCGGGAAGTTGCCTTCGATGGTAACCTCTACATAATCGCCGTGTGCTTCAAGCGGGTTGGGTGTCGACTTCCAGGTGATATCCTCGAAATCCTTTACCATATTCTTCACGCCTCCCTGGCCGAACTTATAGGTAAGCCCGATGCCTGAATAGTGCCAGAAGTCTTTTTTAACCGCAGCCACTGCATGAGAGAAGTTATCGACGCCGTCGGAGTCGGTAAACTTCAGGGAGGAGTTAATGTTGAGAAGGAAACTTTCTCCGAGGGCAAAATCAAAGTCAATCCCCACCGGATAGAGGGTCACCAGGTCGCGTCCATTGATGCCATCGTTATCGCCGTTATCGAAGGGTTCATCTTCTTTCCAGCCCCTTGATCCCAGCGGTGTGGCCGTTGAATGTTCGCGCAGCCTGGTGCGGTACTGTGCCTGGCCGATACCGGCCCAGGCAGTCATGTCGAACCAGCGGTCGGGGTTATAGCCAAAGATCAGGTTGATCAGGCTGATGGTGGCGTTTGCCGAGTAGTCAAAGGCATCGCCCTTGAAAGCCCTGTCAACGTCGCCATACCTTTCACCTGTAAGGTTTACATAACCGAAATTCCCGCGCACACCCAGGACGGGATGGAACTGCCATCCGCCGATGGCGCCGAAGCCCCAGTTAAAATGCTTCCATTGGGGTAATACGGGCTCTGCATAGACGTCGCCATGGAAGGCAACCCCTCCAAGGCTTCCACCGATGTAGAAATACTTTGAGAAGGCAGCCCTGTTGGCGGCTTTTACTTCCTCTTTGCTAACCTCTTCCTCTTCTTCAACAACCTCCTGGCCGGTGAAGATGAGGGGGAACACAGCAAATATTAAAACTGCAAGGAGTTTTAATACCGATTTGTAATCTTTTTTCATAATCCTTGATCTTTAAATATTAATAATAATTAAGTTGCCTGTCGACTTGACGTACTACAAATATAATGTTAAACATCAAATATACAAAGATTAAACAACAATTTTATCGTTTGATGATGACTTTCCCATCAAAACAATGCAAATTTAGAATATTTCCTAAATATACAACGATTTATTCAAATTATCAAATTAATCTGTCAAACGCCTGGTTTTACGAAATGTTCAAGGGTCTGGTTACATTATTCTGTAAAACGGCATTTTATTTATGCGCCCCGTTTCTCAATGCATTGAATCATCCCATTGCATTTTCCTGAAAAAAGTCCATAAAACGATCCCGGCGCTGACCGAAACATTGAGCGAATGCTTGGTTCCCAGTTGCGGTATTTCGATGCAGGCATCAACCATATCAATAACTTCCTGTTCAACGCCTTTCACCTCGTTGCCGAACACCAGTGCCGTTTTCCGCCCCGCGGCATAATCAAAGTCATGGAGTAAAACACTTTTATCGGTTTGCTCCACTGCCAGGATATCACAGCCTTCCTTCCTGAGCATCGCCACGGCATCGCGTGTTTCGGGAAAATACTGCCAACTGACCGATTCGGTGGCTCCAAGGGCTGTTTTCTGTATCTCACGGTGAGGCGGCCTGGCGGTAATACCGCAAAGATAGATGCATTCAACCCTGAAAGCATCGGCGGTGCGAAATACCGAACCGATATTGTTCAGGCTCCTGACATTGTCGAGCACCACCGAAACCGGCATCTTTTCGGAACGGATAAACTCCTCCGTACTGAGCCGCTTAAGTTCTTCCATGCTAAGTTTCTTCATCCAAAAGAATTTTCAGGCAAAAATAAGCTTACGGGATAAAACACGGACACTTGCCCGGGAGAAATATGATTAAAACGGATAAATGCGTACTTTTGTGTGCAGGCAGGAAAGGTCGTTCCGCCGGGTTTATGTCAACCAAAATCACAAGTGCCAAAAGAAAAAAAGATAGCAGAAACCCCGCTGATGAAGCAGTACAATACCATCAAGGCCAAGCATCCCGATGCTTTGCTGCTCTTCAGGGTAGGTGATTTTTATGAGACCTTCAGCGAAGATGCCGTCAAGACCTCAAAGATCCTCGGCATTGTGCTGACCAGGCGCGCCAATGGTGCTGCCTCCTATGTTGAGCTGGCCGGCTTCCCCTACCACGCCCTCGACACATATCTGCCGAAGCTGGTGAAGGCAGGTCAGCGGGTTGCCATCTGCGAACAGCTGGAAGATCCAAAACTGGCAAAAACAATCGTAAAGAGAGGCGTTACCGAAATGGTCACGCCGGGGGTGGCGCTGAACGAAAACGTACTTGAACAGAAAAACAACAACTTCCTGGCGGCCGTCGACCTGCAGGAAAAAGTCTCGGGCATTTCCTTCCTCGACATCTCGACCGGAGAGTTTTTCGTGAGCCAGGGCAGCAGGGAATACATCGACAAGCTGATCCAGGGCTTCATGCCGTCGGAAATCGTGCTCCAGCGCAACAAGCTGGCGCATTTCCGCGATATCTTCGGCGAAAAACATTACACCAATACCTTCGACGACTGGGTATTCACGCATGACTTCGGTTATGAGCTGCTCACCCGGCATTTCGGCACCAGGTCGCTGAAGGGTTTTGGCATCGAAGACCTGCCGCAGGCCATCATCGCCGCCGGCGCAGCCATGCATTATCTGTCGGAAACCCACCACGAGCGTTTACAGCACATCAGTTCCGTTTCCCGCATCGAAGAGGAGAGGCATGTATGGCTCGACCGCTTCACCGCCAGGAATCTTGAATTGCTTTACGCCAACAATGAAAACACCCCCACCCTGCTCGACATCCTCGACCACAGCATCACCCCCATGGGCGGCCGGATGCTGAAACGATGGATCGTTCTGCCGCTTAAAAATATGGAACCGGTGCAGGAACGCCTCGACATGGTGGAACTGTTCCTGCGAAACGATCAGCTCTCGGAAAAGCTGCGAAGCCAGTTCAGGATGGTGGGCGACCTGGAAAGGCTCATCTCCAGGGTGGCGGTGGCAAAGGCCAACCCCCGTGAAGTGGTACAGATCAAACGGGCCCTGAACGCCATCGAAAACATCAGGGAACTATGCGCTGAAGCAGGGCATCCGGCATTGAAAAAATTTGCCGAACAACTGAACCATTGCCCCAGCATCCGCGACCGCATTAAGCATGAAATCAATGATGACCCGCCCGTGAATATCGCCAAAGGAAATATCATCAAACAGGGTGTTTCGGAAGAACTGGACGAACTCCGCAGCCTGCTGTATTCAGGCAAAGACCAGCTCGAACATATCCGCGACCGCGAAATCCGCAACACCGGCATCAGCTCCCTCAAGATTGGCTATAACAATGTTTTCGGGTACTATCTTGAGGTGACCAACGCGCACAAGGACAAAGTGCCGGCCGAATGGCACCGCAAGCAAACGCTCGTGAATGCCGAACGTTATATCACCGGAGAGCTGAAAGAATATGAACAGAAAATACTGGGGGCCGAAGAAAAGATACTGGCACTCGAAACCACGCTCTTCAATAAACTGGTGATCGCGCTTACCGATTATATCAAGCCCATACAGCTTGATGCGGGGCTTGTGGCGCGCCTCGACTGCCTTTTGTCATTTGCACAGGTTGCCGAAGAGAACAATTATACCAGGCCCGAGGTAAATGATTCGCTGGTGATCGACATTACCGACGGCAGGCACCCGGTGATAGAAATGAACCTTCCGCCGGGCGAAAGCTATGTGCCCAACAGCGTTTATCTCGACAACGAAAAGCAGCAGATCATCATCCTCACGGGCCCCAACATGTCGGGGAAATCGGCCCTGCTCCGGCAAACCGCCCTGATCACCCTGATGGCGCAGATCGGCTGCTTCGTGCCGGCCAAGAAGGCCTCCATCGGGCTGGTCGACAAGATCTTTACCCGGGTGGGGGCCTCTGACAACATTGCATCGGGCGAGTCGACCTTTATGGTTGAAATGAACGAAACCGCCAGTATCCTCAACAACATCTCCGACCGCAGCCTGATCCTGCTCGACGAGATTGGAAGGGGCACCAGCACCTATGATGGCATCTCGATTGCCTGGGCAATCACCGAATACATCCATAATCATCCTATTTTCAGGGCCAAGGTGCTGTTTGCAACCCATTATCATGAGCTGAATGAAATGGCGGCCAGCATGCTGCGCATTAAAAATTATCATATCTCGATCAAGGAGATCGGCAAAGAAGTGATCTTCCTCAGAAAAATAGAACCCGGCGGCAGCGAGCACAGCTTCGGCATCCATGTGGCACGCATGGCCGGGATGCCGGGCAGCGTCCTGCGACGGGCCGAGGACCTGCTGATGCAACTCGAAAAATCGCACAGCGGTGAAAAACTTTCTTACCGCCCCGATCCGAAAAACAAATCCGCCGGTGGCGAATACCAGCTTTCCTTTATTCAACTCGACGACCCCTTGCTGCTGCAGATCAAGGACGACATCCTTAACACCGACATCAACACCCTTACACCGGTTGAAGCCCTCATGAAACTGAATGAGATCAAACGGCTGTTGGGAGAGTAGGGAATAAAGAACAGCTACCCCCCTTCAGGCTTCGGGTTGCAAAGCAAGGAACAGGAATAGGGAAGTAAAAAACCAGCTTATGGCTGGTTTTTTTGTACCCGGAGCGGGAGTTGAACCCGCACGGCCTTGCGGCCATTGGATTTTAAGTCCAACGTGTCTACCAATTCCACCATCCGGGCAAATAAGTTCTTATCAATTCGATTACAGGATTATCTGGTTCCATTTCTCCCGGCAATAAATTCCGGGGTAATTTTATTTGTTTCTTACAGCAAAAACGGCATCCTTGCAGAATGCCGTATAAAAAACTGAGCGGAAAACGGGACTCGAACCCGCGACCCCGACCTTGGCAAGGTCGTGCTCTACCAACTGAGCTATTTCCGCTTATCGGAAAAGGGAGTGCAAATATAATAATTTTTAAAACAAACAACGGGTATTCGCGAAAAAATATCCCTTAGCTCCCCTTCCCGTCATCAAAGCCGTACAGGCCGGCAATTGCCCCTTGCAGGCACGGGATCATGGCTTTGCCTATATGCCGAGTTTTTTCCTGATGTGCTTCGGGATGGCATCCTTATGCACCATCAACGATGTGGTCTTAAGCCTTACAAAAGGCTCGGAGGCATAGAAAAACCCTTTGTAATCGTTACCGGTCAGCCCCCACGAATTCTTTACAATATAATACTTATTCCCTTCCTGGTCGTTGGCGATGCCCGTGATCTGCATGCCATGATCGTCAGTGGTTTCGTAGTTGTCGAAAGCCTGCTGCCGTAATTCCTGGGTAATGGTCTTTTCGGTCGCAGGGCCGTCAAAACTGTAAAGTTGTTTTTGTTTCTCGGCATCGGTGAGTTTTTCCCATCTTTCCCTTTCGGTTCCGCCCATGTCCTCCAGGTCCGCTTCGGGAATGATGGCCACGCCTTTCGTCCACGAAAACCCCTTATCGCTCACATCACTGGCCCAGGCAACGGTATACCCGCCTTCGATGGCATGGTCGATAATTTCGATCATCTCATCCAGGGGCACATTGTAAACCTTGCTGTAAAGCCAGTTGTCGGGGATCTCCAAAATGAACTCCGAATAAAAGGGGTGATGGGTAAAGGAAGTGATCTCATAATAATCATCGGGGTTGATGCCCAACTCCTCAGCGAAGCTGCGCGGGTTATAAACCTTCCCGTTGTATTCGAAATCCACGGGGCTGTCGCCCAGGTATGCATCCAGAATGCCGTTATAACCCTTTAGCCAAACAGGGGTGAGCTTTTTGTTGGGGTTTTTGACAACGGCCTTTACGTATGCTGTCAGCACCGCATCCATCTCCCCGTGCATGTGATTATCCTCCCCTATCTCCAGACCGTGATAAACACTTTCGGGAACGATGCCATACTCCTTCCATACAAAGAGCCAGTCGGAAAAGCCTCCGCCGGCGCCGAAATTCATGTTGCCATGCATGCGCACAAAGCGCCTGGCTTTTTCATCATAGGAATGCCGCACCACAAACATCTCCGAAAGATCAAAGGTGTCCTTGCCCATACGCAGAAGTTCCGATTCGACCAGCCCCAGGCTGGCAAAGCTCCAGCAGGTACCCGACTTATACTGGTTTTTGGGAGTGGTGGAAGGATTTTCCTTTACTACCGTAAAAGTATAGCCCTCAGCCTGTTCTTCTTCCTGGGCAAAAGCCGGCAAAACACTGAAGTATGCCAGCATTACAAATGCAAGCAAAAGATTTTTCTTTATCATATTGAGTTGTTTTTGGATTTGAAAGGCAAATGTAAACATTTTGGCTGAAATGGCGCCGGTTTTCATGGCCCAAGCTTCCCATCGGGCTTCAGAAGGGAAAGCAGCAGATAGGCCAGCAATATGAAGGGAATGGCCGCGAAGCGGAAAAAGGGGAAGAGCAGCAACGAAAAGATGATCAGCAGGTAGCGGGCACGGTTCCCTTTCCATCGCAGACCGTTGAATTTCAGGGAAAACATCCGGATGGGCGAAACCATGAGCGCCGAGAGGAAAACAGCCACCCCCGCGAGCAGGCATGGCTTTCCCAACAGGTTGTTAAGCCAAATGATCGTCACATCTTCACAAGCGGTGATCAGGGGAAGGGCCAGCACGACAAGGGCGACCGCAGGGGTTGGCAGGCCTTTGAAGTCGCGCGACTGCGAAGGGTCCGTGTTGAATCTTGCCAGCCTGAGCGCAGCAAACAGAGGGAGCAAAAAAGCGGCATAAGGCAAGTAGTTCACGTAAAAGGGCCCCATACCTAAGGCTGCCCGGGCCATCAGGGCATATAAGAGGAAGCCGGGTGCCAGCCCGAAGGAAACCACATCAGCCAGTGAGTCGAGTTGCCTGCCGGTTTCCGACACGGCATTCAGCAACCTGGCCATGAGTCCGTCGAGCAGGTCAAAAGCCGCCGCCAGCAGGATCCACCATGATGCATTCACAGGCTCTCCCTGCATGATCTGCAGCAGGGCCATGCAGCCCGACAGCAGGTTGAGCAGGGTCAGGATATTGGGGATGTGCCTTTTCATGCAGTAAATATACGTATAAATCCTTCAGGCTGAAAAACAGATGCCCTTGCCTATCCGGCCGGCGATTCCTCTTTTCGTACCCGGTAAACCCTTTTCGAAATAAGGATGCTCAGCTCATAAAGCCCCAGCAGGGGGATCACCACCATGATCTGGCTGAAAATATCGGGGGGAGTGATGATGGCAGAAATGATCAGCAGGATGACCAGGGTATATTTCCTGTTCTTTTTAAGAAAGGAAGGGGATATCAAGCCCACCCTGGAAAGAAAAAACACCAGTACGGGCAGCTCAAAGACCAGGCCCACCGACAATGAGACCGACACTACCGTGCTGATATAGGAACTGAGGGAGACATTATTGGCCACCGCCTCGCTCACCTGGTATGTTCCCAGAAAGTTGATGGTGAGGGGCACAATGAGGAAATAGCTGAACAAGACACCACTGAGGAAGAGGATGGAACAAACCAGTACGGCACCGCCCGAATACTTCTTTTCGTCAGGCTTGAGGGCCGGCTCGATAAAACGCCAGATCTCATATAATATATAAGGAAAAGCCATGATCACGCCGGCCATGACCGAAATATACATATGCGTAAGAAACTGCCCCGACATCCGGATGTTGATGATCTCCAGCTTCGAATTGTCGAGACACAGGGCCTGAACGTTCACCCGGTCGGCAAAGGCACACAACAGCCGGATGGTATAAAAATCCTGGCGGATCGGTGCCAGAATGATGCGGTCGAAAATAAAGTCCTTGAATATGAATGCCACCACCGCCAGTATCATCACCGCACCGATGGACCGGACAAGGTGCCAGCGCAATTCGTCGAGGTGTTCCCAGAACGACATCTCCCTTTCGCGCGGCCGCCTGCCGCTTTCACTTTTTGTAGCTGTATCTGCCGGCATCACCTGCCTCGTTGATTTATTTGCCAAAAGTAATAAATCCTTTAAAATAATTATGTTTGCAGGATAACAGAAGCAGCGCGAAGCGAAACAATGAAAACCAGGAACCTCAGCAGGCTGATACGGGCATACAGATCGCTGAAGGCCGATGTCAGAAAGCAAAGGCTTTTTCTAAGGGATACCCTCATGCAGGATGTGGCCTTAGCCAGGCAAAACAATGACGGCAGCCTCGACGAGGAAGATTTTACAAAGATCCTGCGCTATTACGGTTTCGGCGTTCCGGCCATCGTGGGCGAAGGGATCTGCACCCTGCGCGGAAAAGCAATGAGCCGGCGGGAACGGCTTGGCATCAGCTACCAGGGTGCGCTCACGGGACTGTACGATGATTTCTTCGACAAAACAAACCTCCCGCCCGACAGGATCAGGGAAATGATGCACAGGCCCGGGCATTTCAATCCCGATTCCTCCCTGGAAAAACTGTTTATCCACTTTCTCCGCCGGGTACATGAAAATGTTCCGGATAAAGCATATTTCAGTGAGTCATTCAACAAGGTGTTCGATGCACAACTTGAAAGCAAATCGCAGAAAAGCCAATCGCTTCGCGCCGGTGACATCATCGACATCACCTTTAAAAAAGGCGGCCTTTCACTGCTTTTTTACCGCAGTGTTTTCCCAGGCAGGGCCGGGGCAGCGGAGGAAGAGGCCCTTTACCATACCGGCGGCCTGATGCAACTGGGAAACGACATTTTTGATGTTTACCGCGACAGCCGCGAAGATATACAGACCCTGCCAACCACCTGCCGCAATATTGCTGAGGTCAGGGAAGTTTATACCGGAAAGTCGGCCAGGGCCATTGCCGCCATCCGGGCATCAGGCTTTCAGTCGCGCCATATCGAGAAGTTCCTGGAAAAATTCCTGCTGGGCATGTCGCGCTGCCCGGTCTGCCTCGACCGGCTTGCCTCCCTCGAAAGCAGGAGCGGCAACACCTTCAAGCCACTGGAATACGAACGTGCAGATCTGGTCTGCGACATGGAAAAGCCCGCAAACATCCTCCGTTCCGTCAGGCACTTTCTCAGGCTCGACTACTGATCATTGCGAAAGAACAGGCAGGAATCGCCATAGCTCAGGAAGCGAAAACCGTTCTGCAAGGCATAATCATAGGCTTTTCGCCAGCCTTTCCCGGCAAATGCCGCCACGAGCAGCAGCAATGTGCTGCGGGGCATATGGAAATTCGTTATGAGGATGTCAGTCATCCTGAAGCGATATCCCGGCACAATGATCAGCCTGGTTTCACCGCTGATCACACTGGTTTTTTTCCGGTCCATCAGCCTGAGGATGTTTTCCAGCGCCTTTTCCCTGCCGGGATCGGGCGCAGCGTGTTGGTAGGGCCACCATTGGTCAACCCTGAATTCGGCCTGCTGATCCTGTTCAAGCATGGCCCCGTAGCAACAGAGGCTTTCGAGCGTACGCATGCTGGTTGTACCGACCGCCGTGAGGGGACCCCGTAATTTCAGGAGCGCCTCCACGGTATTGCGTTCGATCATGATCCTTTCGTTATGCATCTCGTGCATGCGGATGTCGTCATGCGCCACCGGTTTGAAAGTGCCTGCCCCTACGTGCAGGGTCACATTTTCGAAGTGAATGTTTTTTTCGCTGAGCGACTGCAGCACGGCAGGGGTAAAGTGAAGGCCGGCGGTAGGGGCGGCCACCGAACCATGATGCCTGGCATAAATGGTCTGGTACCTGTCATTGTCGGCTTCTTCCGCCTCTCTTTCGATGTAGGGCGGCAAAGGCACCAGCCCCGCCGACCCGATGATTTCAGCAAAAGGGATCTGCGCCGGTTCCCACGAAAAACCGACCAAATACGTGCCGCCGGCTTCGCCTGCCTTCTCTGCGTACAGGACCGCTTCCTCTCCGCCCGCCCTGATGCTCATCGATAATTTGCCTTCCGGCCATTTGCGGGCGTTGCCGACAAGGCATTTCCAGACAAGCGGGGAATGTGCCTCAAAAGCCATGCTCAGCTCACTGTGGGGCGAAACAGGCTCAAGGCAAAACACTTCGATCCTTGCACCGGTCGGTTTATAAAACAACAGCCTGGCCCTGATCACCCGGGTGTTGTTGAAGACCATCAGCCCGCTGCCGGGCATGTACCGGGCCAGGCCGGAAAAATAATCATGTAAAGGCTCACCTTTGCTGAAGACAAGCAATTGCGACCGATCGCGCTGTTCGGACGGATAGGCGGCAATCCGCCCGGGCGGCAGCTCATAAACATATTGATCCATGCTGATGTAGGATGGCAACTTCATCGCGACAGCCTCTTTAAAAATCCTGAAACCGCATGATAGAAAGCAGCGGGCGCATCGGCATGTACCCAGTGGGTGCCTTCGGCAATGGTGATGACATCGGCATTCGGAAAACTCTTTTTGATCACGGGAATATCTTCTTCGGTAATGTAACCGGAACGTCCGCCGCGAATAAACAGTACCGGGTTTTTATATATGGTGGAATAAAAAACGCCATCGTACATGGATTCAAGGTTCAGGTCGATGGCATCAAGGTTGATGCGCCAGGCGAGCAGGCCTTTTTCTTTCCAGAAAAGATTCTTCATCAGGAATTGCCTGATGCGTGCACTTTCGATCCGGCCACGGAGGTGATGGCCCACCTCCTGCCGGGAATTCAGCTTTTTAAAATCGACCGACTTCATGGCATCGATCAGTTCGCGGTGTTGTGAATGGCTCACGTATGTGCGCAGGCTGGTATCGACAACCACCAGGGCCCTGACCAAAGCCGGATTTTCAAGGGTAAAGCGCATGGCCACCTTTCCACCCATGGAATGACCGAGGATGACAGGCTCCCTGATGTTCTGATCTTCGATGAATTCGAGCAGGTCTTCGGTAAGCGCATAATAGTTAAATGCGGAATGATGGGGCGACCTGCCGTGGTTGCGCTGATCGGGAATATAGACATGATAAGCCTGCGCGGCCATCTTCTTTCCGAAAGAAACCCAGTTGTCGGAAATCCCGAATATCCCGTGAAGGATGATCAGGGGTCTGCCTTCGCCAAATTGCCGGTAAAATAATTCCATGGGGCAAATTTAATGATTTGCCGCAAGTGAGGGAATACGAATGACAGGGAATGACAGTGCGGGCATGTCAGCCGGTGTCTTTAAGTTGACGCAGATACATCTGTATGGTATTTTCGAGGCCGTAATAGAGTGCATCGCTGATCAGGGCGTGGCCGATGGAAACTTCGAGCAGGCCCGGTACCATCCGGGCAAAATAAGCAAGGTTTTCGAGGCTCAGGTCGTGGCCCGCATTCAGTCCCAGTCCGGCCCCGGCAGCAACGCGGGCCGCCTCAGCAAAGGGCCTGACGGCATTTTCCCTTCCTGTGGGATAATCGCGGGCATAGGACTCGGTGTAGAGCTCCACCCTGTCGGCACCGGTCTTTGCAGCATTTTCGATCATGACAGCATCCGTTTCGATGAAAACCGAGGTACGGATGCCGTGTCTTCTGAACTCTGCGATCACCTCGGTGAGAAAAGTTTCGTGCGCAAGGGTATCCCAGCCTGCATTGGAGGTGAGCACCCCCGGGGGGTCGGGAACCAGGGTTACCTGTTCGGGCTTTATACCGGTGACCAGGTCGATGAACTGCCTGTCGGGGTATCCCTCAATGTTAAACTCGGTTTTTACCACCGGGCGCAGTTCGAGCACATCCCGGTACCGGATATGCCGTTCATCCGGCCTCGGATGGACCGTGATACCCTGTGCACCAAAGCGTTCACAATCGATGGCGGCTTTAATGACATCCGGCATATTTCCCCCGCGGGCATTGCGGAGGGTTGCAATTTTATTGATATTTACGCTGAGACGGGTCATGGAATGGTTTTTCAAATTTCTTCACAAAACTAAGAATTTACTAAGTTTGTATAACATTAAGCGTTATGAGGGTAGTCATTCAGAGAGTGACCGAAGCATCGGTAAGCATCGGGGGGGGTGAAAGAAGCGCCATACAGGCAGGCTTGCTGGTACTGCTTGGCATTGAAGATGCCGATACCCGGGCCGACATCGACTGGCTGTGTAAAAAAATCGTTCATCTCCGCATATTCCCCGACCACGATGGGGTAATGAATTTATCATTGCTGGATACCGGCGGCGAGATCATGGTGGTGAGCCAGTTCACCCTGCATGCCGGCACCAGAAAAGGGAACAGGCCTTCCTATATCCGGGCGGCAAAACCCGAAACGGCCATCCCGCTTTACGAAGCATTTACAGAAGCCCTTGGCACGGCCGCCGGCAGGCCCGTCAAAACCGGCGAGTTCGGTGCCATGATGGACATCAGGCTGGTGAACAGCGGGCCCGTCACCATCATCATCGACAGCAAAAACAGGGAATAAACAGGTTCAGAAAACAAATTCGATCCGCTGCTTCAGGCCGGGGTGCAGGCTCTGCGAAACGGGACAGGTAAAGGCTGCCTTTTCGATGATCTTTTTTTCCTTAACACTGTAATTGTTTGGCGGGAAATACAGCTTTACATGTATCTCCCCCACCCTTCTGGGTCCGGCAGCCATCACCTTTACCACATCGGCACGGGTACCGTCGACCGAAAAGCCGTGTTCAGCGGCCGCAATGCCCATGATGGTGAGCATGCAACAGGCCAGTGATGTGGCCAGCAGGTCGGTGGGCGAAAAAGCCTCGCCGCGGCCTTTATTGTCGGGAGGTGCGTCGGTAACAATTTGCCGGCCCGACAACACATGGGTAGCGCGGGTGCGCAGCCCTGAAGTATAAACCACTTCTGAAGTTTTCATCTTTCTGGTTTTATTCATGCATCAGTTGAGGAAAACAGAAAAACCCTCATCTTCGGAATTACCTTCGCTGCCTTCTGCCATGCCTGTATCCCGGCAGACGGATCACATTTCGTCTGTTTTCCGCAAATATACACCCGTTTTGCCCATGCCGGTAAAATCATGCTGGTACTTTGCCATGAAATTGCCGGATCGTATAGGGGCCAAAGCGGCCGGGCAGGGAATTCCACTCAAAAAAAAACCTCCCGTGAAAAATCACAGGAGGCAAAACCAAATTAATTAATGAAAAAATTATTTCTTTTCTCCGCCACCGGAGGTCTTGCAATCTTTGGCTTTCTTCGAAGGACAGCAGTCTTTCGCTGCGGGGCATTTGGCAGCTGCTTCCTTGCATTTTACATCGCCGCTTTTGCAATTCACTTTTGTTTTTTCGCATTTTCCGGCATCTTTGTTAACTTTGTCCTTATCGCTGCTTACTGCCTTTTTGGCTGCGGGGGGATCGTCATCCTGAGTAAAGCTGACCATCTCAGGCTGATCATTGGTTTGAATGAAACTGTCGAGAGCCAGGGCGCCAAAAGAAACAAATCCGACGAGGGTAACTGCTAAAATGAGATTTTTGATTTTCATAGTACTATGTGTTTTATTGATTTGATGGTGTAAAGATACGGCAATCTGCAAGCGCAAAGCTGTTAACAGTCCGTTAAAATTGTTAAAAATTTGTTAATGAACCGCGGGGAGTCTTAATTTGTTGTTAATTGGACCTTATGAACAAGAGAAAAGTACACCTCTTTTCCGCATTTGCCATTTTTGCCATGCTGGGCATTATCCTCACACAGGTATTCTGGGTGAATGAGGCCTATCAGTTCCGCAGGGAACAATTCAACCAGCGGGTTCGGGTTGCCATGAAAAGTGTTTCCACACAAATGCTCGATTTCCAGATCGACAGTACAGCCAGGCAATACCCGGCACCCTGCGATACGGTCATCTGTGTGAAGGAGATCACGGAGATCATTCACCCGAAATTACTCGACTCTCTCCTGCGGCTTGAGATGGAATTCATGGACATCGGTGACACTTACCGTTACGGAGTATACCATGTGCAGGATTCCCTGTTTATTTTTGGCGATCACGGGGGTGCGGAAGCTGCTTTGCTGGCAAGCAGCCATCAGGTTCCGCTAAGCTGTATTTTCAGGAAAGATGTTTATTTATTCAGCGTATTTTTTCCGGAGCAGGACCGGATAATGATGCATCAGATCATTGTTCCGCTCAGCCTGTCGGTACTTTTTCTGGTCATACTGCTTACCAGCTTTTACCTGATCATCCGCATGATGTTCAGGCAGAAAAGGCTGTCGCAGATCAAGACGGATTTCATCAACAACATGACCCACGAATTCAAAACGCCGATTGCCACCATCATGCTTTCCAGTGAAATGCTCATGAAACCCGAAATAAACCGTTTCCCATATAAGACCAGGCGGTATGCCTCCGTGATCTATGACGAAAATGCACGGCTCCAGAAACAGGTAGAGCAGGTGTTGCAGGTTTCGGTACTGGAAAAGGGGCAGTATAAACTGAAATTACAGGAACTTGACCTGCACATGATCATCAGGCGCATGGCAGAATATTTTGCCGTAACGGTACAGCAGCGTGGTGGCACCATCAGCCAGGAGCTGGGCGCCGGCAAACACTTCATCAGGGGCGACAAAGTGCATATTTCCAACATTATTTCAAACCTGCTCGACAATGCCATAAAATATTCGCCCGGGCAACCCGAAATCACGATCAGCACCCGCAACAAGCCGGGGAGGATCATTATCGGCATCAGCGACAAGGGGATCGGGCTCAGCCATGAGAACAGGGACCATATTTTCAAGAAACTTTACCGGGTGCCCACAGGCAATGTGCATGACGTTAAAGGCTTCGGCATTGGCTTATATTATGTAAAGACCATGGTCGAGGCCCATGGAGGCAGCATCGGACTGGAAAGCGAATTAAACAAAGGCAGTACTTTCATTGTTGAGTTTCCTGTAGTATAATATTAAACCCAAATGAATAAAACGACGATATTACTGGTAGAAGACGATCCCAACCTCAGCATGGTGTTGAAAGACTACCTGGAGATGCTCGGGTATGCGATCCTCTTATGCAATAACGGGGCAGACGGCCTTGAAGCTTTTCACAACGACCAGGTTGACCTGTGCATCCTTGACGTGATGTTACCAAAAAAGGACGGGTTTACGCTCGCGGCCGACATCCGTGAAACGAACAGGGAGGTTCCGGTGATATTCCTTACTGCCAAATCGCTGAAGGAAGACCGCATCAAGGGTTTCCAGACCGGTTGCGATGATTACATCACCAAGCCTTTCAGCACCGAAGAATTGAGTTTGCGTATCGAAGCCATTCTCAGGCGCTGCCAGCTTGATCCGGAAAGCCCTTCCACAAATTCGGCGAAAACCTTTAATATCGGGGAATACATGTTCGACAGCGGGAACATGACGCTAAGCCTCGCCGGGGATGAACGCCTGCTTACGCGCAAGGAAACCGCCCTGTTAAAGATCCTTTGCCAGAACAAGAACAAGCTGGTTGCCAGGGAATACGTTCTCAGGGAAGTATGGGGGAACAATGACTATTTCCTTGGACGCAGCATGGATGTGTTCATCGCCAAGTTAAGGAAATATCTTTCGGGCGACCCCGGCATTTCCATCATTAATGTGCACGGCACGGGATTTAAGCTTGACACGGGCGAAAGCAAATAACACGCGCGCCTTGCGGATCATTTTCACCATTCTATCCCGGCCTGATCGATCAGGAAAGCGTACTCAAGGGCCGTTTCCTTATAGATCTCGAAGCGGCCCGATGCGCCGCCATGGCCAAAGTCCATATTCACATGCAGGAGCAGAAGCCGGTCGCCGGTCTTCATATCGCGCAGTTTTGCCACCCATTTGGCCGGTTCCCAGTATTGCACCTGTGAATCGTGAAGCCCTGCTGTCACAAGCATGGCCGGATAGTCTTTGGCCTCCACATTGTCGTAAGGAGAATATGACAGCATATAATCATAATACTCCCTGTTGTTTGGGTTTCCCCATTCATCGTATTCGCCTGTGGTGAGGGGGATGCTTTCGTCGAGCATGGTGGTTACCACATCCACGAAAGGCACAGCGGCAATGGCGCCCCTGAAGAGTTCGGGCCGCATGTTCACCACTGCTCCCACCAGCAAACCGCCGGCACTGCCGCCCATGGCAAAAAGCTTTCCGGCATTTGTATACCTTCGATCGATAAGCATTTCGGCGCAACTGATGAAATCGGTAAAGGAATTTTTCTTTTTAAGCAGCTTTCCGTCGTCATACCAGCGGCGGCCCATTTCCTCCCCGCCCCTGACATGGGCGATGGCATAGATAAAGCCCCTGTCGAGCAGGCTCAGCCTCACCGAACTGAAATACGGGTCCATGCTGGCACCATAGGATCCGTAAGCGTACAGAACAAGGGGGTTGTTGCCGTCAACTTCAAGTCCTTTAAGGTAAACCATCGAAACGGGGATCTTTTCCCCGTCGGCGGCGGTAGCAAAAATACGCTCCGAAACATATTCGCCCGGGTCATAGCCCCCGAGTACTTCCTGCCGTTTCAGCAGGGTGCTTTCCCTGCTTTTCATGTCATAGTCGTAAACGGAATTGGGAATGGTCAGCGATGTAAAGCCGTATCGCAGGACGTGCGTGTCGAAGTCGAGGTTGGTCGACAGGTAAGCCAGGTAAATCGGCTCTTCAAAGCGGATGTAATGATCATCCCCGCCCTTTTGGTGCATAACACGGAGATTGGTCAGCCCGCCCGAGCGTTCCTGCAGCGCCAGGAAATCGTTGAACACGGCAAAATCCTCCAGCATCACATCATCACGATGGGCAATGACCTCTTCCCAGTGTTTCATCCCTGTATTTGCAATTTCTGTTCGCATCAGCCTGAAGTTAACGGCATCATGGTTCGTACGGATGTAAAAGCTATCGTGGTAATGACTAACATAATACTCAAGTTCCTTTTGCCTGGGCTGCAGAAGGGTGAATTGCCCCAGGGGCTTTGCGGCAGGCAGGAAACGGAATTCGGTCGAAAGGCTGCTGTATGATCCGATCATGATATATTCCATTGATTTGGAAAGATAAACACCGGTCCTGAATGTTTCATCCTCCTCATGGAAAACCAGCGGATCACTTTCTGGTGCTGCCCCCAGGGTATGCCTGAAAATCTTATCGGGACGAAGGGTCACCTCATCCTTGGTGGTGTAGAATACCGTTCTATTGTCGGAAGCCCATGCAGCACCACCCGTTGTATTGCTGATCCTGTCCGCATAAAGTTCACCGTTTTCAAGGTTTTTAAACCAGATGGTATATTGTCGCCGGCTCACCGTGTCGACCCCGTATGCCAGGATGCGGTTGTCATGGCTGACCGAAATGCCGGCCACATGGAAGTAGTTGTAACCTTCTGCCAGCTCGTTTACATTCAGCATCACCTCTTCGGGTGCCTCCGTATCTCCCTTTTTACGGCAATAAACGGGATACTCCTTCCCCTCCTCAAAACGCGTATAATAATAATAGCCATTGCGTTTATAAGGCACCGACATATCGGATTGTTTGATCCTCCCGACAATTTCATCATAAAGCCCGGCCTGAAGGTCTTCCGTATGCTTCATCATTGCCCGCGTATAATCGTTTTCCTGCTCAAGATAGGCGATCACTTCAGGATTTTCGCGTTCGTTAAGCCAGTAATAGTTATCGATGCGGGTATCGCCGTGCATCGTAAGCGATTCGGGTATCTTTTTCGCGACGGGTGCTTCCATATGTTTTGTATTTTCCTTGCAGGAGCTGATCATCACAGCTACACATGCCAAAGATATGCAGGCAGAAACAAAGGTTTTCATTCCATTTGGTTTAAGGATACGGGGACTTTTTCTGTGTAAACCCTCCGGCGCGGCCATTGGTTTACAACTGCGAATGTATGACAATATCTTATAATCCGGTTTTCCATGCCAAGTATTTTTTTTCAATCCGGACGACCTGCCGGATGCCGGATAATAAACTGCTCAGAAGGCCAGGCTGACGCCCAGGCTTGGCATCACGGGCAACTGGTAAATGATCTCATTGGTGACCCTGTCGACATAAAAAACATTCTTCCTGTTATAGACATTGATCACGCTCAGGTCAATTTCGAGCACCGTTCTTTCGCTCAGGTTAAAGCGCTTTTTCAGGTCCAGATCGAGCCTGTGGTAGGCAGGCAGCCGGCCCGCATTGAGATCGGCGTAAAGGATGCCCAGCTCGCCGTTAATGAGGGTAAAGTCGGTATAGATCCCCTCGCCGAAGTTGATCTTTTCGTAAAATCCCTGTGTCTGGGTAAACGGGAAACCCGATCCCAGGTTCCAGCGCATGCTCAGCTCCCAGTCGAGCTTGCCCCCGAAACGGTATACCCCCAGCAGGTTAACATTATGGCGCCTGTCAAAGTGGGGTGTATACTTTTGCATCTCCCCCTTACCATCTTCATAAAACCTGTTTACAAATGCAAAAGAGTAAACCGCCCAGATATAAAAACGCCGGTCGTCGTACTTCAGCGTGAAATCAATGCCTTCGGCATCGCCCTTTTCGATGATAAAATCCTTTTTCAGCAGGTCGGGCTGGTCCGGGGCTTTTTGTTCGTCAAAGATCTTGTTCCGGTTGAGATTGGTAAGCTGGGAGAAAATCTTGTAATAACCTTCAAGGTTGATCGTAATATGTTTACCGAGATCAAATTCGGCGCCAAGGATCAGATGCTGCGACTTTTGCAGGCTGTGTTTTACTTCCCTGCCGTCGAATTCTTTGGGAAGATTGTCGGGGCCGGATAAAAACCCGTAAAAGAGGTTCACCACATCCCTGTCGGAGGTGGCACTGATCAGGTTCTGCGAGTATAAGCCGCCGGCAAACTTGATCCTGAAGCGATCGGTGGCATTATATTTAATGGCCAGTCGTGGTTCGGGCGACAGCGTCGAGAGTGATGCATACCATTCAATCCTCAGGCCCGGTTCAATGAGGAATCTTCCTGCTGTTTTCTTATACTTGAAAAAGACCCCCAGTTCGGTGGTGTTTTGTTTTTGCTGTATGGTTCGTCCAACGGAGTTGATGAAGTAATAATCGGTTTTAAACCCCTGCATCTCGATCCCGTATTTGAACTGGTCGCGACCCAGGAAGTAGTTAAAGTCGAGGCCCATGTTAAAGCCGCTGATCTCGCTCGTCCGGTCGGGATTGACATCATCTTTCAGTGAGATATTGTAGTCGGACCATGCGGCATGGCCACCGATCATCACCGCTGTTTTGGCGGGGATAATGACAAAATTGGTACCGCCTCCGGCGGCATTCCAGCTAAAATCGGCAATGGATTTATACTGATTTACTTTATCGGTGAAGTTAAAGCCGTAAAAATTGATCTTTGAGCCGTTCCCAAAGTGGAAAGACAGTTTCCCGTACAGGTCAAGGTAGTTGAAAGGCAATCCGTCTTCGCTTACATAATCATAAAACAGATCGGCCGTTTGTTCCAGGTATGAATTTTTCGCCGAGAGTATGAATGAGGAACTGGAGCCACCCTCTTCCTTCTGTTTCGAAAGGGGCCCTTCAAGCATCAGCTTGGCACCGAAGGTACTGGCATCGACCTTACCGGCCAGCCGCTTTTTGTTTCCGTCGCGTGTGGTGATATCCATAATGGAGGATATCCTGCCGCCATACTCTGCATTAAACCCGCCGGTATAGATATCTGCATTGCGGATGATGTCGGTGTCGAAGACCGAAAAGAGCCCGATCGAATGAAAGGGGTTGTAAATGATCATCCCGTCGAGCAATACCTTATTCTGTATGGGAGATCCGCCCCTGATATAGAGCTGTCCTCCCTGGTCGCCGGTAAAGACCACCCCCGGGAGCACCTGCAGGTACTGGGCCAGGTCGGGCTGCCCGCCTATTGAAGGTATGCGCGTAATCTCCTTGGGCGTTACCTTGTTGACCGAGATCTTTGTTTCGGTTCTCGCTTCCTGCCGTTCGGCAGAAACCGATACTTCCTCAAGCATAAATGAAGCCTTGGAGAGGTATAGGTTTTTGATAATGATCTCATCGGCCCTGACACCCACTTCCATCGCCAGTGTGTCGTATCCCAGGCTCGTCACCAGCAGGGTATAATTGCCCGCGGGGATCCGCGAAATAACATACAAACCATTCACATCGCTTGCAGCGCCAATGGATGTTCCCTTAAGATAAACATTGGTAAAGATGACCGGCTCTCCGGTTTCTTTCTCATAGATCGAGCCCCTGATGGTACCGGTTTGCGGAAATGCCATCAGTCCTGAGAGCAGGAAAAGGAGGCCTGAAAAGAGCAGGGCAGTATAAAATGGTCGTCGCTTCATGATAAAAGTTATATGTGGTGATCCGGGCAATTTGCAAAACTAAACAAAGTTTTCGTTCGGGCAGTTATCAATGCCACTCTCCGTTGGAATCGGCAAAGCGGTGGTTTACCAGGTAACGGCCCCGGCTTATGGTGTCAATGGTGCTTTTCCTGAACTTCAACCCAAAATATGTATAATAATACTTGCAGCCGAAAATTCCGAAACCATCGTTGATATTCGTATAATCAGGGAAAAAATGCGGGTTTGTGGTTTGTTCATAAACCAGCATGAATGTTTCCAGCTCATGGCCGGGCAGTGCCAGCATGTAGTCGACGCCCCGGGCCCTTCTTTTTACCGAAGGGTCGATGGGGATCTGTTCCGAAAGATATTTATAATACGCATCGAACAACTGGCAGGTGGTATCATCTTCGGCAAGTTCCTTTAAGGGGTCCATTGCCGGAACCCAGTCAACGTATTTATAAAAAGTCTCACTGCCGGCATATTCCCAATACAGGAACCGCACAATATAATATTCGTGATCGTCCGGTGCAAGGCTTCCCCCGAAACCGGGCATGGGTTCCGCCACATAGTTTACCCTGTAAAAAGCGCGCTCCCGGTAAAAAGCTTCCTGTATGCCGATCTGTCCGAAAACCATGTTCCTTGACCAGGCCTCTGCCCCTGTTTCACGGTTTACCAGCCTGAGAAGATATTCACTTCCCTTGTTCAGCGGCACGTTGATTTTATATACGCAATTGGAATGATTGCTGAACAGCCCGGGCTCCTTTTCCCTGCTTACCGGAATATAGGGCAGGGGGTCGGCTACGGGCAATCCGTTGCGGTATTCCTGCAGGGTGACATCGAAGGCATTATCGTGATAATTCACCGAATCATCGGTCATCGTGTATACACAGGGATCGCCGTCGGAGGTAAAAACACGGTTGATCCTGACGTATTGTGCGGTATCCTTGATGTTGATGATGGCATAAACAACCGGGATCTCTTTCCATGCGGCTGTTTCCAGTTCCTTTGAGCATGACATGGAGAACAATACCGGCAGGATGACCAGCATGCAGACAGATGTTTTCATGACCAGGTGTTTGGTTTTATAAAGGGCACACGTTTGCCGGCAATCGCGGCATCACGGGTGCACGCAGCTAATATATAACAAAACTTAATGTTTTCGATGAGAAAACCAGTAAAAGGTCATTTTTAACCAGATAATGGTATTACGACTGCCCGCGCAGTTTTTCGAAAAGCATTTTTTCTTCGGGTTTGAGTTTGGTCGGAATGGCAACCCTTACTTTCACAAAAAGGTTTCCGTTCACATAATCGTGCCGGTAATCAGGCATACCCATATTTTTCAGCCTGAAGGTTTTCCCGTTTTGTGTTCCCGGGGGGATGCTGATGCTGACGGGCCCTTTGAGGGTTTGCACGTTGACCTTTCCTCCGAGTACGGCAGTATAAAGGTCTGTTTCGACAGTTGTGAAGAGGTCGTTATCTTTGCGTGTAAACCTTGGATCGGGGAGGATGCTGATCATAATGTAGAGGTCGCCGCTTTGTCCGCCCCGGCTTCCCCTGGCGCCTTTGCCGCGCACCCTGAGTCTTTGTCCGTCCTTCACTCCCCTTCCGACTTTCACTTTGATCCGTTCGCCATCTATGTCGATCATGCGTTCGGTGCCCTGAAAAGCCTCAAGCAGCGTAATACTCAGGGTGGTACTGTAATCCCGGCCTTTTGCCGCTGTTTTCCGGTCCTGTTGTGAGCGTTCGCCAAAACCGGCTCCGAAAAAGGTTTTAAAAAAATCCGAAAAGCCGCCTCCGCCAAAGAGGTCGGAAAAGTCATGTTCATCGCCCCGCCCGGTATGAAAACCGCCATACTGTCCATGGCCGTATCCCTGGTTGGCATAGGCCCCCTGCTTTTCGTAATGTTTCCAGTTGGCCCCAAGCTGGTCGTATTTTCCCCTGTTCGCGGGGTTCCCGATCACCTCATAGGCTTCGCTAACCTCCTTGAACCTGGCCTCTGCCGCCGCATCACCCTGGTTTTTATCGGGGTGGTACTTCATGGCCAGCTTCCGGTATGCCTTTTTGATATCGGCCTGCGAAGCCTTTTTATCTACACCGAGTATTTTATAGTAGTCTTTATATTCCATAGCCTGTAACAGCGATCAAATATCATACCCGCGGGGCGCGAAATGAAATTATGTCAGTTTTTTCGCGGGCAGCATAAAATGGTTATGAATATAGCGTTCAATACCTGACGATCTTCAGGCTCGAAATGGCCGATTCGAAGCGTATGCTGACATTCTTCGCGGCCGAAGCAAAGTTTGGCGTAACATAGGTGTTTTTGCTCACCTTGTCGAATCCGGGCAGGTTTTTGGAAACCATAAAAGTGTTGGTGTTCAGCTCACAGGCAAGTTCGTCGGGCAGCTCGATGGTAACCGATGAAACACCGGTGTCGATATCCAGCATCACGAAGTCGGCACGGCTTCCCAGCCTGACGTTGATGGAGGCGGCTCCCCCGTCGATCTTTATTTTGTTCACGATAAAGTCCGAAAGGTCCAGGTCGATAGCTGCCGCACCCGCATCGATATCGATTTCCCATTCGGGCCCGGTGTTTAAGCTGATTTCGACATTGTGCGAACGGTAGAAACTGAAATGTTCCCTGTATTTTTCGGGGCCTATCCTTACATGTTGCCTTTCATCATCGGTATGGGTGCTCATATAATAAGAGCCGGCACTTCCCGGGTGGCTGAATTCCACCAGCCGGCCGGTAGTCCCGGAGATGGCGAATTTGCCTGCGGCGGCATCCAGTTCAAGGCTGGCCGGCAGGTCTGCGACCATCTCTGCATACGAATGCCGGTAGTTACGTTCAGTATCCGTGCGTGCCTTGCCGGTCCAGTGCCAGCCCGGGGCCCCGTAGCCGGGGTTGAAGATCATCAGCAGGGCCATGGCAATAATGACAAGGACCGAAGCCAGCAGGCGATAAACAGGCTTCAGCGGCAGGATGGAAATCCCCCACAGAAGGAGCAGCAGGGGCCAGAGGCTGAAGATGTCTCTCCAGCTAAACCAGATCACATCAAATTGCTTTAAGAGGTAGAGGAGTCCGAGCACAATGAGGACGATCCCCCAGAAAAGGTTTTTATATTTCATGGCATGATCATATTAAGCGGCCTGGCGCCCGTGGGCGGCTATGCCTGTTTTTTTCCGCCTGTAAAGGCATTCCTGAGCAGGACAATCCCGATCACAATGAGGATGACCGGCCAGAGGTCGCCGAAATCGATCCTCGGCACATAGCGGATCACCAGGAAAATCACACCCAGTGAAATGAGGATAAGCCCTGCAATGAGGCTTCCGTCATCTTTTTTAGCGTGTTTGCTTTTGTTTTCCGGTACCTGCTGCTCATGCCGGTCCTGTTGATTTTTATTGTCTTCCATATTGTCTGGGTTTTGACCGGACAAGGGAGCCGTGATATCGACCGGCAGCACGATCCAGAGGATTAAATAAAGGATCACGCCGCTGCCACCCAAAACCACGAGCAACACAAACAACAGGCGCGTGATCACCGGGTCGATGTTCAGTGATTCGGAAATCCCGGCGGCCACTCCGCCTATCATCACATCTTTGCTGCTCCTGTACAATCCGGTTCTTTTTTGCATAACGATTCAATTGAGCTGCTGCGCTAATTGTGTGCCGCATCAGCATGATAATATTCCCCGATTCAATTCCCCCACAAATTTATAATTCTTTTAACAGAAATCCAATTCTCCTGCCCGATATTTAGTAGCTGATATTTGAAATGTTGGACAATCTTCCGCGCAGCGGAGCAAGGGGGGCGAGGGACGGGGGACGAGGATTGTTCCAGTGCCTGCCCCGATACCTCGGTGGCCTGTCCCGAAACATCGGAGGCTAAATGATAAATATCATAGCCCACGAATTTATTCGTGGGTCGAATTTGGTGCGCGGGACACTCCGAACCTCATACCCCGCAACTCGAACCTGATTTTATATGCAATTTCTATTCGGTTTGTGATAATAACCGTTTCTGCTACAGTTCAGATTTCAGATTTCAGATTTCAAAATTGGCCAATCTT
>Ga0334899_1000388_pt1 | contig 57046 bp, 65 predicted proteins | sample GraSluR3_MG_FD_207219 | JGI IMG/M metagenome (GOLD analysis project Ga0334899, IMG submission 207219) | Sludge microbial communities from methane-producing bioreactor in Wageningen University, Netherlands - Granular Sludge_8_08-R3 | ecosystem: Engineered > Bioreactor > Anaerobic > Unclassified ...
CTTTACTTGATCTCTCAAGATTTTTTTAGGTATAACTTGGTTTACTTCACTATTCAATTATCAAAAGTTCATTGTATTTTTTTCGTGTTTCGCTGTTTTTGTCAGCGAAGATTATAATATCATATCTGGCCGACTGTGTCAATAACTTTTTCAAAAAATTACGTTTGCTACTTCGAATCAATTCATTGTTTCATGTATTCTTTCCTTAGCAGCGAAATGTATTATATCATCACTTCTTTATAAAAGTCAATAGTTTATTATAAAAAAAATAAATTGCTCATTTCTTATCTTTTTGGATATAGTGATGTTTAATTCGATACCGCAATACTTTACGTTCATATATTGCTAAGACTTGTTTTGCGACAAGCGAAACCGATAAGACTAGAACGATAAATCCCACTGAACGTATAGGTTTTTCAAAAAAAGACTGTATATTCACGCCAATAATTGTTAGAGACATAACCATAAATAATTTTCCGGGTACTAAAGCCAGAAGATAATCTTTGGGTCGAATCTCTGCAAATGCAGCTAATCCGCCTACAATAACAGAGGGTGTAAAGGGGAATGTCAACAATAAAAATAAGGGAAACACACCTTTTTCATGAATCCATGTAAATAATGATTGTGCTTTTGGGTGCTTATCAATGTATTTGTGCATATATTTACTGCCATATTTTTGAAGTAACAAAAAAACCAAATATGAACCTGTTACTGTCCCTACGTAGGATAAAACATATCCTAATACAAAGCCAAAAATAATTACATTTATTGTTACAAATGCTGCCAAAGGCAAAGGTGGGACAAAAGACTCAATCATAGCCAATAGGATTCCAGCTAAAAAACCAAAAGGACCTAAAAACTCTACAATCGGTTCATAAAAATCCGGTTCTAATATGCGTATGATCCATTCTTTCATGGTCTCACCCCTTTTAAATACTCAAACTATATCTAGTGACTTTTTTTAGGAAAAACTAAGGATAATCCAATCAGTATAACAACCACCGGCCAGAACACTGATGTAAAACGAATATTTTGAACCCATGCCACATCAAGATTTGAAAGCAAGAAATACACTCCAATAATCAATAAGATTCCACCCCAAAATGATGATTCATCATAATTGATGATCTTGACCACACCTAAGACAATCAAAATAATCGGCCAGTACTTAGCAATACTTATGTCCGCCGAAATAATGTCAAGCCCGTTTAATAACATAACTAAACCGACCAGTAATACAATAAATCCGAAAATGGATTGTCCCTCTATTTTGATCTTGTTCATTTGATACCCTCCTTGACATTTTATCGTATGAATAGATATTTTATTCATAGTTTCATTATACGATGACTTAAATCGAGCGTAAAGGATAATATCGAAGTTTTATTTCTTTCTAATACTATTCTAATATAAGTTGGATCTTTTTTAAACCTTTCTCATATTTTTGTTTGATTACACTAGAGATTAAAACTTGGTCTGTTATATCATCTATAAACTTTAACTGTTGTATTTTTTTTATTCGGTCAACTTCATCTGATTTAGACAAGGTATCACTACTATAATATCCATCGATATCCGAATACAGATCATTTGTGATTGAATAATGATATTTCACCGTCATTCCAATCAACCCTAAGACACACATAATACATAACTGCATAATAATGGCTGTTTCAATTATAATACTTCCTTCATTCTTTTTCAGCATTTGTTCACCACCTACTTTCTTGAACACGATTTGCAAGGACTATATCCCTTAGTAATTGCTTCTTTTTCTGAAAAGGATGTTATATAATGATAAATCGAATGGCATTGATTATCAATATGAAAAACACGACTATTTTTTGTTGTGTAGGCAAAAGTATTATCCGGTAAATCATCTATACCATCACCACAATACTCACAAGGGCGTTTTCCTGTTAGATTTCTTAACCGGGCACGACTTACATTCACTTTTATATGAAAGCATTGCTGATTTTTATGATATTTGGAACCATGCTCAGTAACGTATACCGTTTTAGCAAATCCATCCTGATCTTCATCTTCTGACGTTTGGTCTTCTTTTTCCTTTCCATATTGGCTTGTTTGAATGACTTTATTGTATGATTCACTGAACTTCCCTGCCCCTGTAAACGAATGAAAATATCCACCATTTTTTAAATGTATTTTTTGGCGCATAAAAAGTATTGGGATTTGATGTTCAGTACTTAATATAATTTGTCCACTTTGATCTTCTAAAAATCCGGATGCATGGATCAACGTATAGTCTACATCAACGTCACTTAAATATTCACCGAGCTTTTCATTGACATAAACACGTAGCAACATGGTATTAATAAAATATCCACTCTCTGTCCCAATACTTTGAGATAATTCAGTAATTACGCCGTGTAGGCTCACGATAACATCCATGATGTCCGATTTATCCTCTATGATTTTATTCATGTTATCTACAGAAACTTCTGCTGACAAAGATGAAAAGCTTAACTCTCGTAAATCCGACGCTACTATCGGAACGACTTCAACTAATTGCTCTTTGAGTACATATAAATCATCCACAGAAATTGATTGCTCTAGACCTTTTGAATATAGGGCCTGATTTACTTTAATAACTCCTAATTCACTAAAAACATAGCTATCGTATGTAAGGTCTTTACAAACTTCATTTAAAGCAATTTGAACTTTTCCATGAGTATACACGACTTGCATCATGCTCATGAAAAAAATAAACACACCCATAATCATCGGAATGATTAGTGCTGACTCAATACTTACGCTTCCTTCAATACATTGCACTTTCTTCAACATGATACTCCCATAACTTATTTTTTAACCGTTCATGCACCGGTAACTGATTATTCACCGGTGCCTTTAGCGTCGTTTCTATATGCACACCTCTATAGTAATTCATAAAAGACTTCTCATAATTATCATATTTTTTTTGAATATTCATCTGGATAAGATCCATCACTCTTGCCATTTTCACTGTTTCATCTTGTTGGTCCAAAAGTAATAATAAGCGTAAATAGTCTTTATAATTAAGGCTAGGAATAAGATTTTTAACACCAAATTTTTTCTTTGTCTCTTTGCTTATCGTGCCTTTCATATCTTTTTTTATTTCATCGGCTTTTTTTGTTAAGAGATCTGTTGTAATCTCACATCCTTCTTTAACTTTATCATCAATATAACTTTTCAGCTCTTGACTTGCCATATTCGCGGCCTTATTATAGATTTCTTTGTGTTTTTGTGCCGTTTTTTCTTTTAGCTCATTGATTTGAGTTTGGTAAGTATCAAGCACAGTCTCTCGAATACCTACCAACTCAGATAAATTTGTATCCGTATCAGGTGTATATAAATCCACACTCGATTGCATGGCTTTAATAAGTCCAATCACCTCTGTATCCAATTCTTCATCGTACTTGACATCTTCTTCCGCTCTTTCATCTAAAGTCCTTGATAAATATACATCCAATTGCTCTTCAATGGTTTGATCAATGGAATGATTGGCAACATCAATTTGAACATTCATCTCTTCTGCAATGGCATTGAGAGAACTTTTCATTGACTCTTCGACTTTTGTACGATCTAAATTGTTTAATGCGCTTCCTCTTGGAACAGAATCATCAAGGACTTTTTTTATTTCATCGACAGCATCTTTCGTAAACTCACCTGTATCCTTAATATAGGTCGATATTTCATTTTGAGCACGTCGGACGGATGCATTGAAAAATTCTTCCCAATTACCATCAAGAGAACTATACCATGTTGATGCCGTTTTAATAAACGGAACTCGTTCACCGGATGTCAATAAGAACACATCAATCATTGCCTCCATCATGGCCCAACACAAACCGATTACAACAGCTAGGATCACTCCTCCAACACCTCCGGTCCACCAACCGGCTATTGTGTTTGCAATACTTAAAATTGTATCTCTCTTTACTTGATCAATCGTTAGGTGAATAACATTGCAAAGCACTCGAATTCCGAAGATGATGGCTAACACGCATTCAAGATTTTTTACTTCGTTAAATTGACCACCTAAAACATACTCCACTTCATACTCTAAAAAATGATCACTTAAGGCAAATCCACTCAGACTTTTTGCATTTGGATCAACTTGAGACGCAATGGACGAAAACATCCCAACAACATATTCATTAAACAAAATTTTCTCATGTGTGTTTTTTGCAAGTAGCGATAGTTTGCTAAGGTCATCCAATAGATTTGTAGCATCTTGAATTCCATCCGATGCTACATCTATGGATAGCAAGTGTGATGGCAACAGCGTTTGATCAACAGCTAGGTGTGGGTATAATCCTTCAACACCTTGTATATTCAATGTTTTAACAAGATCTAAATTACTCAAGGCGCCGACTTGTTTCTCGTATTTTTCTTCTTCTTCACTTTCCACGTGCATATTCATATCTTGATAATCAAGAAAAACATCGGTTGTATACCCACGCATATGTTGATGAATATTGTTTATAAGTGTATCTATATTAATCTCTTCAAGCGTCTCTTGGCTATGACCAAATTTTGATTTTACAAATAAGTCAATAAAGTTCATTAAATCCGTAGACATATTTGTCTCTTCTTTTAAAGCATTGTATTTGCGAATAATATAATTGTCCAGATACTGTATCAATCGATCTAAGTCGTCTTCACACGCTTTTAATCCTTCAAGATTTGTTGTTAGCCGTTCATGAAGAAGATTCAAGTTATTTACCTCTTCAAACTCAATAGAATTCAAATCAACTTCTGCTTTAATTTCATCTAATTCTTCATTCATACTATCCGCTAATCCTGATATCATCTGCCCTTCATTTTTAAGTCGCGCTTGAAATCCATTAATTTTTTCTAAAGATTCTTGACTCATTGAACTATAGGAAGCAATAACTGCTAATGCCTTTTCATGTGTTCCGATAATATCTTTCACTTCCTTAAGCGCTTCATAAGAAGGTGTTAAGAATTGCTTTTCAATATCTTCTAATTCATCTAATAAATCAGGTATCTTCTCTTCATCCCTAGCTTGGTCAGGATTTTCCCAATTCACATCATAAATATCATAGATTATTATATCGTCAAGTATGGGGTTTATTTGACGAATTCCTTCATCTATATCTTCCAAAACATGTGCGAAAAAAATAGTATTTTTTTGATACGCCCTCACATATTCATTCGGAAAATATTGATAGGAAACCTCTTCAAATGATATTTTTCTTATGTAAGGCTCCTCAAAGTGAATCTTCGAAACACCTTTGGAATCGATAATAACACCATCAAGATATTGCATCAAATCCTTTGTATAAGAATTAAAGACCTCGAGTTCTGAAACGAGTTCTGATTTTTCTTCAATTATTTTGGATGACTTTGAGGTTTCACTTAGTAGATTTAATTTGTCTAAAAATGGTTCTGCGAGCAGATAAAATTGTCGGGGATACATATATTCAAGAATTTGTTCTTTGGGATAGGCATAATCAGCCTCTAGAAAAGCTTCATAGTCTAGGGAATATTCAAAAGACTTTGGTTCCATTATCTTGGATTCATTTTCATATTGATTATCAAAAAGAAAATAATCAATAATATATTCATTTTTAGGATATTGCGATGGAAAAAAATTAATATCTAGACTGGATTGAACAATCTCATCGATGTGACGTCCTTGCTCCCCTGCAAGAAGGCCATATTCATAAAACAAAACCGGATCATATTGACTCAATACACTGTGCGCTGCATTATTTGTATTGGAACTTAATTCAACTTCTAAAATGCGTGTTCGCGTTAGTTCTAACATGGTTGCCAAACACGTAATAATACACAAAATGGTTATACTAAAAAAAACGGTAATACTTCCTTTAATTACAAACTCCTCCTTTCACAATTCTACTTAAGAACTATTATAGAGGAGTTTGAAAAATTGAAAAGACCTAACTATTTATGTGCATCTACAATGTAAACTGTGTATAAGTTTTATTTTCATAATTCATATACTGATATGACACATCTTTATATCTTTGTTCTTCTGAGCGATAACTTAAATACCACCCCGGCAATGTATTGATATTGGGTATATGTATATCACCAGCAAAATCTTGATTAATTATGGTCATATACGCTTTAGTACAATAGGGCAAAAAAAGTTGATAAATTTCTGCGCCGCCGCACACGAATATAGTCGATGTATCGATGCTATTCTGCAAGACATATTCTTTTATCTCTTTAAGGGAATGAAATATACGCGCTCCCTCTTTGCTATATTTAAGATCATGCGTCAAAATCCATGTTTCACGATTGGGCAAGAGCCGCCCTCCCGGAAGAGAGTCAATTGTCTTCCTACCCATGATCATAATATTGCCCATGGTTATTTTTTTAAATCGTTTTAAATCTTCCGGTAAATGCGTCAATAATTTGCCTTCTTTACCGATGCTAAATTCTTGATCACAAGCTACGATTAAATTCATCATCTCTCCTTAGGTTGCTACAGGTATGTTTTTAATCTGTGGATTTTTCTGATAGTCAATCAACTCAAAGTCTTCAACTTTGAAATCATAAAAATCCGTTACTTTTCGGTTGATTCGAAACTCCGGTGCCGGATAGGTTGGTCGTTGAATCATGTCTTTTACAATAGGTATATGTCGATCATAAATATGAGCATCTGCAATAACATGGACAAGTTCACCCACTTCAAGATGACTCACCATGGCAATCATATGAACTAAAATCGCATATTGGACAACATTCCAATTATTGGCAACCAACACATCATTTGAACGTTGGTTTAAAATTGCATTGAGTTTCTTGCCCGTTACGTTAAATGTCATGCTATATGCGCAAGGATATAAATTCATCTCATGTAAATCTTGATGCACGTAAATATTCGTCATAATTCGACGACTGTAAGGTGCATTTTTCAAATCATATAAGACACGATCCACTTGATCAAATTGCCCTTCTTTATATTGATGCTTAACACCTAATTGATATCCATAAGCTTTTCCTATGCTGCCGGATTCATCTGCCCATGCATCCCATATTTTACTCTTTAATTCATGTATATTGTTTGATTTCTTTTGCCAAATCCAAAGAATTTCATCGATACAACTTTTAAACGCTGTTGGTCTAAGCGTCATAATCGGAAATTCTTGACTCAAATCATATCGATTGACAAGGCCGAAGCGTTTGACCGTATGAGCCATAGCTCCATCATCCCAAACCGGGCGTACCTTGGTGCCTTCTGAAGAAAAACCGTCTTCAATAATCTCTTGACACATTTTTATAAAAATATCATCTGCGTAACTCATCATGGCCTCCTTAGCAAGATTGTACTACTCGTATAAATATGCTCTTATCTCTGATAATCCAGTAAAATATTTAATGTCATTCATGTCTTCTTCTCCATGGATAACCAAAGTCGGAGCCGTGCGAATATTATATTTTGTTGCAAGTTGACTCTCTTCTTCAGCATCAACTATTTTATATGTATGATCTTTCAAATATTCCTTGGCCACATGGCAATTGGGGCAAGTTTTTGTTGTGAACAATAAAACGTTAGGGTAAGTCACCAATGTTTTTTCTTCGCTTAAATATGGTGTACGTTCTTTAAATTCTTGAGTCTTACCTTCATTCCAATGTTGTACCGGACGATAATATCCGGTAATTCGTGAGTAAACTTCTGTTGGCTTACCACAGTCAGGGCATTCGTATTGTTCTCCTTGTAAATATCCATGTTCTCTACAAATAGAATAGGTTGGAGAAATTGTATAATACGGCAAACGATAATTGGAAGCAATTGTTTTCACTAATTTAGCTGCTGCTTTCCAATCCGGTAATTTTTCACCTAAAAAAGCATGAAAAACAGTCCCTGATGTGTATTTCGTCTGTAACTCATCTTGGATTTCTAAAGCGTCAAAAATATCTGTCGTAAAGTCTACCGGTAGATTGGTACTATTCGTGTAATATGGTGTCTGACCATCACCAGATGCAGCAATACCAGCAAAGCGTTTTTTGTCATGTTTTGCTAGTCGATAACTGGTCGATTCTGCCGGTGTTGCTTCTAGATTAAATAAGTCACCATATTTTTCTTGATAATCCGACAACCGATTGCGCATAAAATCAAGGACATCCACAGAAAAAGCTTGAACCTCTTGATGTGTTAAGTCCTTCCTTAACCATGATGCGTTCAATCCGGCCTCGTTCATACCTAATAAACCGATTGTTGAAAAATGATTGTCAAACTTTCCTAAGTAACGTTTTGTATATGGATATAAACCTTCATTTAAAAGTTTGGAAATAACCTTGCGTTTAATATGTAAAGATCGGGCAGCAATATCCATCATTCGCCCTAAACGATTATAAAATTCAGACTCGTTCTTGGACTGATAGGCTATTGAAGGAAGGTTGATTGTAACGACTCCAACAGATCCCGTACTTTCGCCAGATCCAAAAAAACCACCTTGCTTTTTACGTAGCTCTCGAAGATCTAATCGTAGTCGACAACACATGCTTCGAATATCGCTTGGTTCCATATCACTATTCACATAATTTGAGAAATATGGTGTTCCGTATTTTGCGGTCATCTCAAAGAGCAATTGATTGTTCTCCGTCTCATCCCAATCAAATTCATTGGTGATGGAATATGTCGGAATGGGGTATTGAAAACCTCGTCCATTGGCATCGCCTTCAATCATAATTTCAATAAACGCTTTATTGATCATATCCATTTCTTCTTGACAATCTCGATAGTAAAAATCACGTTCTTTTCCACCAACAAGCGCTTTTAGATTGGCTAAGTCACTAGGAACTTTCCAATCCAACGTAATATTGGAAAATGGTGATTGTGTTCCCCAGCGACTGGGTGTATTAACACCAAAAACGAAACTTTGAATACATTGTTTTACTTCTTTATAGGATAATTGGTCCACCTTAACAAAAGGCGCTAAATAAGTATCAAAGGAGCTAAAGGCTTGAGCTCCTGCCCACTCATTTTGCATAATTCCTAGGAAATTCACCATCTGGTTACATAATGTTGAGAGATGCGATGCCGGTGCAGATGTAATCTTACCGGGAATACCTCCAAGTCCCTCTTCAATTAATTGTTTCAAAGACCATCCGGCACAATACCCAGTTAACATGGATAAATCGTGAATATGTAAATCACAATTTTTATGTGCTTTTGAAATCTCTTCATCATAAACTTCGCTTAGCCAGTAATTGGCAGTAATTGCACCGGAATTATGAAGAATTAGTCCACCAACTGAATATGTTACCGTTGAATTTTCCTTAACACGCCAGTCTTCTTCATTCACATAATTATTCACTATTTCTTTGTAGTCTAAAATCGTTGACTTCATATTACGCATTTTTTCTCGTTGTTTGCGATAGAGAATATACGCTTTAGCTACATCTGTATATCCAGTTTGTTCCAAGACATTTTCCACACTATCTTGAACATCTTCAATGGCAACGATATTATTTTTAATCTTTGTTTGAAAATCTGCTGTAACCCTCAATACGAGTATGTCCAGAATATCCTCTGTATATAATTTTTCTGTCGCCTCAAATGCTTTTTTAATGGCTTCCTTAATTTTCCCCATCTCAAAATGCACGAGACTTTGATCTCGCTTTAATACCTCAAACATAATCGATCTCCTTTCAAATTTCACTGCTATAATCATACCATTTTGCCTATATTACGTCAATAAAAAAACACTATATACAGTGTTTAATTTTTGAACTAACCACTATATATAGTGTTGCGCTATTTAGGACTATAGTCCCATACCCTATGTATAAAATTATCTTCTAAGTAATCTAATGGTTCAATGAGAGGAAAATGTATGGCCATTCTATATATATATACGCCCAAGATAATCACAATAAGCAATGGATAAAACCATTTTGAATGATGTAAACGATAAATCCACCTTATATCTTGAAACAAAAAAATAGCAACGAGTAATGATGGAAGAACAAATAAAGGATGATAATAAAAGGCTTGAGATAGATTGAAATCTAAAAGAGCTAAGTGTGCTCTCGTCATTCCACATCCAGGACACGGAAACCCGGATACTAATTTTATTGGGCAAAGTGTATTATATCCCTTATAACTCGTATATATACTGAGAATTCCTAACAAGCTTCCTAGGATAATTATCGGAAGAACGACGTTTTTTATTCTAGAAGCTAGTTTTTTCCTATACTCAGAGTTCATATTTATTTACTAAGGCTTCCTCTAAGTAGGCTTCAATATATATACCGTCCGCATCAAACCGTTCTTCGATGAGTTGCCCATAGGTGCGAATGTTTTGAACCAACTGTGCCTGGTCATATGGAATTTTGACTTTAATGTGCTGCATCCCATCACGTAATTTTTCTTCCAAATACGTAATGACATCATCAATGCCTTGCCCCGTTTTTGCTGAAATATAGAAAGCATTATCTGCCCTTTCATCTTGAAGTTGCTCAGTATTCCAAATGGTTTTATCCATCTTATTAAACAGGGTAATAACCGGAACCTTTAAAGCCTCTAATTTTTCTAAAGTTTCATAAACAACTCGCATATGTTTCTCAAATGATGGGTTGGACCCATCAACAACATGAAGAATGACATCGGCATAAGCCACTTCTTCTAATGTTGAATGAAAGGCTTCAATTAAATGGTGTGGCAGTTTATGAATAAATCCAACAGTATCTGTAAGCAATATCTCCTTGCCTTCAGGTAGCTCAAGTAAACGCGTCGTCGGATCAAGTGTTGCAAAAAGCTGATCTTCTTCAAGGACATGTGCATCGGTTAATTGGTTCATCAGCGTGGATTTACCTGCATTTGTATAACCGGCAATGGCTACAATCGGTTTATTCTGTTTTTTGCGATTTTCACGAAGCAATTGTTGATGTTTTTTTACTTCACCAAGTTCAGCACGAAGTTGTTCGACACGTCGTCGAATATGGCGACGATCGGTTTCAAGCTTCTTCTCTCCGGGTCCACGCGTACCAATTCCTCCACCAAGTCTTGATAAGCTTTGTCCTAAACCAATCAACCTTGATACACGATAGTTTAATTGCGCTAACTCAACTTGAAGAATACCTTCACGCGTATGTGCATGTTTTGCAAAAATATCTAAAATGAGTAAAGAACGATCCATAATCTTTGTATCGAGCTCTTTTTCTAAATTTTTAATCTGTGCGGGAGACAATTCGTCATCCGTTATAATTCCTGTTGCTTTATGCATATATATAAGATCTGCTATTTCTTCAATCTTACCTTTTCCCACATAGGTTGCCGGATGGACCTTATCTCGACTTTGTATTATCTTATCCACAGTAAGTGCTCCTGCTGTTTTTGCAAGTTCTTCTAACTCTCCAAGAGATTCTTCTGCTTTTTCCACACTTCCTTTATCACAAACGGCAACGAGTATGACTTTTTCTGATTCTTGTTCAGTACTAACGCCTTGATCTGTCATATATTTCCTCCATCTATACTTTATCTATTCATTTAGTAAATTGTTTTCTTCAATAAAGGCTATTTCTTCTTTTGCTGCCTGATGTTCTGAATCAATTGCTATAATCTCTTGCAAAATTCTATATGCCGTTTCATAGTCGTCACTCTTCTCAAGAGCATATGCTTTAATTAAGAGTGCTTCTGTATCTTCCGGTTCAAACTCCAGTAACTCATCAAAAGCAGCAATAGCTTGTGTATATTCCTCTAACTGGTAATAACTTACACCGATCTCATACATTGCTCTAAGATCTACTCTTTCTATGGATTCTAAATATAATGCAAATGCGTCAATTGCATCTTCATACTGTACTAATCCTTGATAGGAATATCCCATACCTAAAATCGCTTCAGTGATTCCCGAATCTCTTGCATAAGCAAAATCATTAATTGCTTTTAGGAATTTTCCTTGAAGCAAATAGGCCTCTCCCCTTTTGTAGTACGCATCAGGATAACTACTCCAACGCATGATAGCTTCGCTAAAGGTTTCAATACTTGTATCCAATTGCTCCATTGACATCTCAATATCACCCTTAATAATAAAAAAATGGGGAATTTGATCATTTAATGCCAATGCTGTGCTAATTTCATTAATTGCACGCTCATAATCACCACGTTTATGATATAAAGATGCCACATTCGCATAAGTATAAAAATAACCCGAATCGATTTCTAATGATTTTTCATAAGATTCGATTGCTTCTTCCCACTTCTCCAAATCAACATAAACGAGTCCTAACGCATTATGAACAGCCGGATCATCATCATTAATCTCAACGGCTTTTAATAAATATTCTAGTCCACTTGCGGATTGATGTTGCTGGTACTTTAAGTTGCCCATATTCAAGTAGGCAAAATACTTACTATCCTCGTCTTGAAAATTTTTTTCATATATGATACTTTTGCTGAGCTTATCATTGGCTTGATTATATTCGCCTCGAATCAGGTGAATATATCCGGCTTGAACATAAGCCTCCGGAGCCTCAGGATACATTTCAATGGCTTGTTCAATTAATTCTTCTGCTTCTGTATAATTCGAATTTTGGTCTATTAATGTTTGACTTTTCTCTAGCAGGTCCAAATATTCTTTTGATACTTTTTGAGAGCATCCATTCATCAACAGACTACTCATCATCAACAATCCAATCAACACTATTGTTTTTTTCATTATTTCCTCCGGTGTTTATCCTTATTATAGCTTGTATATTCATGAAAAATACGTTAATATCATAGAAGAATTATACGAACGGAGGTTGTTCATGAACAAACAAAAATTACGCAAAGGATTTATCTATTTATTATTAGCTTTTCTTATTGTACTTTACTTACTCTCTTTTGGGGCGTTTTTCTTCGGCCAATTTGAACGTGCCTTGCACTTATTTGCCTATACAACGTTTTTCAGTATTATAACATATTTTCTTATTATACTACAACGACGAACAGGCTTTTGGAACAATGATGAAAATGAAGATTAATTCTCAGCTTCTTTTTTTATAAATTCCATCCATTCTCGGATTTTTTTCTCGTATCCATGATGAGACGGTTCATAATATGTATTGCCCAGAAGTTCATCCGGTAAAAATTGTTGTCGCACATAATGATTTTTATAATCATGAGCATATTTATATCCAATACCATGTCCCAACTCACCTGCACTGCTATAATGGGCATCTTGAAGATGTGGCGGAATCGTTTTTATCCCATATGTCTTCACATCGGATAAGGCGGAAAAAATCCCATTAACTGCTGCATTAGACTTTGGCGCAGTTGCTACATATGCTGCTGCTTGACACAATATAATTTGTCCTTCCGGCATTCCAATAAAATTAATTGCCGAAGCCGCCGAATTGGCTAATATGAGAGCTTGAGGATCTGCATTTCCCACATCTTCTGCAGCACAAATAACAATTCGCCTTGCAATAAACTTAGGATCTTCGCCTGCATAAATCATACGTGCAAGATAATATACGGCTGCATCCGGATCTGATCCACGCATACTTTTTATAAATGCAGAAATCGTATCATAGTGGTTGTCGCCTTTTTTATCATAACCGATTGCACGCTTTTGAATACATTCTTCAACCACTGCTAAGGTCATATGAATTAGACCTTCCTCGTCTGGTTCCGTTGTTAAACTAGCCAACTCAATTGCATTTAAGGCAGCTCGGGCATCCCCACTTGAAATATCTGCCAAAAAATTGACTGCATCTTCTTCAATGTGAATCTTTAACTCCTTGAGTCGTATATCTTCTTGGATGCTACGGTGAATTAGGGTTTTAATATTCTCTGCGTTTAAAGGTTTTAATTCAAAGATACGCGATCGTGATACCAAGGCACTATTTACTTCAAAATAAGGATTCTCCGTTGTGGCCCCAATCAGTGTAAGTGTTCCGTCTTCAACGTGAGGTAACAAGGCATCTTGTTGCGCTTTATTAAAGCGGTGGATTTCATCAATAAATAAAATTGTTTTTTTCGTGGTTAATGACAAATTATCCTTTGCTTCTTCAACAACCTGCTGAATATCTTTTTTTCCGGCAATGGTTGCGTTTAACTGAATAAAATGTGATTTTGTTGTATTCGCAATCACTTTGGCCAAGGTTGTTTTTCCTGTCCCCGGTGGCCCATATAAAATAAGCGAACCCAACTTATCTGCTTTAATCGCACGATACAGTAATTTATCTTTTCCTAATATATGTTCTTGGCCGACCACTTCGTCTAACTTTTTGGGACGAATTCGTGCAGCTAATGGTGCATCTTTTTCTAAAGTTTTATTTTGTATCATATCAAATATATCCATGATTTACTCCTTAATTTACAATCTAACATTCCAATTATAGCACAATTTTGGTATTGACAAAACCTTTCTTTATCTGTATAGTGGTACTAAGAGGAAACACTATCTTTGGATATGTGTTTTTATTTGGAAGCGAGGTTATTCTATGACTCTACAGGAAGCCTTAAAAAAACTAGGCTTAACTCAACAAGAAGCAGTTCTTTATATCAATCTCTGTCAATCGCAAAGTATGACCGGATATGAAGCAGCTAAAATTAGCGGAATATCCCGCTCGAATGCATATGCTTCTCTATCCAACTTAGTTGATAAAGGCTTTGCATATACTATTGATGGTAATCCGGTACACTATGTTGCCATTTCTAAAGAAGATTTAATTGCAAATGCAAAACGCGATTTTTCAAATATGATATCCATCATTGAAGAACGCTTAACAACACAGCCACTTACATCAGAACCATATCTGACAGTTGTCGGCGAAAATGCAATTCTCGCTCGACTTAAAAACATGATTTTACAGGCAAAGGCACGTATTTATCTATCTATAGATTATCATATTTTGGATCAAATTGAAGAAGAACTTATCATTGCTTGTGAGAAGAAATTAAAAGTCGTTATTCTGTCATCACGGGATATTTCCTGCGGCGAACATACCTATTATCATTCAGATCGCATAGCTTCAATAAAAGTTATTGCCGATACAAAAGAAATATTAGCAGGAACCCTTAACCAATGTCTTTACTCAAAAAATGAGACTTTAGTACACATTATTCGAGAATCAATTATTGATGAAATAACCCTTATTACCGAAAGGAGACAATAACATGTTAGGACTTAACAATGCAGTTACTGAAAAAAATAATTTTTATGGAAATACAGATCCCATTAAACTCGTAGAAAAATATGGTTCACCACTATATGTTTACAACGAAACAATTTTTCGTGAACGATGTCGTGAATTAAAAAATCTCGTAACATACAAAAAATTTTCTGTAAACTATTCCGTTAAAGCTAATGGAAACCTAAGTTTACTTAAAATAGCCAAAGAAGAAGGATTAAACGCTGATGCAATGAGCCCCGGTGAAATCTACGTCGAGGAGCTTGCCGGCTTTAAACCAGAAGACATTCTCTACATTAGTAATAATGTCTCAGCTGAAGAGATGCAATTTGCTATTGACCGAGATATTACCATTAGCGTTGACTCCTTATCTCAACTTGAGATGTATGGCAAATTAAACACCGGCGGCAAGATATGTATTCGATTTAACCCAGGTGTTGGTGCCGGTCACCACGAAAAAGTTGTTACCGGTGGTAAAAAAACCAAATTTGGTGTGGCTATTGAAGATATTCCTCTTGTTAAGGATATACTAAAAACCTACAATCTTAATCTCATCGGAATCAATCAACATATCGGATCTCTTTTCATGGACGGTGATAAATATATTGAAGGCGCTCAATCCATTCTTTCCATTGCGAAGAATTTCGATGATCTTGAGTTTATCGATATGGGTGGTGGTTTTGGTATCCCTTATAAAAAATTAGCTTCTGAACCTCGTCTTGACCTTCAACATTTAGGAAAAGAACTTGACAAAGTTCTTCACCAGTTTGCTGAAGAATATGGAAAAGAAGTAACCTTTAAAATCGAGCCGGGTCGATATATTTCTGCTGAATGCGGTATTCTTTTAGGCGAGGTTCACTCGATTAAAGAAAACTATGGTATTACTTATGTTGGTACTGATATTGGATTTAATGTACTCAAGCGTCCGGTTATGTACGATAGTCATCATGATATTGAAGTGTATCGTAAAGATAATATTCCTTCAAAGAATTCACATCCTGTTACGCTTGTCGGAAACATTTGTGAAAGTGGTGATATACTAGCTCAGGACCGTCTCCTTCCTCAGATTATGGAAAAAGACATCATTGGAGTTCTTGATTCAGGGGCTTATGGTTATTGTATGGCTTCTAACTATAATAACCGATTACGTCCAGCTGAAGTACTTATTGATTCACAAGGAAATGATTGTCTCGTTCGTCGCCGTGATACTTACGAAGATCTCGTTCGTAATTTTGATATATAAATAATAAATATAAAACAGCAAAAGCGTTTAGGTTGATAATGACCTAAGCGCTTTTTTTATGCTAGGAGAACGGTTCTAGATTAATTTCTCAGCTGTACTTCACATAAGTGTTGATACAGTCCATTATGCATTAGCAATTCTTGATGTGTTCCTGCTTCGACGATTTCTCCTTCTTTTAATACAATAATCTTATCTGAATTTTTCACCGTTGACAAGCGATGTGCAATGACAACAATGGTTCGAGTCTCCGCTAAGGTTTGAATTGCCTCTTGAATCAAACGTTCTGTCTCTACATCAACTGAGGCTGTTGCTTCATCAAAAACAAGAATCTTCGTGTCACGAAGAACTGCTCTTGCAATGGACAGTCGTTGTTTTTGACCTCCAGACAACTTCACCCCACGTTCACCGATATAGGTATCATACCCTTCCGGTAACACATCAATAAATTCATGGGCCCTAGCTACTTTGGCCGCTCGAATAATGTCTTCCATTGTTGCATCTTTTGCTCCATAAGCTATGTTTTCTGCTATACTGCCATTAAAGAGAAAAATATCCTGTAATACAATACTAATATTATTACGTAAGGATGCCATTGTCACATTTTTCAAATCTTGATCATCAATTAAAATTCGCCCTTCAACCGGATCATAAAATCGTGCCAGCAAACTGATTAAAGTTGTTTTCCCTACACCCGTGGGGCCAACAAGTGCTACCATTTCACCCGGATTCACTTCAAAGGAGATATTTTTCAGAACATCATTGTCTTGGACATAATGAAATGAAACCTGATCGAAAGAGATTTTCCCTTTTACTTCTGGTAAGTCAATTGCATCCTTTGCATCGACAATATCCGGGTCTGTATCTAACACTTCAAAGACACGTTCCGCTCCTGCAATGGCCTGTTGTAAATCTTCTGTCACTCGTGCAAGTGTCGCAATGGGTTGATAGAATAAGCTCAAATACATAAGAAAACCAATAATATCTGCCACGCTCAAGCGACCTTCTAGTGCTAACCAGCCTCCAAAACCTACGACAATGACCGTTCCAAAAGAAGCAATCATCTCTACTAAGGGATGAAAAATCGCTGATAAATTCAAGGCATGTAAAATAGCTTCTGCATAACGTTTTGCACCCAATTCGACTTTTTTCTTTTCTTTACGTTGTTGATTAAAGGCTTGAATCTCTTTCATTCCCGAAATATTATCTTGGAGGACGGCATTTAATTCTGCCAACGTTGACTGTGCTGACTTAAAATGCGGGAGAACACGTTTTGTAAAAACCGAACCACCATATGCCAAAAAAGGAACCGGTATCATGGTAAGCAATGCTAGTGTGGGATGAATAATAAAGAGAATAATCGCAACCCCAACGAGAATCAAAACATTGGTTATTAAATCCGGCACAGCGTGAGCGATCAAAACTTCAAAGGTCGCCGTATCATTGGTTGTTCTCGACATCAGTTGACCGGTTTGTTTATCATGGTAATACCGTAAAGATAATTTTTGCAAATGATTATATACCATGGTTCGCATATCTGCGACGAAATTCCATGCCGCCTTGTGGCTTAAATACCGGTATAAGTATGTAAATAGAGCCCTTAAAACATATACAACTCCTAAAATAAGTGCTAACTTTTTCACTTGTTCAAGTGCATCTACCAAGGGTTCATCGAGTAAGGTCTGTGTCAAATCACGAATTAACCATGGACCGATTAAATTCATTGCTGTAATACCAATCAAACTGACCATGGTGATCATCATAAGTGACCAATAAGGTCTTGCATATTTTACTAATCGAACTAATTGTTTCATTGCTGTCGCCTCCGTTGTCATTATTCGTCCACAAACTGAACAAACATTTCATCTGTTTTTAATAAGCCTTTTCCAAAATTAATGGCTAATTGATTGTAATCAAATCGGCTTTGTGCCGCTATGCCTTCAAGCATTCCTTCTTTATGATCGGTTCGCAACTTACTCAGTCCACCTATTCCAAAAGGTGATACGGTATCTGACTTTGGCTGATACCGATGATAGCCACTGATTTCAGTGACATTCTCAACCACCATGGCTAATAAGAGCTCCGTTTCGTTACACACAATCACTTGAATCAAATCCATTTTCCTGTTTAGAATCTCAACGATTAATAGATGGTCTTTTCTTTTTTTCCCTTCGTCTTCAAAACGAATATATTTGCCTTTAAATGCCCGTATCATGTCGCCTCCTATGTTCCTTATTCAAATCGATACGTTCCATTCCATTGATACCTCTCACCTTTTTTCAGGTAGAGTGGTTTCCCATTTACTAAATTAAAATAGGATTTTCGATCATCTGTTGTAAACGCATAAGGGTGTTCTTCTGCTTTATGCGCAAAATTATTGATGTCACTTTCTAGGTTTATGGACGCAAGTATTCGATGCTCATTTGCTATATCCTATGATTTCACGATTATATAGAACTAAAAGAATACAAAGATAATCTCTTTATTCAGTACAAGAACATAAGTATAATTGTTTACGCCCACCTTAAATTGCTCTCGGTTATCAATTTGCAATTGACTTTGTTTCTATTTTTTTCGATGTTTACAGGTGTTTTATAAACTATATATTGAAAGAGTATGGCTTGAAAGCATATCATTTTCATGCATAATACATCTAATTCTACGATGCAAAATAATTTTTTCTTCATTATTAGATTTTTAGGATATGTTAGTTAAATTTGCTCGTTAGATTAGTATCAACCTTTATCTTAATAATAATAAGTGTTTCTTGGAATTTTTAGGGACTTCGCATTTCTGAAACAAAATATTAGGCTTGATTCGATTTTATTTATACAACTCGACTTGTCGTTTAAATATATTTGAACCACTTGATTACTAAATTCATCTGTAAATTCTCGATTTTCTTTTCTGTTTATACTATTATCTTTAACCATTGATTTTATTTTATATGACCTTAACAAATCTGTCCAGTTAATTATAACCCATCCACTTTATTTTACCACCCACATCAATGCTTCAATGCCTATTTGAGCGTCCTTAATTCTATACTATTTTCAGAATCATCATTTCATCTTACTATGTTGATTACCTTAAATACTATTCAATGCTTCCGGAAAAGCAATCATTATATCTTAATTTTCCTCTCTCTGATATTATCCTAACACCATTATTTCTGAATTTCAAAGCCATAAATACTATATTAAAAGTTATATAGTCTCTTTTCGTGTCTATATCAACATTTCACATCATTTCAAATGTAGAATTTTATTGTAACTAATTTTAAAATATATTATATTAGGAGGTTTCTTATTGAAAAAACAAAAAAGATTAGCTAGCATTTTATTATCATTATTATTTTTATACTCAAATGTATCAGGTATACATGCATATTCAACTATTTCAATGATTCAAAGTGGAAGTAAATATATTTACTCCAATAACCCTGAAGCTGTTACAGGGTCTGTATATGGGTCTAATGGGAAATATACAATTGAACAAGCACTTTTAAAAAACACATCTTATGTTTTTGAGTATTATCATCATAACTGGACAGGTAGCAATAAAAAATTTGGAATCGCTATCAAAAATAACAATTCTACATCCGCACAAATAAGAGTAGTAAAAGAAGCTTTAACAACCAGTAGTAACACACTCACAGCATCTACTACAACATTAAAAAATTATGGAAATAGTAGTAAGGATGTATATGTTACCATCCCTGCTAATGGTACAATATTCCTTCAAGAAACTACAGTTCAAGGAAGTAATATTGTCAACGGTAAAATCAAGTTTATTCCAACTAAAAGTAATATAAGCGCTAGAGTATTTTTTTCTAGCACTTCTTCTTCATCAAATAGCATTTTCAATTTATCACGAGCAACAAGTACTAACACTTCAATGACAACAGGTTATTTCGCTCACGATACCAGATATGCAAATGTAGACATAAATAATATACATGAGAACACATTTTACCTTTCTGCATATAATTCAAATACAAATGAATATGAAACAGGCTCAAATGTATTAGGTAGCAGTAAGTTATTAGGAAATTTTGGAATCATTTATGATATACAATTAAAAAATTGTAGTGGAAAAAGAATCAAAATCACCCCTAATCTTGATTCTCCTAACGCAACGCAAGCACAATTGGTTTTGTGGAAAAATAACAATATAGGTTGGTATAGAACTACATACATCAATGACAATTCTTCAACAAAGTACTGGTTAATGTCTGTACCAAGTGATCAAAATTTTAAATTCTCTCTTCCTGGAGGTAACTTCGGAAATGTGAAATTCGAAATAATAGATTAATTTCTCAGTTTAAACTTTTGGGATCAAATCAATATTTTCATATATCTCACCCAAAATTTAACCTTTTGCTAAATCGGATATAACTTTTCAAGCAATGCTTAATGAGTTATATCCGATTTCACTATATCTTGTTTTTTTATACCTTGCTTCTATATACTCATAGGGATAAAATTTTCTTTACAGTTAAAAAATTGACTAATTCTACTTCCTATATTGTTAAGCCCAAAACATTGATTTTTAGGACTTTTCTTTAAATATTTACCTCAACAATCAGAACTAATGGTGATGAATAGTCATTGTATCTCGTACTGAATAGCTATAATTAGAGACTACCAATAAAGCATCCTATTTTCTTGCTTTATTAAGGCTATAATCCTCTGTATAACTATGATGGTGAACCTTCCGTGTCTAATGGCATCATGTGCCAACTTCCTTCGTCCCACCTATTCATTCACCGAGTGCCAGTTAAGCTCACTTTCAGGGTCATGCCCTAAGGAGAAAATTTCTACCGGCTACAGCTCTTCTTTGTTTTTTGATTTCACTGACCCATTCTCGCTCCAAGGTACTGATTAACAGTGGACGCTATACCTTGGTTCAATTCGTTGGTCGTATTGTTGATGAAGTTTTTTTACTACATCCTTATCGGGTTCCTTTCCAGAACCCTGTTGGATCTCAGAATACTCTGGAATCCAACAAGGTCCTGGACTTACATTAGTTTCTCTTTATCGTTATGCTACTGCTAATTCCTCTTTACCTGGGCGTTTTATGTCCATTAACATCTTTTTCGGATCATATGTAACACCTTTCGTCAGGATTGTGTATATCACTCTGAGTACCTTGCAGGCAATAACTATTAACGACTGCATTTTCTTCAATGGATTTTCCGCTCTTGTTGTATAGTAGACATGGAGCTTTTTAAATGCCTCCGAATGCGCCACTAATGATTTCGCTGCTTGGAACAACCAATATCTAAGCCTTTTGCGTCCTCTATAACTTATCTTGGTTTTTCCTTTATGTTTTCCTGAACTACAGGCTACAAGACTTAATCCACTTAGTTTCTGTATTTCTTTTACATCATCAAATCTTGAAATGTCTCCCATCTCAGCTAATATTCCTGCTAAGGTGTTTTCTCCAATCCCTGAAATTTTTAATATCTTTTCTGCATGAGGGATTTTCAGACATTTTTCTTCCATTTGGCTTTCTACTTCTAAAATCTGCTCATCTAATTCTAGAATCTTCTTCACAAACCATTTTACAGCTTCTTTGCTTACATCTGCTCCGTCCTTGAGTCCAACACTTTCATTGGCATAGTTAAAGATTTTTCCGGCTCTGCTATAACCACGTCCTCTTAATTTAGCAACATGCCAAATTTCTCTTATTCCTTCTACACCAAGTCTCTTCAAATCTTCTGGAAAAGGCGCTTGCTTTAGCACTTCTAAACAGAAGGATCCATTAATCTTACCAAAAGTATCTTTGTACTCCGGAAAGTATATCTTCATCTCTCGATGCATTCGGTTTAAGGTTCGTATTCTGTCCTCAACCAGTTGGTCTCTGAACATCGATAATCTTCGAAGGTCCCCATAAAGCTTTTCTGGGAGGTATGGCATTCCATAATTGCCATCCTTGACTAAGTTTGCTATAAGTTTAGGATCTTTCCGATCATCCTTGAGTTGACTGTTGTCTTCAATCTCCTTGGTCTGCTTTACATCATAAGGATTCACTTGAACGACACTAATTCCGTTGGAAATCATCCATGTAGCAAGGCAAAACCAGTAATGTTCTGTCGGCTCAAGGCCTAACATTATCTGAGTTTTATCGTTTGTTGCTGCGATTTTAATTGCCCATTCCTTTGCACTATGGAATCCTTCTGAGCTATTGCTAAACGGAAATGCGGACTTACTGAGTGTTTCTTCCGCAAATATCTGTTAAACTCTATGTTTTAGATCGAATTCATGGCAAAATATGAGTAAAAATTATAAGTATGTGAATAACCATATGAGTGATAATAATTGTTTAGATATTCGTTTCTTTTTTCCGTTTGCAAGACTTCATGTTAATAACTCAACTTTCTCAGCAAAAATCAGTGAATAAAACCTTGATAAATTTGGCTTGTTGATTAATCCATTGTTGTATTGTTTTAATATAGCATCTTAGAAGCAACGACTTTATTAGATAAAGTCAAAAGAAAACGTCGCCAGTTATAGGCAGAAGCATTTAATAACCGATACATAGTATTATTGAATATGTTGTATCACCACGGTCAGAGTCTAAAAACCTGTAAAGATTTTTACCTTGAAAAACCAATAACACAAGGAATTTGAAAACCTCCATGACCCGTATACCTTTAGACTTGCGTATACCAGATTGGCGGAGTGTTTTAGAAAGTTCTAAAGATGAAAAAGCACGTAAAAAAGTATTTCTAGTCTGTTCAGATGAGTCGATGTAATGTATCATATGTGTATGCACCTTTCTTATCTGATTTGATTGTAACTTCGCAATTACGTTATATCAAATTTGAAGTGCATTTTTACGTCAAGAAGCGTATTTTTTATAACTTTTTCCTATGAAAACAATAGTGTTATAGAGGTTTTACAAGTGTCTAGTAAGCAAGGGGAATTTCACCCCGAACTTCTCTCAGAACCGTACGTGAAACTTTCGCTTCATACGGCTCTTGTTATCCAGACGTTGGTATAATACCTAATTGACAATGATAAAACAATTCTTTATTGTACTTCGCCTAGTTCACCAGTTTCCCCATGCTTTCCTACTACTCTTCTGTACACTTTTAAATTTTCTTTTAATCCAACCGACTAGACAAATTTTATATAGTTAACTTCTTTGTCTGCCCTACTTTTAAAGAATACACGAAAATAATTCAACCAGCCTCTTACAATAGGATTTATTAATGACGCTAAATGCTCGATACTCGCTGTAGTGTTTTGCTTAATTATTTGCTTGATTTTAGACCTAATGCTTCGGCTTGCTTCCTTGCTAACTGCAGGAGAAAAGCCCTTTATAAATATACCGTTTCTTCCTTTTATCCATCTTGTTTGGAAGGTATATCCTAGGAAGTCAAACTTTTTATTCTCATGCTTCTCGCCACCAAACCGCTCGCTTCTGCAATAAACAATCTTGGTTTTCTCTGGATGCATTAACAAACCGCATTCTTGAAATCTTTTTTCAAGTTTCCATCGAATATATTCTACTTGTTTCTTACTTACACAATGCACCTGCCAGAGAGTAGATCTAGGGGAACCTCCCCCTAAGTCTCTCGCAGAACTGTGTACGTGAACCTCTCTGCTCATACAGCTCCCATTATCCAGCCGCTGGAAACATTCCAAACTTCCAGTGTGTAAACAGTCTTCTATCCCGCTTTGCTATTCCTCCAAGCCAATATTCTTCTCTACTTCTTGAGTTTCACTTCTTGTATTTTCTGCGAGCCTATTTTATCAGATACCTATTAATGTATCTAAGAACATCATATATTTCAGACTTGTAAAAATGCGTATAGTAATTAATCCAACCCTGTATCTGTTTGTTAAACATGTTAGCTATATCCGTCAAACTCTTGTCTGATTTCAATTGCAGCTTCCAACTTCGGATTTTTTTTACGTATGACCTTCTTCGCTTTCTTTCCCATAGCCGGCAGAAAATTTGCAAAGAATTTTCCATACCTATTCTTTGCCTGTCTAGGACGGAAAGTATACCCTAAGAAGTCAAAAGATGTATATTCATGGATTCCTTTTCGGTCCGCATCTTTACAATATACAATCCTTGTTTTATCACGATTTAATTCTAATCCAAACAAACCAAATCAATCGGTGAACTCAATTCCTGACAGAAGGACAAACACACAATCATTATAAAAAGTTTGTATTCTTATTCAAAATATTCTTCAACTAAAGCTTTTAATACTTTTGTTTCTAATAGTCCTATACTCAATTTTACTCCACCTGTTAAAATGATGTATGGTATGTCATTTTTATGAATTGATACTATCTCGTTTATATTTATAATAAGACCTCTGCTAATTCTTTTAAACATCTTATGACTTATTTCATAATCTTTGATATTACCTATAATTATTGCATCAGAATCTCCTGTCACGATTTTTATTTTTTTTGTTCCTTTTATTTTTTCAATGTATTTTATCTTGTCTATCTCTATAATATACGTTGTATTCTTATTCTTTAATATTTTCACTTTCTCATCATTCTTTTTCATACTTCTCCTTTATTTCCTTAAGGTAATGTTAATTTTTGATATTCATATCTTTATTCAACATTCATATTTTCAAAAGCTATATCACTATTTAATATTAAAAAATTATCTTTCGTTAAATATAGTTCAGAAATTCTCAAGTTGAATATCTCTAGATGTTAACTTTCATGCATGATTATAAGAGTCAATCAGAAGCACTCCATATGTTGATGCCTTGGTCAGATCATATGAAAGTAAGATTCATTATTTAAATCTTTGTTTTTGGAGTTGGAGTATTTCGCTATCATTTAATTGTAGCTAAATACTCTCAGTTAAAAATAGCCAATATTATATTAAACGCTTACTTTACCGTACATTTAAACAACATTAATTACCCATCTCAAAAAACATATTTTTCTACGCTGTGATTATAGCATACATGTTTTTAAAAAAGAGCAACTCTACCTGAACGACGTTCTAAAATACACGAACGACATGTTTTTGTTATTTTATTGCGGAAAACAGGATGATTTCTAATTCAAAAATATTCCCTTCAACGCCTATATTCATTATATTATTTTTGTCTGCAACAATTTTTTCAATCGTTTTAAGACCTATTCCATATTCATTATGTCTTTTATTCGATAAGGGAAAATTGTTCTTAAAAAGAATGTCATTTTCATAGGGATTCGATATTCGAATATATACGCTGTCCTGCCTTTGTTCTATTTGTAAATGTATGCTTTTTTTATTTTTATCTATATTTCTTTTACATGCTTCAATAGCGTTATCTAAGGCATTTCCTAAAATATTGGCTAAATCAGAATCACTGATATTGATGGCATCATATAAAGCAATATCCGTTTCGATATGAATATTATTTTGTTTTGCATATTGATTTTTGTAGTTTAGGATTGCATCGATAAGCGGAATTTCTGAGAAAACTTGATATTCATATGTATTATTCTCCAAAAGCTTCTCCACCTCTTTTATAGCACTAGCCGTATCTTTATTTACTACTGCAGTTTTAATTCCTATTAGGCTGTTTTTGAAGTTATGCTTTAATTTCAAGGTTTCTTTGCGCTCATTATTTAAATTTTGATAAAGGGTATGGTAATATTGGATTTGACTATTTAATATTGCCATTTGTACTTTATTCTCTGCATCTATCTTGACTTTTTCATATATATTCAAAAATATTATATTCATTAAAATAATACATAATGTGATGCTAACAGATACGTAATGCAGATCTTGTTCCATCACCTTAACAATGCTATATAGAATAATAATGCTTGTTACCGGAACGCATATTAATTGCAACAAAACCGTTATAGGAACATTCTCACTTTTATGAAAACCATTTTTCCCCAATACAGAATACAATTTCACAAACACAAAAGGGATAAAATTTGCTAAAGCAAGCAAGAAAAACACAACATTATTATTTTCAAGTATTTCAGATAATTTTATGCCTGTTGCAATGGCATAAATATCAACTACCAAAACTTCAATTACCGTTCGAATAATAACAAATATAAGCGAATACATAAATTTAGATACTATTGACGATTTATACAGGAAGGATATTAAAATAATTCCAACAAGTGATATGCTGAAATTAATTTGCGGGATAGCAATAAAAAAATATGTATATAAGGCAACAAGAAAATATATGGAATAACTCAAAAATATATATTTTCTATTAAACTTTTCAAATGTTAATGTCATTCTGAAAAAAATATGGGTTGTATAGAGTGACAAAACACCAAAAAAACAGTATGTAATAAAATTAATCAATGTTAAGGAATTATTCATCATAATCTATTTCTCCTGAGAAATTCAAGATATCTTTGAGTCGTTGTATTCTTTACCCTTCTTCCAATAGATACTTTCATATCAAGCTTTGATATGTTAAAGGAATTCGCACTATCCATATATGCATATCTTAAGTTAAGTATATACGATCTGCTTGGCATAACAAATTCATCTTTGCTTTCCAATGTATTCCAAATATTTTTCAAAGTATCATAAATACTTATTTTATCATCAATGGTAACAATTTCAATTTTTTGATTTTTACTTTCAAAATATACGATGTCTTTCAAATACACAAATTGTTGAACTTTATTGGCAGTAAACAAAAAAACATTCTCTTTGTCCTTTTTTATCAATGCATCGACCTGCAATAAAACATCTTCCACCTGCTTGGCATTGACAGGCTTATCTAAAAAAGCCAGCGTCTTGGTTCCAAAAAGTTCTCTCAGTCGTTGATCATAGCTAGAAATAAATACAATATAACTTTCTATATCCATTGAATAGATTTTCTTAGCTGTGTCTATACCGCTTATACCCTTCATAATGATATCTAAAAGTATAATATCATACTTGTTTTTTCCCAAATCTTCGCATAATGCTTCTCCACTTGAAAATCTTGATACATAAAATTCGGTTTTCCATTTTTCTTCTACTTTATGAACCAAACTCCATATATTCTCCCTATCTTTTTCCTCATCATCGCAAATTGCTATTCTTAACATAAATACCCTCCATAATTATACCTTCATCAACAACTGTGTCTGATTTATAATAGCAGGCTTTTTCCTTATCCGGTGAATACTTCAGATTTTCTGCATTCTGAAAAGCCATCCCTAAGTCAACATCCTCATCCATCGGCTCACCCATCAACATTTTTTCAAGGAGAATACGATAAACTTCAATGTCAAGGATTGCATCCCTATTTGTATAGTTGTTTATAGTAAGCAAATCCATATTCGTAAGTGTGTCCAATTCTAAAGCGCCATGCTGACGAAACAAATCTAACTCAAGCGTTAAATCATATAGGTCTGTTCGGATAATCACACCTGCTGTTTCGTAGCCATACACCTCAGCTGCAGATACACCGTATGAAAATTCATAGTGTGGCAATATTGTTTCCAAATCAGCATATTCAATAGCGTCACGCCTGTAGATTGAAATCTCTTTGACTTGATCTTCACCGATTAAGAAAATATAAAACTCGTCAAACAAATATCCGATGAGTTCATAATCATCTACTTTAAAATCAGGCTCCCCTAATATTTCTCTTACCTCTTCTTGTGTCATTTTCAAATAGACATCCCGAACCACTTCTTTTGTATACGCTTCTTGATAAACAATATGATGAATACGCTCACCAAGGACTTTTACTCTGTAATGTGCATCTCTATTCAATGCATAAAGCCTGAATAAATCCTCTGTATCAATTACATTTGATAGGGAGGATACATCCCAGTCATTTTCTATACATTGCCCAATCAAGAAATTTTCATTAATCCAACTATTGCTGAGCCTATTTGGATTACTTACCTGGATTTTGTAGTCATAGTCTAACTGATGCGCATTTCCATGTTCTTTAAATTCAGCCGCCTTTGACGTAGAGTATGAAAACACTAATTCATCCTGTTTTTCCTCCCACGATTGCCGATATGCCTCGATTTCCGAATATGTAATAAGATTATCGGGTTCTCCCGCAGCATAGTTATTCTAATAAACAGAATTATCCATTGGATTATTGTACGTTATCAAATATATTAAAAGTGCAGTCAATGCTACACTTCCGACGATTCGTATTTTCTTCATTCGCATGCTCCTTATTCATAGAAACGATGATTTTTACTTTGAAAATTGTCTCTCTAATATACTCTGCCAGACTTCGTATTAGTAAATTTCTCCCTTAAATATTGTCACATCGAATATCAGAGGATGTATATTCATATACATCACACCGATTGCCATACTGCTTTTTGAACACCACTTACTTTCTAGTGTATTGAATTTCCATCTACCATCAATTATGTTTGGATAGATTTGAACGTAAATTTTCTTGTATACTAAAAACAAACATATATGTTATCAACAAAAATATCATTATTACAATAGGTATTAATCGTTTCATGTATTTCATAAAATATTGGCTACTTTCTATAATGCATACGTATTTTAATTTTTTCTTGGCTCTTGCTATGGGAAAGTTATCATATCTTGTAGAAACTCTCAATCCTTTTATGTTATAATAATAATAACTATTATCAATTGCTAAGGAGGTATTTAAATGAAAAAAGAGAAAATTAAAGGTTTAATTTTTGCATCATTCATTGGAGACGCTATGGCGTTAGGACCTCACTGGATATACGACACAGATAAAATACAAGAACATTATGCACCTATTACAACTTATACAGAACCAAATCATACCGACTATCATCCTAACAAGAAGGCCGGCGATTTTACACACTATGGCGACCAATCTTTACTTTTATTAAACTCCATTGCTGAGCATAAAGATTTTAATCTAGAGGTCTTCAAAAAAGAATGGCTTGACTTTGTAGCTAAAGATACCATATACGTTGACCATGCAACTAAAAAATCGATGCAACTTTTAGAAAATAGTAATAAAGGTTCTGACAGCAATGAACTCGGTGGCTTTGCACGGAGTGCTCCTTTATTTGCCCTAGATGACATTGATGAGGAAACTATACTCAATCAAATTCAATTAACACACACGGATCCACAACTTCTTAGTATTTCACAATTTTTTATTCGTGTACTCAAAGAAATCATTGCTGGAGAGTCTATTGAAAAAAGTTTACTTATGCATAAGGATATGGACCCATTTATTGCAAAAGCCTATAGTGATGCTTTATCAAATACGAAAGATGTTGTGACTCGAATAAAAGAAATCGGCCAAAGCTGTCCTTCCCCATTTGCTTTACCGGCTGTACTTACTATTGTATTTAACGAAACGGATTTTCAATCTGCACTCATTAAAAATGCTTATGCAGGTGGAGATAGTGCTGCTAGAGGAATGGTCCTAGGCATGCTCTACGGTGCAAGAGATGGCTTCAAACATTTACCCAAAGAGTTACTTCATGAACTTAATGCTTATAGTTCTATCGAAGCATCTATGGAAAAACTCGGATTTTAGATTTTTGTATAATCCTCAAGCGGAGTAATTTGTTCATTTGTTAAATGAATAAAAGATCCCTTTGAGGATTTTACACTTATATCTTGAATGAATTTGATTACTGTATTCCAACATTGTTGCGCATAATCACTATTAAATGCACTATTATTTGGATCTGCAAATCCATGATGTGCATCAAAGCTTTTTAATAGTCTTACATTTTTTTTGCTTTGTAGCGTTTCGATCAGTTTCAACGCATTAAAACCGCTTTCATTCGTTGCAAAGAACAAAATATTTGGACATGATGGTTCAACCTCTATATAATCACGAATTCGTGAACCATAATAACAAATGATACCATTACATACTTTTGTTTGATTACACAACCATGCAATAGTCGCTCCAATACTATATCCAAGGAGAATTATTGTGTCATATTTTTTCTTTATCTCTATGATTAAATCCATTGTTTTTTTACTAGCATCTTGAAAACCAATGATGTTTTTAAAATATTGATAGGCTTCTTCTGATTCTTCATATGAAAATTGATTTCCCTCTAACAAATCCGGGCAATATACATCAAGGCCTTCTTTGTGTAATTCTTCTCCACATTTTTTTATAAAATGATTAACACCATAGATTTCATGTAACACAATGACTGCCGTTTTTGAATTCCTAACCCATTTCACTTATATCACTCCAAACATACTTTTATTTAATTCGAATTGCACTGCCGCCGACATAGACTTCATCGATGCGTTTTTGGCTCCCTTTTTATTTTTACACGAATTTTCGATGGCCGATCCATTGAATAACCCTGCTCAATTGTAAACTCATCATCATCAACATCATGTCCGTACTTCATTAAATAACAAGCTAAAGCTCCATTTGATGTTCCTGTTGCTGACTCTTCATTAATACCGTATCGAGGCGCAAAATTTCTTGTATGCGCATGGCATCCGGTAATCGTTTCAAAGCAAAAGGCATGAATACCAACAACATCATATTTTTCACTTAAGGCATGGATCTTTTCATAATTAGGATTTAACTGTAATAGGTCGTTCAAACTATTCATTGGCAATATTATGTCCTTATTTCCTGTGGATACAATTTGAATCGGCAAGGTTGTCATATTATGGATACTCAAATTTTCAAAACAAGGAATCAATTCCTCTGCTTCTATTATGTCATAATAGCTTGGTTGCGTTTGTTCCATATATACATTATCTTCACCTACGATGACCTTTAAAATACCTACTTTTGTTTCTTGTGTATATGAACCTATGGATATTAATTTTAAATCTCGCAACAAATTAAATGTGGCCACAGTTGCATGTCCACATAAGTTCACTTCATCTGTCGGTGTGAAAAATCGAATCTTGTAATCTGCCTTTTTTGATTGCATGACAAAAGCCGTTTCACTATAGCCAACTTCTTTGGCTATCTTCAACATGTCAGCCTCGGTTAGTTCATCCGAGTCTAATACAACCCCTGCTAGATTACCACCATTTTTAATATCTGAAAACGCTGTTAAGCGATAAATTTTCTTGGGAATAAAGGACAAATCATATAAAACTTTGGCATGATTTTTTACAATTAGTATCTTGGCTACTTGATTTCCGCTTGCTTTATCAATTTTTTGTTGATAGATCTCATTGTTTCTATAATATCCGTCCTTTTCTTTTACAAAACAACTTTTTTCTTCAATAACATGGTATGCATAATCTAAATCTTGATCGCTTCTTAATTCTCCACACAAATGCGTGTTTGTTGTATATGTAATAAGCTGGAATGTTTGATTTGTTTTATTCACAAATTGATAGTCTAAATAGTTATACATGACGGAGGTTCCACTTCCAAACGGAACTTGTCTCCCATAATCCGGGAACATATCGATTTGATTGTGATGATGATGCTCAATAATCGTCAGTGGACTATGTAAAACCATCCAATGGATGAGGTTGGTTAATTGGCACATACCGCCTCCAATACCTTGACTCACTTGACCTGATTTAATCACTAAACCTTCTTGATATCCTTTTTTTCGGTTGCAATTTCCAACAAGTTTCCAAAATGAAAAGACTTCATTGGGTCGAATAATAACACCATTAATTCTAGGTGTCGCTAGACTCAAATTAGTCGCCTTATTATTTTGAAGATGCATATCCACATTTCCTAATTTTCTTCTGATTAAGGATTTATGTTCATATATTTTATAGTCTAACTTTTTCTCGGAAAATTCTTTAACATACCTATCTTTATTTTTTAGCCATATAATTTTTCTTAAGAAAGTTCCTTTAGCAACCGAAATCCTATATGTTAATGGATTCAGTTCACAAAATAATTTTCTTGCCAAATATATACCCCTCTCTATGAATTTATTTTGAAAATCGATTTTTTTCTAACCACAACTTCGCAAAATCGACACCTTCACGCATATCAAATAATTTACACTGAGCATTACCCACTGTCCCTTTTTGAACAAAATATTTATCTTCAAAAGCCTTCCCAAGTTTTTCAAAATCATCCGCATCATATTCATAATCTTCAAACCACTTCCATACCCTTGTTCCATTCTCAAGCATAGCAGTTCCCAAACGTTCCTTAGGCATGTCTTTTACTTGAGTTTCTGCAAGATGAAAACTCGTACACGAATCATACCCAACACCAAGTAGCAAAATCTTTGTCTCTAGATTATACATTTTTCCAAGGGGTGACGAAGTCATTCCAAACTGAGGTGTTAGCAAATGTTCTTTAACAACTTCTTTTGCTAATCTTCCCTTTGCTGAAAAAGACACTTGCGGATGATTTGACCTTAATGTATTGGGGAATGTTCTAAACAACTCTGCAATACGTCCCATACCTCTTGTTGGCGTCAAGTCAGGATGAAAAGCCGGCATATTTTCTTGTATAATAGGGATCCATTCTTTCGGAACTGGTGGATTTTCCCAATCTTCTGGATTACTCCATTCACCGCTATGAGCCGGCATTATAAGCGTTCCCAAATCACCTATAACTTCAAGTAAGGAACTAATCACCGCTTGTGCTCCGCCACATACCCATCCTATATTAGATAATGATGAATGCACTAAAATAGTATCTCCTGGGTTTATTCCAAGTTTTATTAAATCTTCTTTAATACTTTTTGTTGTTACTGGCTCCGTCGTCTTTAAAATAATATCTTTTTCACTCATATTTTTCATCCTTTATCTGTAGAATAATTTTTAGCTCATGTAGTTGCCATTCTCGTTCACGCGTAATTGCCGTCATATCATCTTGATATAATAAACCAATCGTTTTTACTGCGTAGTCTGATGCAACCATGGCATGCTCCTTCATATGTCCGCTGGCTATAGCTTGTCCTGCAACTCGTAACGCTGTTTTTTTAATAATGTTTTCTTCTTCTCTTGCAAGCTTATGTACCTTATAACCTGATTTTCTGATTTCATGCATACTTACATTACCCTCTTGCCACAATTCATTAATCTGAAAACCTTCGATTACATCACCAATTTTTTGATAGTCTAAACCAACACAATCAAAAATATGTTTTGCAATACTTACAGCCCATCGCGCCGCCACTTCCTGACTAGCCGATTCATAAATCAAGTCAATCTGCTTTCTAAGCTCTTTATTATCGCTTATTTTGATTTTGACCCTTGTTGCCATACTTACGCTCCCTTAAATAGATCTTTTCGTTTTAATCCATTGGCTTTTGCCGATTTTCTCCAACCCATTTCTCCACCGAGTTTATATAATAGTCTCGGGAAATTGGCCGTTACGTAGATAGATTCTTGGGAAGCTTTGTTAACTATTGTATCTATAAATTGGGTTAGTGCTTTCCCTAAGCTTTTCATTGGTCCTTGTCCTAAAGGAACGGTTCTTAACATGGTTAGCATTCCGCCTGCGCCAACCCCGATTCCTTGTCCCCAAATAAGCCCGGCTTTTACTGTCCAATTTTTCATCATTTCAATGGCTAAAGCATTTTGATGCCCTTCATAAAACCCACAGTTTACTAATGCATACACATATATTTCTTTTTGTGGCTGGGCTTTTACAAGGGTTTCTAATTGTAACAAGCAGTGTAATAAATGGGACGGAATTCCATCGACGTATAATGGAAAGGCAAAAACAAAACTTTCATTGTCCATAAATTGTTCTATATTTTCTATATCCAATTGAGACTTGGAAAAATGATATTCTGAAACCACAACATTCTCTTGAAGTAATAAATCTTTTATTGCTTTTAAGACAGATTCTGAAGCACTTTCTTTGACCTTTGGACTTCCATTAATGAGTGCTATTTTCATAATATGTGTCCCTCCAATGCATCTATTCCTGATAAAAACTTCACTTGGTCCACGTGACAATCTAAGTTGATTGCATTTGCCTTCACTAATTTTTCTGCTGTTACTTTTTCATCTTCTGTAATTAAGTCACCATAAAACCACACACGCAAGTTGAATGAATGGTTATACCGTCTGCGATGATGCATTTCCCCATTTTTAATAACAAAATATGGATGGATATAGGAGATACTTCGGTCTAAGACATTTTTAACAAAGGGACTAAATCCGCCGTAAGTGCATTGGCTGATAAGAAGCACTTCATCACTCTGAGAGAATAGTTTTCCCATATCACCATATGCATCACGTATCACACAGGTCGCCGGTGTTTTTACCCAACATCCAAAGCACCCAATGCAATAGTTAATGGCATCATTGTGTGTTATTATCACATCATCTTCTGCTAATGTAGGTAATAATATATGAACTTGTTCGTGACTTAGATCACTGATGACTAATCGCATATTAGATTTTCTCCTTTAATGACAGCGCTTGGGCCGGAATATTTGAATGTATTGGATCCACATTTGCATCATAAAAATGATTAACTTCTGTGAATAGTTCATAAACACTATTTTTAATATCAAAGTTTTCGCTAAGTTGTTTTCTTTCAGCATATCTCTCAAGCAAGGAAAAGTCTTTTCCATTTGCATTGTTTAATTGATATAAATCAAATTCCGCATCTGCCCACTGACAGTTATAAGGATCAATGACAGCAATAACATCCGTCAAGTTCTTATTTAACATGATATTCCACATATTGTAATCTCCATGAATTAAGCACGCTTCTGTAATAGGTAAGTAAAATATCTTGTCATATTTTCTATATACTTCATCGATGATGTCATAGGTTTTTTCGCTTATTCTTCCATCCTCATACATTACATATGCTTTTTGGTGAATTTTCGTAACCTGAATCTTGTAGTAATCTCTCCAGTCTTTAACAAAAGTGTCTGCGTTTAATTCACCAAAACCTTCTTTATTGACAACCGAATGATATGCAAGTAAATTATCAATAATTTGATCACCTATTTTATCCACATATTTTTCATTTATTTTTGTTTGTATTCCTGCATTAACGCCATCGATATATTCCATAACTAAAACATCATTGGGAATTGAACGATCATGTTTATGAATATAATAGATTTTCGGCATTGGAATTAATGTGTACTTTGATAAAACCTCTATTTGCCGTTTTTCTTTTTGCGCGAGTTCATTTTTGAAATATACCTTTACCACAATTTTATAGGGTGGTTTTTTTAGTTCCACTAAAAAGACACATCCATAGAATCCAGCACCAAGGCTAGAGATCGATGTAGGTTCTATTGAATAATACTTTTTTGCGATATTTACTGCTAACTCTTTCATCCTAATCCCTCCTATGAACAAGTGTGTTTAATCATATTCACCTTCTTGATTTTCTAATGCCTTAACTCTCTTTTCAAGTTCTGTAATTTTTGTTTCTTGACTCATGAATCCCGTGATAAAGGCAGCAAATATCAGCGATGAAAACATTAGAATTCCATAGACACTCTGAAAAATAAGCACTCCACCAAAAAACAAAAACATAAATAAAACAAACAAGCTCATAAAAAAAGCTGAAAGAAAATTTTTCATAGTCACCTCCATCTAATTCCTATATTTCAATAATTTTTCCTGTTTTTAATTCATCTAAATTCATCATCTTTTGCAGCAAATAATTATACGCCGGTTCTCCTGTACAGTGGCAAGTATAATACTTATATGTATTATTTTGGGCAAGAATATTCGCGAGCTGATTTAAAAATTCTTGAGATGTAGGACTTTTTATCTTCAAATCCATCAAATGAAACCCTCCAATTACAGTATACACGTCTTTATCAATAATTTCTTTAGTTTTCTCGATGATATTTACAATACCTTTATGTGCACAGCCGCAAAATAAAATAGAATGATTATTTTCACTAATCACCAAGCTTATCTCATGATTAAAATCATCTTTTTCAAGGGCTCCAGCCTCGTTGACTTTCAATAACATATCATTGCCTTGGGGGACTAACTTCTCGCCTTGAATATCCCCAATTAGCATTAATTCATTGTCAATTTTTTGCACTTTATCTACAAATATAAACCGGTCACTGTTGAGAAGACTTTTCTTTAATCCAATATTATATTTAAAAAATCCAAGTAGCTTAATGATATGCTTATTAAAAGCACCTTTTCCAATGTATACTTTGGCTTTTTTATTCAAATTCAGAAAAGCTTCAAGTCCACCACCATGATCACTGTGTCCGTGTGAGATGATTGCAATGTCAACATCTTCAAGTTTAATTCCAAGCTTTTCTGCATTCTGAATGAAAGACTCATCTGCTCCAGTGTCAAATAAAATCTTGTGATTTGATGTTTCTATATGCAATGATAATCCGTGCTTACATTTGTATTCTTTTGAAATGCTTCTATTTTCTAGTAATGTCGTTATTTTCATACATCGCTCCTACATCCAGTCTTAGTTGATTGTTAATTAATGAATACACCTTTCTATCTGTGATGATATCTTTTTCTTCCCCCTTCCCAATAAGGTATGGTGAGGTTGGAATATGTTTTTTCATATTCCTTTTCACAACTTCAGAAGAAAAGTTTGCGTAACAGTATACACACTGATTACTACATGTATTATATTCTCCAATATCGATACTCGCTGCGCATCTACACTGCTCACGTTGATTTGTATCTTTTTTCACATCCATATCAATATTAAAAACTTTTGAAATTAGCTGGTGATCAATACACGTGCTAGGCTTTATTCCTGTAGCTGATAGGTCTAAACTCTCAGAACACGTTTCAACTACAATGTCATATTTACTTGCAATTTGATGGAGCTGACGAAGCAAGTGAATCTTTTCAGCGTCTGACAAGGTTTGAATAGCAACCTCTTTCATGTTTCTCTTTGTTTTTGTATATATATCCAAAAAGCTGATGATACATTTTTCCGTATATTGGCTAAGCTTAGAGCATAAAACCTCAAAATATTTAATGTGGTATTCTATAGAGAATTTGTCCGTGATAATTATAGGATCATATCTCCAAATAAGGCGATTACTACCAATCATTTTTGATATTTTTTGAAAACTTTCAATGAGTTGATTTTTCGGCGGCACCCCTTTTTCAATGCTCCGATCATATGACGTCAAGGTAAACTGAAAATAATATCGATATTCTTTGAGCAAATCTAAATATGGAAGCATCGGAATTGGATTTTTTGTCCAAAAAACAATACAGTCAATAACTTCTGGGTTAATTATCACTTTACTTACTTGATATATATTCATAGGATTTCTAACGAGCACATATCCATCTTGTATTCTGTTCATAAACCATTGACTATAGAGTGCCGGAATATCTGTTCTTCGGCTCACACTTAAAATCATCTCTACCACCTCTTACATCGTATATAAATTCTTTTAAACTACAATCGTATCTCCGTACCATCTTTAAATTGGATAAGTAAATACCCGTATATGTTATCTGACATTTCTTTAAGATCGAATTCTGTAAACTCATCATAAATAAAGACTTTTTGAAAAACATAATATTCTTCATGTGATGTATCATTTAATATTGAACGTTTTTGAGATTCTTCTTTATCTTTTTTTGCTACTTTCTTCGTCGCTTCCGAGCTTGTTGTAGTAAAAATGTTGCTTCCAAAACCATCAGGTCTTTCAACAAGTAGCTCTCCTGCAGCCAAGAGCATTTTTTCTTGATCACTCAGCTCCGAATATTTAAGTAGCTGGCTCGTCACCTCTTCTTTATAGACAGATTCATCACTTTGACTATCCATGGATGCACTGTATGTGGCGTTTTCCAAAACAAAGGTGGCCGATTCAATCTCAAAGGCTTCTATGCCAAAATCATTTATCGAAAAATGAAGATTAAAGAAAAGGCTTTTTTGATCATTTCCAGATTCACTTGTTCTCGGTTCTGCACGTCTTTGTTCAAATTGATTCTGTAAATCAATAACATAGGTATCCCTATTGAGCTGACGAGAATTATTCTCTGCACTTTCAATAACATTCATAGAGTAGTTGTGGTCTACTCCTAAATCCAACGTTGTATAATAATGTAATCCTTTAGCATTATTTAGCTTCGTCTCAATCATTTTACCTGAATCATCGGATACTATTAATACAAGATCACTATCATTTTGTTTTTCTTTTAATTCAACCTGGATTTCAACAGACACGACATTCAATTCTTCATTCATGTCCACATAACTGTAATCAAAAAAATGGATCAAATTAAGTGCTTCATCTTGCATAAGTGCAAATTCATCTTGAATAGAATACTCTAAATTATTCATCTGCCTATTTAAATCGGTTATTTGATTATTTAAATTCATGATCCGACTTTCTAGCATTTGTATTTTCCCATTAATCATCACATAAGTAAATACTAGAGATATTATAAGCAATACAATTATAATATTCTGTTTTCTGTCATTATTTCCGTTCATATCCCTCTCCTCTTATTCTACTTTTTATTCTTTTATAATAATATATATTAACCCTCAATGGATATCCAATATCTTTGCGTTATTCTATCATCCTCAGGAATCTCATTTTCTAATATACCTCCATTATTTATAATTATTTTTGCAGATGCAATATTTTCAGAATCACATGTGATGAGTATTTTGTGAATGTTTAACTCCTTTGCCTTTTCTAATGCTAAGGAAAGAATTGTTGTTGCATATCCTTGACGTCGTTCAGATTTTTTTATGCTATATCCTATATTTCCTGCGTATTGATACAAATACTCATTGAGTTTATGTCGTATATCAATCATACCAATCAACCTATTATCCGATATACTAATTGCGAGAAATTGAGAAGCCGGTACTAGCCCCTCGTGAACACTCGCCTCATTTGAATTATCACTAATATACTCTAACCATTCAGAATAATTTTCAAAATTTCGTAATCCTCCTGTTCCATCCATACTCTCTTGATTCATGATAAATTCATGCCTATAGTTCATGACTTGAGTTTCATATTCCTTTGTTGGCCTAATTAACTTAATATTTTCCATCTTATTTTCTAAAATATAGAGCTTTTGTAATACTAATTGTGTCCATTGATGTTTCCAAATAAGCCATCCACATAGTGCACCTATTACGTTTAAAATGATATCATCTATATCAAATGAACCTAAACCTGCAACAAGTTGAAATACTTCTATAAATGTAATACTAAGAATGATACCTATCGTTATATTTCTAAAACGTTTGAATAAATTGAAAACACATGGTAGCAAAAAACCACATGGTACAAACAACAACAAATTCCCCCCGAGGTTTCTTATGACTATTGATTTATTTATTGACCCTTCAATAAAGGCTTGTAAATAAAACACTATTGTTTTAAACGGAACGAAATTTGCATTAATTCGTATTCGATCTATTAATACAGGTCCAAATTTAAAATCAAAGCTTCGAAAGCCACTAATAAACAAAATATCTATAATTAGTATTGTATAGAATGCAAACATTAGAAAAATCGAGATTCGTGCTACTTTATTTCTCCATCGAACCATTTCTGAACTTAATATTATCAGCGCTGCCCCTAATATTAACGGAACAATGAAAATAAGCCCTGAAATAAGCCATCCGTCAACATCAAAAAATGCATCTGTGCTAAAAACAACAAATGAAAAATATACCATATAAACAAAACTTAACATCATGAACACGCTTCCTATACTTATTTGCATTTTGCTCTTCATATTTATTGCTCTCCTCTTTACTTGATCTATAGATTCTCTCTCCTATAACAAATAAACTCTGTTTATGTTACACTTTTGCCTATATTTTTGATTTGGTTTTTAAAATTTTTCTTTTATCCATCCATTTTTAATCCAATGTAAGTTATCTGCGGATGGTGTTTCTTCATTTTTAAGTATACTCTTATGCATCATTTTACTAATTGCAAAGAGCATAAAAATCTTAAAGCTTTTCTTTGCAGGTTGAAAACCATCTGTATGTTTTTTGTATTTATTCGCAACATCTTCAACTTTTCGAATCAATATATCTTTCCTTTTATCTGACAATTGCTCCCATATCACTCCTTCCATCAGTCCCGCCCCAACACACCTTACCGAAGAAACGCCTAGCCAGTTCAGACTGGTAACGACATCTTTCTGTGCTGCTTTGTTTGGTGCCCCAATACTGTTTGTAATGATGACTGCCCGCTTTGAAAACATTTCTTTTTCCGGACGGTGTACCATCCAATGGCAACAGAGATGATCAAGTAAGGCCTTGACCTGTCCAGGAGTTCGAAGCGCATACACCGGAAATGCAAAAACAATTAATTCCGCTTCCATAATTGCATTCCATATAGGCATAGTAGCTTTTGCATGTGGACACAATTTTTCATCTTTAAAAAAACACGTCTTACAACCGGAGCAAAAATATGGCATATCTTTAGGAAGATAAAATTCAATTATTTCATTTTTATCTTTAAGCACAGACAGAAATGTTTCTTTCATATGAAACGTACACCCTTTGACCTCTGTACCATTAATAACCACAATTTTCATGGCAGTTTCCTCCATTATTCATTCAGCATGGGACCAATCCCACTAATTCTCTCAAATTGTTCACAAGCATATCGGGATGTTCCTTTGTTTCATCATCTTGTTGATACTTGCCTGTCTTGACTAGAACAGAATATAACCCCAGTGCTTTTGCACCTTTTACATCTGTCAAAACATCGTCGCCAACAACAATTGCTTGGCTAGAATCTAAATTCATCTCTTCCAATGCCAATAAAAACAACTTTTTTGAGGGCTTCCCGAACAATATCGCCTTACTCTTTGCATGTTGTTCAAACATTCGGGTAAATGCCCCTGTGTCTAGCATCGGTCCATTTTCAGTAATATAGTATTCAGAATTTGACATTGTTATTAACTTAGCACCCTGTTTCAAATATCTAAACACTTCATTTAATAATCCATAATCCGAATTTTCAAATCCACTAAAAATAACATAGTCCGGAACCCCCTCAAATCTTGATGCGATTGCTAAGCTCTCTTCAATTATCTTAGGACCCACAAAATAATACGAATGCACTTTATTTTTTTCGATAAATCGATTCAGGGCAGTAATTGGATTAAGAAACATCTCTTCGCTTATTTCAATACCTACATTCTTCGTTTTTTCAGATAGCTCTTTTTGTGTCTTCCCAACGCTGTTCGTTATAACACGAAATGGAATCTTCTGCGATCCAAGATATTCTATAAAGTCACTCGCACCGTCAGTTGCTTTTCCTTTATGAATCAACGTTCCATCCAAATCGACAATAACTCCATGTTTTTTCATAATTTCACTTCCTTATATGTATCGTCGAACTTTTTTCATATAATAAATGTACTCTTCTCCAAATTGTTCAATGCACCATCTTTCTTCTGAAATAATAAGATAATGTACTGAAATTTGAAATATAACAAGTATAAAAAATAATATCCATGAATGAATTAAAATACTAGCCCCTAAAAAATATAAAAAGAAGGCTATATACATAGGATTACGAGAAATTTTATATATCCCAGTTATATTCAATCCATTTTTATTAGGTTTTGCGAAATGAACAATTGAAATAGCATATAAAATCATGCCTATAAAGCATATTGCAAGTCCAATAAAACTTATAGCATTATTTAATATTGCTTCATTGAAAAACAACACAATAATCATTAACAAAGTCGTTATTTCATAAATCCAATACGCCAACTTCTCTTTACCTTTTCTTGGTGGAAAAAAAGTAGTGCGTTTAGAAGCTTGTTTTCCAAAAAAACTCACTATTCCGTAACGTATAAAAATTATTGGCAAAATTAATATGAAACCATTCAAAATATATTCTCCTTATCTTGGAATCCTCATTTTCACTAATTCTTGAAATCTTTTTTGTGATGGAAGATCCCAAAGTAAATCTTTTGAAGGAAATCCTTGATCAAATTCTTTAGCTGCATTTTCATCTATATCATAAATTTTATCTTCAATAAATCGTCCCTTAATATTTGACAATGCTTCTGGATATAATTCTATTGCCTGTAATGCAACTGCATACATATTGTCCGATGTACAAATATTATATTTTTCTGCAGAGACAAAGCCAAATCTCGAATAATAGTCAGGATCGCCATATATAAGTATCGCTTTGTAACCAAGTTCTTTTGCCTTTTTCTTCGTATGTTCAATTAAATTACTCCCAATTCCCTTTCCTCGAAATGCCGGCAAAACAGAAATAGGTCCAAATGTAATAACATTGTGATTGCCCCCAGAATCATCAAGAATTTTTGCTTTAGTGTAAACAATGTTACCCACGATTTTTCCATTTACTTGGGCAACAATATCAAGTTCTGCTATAAATGAATCCGCCTTACGCATGATGTGTAACAAATAATGCTCATCACATCCTGGGGTATGGTGGTTCCAAAAAGCTTCTCTTGTTATTTCTTCAACTGCTCTATAGTCTGATACCCTTTCATTACGTAGTACTATATCCTTTGTATTGATAAATATCGCCTCCTGGAATTCGATTATTATTGCTCTAGTGCATATTTTACTGCGGCTCGTGCATGAATTGAAGCTGTATCAAAAATTGGTATGTTTACATCTTGCTGCTTGATAAGTAAAGGTATTTCAGTACAACCAAGAATAATACCTTCCGCTCCCTGCTCCATGAGTTTTTGGATGATTTCAATATACTTCTTTTTTGAGCCTTCTTTAAATATCCCTTTGACTAATTCCTTATATATAACATCATGAATTACATTTTTATCTTCCTCATTCGGAACAATAACATCTATTCCATATTTATCTTTAATCCTACCTTTATAAAAGTCTTGGCTCATTGTAAATCTAGTCCCTAACAAGGCAACTTTTTTCAGTCCCATTCCAACGATTTCATTACTCACTGCATCTGCTATATGTAATAATGGAATACTAATTTTATTTTGTACATCATCAGCCATTTTATGCATTGTATTCGTGCATATTACTATAAAATCAGCTCCGGCTTTTTCCAAACTACTTGCTGCATGAATCATTATGTCACTTAGTTCTTCCCATTGGGAATTATGTTGTAATAACTCAATCTCTGCAAAATCGACCGAATACATAATGCTTTTGCAAGAATGTAAATCGCCTAATTCTAACTTTACTAATTCATTAATCATTCTATAATATTCTAACGATGACTCCCAACTCATACCACCGATTAATCCAATTGTTTTCATTTTACCCCTCTTTTCTGCTTTTATACACCGTTTTTTGTCGCTATGCTCCTAATAATGGTAAGTTTTTTATCTTATGATACCTAAGCGCTAGTGAAATACAATGTTTTAAAATATTCGTCGGTTGTTCATCTGAAATCTTCAATACGATTGCACGATTCCCTTCAAAGACTAATGTGTGCCTATACAATTCTTTGAAAGTTTCAATAAGTTTTGTACTACATACAAAAAATATATAGAAATTTTCCGGCGTTTTTTCTTTCCAATCCATCCGAATAGGACTGCCATCTGGCGCTTTAAAACTAGGCTCTCCCCATTTAAAACTTTCTTCAATATGTTTAATACCTTCAGCTTCCGCTACTTCATACAATAACGTTTTCATTTGAAAAGCTAAATCACTTACTTCTTCTGGATAGCTTTTAAATCTTTGATCAATTAGGTTACTCAATTATTGCCCCTCCTATGATTTATTGAATATTATGCTTATTAAGCCTTTGTTTTTAAATGATTAAATAGCATTTCGGATTTTTTAAGATCCGTGAATACAATCTTATCCTCCTTATCCTTTCCCTTAATGCTGAAACGTATCATGCCTGAATCACTATCCTTCTTGATTGTATCAATGTCATGATATTCTATGAACTTTCCCTGACATATCACACCATTACCCGTATCATATATTAATTCAATTCCAGGCTTAGGACGCACATAGTTCAAGATTACACCTGTTAATATTATTATATACGGGAAAGCACTTTTAATCGATACCCATGCTATAAGAAAAAACATCACAACCAGCACAATTCTTATAATAAATATTTTCCTGTTGACCGGCATAATCCTGACTCCACCTTGATTCCTGATTCTCCGTTGTATTACCAGATCTTTTATAATAAATAACCCAAAAATCCCAATGGAAATGAACCAAAAATATTTATACATAATTACCGGCGACTCTTCTGTGTTGAAAAACATGAAATGGAGGTAACCCAACACGGTTAAAGAAATTACCACCACGTAAAAAAACACTTCTTCATATGTTTTAAATAATCGCTTCATTTGCCCCTCCTTTATCACTATAATCCGTTTCTATTAAATTCTATAAAATATTATGAAAGGTTCTCTAAAATTTCGTTGTAGCGTTTTGTTGCCAAAGCACTCGGTTCACCTTTTTTACAAAAAGATAACTTGGCCAGCTTCGGTACAACGCGTTCAACAAAGATCTGTCCATCCATCATCTTGGATTCCAATGCTTTTAATGCTTCCAAAAATCGGATGTCTTTTTTAGCACGGTCATAAAAAGACAACACATATACATAAACAAAAAGATTGTAGTTTCGAAAAGGATATTCTACCTGCATAAATAATGTACCCATTCCGTAGTGACATGGACCAATCGGCTTTCTGATTGTCCAATGTTCAAGTAAGAACTCTACTGCTCTGTCAAGCGCTGGTTCTTTGTTTAAATCATCTCTAAAGCGAAATGCGTTTAGAACAGTAAGTGTTGGGAATGGGTTTGAATACTTCGTTTCCGGACCTCGACCAAAGCTAAATTTATTACAACGCCAACCGCCATCGGTATATTGAATATCTAATAGATGTTGGAAGGTTTTTTGCAACCGACTGTCGTCAACATACCCCATGTGACAAAGCACATTAGCTGCGTTAGCAGTATGACATGGGTAAATAGAGCCTTGTGGATACAGCTTAAAACTTCCATCTTCTTTCCATGTACTAAATATCAATTCGGCACATTCTTTAAGTAGGGGTTCAGTAGGTTCCATTCCTAATTCTAACAGATAAAGAGAACTATCCAAAGTTGAAAAAGGGGAACCTTTTATTAAACGTTTGTCGTGAGTTGTCCAATAATCTGCTCCATAATCATACCTATGTGACAATATCGCTTCAAAATCCGAAAAGTACTGTTTGTCTATAGCCATTTCTTTCCACCCCATTTCATATTTATAAATGTGTACTTAAATTTTGTGTACATATTTTCTAAAGTTATTCATTATATTTTGTTCTATTTCTTGGGGATAATCAAAGCCTTTATCTTTACATATTCTGTGTGCATCTTGAGAAAAAAGATTTGTCACTTTGTATAATGCTTTGTTTATCTCCAATAGATTACCAGAACAAAAATATTGCAGTAGTTCTATTTGCTTTTCTTGTGGTATGTTGTGCTTAATCAAACTATCCCAACCACCCCAATTTGTTTTTTGATATTTAGAAAGTAATAGTTCAAAATGAGTACTAAAAATAATTTGCAAATTTTTCATTAATTTATATATATCTTCTCGTCTATAATATTTTATCATCATATTACAATGAAACCAATATTTATCAATCAATTGTAAAATATCACGTTCTGCTATGCTCTCATCCTCTTGATTTTCCAAAAGATATTTTACTTCTCCATGTTTATCAAATAAAATATCTTCTTCAGTACAACCTGCATAGTGAATTTTTGACATATACTCATTAGTATAAGCCGTATTTATAAGAAAAATGTCATATTGTAATATTTCTTTATTTTTTACAAATAAAATACCAAAGTTTTTTATAACATGTGAATTAAATTCTTCGGGCCATATAAGAATAACTTCATCACATATTTCTTTAAACATTTGAGGAATAGAATCTGCAAATTCTTCAAAATAATCTTCTTTTATTAAGAAAACCGGATCAACATCAGACAATTCATCTTCGAGACCTCGAGCTATCGAACCAAAATGCCATCCACCAACACATCTATTATCAGTTTTCATTATATCTAAAGACTTTTCAAAAACTTTTATTAAAGTTTTGTTCATTATTTAACACTCCTATCCCTGTTTTTCCACCTTGATTCTTAACAAATTTCTTAATCTCATTATGCATTGCCCTACCTAATCCCATACCTCGTACATTTGGATGAATTAATAATAATCCAATAATCCATTCGCCTTTTTCGGGGGTAAATCATAAAAAAATTCATCACAGTTATCGGGCCGAACTCCCTCTGTTAGTTCAATATATAATTTACCACCATTTCTTTCTACAACTAACATAAGATATACGCGACGCATCTGTTAGCCCCTCTGTATCGAATCCAAATTCCAAAAAGTATTCGCCTATAATATAAACATAACGTTCATTTTCATACTCGTATCCATCATTTTTATAGGTTTCATCTCTTCCAAATTTGTCATCATAATGGTTAATCGCCTCTTTTGCCAAATCCCCAATAGTAAATTGATTGTCTAATATAAACTCATTTGATGAAAATCGGAATTCAATAATACGTTTATATTCATCAATAAAACATAAAGCCTTTTCTTCAAATACTGTTTCAGCATTATTGTTAAAGAAACCAACCATCTTGGCACCATTCTCAACACCATAAGTTGTTTTTCCATCGAATGTTAGCTTAAGCTTTTCTATAGAATCACCAATACTACAATCATTTATTGATATATCCCCTAAAGGAATTTCCGGAATATCATCCTCATCAAGCTCAGTCAAACTACTTTCATTAAAATACACATAATTTTCAATTGTAGGAATTCTCGCTAGATATAGACCATTATTGGTCCTCATGATTACCTCAACTATCGGATTTTCTTCAAGCCACCTCGTCACTTCATCATGAACGTGAGGAGCTAATTCATCTGGATATATGAATGGGCTTTCATCACTTGAATACTCATAATAACCTCCAAATACAGACCATTTAGACGACATGTAATGATTGATATATTCAGAACCACCTACCTCTTCATTCAGTGATTGTAATTCCTCGATTTGCAACATGAGTTGAGTATTTGTCGTCTCTATTTCTTGAATCATCCTCTCCGCATCGTTTACCTGACTCATCAGCTCATCATTCATTTTCTCAAGTTTTTCAACCTGTTCTTCTTGATTGTTTGTAGCCTTGCATCCTGCTAATAGCAAGATGAATAATAAAAAGATTATGACGCTTTTTAATTTATTCATTCTTCCCCTCCTTTAAATGTAAGTAGCTAACCGCACAAATATTCGTCATCAATGATTTTTTTCTGCTAAGTTTTTTAAACGATTTAAAGCTCTAGGAAACCTTACATTAAACGTTTCTTCTTGTTCATATGGAATATCTGTTTTAACCGTTACTGTAGTTATCCCATCTTTTTCTGTGAGCGAATAGCTCTCTGTTCCACCAGTCCACTCCTTCTCGCGTTCTTGCTCTCCACTCTCTTTTGTATCAGCACTGTGCTTGAATAAAACAAATTCATTTTGAATACATTTCTCGACCAAACTTGTTACCCCGTAACCATTTACAGAAGATATGAACTGAATTTCATTTCCTTCTTTCATAACGCCCTTTATATATGTGCCTTCATCAATAATACTAGCCCAGTCACGGAATGTTTTATCCTCCCAAAGAGTCTTCCATACAATTTCTTTAGACGTGTTAATTTCGATTGAATATTGAATTTTTTTCATATTTCACCTCATTAAATATCATGACCGACTTTGCCCCATAAATTCTAGAACAAGATTATTAAACTTATCAGGATTAACTAGATTTGATGGATCCATCGAATTATCTATAACAACTAATTCTGTCCCTAATGATTTTGCTATCTTGTTATTTATTCTAATGAATGATTTACCAAAATCTTTGCCCACTAGAACCATACTCGGAATATTGACGTTCTTAAGCTTTTCTAATACATCAATTTTATTAATTGCTTTTCTTGCAATAATCATTTGATCCAAATCTATATCCATACACACATCACTAAAATATTTTTTTGCCAAAATCGCATGATTGGCCTTATATGTTGATGCCATCCCCTTAGCTAACATTTTATTACCTAATATTTTAAAAAGCTTGAAGCCAACTACTTGTGAAAATCCCAACATTTTTTCTGATAATGTTTTAATCTCTCCAAAACTGTCTGAAATAATTAGTCTTTCAACCCTTTCAGGTCTACTGGTTATAAAGTGCTGGGCAATGACACCTCCCATACTTACGCCTATTAATGTGACTTTTTCAACTTTTAAATAATCTATCAATTCTTCTATTTGATTTGACCAATCCTCAAGTGATAAAGTTTTTACTTTTGATGATTTTCCATGTGCCAGTAAATCCGGAATTATTATGTGAAATCCTTTCTTTTCATATAGTTCTTTTTGCATATTCCACATATTGTTATCAGCACCTATTCCATGTAATAATAGCAAAGATGGTTTTAGGTAATCTCCATATTCCTCATAGAATGTAGTCATTCCAGTATTGTTTTTTAATATCATACTAATCCTCCCGACTGGTCACCTGTATAATTATTCTCCAATCTCATTAATGTCCACTTTCCAAATCATATGGTCATTGTCCTTCAACCAATAATCTTTCAATCGATACTGTGCCTTCCCAAACTTTTGTGTCCATATCTTTTGGGCCGTTTTATATCCGCTATCTAGACAAACTTCATTAATGCCTCTCTTTTTTAATTCATTTGCAATTTTTTTAATCATCAGATTACCAATTCCATTCCCTTGATATTCCGGAAGAACAAATATTGTTCCTAATTCAATCCAGTCCTTTATTTCTCCCCCGGTACATCTGTCTATTAATTCACTAGATGGTCCATATTCAATTGAACCGATTATCTTATGATTAATTTCAGCAATTAAAAAGTATCTTTCATGGCTGTCATTTTTTAAATCTTGTTCTAAATATCTTATCTTTGTCTGTATTTCTTCCTCAATCATATCGACTAAATACTCAAGACCGTTTCTTCTAAATGTATCTTTGATTACAGTATCAAAAAGCATAATTAGCTTGTTTTTATCTTCAATATTTGGTCGTCTTACTATAACATTCTCCATATTTAAGCCTTTTCCATCCTCTTTTTCAATACGTCTAATATGTACATTCATTTAAAAAAACCTCATATTTTTCTGTTACCACATAATAATTAACGGTAATTGTGGTCTAAAGTCTTTCGTCTGATTTCTAATACCATCATCAAACTCTAGTTGCATAAGATGTTCTTTTCCACGAACAATATTTATGTTATTCAGCTGATTAATTATATTTGCAGTATCAGATAACTCATCTTCTTGGTTTGTATATATAGTGATATTTGTCACTTCAACTATCTCGCTAAAATTATTTTGTCTTTTAGCAAAGTGTAGATAAAAATACATCGGTTCACTTAATGGAATCCCTTCTGCTACTTGAATCTTAAGAAAGTCAGGTAAATATATCGGTTTGTAATCCCATGTTTTAAATGGAGCTGATTCGCTTTCCTCTATGGTTGGCCGAAATGCAATACCAAATGGAGATATTTCCTTTGTCCTTACTAGGCAACGTTCATAAAGCTTCATCTTTTCTGTTCTACTGTTTTTCACCTCTGTAATGTCTTCAACCCATAATAATTCTAACATCATATTTTTAAAATAGAATCTTCTATTAGAAGTTCCTTGTCCAGGATGAGTATTGGAAGTTCCTTCTTTTAGGCCAAAATCTATAAGTAACTCGGCTTCAGGCGCCTTATATTTTGTGCAGATAAATATATGATCTACTTCCATTGCATTACCCCTTTCAACGAATGTCAGTAAAGTAATAAACCATAATATATTCCTCACTTAACTCTTCTACAGTTTTAAATCCGAGATCTTGATACATCTTTACTGCATAATTATCTTTCTGAACCGCTAATGATGCCTTTTTATATCCTCTTTTCTTTAAAAGATTCAACATGTTTTTCATAAGCGCTGAACCAATTCCCATATTACGGTATTCTTTATATAATGAGATTGCAAATTCAGGAGTATATTCGTCTACATTGCCAAATCCTTTTACTTCACCGGATAATATCCTGGTCCATACTGCACCTACTATTTTCCCATCTAACTCAGCCACCAGACAATAGTCATCAGGTTTTCCGAAGCCCTCTATGTACACTTTTAACTCTGGCTCATTTATTATATCTTTGGGTAATAATTTTTCCGCATCTCTTTGAAATATTGCTTCATATAAAAAATTCTCTAATTGATGTAACTCATTGGATTTAATTTTTCTTATAAAATAATTCATCACACAACATTTCCTTTATACGCTACCGCATCTAATTGAAATTGTAAGCCTTCTTCTCCGCCACGATGTGCAAATTCCGTTTGAATTGATTTTCTGACTGGATAATGACCTTTAAAGCGTTCCTTGAATACTTTTTCCATAACCGGAATATCCCAAATATCTCTAAATAAGCAGTCAACCTGAATAACTGATTCAAGTCCGAGTTCTATCGAACTGAGTCTTTTTTCCAGATGATCAATAGCTCCGTGAACCTGTTGTTCTATTGACTTCCCAATATTTCCAACGCAATATCCAATATAAGCAAATTCTCCTGCTACAATAATTCCTGAATGTGCCCACTCTTCATTCACATCACTTCTAATAATTTCACTCATAAGTCTCTCTCCTTCTCCCAAAATATGGTTTTATGTCATCTATATTTTACAATATATTAATTCTGCAAATTGTCCGTATTTTTTTACTTCTTTTAAGTAAAATCGTTTCACCATTTCTTCTTGTGAAAACAGCGGTATTCCTCTGCCTAATAGCACAGGAGCAATCTGTATGACCATATTATCAACCATATCTTGATCTAAAAGAGGACCTAATATTGTATTTCCTCCAACAATCCAGATGTTTTTATCACGCTCTATTTGTTTCACAAAATCAACAACATCACAATTCATAGGAATAAATTCTTTGACCGATAAACTTTCCGCATGTGTAAAAACATAGTTTCGTGTGGTTGGATAAAGACTGTCGATATTTTCTAGGTTTTTAATTTCATTAAATGTTCTTTTGCCCATTATTATAATGTCCATACTTTTATAGAAAGCTTCATAACCGGTTTCTTCTATTGCCCCCGTTTGATAAAGCCAGTCCAAGTTGTGATTTTTGTCCGCAAGAAATCCATCTATAGTAATGCATCCATAAAAAAATACACTCATTTTCATAATCTCCTTTGAAGTAATCTAGTTCATCAAGACTTTTTTAGGCATGACAGCTCTTGATCAAACCATGTTTCAATGTCATCTCGTAAATTTAAAACAGAATCATCCAACGATATTGGAAGTCCACGACAACCGCCATCACAATGACCGATTTCTCTTTTTCTACCGCAACCATATCCCTTTGCAATTAGTTCCTGTAATATTGGAGAAAACGTTTTAATAATATCCGTGTATTCATGTGTCTTTGTCGATTTTACATTAATATGATAGCCATTGTTGAGGGAAGCATTAATCCCCCATAGATCTTTCCGTTTATAACAGTACTTTATGTAGATATGAAAACCTTTTATTTCCACAACACAACGAAGTCCCTTGTTTAAATAGCGCTGATGCAGTTGCAAAATAAACTCCTGAACATCTGCGGATAAATGTTTTATCGTATCCTCAACGATGGAAAGCACATCGGTTTCATCCCTTTTCAATATCCTATACTCACATCGTAAAAAAATATCTTGGTTGACAAGGGTGCCCTGGTCTTTTTCTGCAACGGCCATAACCTTAAGTCCTGTCAGCATAGTGGGGTTATCTGGATATATAATCTTTATGGTTTTGATCTCTGACAAATTTTGCTTTTTTTTATTTATATCAACGCCGTCAATACAAAGACCACAATTTTCTAGAAATCGAAGACACTCAAGATTTTTAGTAACAGACAGTTTTTCATTGAATATGGTATTATCACATACGAAAACGTTCGTATTTTCAAAAGGCCTACCATGATAGCCTATGTTCATTAGTATGGTTTTCACATTATGCAAGAATGGATAATATACTGAAAGCGTGGTTCGATTTTCGTATTCATGAGCAACTTTTTTGCTTTTATCATAGATATCGCCTTTGATGTATAATTCATCGTAAAGACGAGCCAAAAAAAATCTAAAGGCTATAACGCCTTCACGTATACTCGCATCATCTGAAATGCTAGTATATGAGGATTTAATCGCATATTTTTCATGTGTTTCAGCCACCATAATTTCCTTCAAATAACTTGCCACATCTTGAAGTGTTTTTCTCATGTATCTCACCTCGTCCTCGTTTAATTTACAAATATAAATTCATCCCTATCTAGAACTTGAATACCCAGGTTCGCATCTAGTAATTTCACATCTGATGATTCTTCCTCTATAAAAAACAATGATATCCAAATTATCTAAATCTCATTACAATTTACTCGGAACAAATTGATTCACAAATTCATCCTTTTCTTTTGCGTTTTTAAACTCACCCAAATAATCACAAACTTCGGTTGCAAAATCAATAAAAGCAACGCCCTTAGCCGTTATTATGTTCTCATCTCTTACGATTCGAGAATCTTGATAATTAGTCCACTCAAATGGATCTTCTTTACAAAAATTTTTCATCTGCTCTTCTGTCCATGCACTTATAGACGTCGTAAACTTCTTACCTTTTAATGCACCTGATTTGGCAACCATCCATGGTCCGGCACAAATAGCAGCTATGAATCTATTTTGCTCATTTAAGTCCCGCAAAAGTCTCATTAAGTCTTCACTATAGCCTTTCTTCCACCCTCCTGGTATAATTACCCCTTCAATATCCTCATGAATCACTTTATTAATAATTGTTTCCGGAAGATAAGTTAATCCTGACGCGCTACACACTGAATCCAATGTTTCTGATACAGAAATAATCCTATACCTTGAATTCTTACCTAGCAAATGTGCTAAAAGTGTCACCTCAAAATCCGCCATATCATCATATATATACATCAATATTTTTTTCATTTATTTGTCCCCTCACCCATTTCATAATATATTCTACTTTACTAGTTTCTTCATTACGCTGTTCATTCATTATCCTAAAACCGGAATTCTTGTAAAACTGAACTGCCTTCTCGTTATCTATATAAACTGCCAAGCTTAGGTCACAGTATTTTTCTTGAACATATTCAATAAGTTCTCTTCCGAATCCCCTTCCTTGAAACTCTATATCTATAAATAAGCCACCAATATAGTTTTTATTTACAACACTGATAAAACCAACAATATGATTTTCTTCAATATAAACAAACGTTTCACTGTTAGGCAAATAACTATTTTTAACACTATCATAATGTTCAAGCCAATATTCTTTTTCAATAAAATAATGTGCTTCAACTGTTGTATCTAGCCAAATTTTCATTATCTTATTGACTTCTTCTCCATTTATTTTTCTAATCATTTCAAGTCTCCTGTATTAAAAAATCACTTTCTTTCAACGATAGTGCTAACACAATAATAATCGTTTTTTTATAAAAGCTTTTAAAATTCCAACATATCATTCTTATCATAATTAAAATTTGGCCCCCACGCAACTTCCCAATAATATCCATCGGGATCTGAAAAATAAGCATGATAGCCTCCCCAAAATACATCTTGTGGTTCTTTTTCAATTTTTGCTCCTGCCTTTCTTGCCAATTCAATAACCTCACTTACTTCTTCTTTACTTTTTACATTATAAGCAAGTGTTATTCCTCCAAATCCGCTAGTAATTTTAGGCGGGTTGTTTTCATTAATATCCTTAGCCAATAAATCAATCAGAAATAATTCAAGCTTGGTACCCGACGTGTTAAAGAAAACTACTTTTGGATTATTGCTTTTTTCATCTGTTTTAAATCCAAGACCATCCCGATAAAATTCAATTGATCTTGCCATATCCTTTACTCCTAAGCATATGATGTTCATTCTGTTCATAAAAATATCCTCCTCACAAATCCATTATCACAACATACTATCTTTATCGTCCAAAAATAGTATCATAAAATACTCATCTGCATAGGTACCATCACTATATTTTAGAGCATGCTTTTTCGTTCCTTGAATTTCAAATCCTAGGTTTTGATACATTTTTAACGCTCGCTCATTATGAGTGACAACTTCTAGTTCAAGTTGCTCGATTCCCTTGTTTTTGCACCATTTTATACTTTCCTGCATTAATATTTTTCCTATGCCCATGCCCCAAAAAGCTTGTCGCACACAAATCCCCAAAGCTGCTCGATGTAAATATCTTCGCTTATTCATAACTCTTCCGACAGAACAATTTCCAACAATTTGTCCATCAATTAAAGCAACTAACATTTGTTGGTTTGCATCACCGATAACATTTTTAATAAAAGCCTCTTCTTGCTCTACTGTAAAAGAAAGTTCCCCCGGTTCGCGGGCTAAAAATTTTGTTTCACAATCTACATCCTTCATGTAATCAAGCAATCCTTGTGCATCCCTTGCTTCCGGCAACCTGACAACTAATTGCACCTTATTTTTTATATCAGTTTCCTGATTATCCATATAAGACCTCCATTCTACTCTTTACATCAATAAACTATTAATTTTCATCTTCTTATTGTACTACTTCTCCACCATGAAATATACATTCATATACCTTTACTCCGTCTTTTAGAATCTCTTCATATCCTGTAAACCAATTAAAATCACCTTCTGCTTTACATCTATATATTCATTGACCAAAACGGTGTATCATTAAGCCATAATGCCTCTTCACCGACAAAGCTACGACTTCCTAAATAGGTATCTATATACTTCATGTCGCCCTCACAATACAATAAATCATGAGAATTAGGTCTTGATGCATCACTTTCATTACCTTTTCCTGCATATGTTGCTTTCTTGGCTTTGATTAAAAACTCTATTATTTTTTTATTCATAAAACATTCCTTTCTATCTTGTCAAAATACCGCCTTTGCATCTTTAGGCAATTGACGAACATGTTCAAAAAAATTTCTACTTGCATCTGCTTCTTCTTGGTCATATCTATACCCCAATTGATCAGCCACTTCATTTGCTACTTCATCAAAAAGACTGCACATAGTTAAGGTCGCATTCCAGATATGTTCAATATTTCCGTTCGAATATGTGTCCAAAAAGCGTTGCCACATCTTTTCTTTAAGAAAAAGTCGCATATATTTAGCCGATTTCCCTAAACTATAAGAATACTCTGTTTCAATGCCAATTTTCCAAGAAAGCATATTTATTAAATGAGGCCTTATATGATTATCAATCATATCCATGACGTATGGAACTTCTTCTCTCCATAATCCCTTCGCCACATTGTTAAGACACCACCAAAAATTATTACAGTCACATAAAAAATTATTTTCTGATGGCTTTCTCACATGGTAGTCTTCATCCGTAGCCTCTGGAATTGTCGGTAAGATATTATCTTTATCCAATAATATCTTACATAATTTGTCATCTAAAATATGTTTCAAGGCATAAGGTAATGATTCCACATGTAAGTCTAAACGATTTCCATCTGCAAATTGAATGAGCCATCCGTATATATGATCAAAATTACACTCTTTGCCTCTTAAATAATCCATTTTTTCCGGCATTTGCATATATAATCTCTGGCCAAAACAATCAATCCATGACTCATTCTCATAAAAAGGCTTTGTCTTTGTTACAACATAGACAATATCATAGTCTTGAAAAATATCTTTAGGCACATTTGGATTTGTTCTTGAACCATTCATATAAACCGCTCTAATCCGATCATCCTGCTTGGCCACATTCAATATTAAATCAAACATTTCCTGCTCAGTTCTCATCACATATTCTCCTCTTCAATTTTTTGTAGCATTCGAAAAGATTCCTATTTATATTTATTTCTATTTACTTCTATCAATCTATTAGCATTAATGTGTCTGTTACTCTAAGATCAATATTATCTTCATAAAGAGAGACATATACGTATTTCTTATCGTTATCTATGTCTATATCAATAGAATTTACGACATCATCAGATGTGACCACTTTAAAACTATATTGCCCGTTAATTAGGCTTTTATAAAAATAAGTCACCCGATGTTGATTAGCAACTATAAATGTATCTGAAAAGAATTTTTCGTCATCAACATAACCTATAGCTTTGATTTTAGATTTTTCAAAACTTTGATTTGTCACAGTTACAATCAGATTTGAATTCTGCATTTTTTCTTCCGAATAATATGTATCGTGATTATCTCTAACCATTATATAAATAAGTAAACTGCCTAGTATAAGCAATCCAGTTAACGTTACTTTTTTCATTACTTTCATCATATGTTTACCTCGAAATTATAAATACACAAAGATTACCAAACAATCAGAACTTTCACTTTAGCATACCAGAACAAACATTCGTTTTCAATAATTCATATGTCCTATAGAATCTTACCCATGTAATATTCATCATAAAACTTGCCATTTATTAAAACAGACTTCTTCTTAGTACCCTCGACTTCATAGTTATTTCTCAAATATAGCTGATACGCTCTATGATTGTGGGTCATCACTGTTAACTCAAGCTTACTTATCTCATGCTTTGTAGCCCATGATGTTAAGCTACAAATTATATACTCTACCGACTACACTTTAGCTACAAATTATCATTGCCTAAATCTATATGTGCCTACTTGGATGTTTTGTTTCCTACGACACATTTTTTTCTTGTATTATTTTATATTTTCTTATATTATTGTTTTTGTAACCCAAAAAAAGAGAAGAAACCTCGCACCTACCACAGCACACGTTTCTTCTCTCTGTCTCATGGTCTCTTGCG
>Ga0334899_1000394_pt1 | contig 56742 bp, 53 predicted proteins | sample GraSluR3_MG_FD_207219 | JGI IMG/M metagenome (GOLD analysis project Ga0334899, IMG submission 207219) | Sludge microbial communities from methane-producing bioreactor in Wageningen University, Netherlands - Granular Sludge_8_08-R3 | ecosystem: Engineered > Bioreactor > Anaerobic > Unclassified ...
CCATAGGGTTCATTCTTCCTTTATTATTTTTACTAAAATTCATCAGGAATTGCATTTTTATCTTCAAGCACATAATCTGACTACTATTTGATAATCTATAGATTATTCATCCTTTAATTTTAGAAAAAAATATTTATAATGGGTTAACCTAATTTTAAGTGTCCTTTTTGAGGTTCATAGACAATGCTTTTACTTTTCAATATTCTCAATATTTCATCGGCTTCATCCGCACTAATATTGTGTTCTGATAGTTCTTCAAAAACAGCGTATTTGGGGGCTGTACCACCCTGTTTGTCCTCAAATTTTTTAACAGCAGCAATAAAACTTCTAATTTTAACCCTATCACGTTCTAATCCTTTTTTATATAATGTGTCTTCATGAATTAAATAATGATTTTCAAACCAGTCCTTATCAGGTACAGTAGGATCATTACCCATATCCCTAATTTCTTTTTCTAATTTCTTAATATGACTTATAAGTGCAGTTTCAAGTTCAGATTTAAAATAGGGGTCTATTTCCCCATATCTAATGTGGATCAATGCCATGAATTTGAATCTAAGATAAGGATCTGTACCAGTTAAATCTTTATGCTTCATTGCTTCGGCAAGGGTTAGTTTAAAGTCTTCCAAATCCAAACACCACAACCTATATTACTTCAGTTAGTAAGCCATAATATGTTTAAAAAAACATTATTATATGTCAAAACCTTTTGATAATATGAGGTAAAGCATATCTCCGTTGATTCCAAAGGTTTCAAGGTGTATATACCAACCATTTCTTTTGTATTTGTTCAACTCTACAAAAAATTCCTTTTTATTTGCAGTAGTTCCTTCTAATATTTCCCATTGCATATAATTCCCCCTCCCAATGATTAATTCGATACAATTTAACCCAACGCTATATACTATTATAATTTAAAGAATATTTCTAATTTTTGGAAGAATTCTTTAAAAATTTCTTATTCTACCCCCACAATATCACACTTAAAATAAATAATCTTAAGAGAATTTCCATTTGTTCCTCTTATTGATTGGGAGTTTTTAAGGCCTATCAACCCCCAGGCTCAATATCCTTAATCAAGATGGTTGTCTCGTTTTCATTAACCTTTTTCACGGTTACTTTTTTGTTAACCGCTTCATTAAGGTCAAAGTTTAGATTGAAATTATTTTTAACTGCATTATTATTCTGGGAGTTGTCCGCTGTATCACCAGTGCTTGCAAACACAAAGTTTTCTCCAGGTGTGCCTCCTAGAAGAGTTACTATATTGGTTGAGAAAAGTAAAAACGTGGATAATATGAGTAACATAAAGACGAGAACTGCTTTCTCTTGATTGGTGCCAGTTTTTATCCTTCTTTTTTTACCAAAAGAGACGAAATATGTTTTTGATAGGGGATAGAGTAGGGGGCAGCCATGGGTGGTTATGATGTCCAGTACTATGTGGGAGGTTATACCGATTACCAGTGCCGTGGCAATAGTTAAATTCCAGAATCCTATGAGGGTGAAGGGGACGAGCCAGAAAATTGAATGACCTATGCCTCTGTGTTTCCCGGTTAATTTATCCAACAGATCCGGGAAAACTGATATCCAGCCAGCCAAAAAAATCCCGGTAAACAGGTCATTGAGACTGGTAAGGTAGGCAACACATAAAAATAGGAGCACCGCCCCCACAATATGAGTGTACACCCTCATGATTTACCACCAACATATAGTAATGTCCTGAAAATTATCAAAGCAAACCAGGTCCCCCCAATCAACAGGGAGGCCATGGCCAGGGATGTGGCTGCCTTCAAATACATCAAAAAACAGAAAATACTCACAACAGCATAAAGCGAGTAAGTGATATTGACCTCCTTGCGACCCAAGTTCTCTTCATAGTCCTCTCTGTTAACCAGGTCAAATGTTTTGAAAAAGGCATAAATTTCTGGCTTAAAATACTGACTAAAACTGCAAACAAAATGGATATTATCCTCCTGGTTAAGATTCTGATATGCCTGCATCGCTCTTCTGGTCAATCTCTCAAAATTATTAAAGAGTATTATTAAACGTTTCCCCTTCAACAACTCCAACAACTTACCATGAAGCTCAGCTATGGTCTTGTTACTTAAATTCTGATTTTTATCTTCAGATAAATAGTAAATAGATTCCATCAACCTTACCCTAACTGGCAGGGGCTCATTAAAGTATATGCATAAAAATTCGTCCCTCAACAGCGAGTGAAAATTGTGAACATCCACATCATAGAACATCAAGTTCTTTCCATTGTTTATACCATCCCTGATCCGTACTACATTCATACTACATTATATGATTATTCTAATATAAATAGAGTAACTAAATAATAATTAATAGTATTATTAAACATTTATACAAAATCATATCCTTACCACTAAAATCCAATATTCTCAATTGGATGGGGCTCAGCCTTCTGCTCTCCCTCAGTCAGGACTTTGGTATTGCTAATTCCCAAACGATTCCCAGATAAATATTTAAATAATAGCTAAGAATGCAATATTATCAATTAGTGTAAATAATCAATAATCATCTGATTTATTACGGGGAATACCATTGGTGAAAATTAGAGATACGACAAAATTTTCATTAGGACTTTTATTTTTAGTACTTTTTCTTTTTGGAGTAATTGAAAACGCAATTTATATCCACCATCCATCAGATCTATCTTACAGCATCACGATTTTTTTTGCAGCATTCTTAATTTTAGACAGCATTTTAGACCAGAAATCAGCTATTATAAGTACAATAATTGGTTTTTCATTGTTAATTTTTGTAATAATCGTCAAACCAGTAATGTCATCTTTTCAAATCGGCCTTTTTATCGCATATGCAATATTTTCTTTAGTATCAGGATTAGGAGTTTATTTAGGTTTTTTACCTGAATGGTGGGTAGCCGGGAAAAATAATTAAATGTTTATAATCAGCCCATTTTTTTAATCTAATATCTGAAGTGCTTTCTAACCTTTTCATCATCCCAACCATAGCAATCCTTAAAGGACTGCCAATAATTACCCCTTTTTTGACATCCATAACAATAATAACCCTTTTTGTGCAACAAAATTATGTTATCATCATGATCGTGACAAGGACAATTATACACCACATATTCTTATATCAGGACATTCCTCACAGGATCTCCCGTGAGGGAAAAAAATGAAAACATAATTCAATAACGTCAGGAAGACTTATTTGAGAATCTTTGAGCCACATGCTCTCCTTAAGTCTGGACTCTGGTACTATTATTTTCAACTCAAGAAGGCACCCGAAGAATTTGAAGCCCAAAAAAACATCCCGTAACTTTATTTATTATTAGAATCGTCCTATATTATAATGAATTTAAAGTAAGCTCTCTAACATCATCAAGTGTTAAGTTTTCCATTATTATCCCTTCTTCTGATTCTACGGAATTGGGTATGTATGTATCCAGGAAACCTTGACAGGAATTGTCGGTGAAAAAATCTTCGAGATTATTGTCTATTAGGTGGATCCGTTCCATAATCCAGATCCATTCTCCCATGAGTCCACGACTGTTTTGTTGTTGTTCTAGTTGATGATTCTTAAGGATTATTTCTTGAATGCAGTCCCTGATATTGTTGAATGTTCGCCTGAATTCGTCACGTTCGTAGATAATTACTTCCTCATGGTCGGAGAATAATTTGGGGCGATATAGAATTGCCTTTGCTCCAAAAGGCATTGCTTGACTTGCTCTCAAATTTTTTCACCTCCCTGCCTATTTGTGGGGGAACATTACTATGATGAAAGGTAATGATTTGCATTGTCCAGGAGAGCATGTGAGAAGTAAACATAAATAAAAAAGTAGCAGTGATCATCTCTTGGAGGATAATCATTAAAAAATTGAACATATCCAAGGCAGTCTGATTGCAGCACTAGTAAAAGTAAGTAAAATTCTTAAAAACGAATTCCAGTTTATAAACAGAATAAGGGGTGAAGGCAAAACAATATCTGCAGGAAGGCTTATTTGAGGAGGCTTAGCACTCTGCTATCCTCAAGTCTCAATTTACATAATGTGTAAATTTAAGATAGTTAAACACTATAATTTATACACGATTATAATAACTTGCTCATAGACCCTAACTTTGTGATTATGTCTTATTGTATTGATTTCAAGAGGAGCAATATAATATGACTGAAGAATCAGGTTCCATTGGAAAAGTAAGTGGGAAGTTAATTCTCAAATCTCTTTCTTTCATTGTCTTAATCATTGTGGTAATCTTTATCTCTGCAGGCCGCCTTGACTACTGGCAGGGATGGGCCTATACAGGTTTGAACCTTATATTACTAATTTTATCCTACTTATTACTCCCATCTGAGTTAATACAAGAAAGGTTGGCACCTGATAAAGGAGTGAAAAAATGGGATCTGGTATTTCAAAAGGTTTCCATACCAGTATTCCTGGCCATTCTAATAATATCAGCCCTGGACGGGGGACGTTTCTATTGGTATCCTCAGATTCCTTTTTATATAATAATCATCGGCATATTCCTCTATGCAATTGGGCAGATAATCATTTTATGGGCGAAAATGGTGAACAAATACTTCTCATCCGTGGTCCGCATCCAGACCGAGCGAGGACAAACAGTCTGTAAAGAAGGCCCCTACAGTTTCATCAGACATCCCGGATATCTGGGTGGGCTATTATACTCAATTGCCACTCCATTAGTCCTGGGTTCATTTTGGGGTTTGATTCCAGTTGCCATTTCATTGTTACTACTTTTTATCCGAACCAACCTGGAAGATGAAACCCTTCAGAAGGAATTGGAAGGATACACTGAATACACCCGAGAAGTAAAATATAAGATATTACCCAGAATCTGGTAGTAGATGCCCATCTGTTTTAGGAAACCTCCCTGGAAAGAAATCATTGATATGAACAAGTTATAATATTTTCTTATGAACTCGCAAACTAATTTACACGACAAATTCAGAGGAGTGTTAGGATATATCTTTGTTTTAACCACTAATCTGTTCTATATCTTCTTTAGCACGTTCACAGTAAGGATTTAACTCAAGAACTTTTTTAAAACATTGAAGTGCTTCAGTATACTGTTTGAGCTCCTTATGAGCTTCACCTTTATGATAGTATGCTTCTTCAAATAAAGAATCTATTTCCAGTGCTTTTTGGTAGTATTTTAATGCATCATCAGGCTTACCAGAATGTGCCAAGATAAATCCTTTGATGTCTAATGAATAGATATCTCGTGAATATAATTCAAGAGATTTATTCACACACTTTAAAGCCTCATCATACTTGCCAAGATGTGCAAGAACATAACCTTTCATGCTCCATGCAGGTAATCTTTCTGGATTCAATTCTAATATTTCATTGAGGCATTCTAATTCTTCTTTATATTGGTGCAGTCGCTCGTGAATAACTGACTTTTGAAATAACATATCATTTAATTCCATGTTCAAAAATTCTTTCGGAGACCTTATTCTTTCAAATACTTGAGTCAATTCCATATTCCAAATATTTTCTGGAAACATCATTTCTTTAAATTTTGAAAGTTTTTCATTAGTTTCATTCAACAAATCCTCGAAAGCTTCTGCTGCATCTTCTTTACATCCAATTTTGTAAAGGAATAATGCTTCATTTAGAAGGGTAAGATGATTTTCTGGATCTTTATCCAGAATTAGATCAATCATTTCTTCTGCATCATCATATCGTCTAAGACCCAATAAAATAATAAATTTATAATTTAATACCGAAATTTCGATTTTTTCATTTAATCCTTCTTCAATAAGTTCATCTATTAAATTTAACGCTTCGATTCGATTTCCACAATTATTTAAAGCTACTACTTTATGGAAAAAAAGAATTTGACGATTAGGATAAGGTTGAATTTTGGAAAGATTGGATTTCATTAATTTATCAATTTTTTCGACGGCTTCCTTAAATTTGCCAGTTTCGATAAGGGGAACAGACTGGATTATCAAAGACGCATATTTCATATTAAAAGAATAAGATATTGCAACAAGTAAAAATCCGCAAATTGGGATAATATTATAAATTGCATTGTTTGGGCTGTAACTTGGACTCCATATAGCAATTAGCCCGGATGATACAAGTAAAATCAATGCAATGATTACTAAATAAAGTTTATAACTGTAAATCATGAAATACCGATGTGTAATATTAGTCACAATCGTTAATAAAGAGAAAAATATGATGCATGGTAAAGTAAGTCTTAAACATATTGAGACAAAAAATGTTATTAGAATAACAATAATAATTATTAATTTTATTTTATCGACTTTAATAAATGCCACCGCCTATTAATATTAATTCATATTGAATATAAAACCTTACTTTAAATAATTTCGTATTGTTAAAAATATAATCCCAACTTAAAGTAAGAATAGCTAAACTGATCCCTCAAAATCGAAGGAAATAAGATAATATATCTTTTAAATCCTTCTTTTCTACTAGATTGTAAGCTTATTGTAATGCTTATTTAATGAAAATACACTGAAACTATTAACATGAATCAAAATTCACACCCACAAAAATCAAAGACAAATTCCATGGCACGATTCTCGGCCCGGCAGTGGAGGATTCCATGGGCGTGCCCTTAGACTTCACATTTCCTGGTAGCTTCCAGTCAGTAAACGATATGATCGGAGTTGGATCCTTCAACTTGGACCCGGGCATGTGGACTGATGATACCTCCCTTGCCATTTGCCTGGCATTAAACCTGGGTGAGGGGGCAGACACCACCGGGGCAATCGATGGACAGTTAGCAGGAGCCTACTATGGTAAAAATGAGATTCTCAAAAAGTGGATTAATAAATTAGCTGATTTAGATCTGATTGATTCTTTCATTGAAAGATTATGGGAAGTTACAAACCCAAAACTTTGATCAAAGTATTTATAAAATAATTCTTGACATAAAATCCATCTTTTTGTGCTGTTTTTCACATTAATTGACATTAAAAATTAAATAGATGTGATAATAATCTACTATTACGTTGATAATTGATTGATTTATGAAATTTATTTAATTATAGCATGTAAATACTATCGGAGGTATAAAATGGGTATTTTGAGCAGTCTTATTCAAAATGGAGATAACTGGTACAACAGAGCTACATTTTGTTTAGATGCTGGAGATTACCAGGAAGCCATAGTATACTATAAAAGAGCAGTTTGGAATAATCCCCAGGATGTTGATGCATGGGTATATATGGGACTGGCTTTCTACAAAATTGGAAATCTTATGGAAGCTATAAACTGTTTCAACCACACTATAGCCCTGGATCCTGGATGTGTTCATGCCATCTACAACAAAGCCACTGTGCTGGCAGAGTTAGGAGAATTGAAAGAGGCCATAAAACTTTATGAAGAAGTTCAAAACTTAGATCCAAACTATTCTAAAGCAGAATTAAATAAAAATAAGGCGCTTAAACTCTTAAATCAGGAAAAATGACATTTAACCTGTAAAATGTCAGTAATTTAAGTATCTTCTAGGCTATGGCATAGTTGGTTTGCATTGTTGGTAATTCAATATCATTTACTGTGCCCACATTAACTGGTACTTCCTCTTTCTTTTGATGTGTTATAAGGATGAATTTAGCGTTTAAATTTATTGTATCCTCTTGGATCTTAATATTCATGTCCAGACCGAAGTTTCTTAATGCATATGGTTTAACATGGAAAAATTTAGAAGCATCGAATATTTCTAGGGCTACGGGAACGTTACTAGAATCAAAATCAAGTATTATGTTATCTGTTAATTCAATTGATTCCTTATATTTGTATGGATCCACAACACGAAGATAAAGTGTATCAGATTGTGCATCATATTCAGTTATCATTTTAAATGAATGCTTATTCACCTTTAACGCAACCTTCTTTTTGTTAATTGTTCATATGTTGTCACAACTTTAATATTGTTTCTGGAAGCATTGTCAAACTCTATTATAATAATTAAATCATAATTCATTCTACTGCCCTCCTGTTTATAATAAAGCCTGAACCTATTTCTTTTTTGTTTGATTATCCCATCAACATTCCTTTTTAACAGACAATCATATAATAATTCTTCTTTAATATCCCTATCAAAATCATACATGGCATCATAGGCATGAGGGAGTATTATTATATCTCCCCTAGAACGCTCTTTAAGATACTCGAGTGCCTGACCAACAGAAATATTCATAAAAATAGATTAAAAGTTATTATAAATATACTTTCATAAAAAAGACAATATCATAAGTAACTGATATTGACCAGTTATTAAAATCTTCTAAAGTGGAATAGTCTATCTGCTCATTTTACATGTAGAGTATTGAGATTATTAGAGGGAAATGTCCCCAAAGACTAATTTGAATATTATACCAACCACAATGGCTATGGTGATGCTGGCGAAGGTTCCCAGGAGATAGTATTCGGCAAAGTCCCGGTCATTCAACTCACTGAACCGGGCAATGGATTTGGCTGCGAAGATAATGGAAATAGCCGCGTACTGGTCAGTCATTACCAGTGTGAATACCAGGATCCTTTCAAAAACACCGATGAGTGCCCCGGCCCCTTTAATACCACTGCTTTCAATATGGGAACTGTAGGGTTTCAGGAATATCTTTATGACTACTCCCATAACCGCCACCAAAAAGTATCCCAGAAATAGAATAATTAGTATTGAAAACATCAGAACAATCCACCAAACTTTTTTTATGCCCTTTCCATGATTTTAATTGGTTCTATAAATTTTAGTTGATGTGAACCATTCCTCGATCAAAAACAATTTTGAACCATAAAAGGTTCAATAATGATTTTGAACCTATTCTGGATCAATTATTGTGTGGTGTATCTTCTTTAACTGTTTATCCACAACACCTTCACTATATTTCACCAGAGAATAGTTACCCACCTCTAAGGCCTTATAAATATTCCGGGGGCCTGTCTCGAACTTCAAAGCTGCCTGTTTGATGGCCTGAGGGTTTTCACCGTTCTCCCGGTAGTAGAGTATGATATCGGCCTGCCTATCTGTCCAGGACCATAATATTTCAAATAGTAGGTTTAAGATGCACTCCGTCACCTCCACATCACCGCTGCTTTCCATTATTATCCATCTTTTCTTCTTTTTAGCAGTGCTCAGTGCATCTGCAGAGTGGTGGAATGCTTCTCCATCGATTTCCTGGACAAATTCGCTGAGAGTGGTGGAGATACCACCCATCCCCACCCCTAGATAGAATGGGTTGCCTATCTGACCATAAAGGGCGAAGTAGAGGTCAACCAGGATGTCAAGTTGGGATATCATTCCCTGAAAACTGTCCCCACCAGTTATCCTGAAATCGGTTACCAGATAATCCTTGAATCTGGAATTAACATAACTGATGGCCTCTTTCAGTTTCTCCTGTGAGAGGTTGCGGTGTTCCATTTTTTTGGATGATTTGAGATCACCGGTTAAAACAATATACATGCTATCAACCTGGCTGGTTATACACCATTTAATACGTTGAAATTTAATTCTGTTTGTGTATTAAAATTTAATATCTTTTTAACATATATAGGTATAGATTTTATTTTCTGTGAATCTATAATAAAAAGAAGATATAATCTTTTTTGTTGTACTAATACAAAAATAATTCTGAATAAAAAAAATGGGGAAAAGGGAATCTTAAATCCCCCTATTGTTGTTTTCGGCGGGTTATGAATCCTCCTAGCACCAGCAGCATAGCTAAAACCAGTGCGAAGACCGGCGTTCCAGTTTCCTGCATTCCAATAGTTCCTGCTGCAGTTGTTGATACACTGGCAGCATTGATGGTTATTGATGCGTGTCTTGTTTCACTATCCAGTGATGCTGAGGTTAATGCTACCCCTGTTCCTTCATCTCCACGTAGTGTGGCAGTTGCTAAACCATTCAATGTATAGGCTACTACTGTTTTACTGCCCACATTACCCAGAGTAGTGGTGAAGGTGACTAGCAGATCATCAGGCAGGTGGCCAAGGGCAGGGTCGTGATAGGTTCCATCAGAGTCGTAGCGGAAGTTAGCTGTTAAAGTGGAAGTTCCACCCTGGGTGATCACTGCTGGGTTGGCACCATACCTCATAACCAGCCATGGATCGTATTCCACCAGTTCACCATAGATTCTTCCAGCTGCAGGACCTAGATTGGATCCCCACCAGTTGTACAGTGCATCGTGTAAATACTCGTCAGTGCTTCCATCAAAGATATCTGGACCGTCATCTCCTGCTGTGTTATCAATGATGCGGTTGAAGTTCAAGGTGTAATCATCCCCATCATGGTAGAAAGCTCCACCATCCATCACTGCAGCGTTATTAACCAGGTTACAGCCGATTACAGTAAGGATGTCGCCATTGTTGTAAATAGCACCACCATTATCAGCTTCATTGCTTGTGAAGTCACAGTAATTGCAGGTTAATTCATCATCATCGTTCTGTATCGCACCACCAGACTCATCGGCAGAGTTTCCTGTGAAGTCACAGTTATTAAATGTTGATGGGGCCATATTGTAGATAGCACCACCATCCCTATATGCCTCGTTGTCTGTGAATGAGGAATCGTTCACCTCTAATGTACTGCCAGGTCCGTATTCTTCATTGTATAATGCACCACCGTAATATGCTGTGTTCTCAGTGAAATCACATTTCGTACAGGTTAAATCAGCATCCTCATTGCAGATTGCACCACCTTCATATGCCATATTGTCAAAGAATTCACACATTGAGCAATCCATTGCACCATAATAGTTGAATATTGCACCACCTTCATCATCGGCATAGTTTCCATCGAAAGCACAGTAATTGCATTGGAATTCACCGTCATCGTTGTAGATTGCACCACCATCATCATCTACTGTGTTGTCTGTGAAATCACAGTACGTACATTCACATGTACCATCATCGAAATAGATTGCAGCCCCATTATTTGCAGTGTTAGTTAGAAAAACACAGTACGTACATTCACATGTACCATCGTCGTTGCAGATTGCACCGCCTTCATATGCAGAATTAGATATGAAGTCACAATCAGTAAAGGTCATATCTCCCATGTCATTGTAGATTGCACCAGCTGCATCAGTTGCAATGTTGTCCAAGAAATCACAGTCAGAACAGGTTAATATTCCCATGTAGTTGAAGATGGCACCACCAATACTAGTTGCAATGTTGCCTATAAAGTCACAGCCAGTACAGGTCAGTATTCCTCTGTCGTTGAAGATGGCACCACCATCACTGGTACTTCCATCTCGAAATATTATGTTGAAGATGTTTACTGTCATACCCTGGTTGATGATGAGTATCTGATTGTTTTGCCCGTTTATGGTGGCAGTTCCCCCTGGTCCGGTGCCGGCTGCGTTCCATACATCAAAGGTTAGACTGGTTATGGTACCAGGTATGGTTAGGCCGTGCTCATTAAATGTGGCTCCATTTTCCAGTCTGATGATGTCACCGGTTTGAGCATTATCAATGGCATCCTGAATGCTACCAGTGGTATATACAACAACACCACCCCTGATAACGTTCGGGTCAGGACCAACAACGCTGGTGTTTTCTGAATCAGATAATAGAGGACTTGATGTGCTGCTGTTATTGGTTGAATTTTCAATATCGGTTGCAGCTGCAAAAGATACTGTTAAAACCAATGCTAAGCTTAAAAGCAATAATGATATAGTAAGACGATTGATTGATGAATTGTTTATAGCTTGTTGTCTAATCGTTTTCACCCCCTTTTACAATTCTAAAGTTAGATCATAGAATTGTCTTCGAAAATCAGTAGTTAAGGGAAGGTAAAAAAAAATATCCAAAGTACTAAAACAGCAAAAAGTTTAATCCCCGTATCCCCCCTCCTTTTCTACGGGGATTTAACCATGTATAATGGGTGATTGTATGTACTGTATATTCTGATATGATCTCAGTTATTATAGTGATCAATAACTTTTATGTAAAAAATTTATTGGTTTAATACTGGTAAATATACTACTTAGATGACTATTTTGTTTAATAAGAACAAGTGATTTACTACATCCCCCAATTAACAGCACTCAACATCAGATTGTGCTAAAAACAGTTATTAGCAAAATTAAAAGGAAGAAAATTGATAATCTTTCTTATTCAATCCACAATAAGAGGGAGGTAACAGTATTTATATAAACATAAGATATAATGAAAAACTATAGTAATTGATAAATTATAATTCCATATATAATTCTAAGTTAGATGGAAGGGTAATATCATTTAATTTAATCCAATAAGGCGGCAAAGTAAACAAGGTGGGAGTAATGATTTGGTGGGTGGACAATGACGTTAACAGAGTTTGATGAACGATTGGAAAGATTGGATTTTATCAAAACCGGGTTTGATTTGCTGGTTCTATATCTATTCATAGCAAACACTCCAGAAACCCCTCCAGAGATAAGGGAAGGAATAGACGAGTTAATTAGGGATTACTTAAACGAAACTGAAACCACCATGCGGGAAATATGGGACAACAATAAAGATAACGTGTACAACCGCTTAGACCTGGAAAATGCAAAGGGTCTTTATAAGTGTGACTGATACTGTAAGAAGATATTTTTATCCCTGATTAATGGTTTTATCCATATCCATTTAATCATCCACGGTTTTTGGGACAAATTTTCTTTAACACACAGTTTGAATCTTTTTTAATACTCCATCTACATAGTCGGTGACAGAAATTATACATATAATCTTTTGTTTTGTATTAAATAGCAATATTTATAAACTTCAGTATATTAAGCTAGAATAATCTGTACATCAGTCACTTTGATATTGTAAATATCCTTGGATATACCATTCTAGCAATCACAGTGGCTTATTGATGCTCTGAATTAAGGAGGCTTGTTATGAGAAAATATTACCTTGATAATCTACGGTGGCTTGTAATCTTAGTTTTATTCCCCTACCATGTCTTATTGATTTACAGTGGTATTGGTGCCTATTATTTCCATGTTACCGACAGTGCCATTGCTGATGCTTTTATTTTAAGTTTTGCTCCCTGGTTCATGCAATTACTCTTCACCGTTGCCGGGATCGCCACTTATTATTCTTTGAGAAAGAGATCTTCCACTGAGTATCTTAAGGAAAGGGTTACCAAACTCCTCCTCCCCACTGCAGCTGGAGTGATCCTGGTCATACCGTTAAGTGTCTATTATGGTTACCTATTCAATGGATACACTGGTAACTTCCTTAGTTTCTGGGTGAATCATCTATCCCACCCCTTACAGAACATGGAAAATGGATTACTCTTAGGCCCCCTCTGGTTCCTATTATACCTTTTTATAGTGTCCCTGGTTGCACTTCCCATTATCATGAAATATAAAAACAGCCAATGGAGGATCCCCATAGAAAAGGTTACTGTGCCTAAATTATTGTTACTCGTCATTCCCTTGGCAATTGGAAGCATCTTCCTGGATTTGTACCCTGATAAGAGCATTTTACAATTCTTTTTGCTCTTCCTTTTCGGTTACTTCCTCTTGTCTGATGACAGCATCCAGCAGAAATTAGAAGATAGAAGATGGCCACTGTTCATCTCATTCCTGGTTTTAACCGTAATCTATGTGGTCATCACTGTACCGAGCTTAAGTTCTGCAGGAGAAACTGCCCCGGCCACTGCTCTTACATTATCTTCCATCATATCACTCCTGGTCCTTAAACTATATGTCAATGCCATATTATGGCTGGGTGTTCTGGGTGTGATGGGAATGGGTAAACATTACCTGGAATTTAAGAACAAAAAAACACTCTACCTATCTGCTGTGTCCTTCCCTATCTACATCTTCCACATTGTGTGGGTCAATCTTTTTGCCTATTACATTATTGGATGGATCCCGGACATGATGGTCTTACAGGTGATCCTCACCTTGGCCTTGAGTTTCGTGTTTACCATAGCCACCATTGAAGTGGTTAGAAGAATCCCGGGAATACGATTCATTTTCGGTATCAAGGGTTGATCTCTCTTAAATCCAACTTCTTTTTTGGTTTTATGGCCCTGATAATGATGATCAAGTAAAATGAATTCATAACAGACAACAATAATACTTCTCGACTATAATGTTATAAGATATTAAAAAGATATATATAATCAGTAAATAAGGTGTTGATCCGATAAAGCTTAGCAGTATTTATCTTTCCATTTATAAATTTCAGCGGTATTTGGGATTTATACGATCTTTAAAATTCGGATAACACACTATAACTCTATCAACTGTAAAAGGAGGTGAAAAAGCTGAAAAACTCAAGCTATTTCAAGAAACTCTTTTTATTCACAGCCATACTCCTAACCTTATTTTTAAGCCTGCAAACTGCCACAGCCACCAACTACTATGTTGATCCGGTGAACGGGGACGACATTAACAGTGGTCTGGACCCCTCTAATGCCTTTTTAACCATCAATAAAGGAGTGACCACTGTCACCAGCCCGACTGACGTGGTTAACCTGGCAGAAGGAACTTACAGCACTGCCGGAGATCGTGATATAACCGTCACTCAAAGCATGACGATTCAGGGTGCAGGAAAAGATAAAACCATTATTAACGCCCAACACCTTGACCAAGTCTTCCGATTCGAACATGTCACTGTCACCCTGGCTGATTTAACTATAATTAATGGTAAAGCACCTGATGCCACCAGCCCTAGCACACAGGGAATGTGCGGTGGTGCTATCTACAACCATGAAGGCACACTTACCATCAATAATTGTAGGATTTCAGATAACGAGGCTGGTAATTCATTAATCAGTGGACCAGGAGGATACGGCGGAGCCATCCACAACACCGGGACATTGATCATAAATAACTGTGAACTAACCAGTAACAAAGCAGGTAATGCTATGGGTGGTCATGAAGGTGGTCATGGTGGTGCTATATCCAGTTATGGAAGTTTAACCATCAAAAAAAGTGTTATAAGCGGGAACCAAGCTGGTAACGGCGGTGCTAATTCTGCTGGCACTGGAGGTCGTGGAGGTGTCGGTGGAGGAATCTACTGCATTCAGGACCTAACCTTAATAGACAGCATCATATCCAATAACTTAGCTGGTGCTGGAGGTGCATCAACAGGTACCCCTGGTGGTGTCGGAGGTGATGGTGGAGGAATTTACATTGCTAGTCAGTCCACAACAATAACTGGCAGCCATATCTCGGGTAACCGGGCTGGTGCTGGTGGTACCGGAACAATAACTGGTTCAAAAGGACTTGGTGATGGAATTTACCTGGTGGGTTATAACTACATCATCAAAGGCAACAACATCATCAATAACTTCGGCACAGGCATCTATATACCCTACTACCCACCTAACCCTGAAAATTCTATTGTCTGGTCCATGCATATCAACTTTAACCGGATTGTTGAAAACACTCTCTACGGACTCTATATTCCACGTGAGTCTCCAGCTGGAGCTGGTGATAGCATGCCATACATAGATGCCACCAACAACTGGTGGGGATCAAATTCTAACCCCTGCAGTCTATCAAAAGCAGTGTATGACCCTAACAACTATGCTAAGACCAATCCTTGGCTGGTACTTTCCATATCAGCTTACCCTACAAGTGTAGCCATTGGCGGAATATCAGTAGTTACAGCTAACGTGATCTATAACAATCTGGGAGAGGACACATCCAGCTTAGGTCACATACCTGACGGAACACCAATAACCATAACCACAGACCTGGGTAATGTGGGAAGTAAAAAGGTAACCGAATACACCTTAAACGGTATTGTAACTGCTGTTTTGAGGGCTAATGAAGGTTCGGGGATTGCTCATCTTTACGCGATCCTGGACGGTTTCAGAACACCCATCCCGGCCACAGTGACTATAGGTGGTGTCAGCGAGGTAGGTGCTAAAACAATTGGAATGCAAAAAACAGGAGCATCAGTCATACCCGCAGTACTGGCTTTCCTCCTGGTTGTTAGTGGTATGTTTTACACCAAAAAACAAGAATAATTTTCATTCCTATTTATTTTTTAGGAAATTAATTCCCCTTTTTTCTAAAAAAAAGAGAATTTCGTTAAATTATAGTTTTTTATTCTCTTTAAAAAAGGCTTATTTGAGTGTCAAAAATCCAGTCCTATGAATTCTGTGACATTTATCACAAGAATACCAACATTTATTTATTCTAATGTGTATACTAAAGAATATTGTTAGATTGTCACAATTTTGTATTTTACTAACTATGGATTTAGGATGTGATTCAATATGAAACTGGAAGAATTGGAGAAAATGGCCAAAGAAACCGAAATACTACCCTTAACTGATGTTAAATTTTATTCAGGGGTGTTCACAGGTAAACTGGTCCGCCGAGCTGGTGATCCCCTGGATTTTAAGGATTTTAAAAAAAATGATGACGTATTAGTCTTCCACAAGGAAGAATTTGAAAAATTCTTCAACGCCTTAGAAGGCGTTCTGGACATAATAGAAAACCTTAAAAAGTTAGATTAAGCAAATTTACAGTACAAAAACCTATTTAACATAATATAATACCTTAACCTGATAAGAGTATCATATATAAAATGAAAAAATCTATTATATAACATAAAGAAAGGGAGAGTTCATCATGAAAATCGTAAAGTTTACACTGCTGATATTCATATTTTTCGGACTATTAGGATTTTCTAATGCTGTTTTTGCCGCAGAACCCGCTTCTGCATCTGCTGGAGGCACATTTTATTCAACTACTACAGATGTGCCTGTTCATTCCGTTGCCCCTGTACTAAAATATGGTAGGGGTATTGATATTGAGGATATTCAGGAATTCATGGCTTTGCCCCTTGAAGATAAGGTCTTCATTATTCTATTCGTGGTGGCCATTGTTGCCTTCTTAATCTGGTATGTAATGATGGGCAGACATATGGGCCTGATACTAAGAATACCCATTGTTATTGTCTGGACTTTACTAATACTGGTACCTACCTACCTATTGGGGAACATGATATGGTTCGTAGCCGCTGCCATTACCATAGTCATTGTTTTAATGGCAACCTGGTATGAGGAGCATGGTAAAAAAATGAGCAAACCCCGTTTAACAGGGACCATACTGGGAGTATTTTTACTGTTGTGCCTGGTGGTTGGTTTGCCTACCTACTACTATTTCACAGCATCTGAAGACATAACTGATGTAACTGTATCCAGTGATATTCCTGGCCTGGAAATAATTGATTACAGAGCCTACAGAAATACATTTGGAGGAACATCCGTCGAGTTCGGTGGTTATGTTAAAAATAATGGGGATAAATCAGTAGAATATGTTAAGGTTAATGCATTGGGATATGATGCCCAGGGAAAATTTGTAGCCAACACCAGCACCTTTATAGATGAGGAAAAATTATTCAAGGGCACTTCATCCAAATTCGGTTACCTTTCCGATTATTATCCTGGAAGCATCGAAGACCCTAACGCAGAGATAGTAAGTGTTAAATTAGTGGTGATTGATGCATTATAGAGCTTATTTAATGCTCTAATATTATTTCCAGGATTAACCTGGAATAAAATATAAACATCACAATTTAATTAATGCATTGAAAAATTATAGTATTGAATTGTGAATCTAATAATTATTAAACAGGAGATATTATTATGAATGATAGGAAAAACAGGGCAGAACAGATTTTTAATGAAATGATCAAGACAATAAAGGAGAGACAGGTGGACCTGGACCAGGCCATAGCTGAATACACCAGTGGACCCGTGAAACCGGCAATGGATGTTGCAGAAGACAACGAACAGATCACAGTCACCACCGAACTACCCGGTGTTGAACGAGAGAATATTAAGATCGACCTTTCCGAGGAAAGCCTGGAAATCAGGGCAGAGTTCAAGAAAGAAACCGAGGAAGAGGGCGAAGAATCAGGTGTTACCTATCACCGTAAGGAAAGACGTCACGGCACTGCTTCCCGGGTGGTTGTACTACCCGCCAAGGTGAAAATTGATGAAGTCACTGCCAGGTTCGAAAATGGTGTTCTCACGATAATCATGCCTAAACTGGATAAAAGGGAAACTTATGAGGTTAAAGTGGAATAACTACTTTAAACCATTTTAGCTGATATAAATAATTATTTACATAAAAAAAATAGGAGATCCCCCTCAATGAATTAGAGGGGAATGCTATTTTTTATTTTACTTTAATGGTGTCTATTATGTTGTCTATCAATCCCTGGTTCTCGTCAAAGGTGGTAACATCACTGACAAACAATAAATAATAGGCTACCTTCCCATCCTTACCCGTGATTACAGCCAGTGCTTTGGCGTCTTCATTGTCTTTGTCTTTGAATGTGTATAATATTTCGTAAATTGTTCTTCCATTAACTGTTTTTGAGGTGTCACTTAAGATTTTAACTGAATTTCCTTGTTTTAAATTCTTTTTAGAGATATCTTTAGCTTGTTTAATTGTGCCGGATGAATTAGCAGGAACTTCCTTGTTAACGGCTAAAACTAGGTTTTCGGTACTAGTAAATACTCCCAGTTCTGCATTTGTATTTGCACCGTCATATTCTACGGTTGTAGACTCCCAGCTGCTGGGATATTTGAAGGTTAAACCCTCCTTGGAGAATGTTTCGTCCAGTGATGTTGAATCCCATGATGTGGAGAATGATGAGTTGGTTGCATCCGGGAACAGGAATCCTGATAATAACACAACTCCAAAAAGACCAACACAACACAGGCCAGCCAGAATTATTGCAATTTTCGTATTTGAACTTTTTTTGACCTGACTTTTTTCATCACTGAAAGTTGGGCTACCAAACCCAGTAGGGGTGCCTGTTGATTGGGGTAATTTTTCTCCACAATTTTCACAGAATTCTGATGAATCTGAGTTTTCTTTTCCGCATTCAGGACAGTATTTTACCATTCAAATCACCTTTATTAGGAATTTTTCATGATAATGGGTCATTCTATTTTTATGGTGTTTATAATTTCTTCAATCACTGCTTTGTTGCTGTTGAAGCTGCTTTCCTTGTCCATGAATTGCAGATAATAGATAATCTCATCATCTTCACCCAGTACTAAATACTGGATCTTGTTGGTCTGATTTTCACCTTTCCCTGTGAAGATCATTTGATATGCCTTGATACCGTTTACTGACCTTTGGGACTCACTTATAAATTCTAAAGTGTAAGGGTCTTCTTTGAAATTCTTTTTGGTGCCTTCATAGGCTTCTTTAACAGTACTAGTTTCACCAGCCGGAATAACCTCTTTATAAACAAATACTCCAAAACCATCGGGACTTGCTAATATTCCAATATTTTGTGAATTGTCTGTTGTGGGCCGATTTTTTTTGGTTTCCCAATCCCCAGGATATTTGAAGGTTATACCATCTTTAGAAAATGTTTTAGAGAGTGATGTTGTACTGTCCATTGTTGAGTCGGATGTTGTTGTATTCATGGTACTCAGATCAGGTATAAATAGTCCGAAGAAAAATACAACCACTATGAGCCCTAAACAACACAGACCACCAAGAGCTATGCCTGCTTTAACTCCTGTACTTTGCTGACTCCACCATCCACCTTTAGGTTTAGTAGAGGGTATATCAGAAGCTGCCGATACAGTGGCTGATTTAGGAAGTTGTTCTCCACAATTTTCACAGAATTCGGCTGAATTCACATTTTCTTTTCCACATTCTGGACAAAATTTTCCCATTCAAATCACCTTTTATAATGATCCAATAATATTTGACATTTGATGTTATAATCATAATCCATATCCCATTATCATCCATTTTAAGGCCTTAACCAAAATAGCGAGTCCTAAACCACCTAATAAGCCCGTGAAAAATCTTAATATATTATTACTTTCCCTTAAATCAATTAACTGGGTGAATCCATCTAAAAATGCGGGAACAAGCATTGAAAAAGCCATTAAAATTAAAGACCATTCATATTGGACGTAAAACAAATAGGCGTAGATGAAGTAGGAAGTAGCACCAATGTAGAATCCAGTACATCGGGAACATACTGGGAAATACCTGCCTCTAATCTGGAAGGTTCTCCGTGGGATTCGGTGACATATCAGATTTGAAGGCTTGAAATCCTCATAATATTTGATAAACATCACACCCCTTTATTTTAGTCTTAAAATAAAATTTATCCTCTTAGAAATAGACTGTTTTCACAACCATAAATAATGTTCTCTAATTAAATTAGAAAATCTTCACGAATACTGAAAACACTTACAAAGTATCTCATTACTATTGGAACAGAATTTCATAACCTTCTTTAAATAAAAATATCGATATTATTATCCCTATTATGGGGTCTGCCTGCCAGATTCCCCACTGGTAGTTTAAAACGAGTCCAATTAAAAGAGCAATGGAAAGATACATACAGGCTAGTGTCTGTTTTGAATCGGCTATGAGGCTTTCACTTTTTAAGGATTTTCCAGTTTGATATTTCACATAAAAAAGGATTGGCATTACTATTATCGAGGCTATTGCAATTAATATTCCCAATAAACTTGGTTCCACTATTTCTGAGGTGTAAAGTTTATCTGCAGATTCATAAAGTACGTAAATCCCCAGAACCAGGAAGGTGTAACCAACATAGCTCACGGCCCTTTTTTCCACCTCTTCCTCTGCTTCATCGGATATATTTCCTGCTTTCCGGAATCTCCATACTAGAACCGTGCTGGATAAAGATTCAACAGCACTATCCAGGCCAAAACCTACAAGAGAGGTGCTACCAGAGATTAACCCTGCAAATATGGATAAAACACCTTCAGCAATGTTATAGATTATGGTGAAGTATGATAAATTCAGAGCCCGCTGGTGTAGCTTAGATTTCATAACAACCATTAAAGCAAGTTGAATAAGGATTAATCATAATAAAAAAACATTAATATTATCAGTTAAGTTAAAAACTGTTTAATGAATATTTAAGTACTCCTTAACTCTATTTTTAGAATTATTTGAGATGTCTATCCTAAACTTGGGATAGATAATCATCGGATTTCTGGATGAGTATATCCAATTTCTTCCTTAAGGTGTAAGCAACAGTGCTAAGGGGGGTGGATGTTTTGCTGAGAGCGAAAGCAGCAGTCACTTTATCGGAGACAGGGGTGATTATGTCATTTCTGGTGGATATCAGGCCATTTATCTCATCGGTTACCATTTTAATGTCCATTATCTGTCCAAGTTCTTCACCGTTAATTTCCAGGATGGTGGCATTGGCACTGATTATATCCCAAAAACCAGAATTAAGCTGGTAAAACTTCTGTGTGGGTGATAATGCTTTCTCGGAGTAATCCGCAGCAATTTTCCTGTTCTGGAGTATGGTGTTTCTCACATTAGTCAAGACCCGATTCATGGCCCTTTCTTCCTTCTCTGCATCATGTTTTTTGTTCATGTAAATGTTGAGGGCAGCGGTGATTAACATACCAAACAACAAATAGATCGGGGCCAGATATGTGAATTCAGGGAACAATAAAAGGAAAATGAAAAATAAAATTGATAAAATTACAGCAATTGCTATGGTGGTGAGTTCCCAGGAATTCTTTTCTTTATTAAGCATTATAACACCTATCGCACATCCCTTATCGAGGTTTAAAACATGAAAACATTCTTATTGAGTTTTAAAACATTGAGTATTTTTAAAGATCACAATTAGTAATCCTGCTGGTGGGATGTCTATATCTTATCTTCTTATCTTTATCTAACCTTAATAATATATCTAAATTCGACAGTAAATAGACTACTATTGCCCGGCCTAAATATTAACCATGAAAGTTGTGACAATAAATAAGAAAACTTGATGATACAGTTACAAAGGTTAAAGTAACCCCACTATCTATGGTAGAAGTATTTTAGTACTGTTCTTTGAAGGTTATCCTGAATTCTGTGCCATTTTTATTTCGAAGACTGATTTTACCATTTATCTGTTCTGTTAGGCTGGTTACCAGTTGCAAGCCTAGTGATGATGTGTTTTTATAGTCCACATCCTCCGGGAATCCAACACCATTATCAGCCACTCTTAATAGATATTCATCCCCTGAACAGGAGAATTCCAGTTCTATCTCTCCAGATCTGTCCCCAGGGAATGCGTATTTCATGGAGTTGGTTAAAAGTTCATTGACAATAAGTCCCAATGGTACCGAGGTGTTAACATCCACCATAACCTCTTCAACCTTGAGATTCAACTTTATTCTGTCCGGATCAATTACATAGGTTTCGTATATATCCTCACCTAATGATTGGATGTAATCTCCGAAATCTATTCGTTTAAGGTCCGTGGATCGGTACAGGCGTTCATGGATGTAGGCCATGGACTTGGCACGATTTTGGCTTTCCTTGAAAACTCCAAGAACAGCTTTATCCTTTATATATCTTGATTCCAGTTCCAGGAGGCTGCTGATCACCATCAAATTGTTTTTAACCCGGTGGTGGATCTCTTTAAGAAGCATTTCCTTTTCATCCAGAGATTTTCTGAGTTTCTTCTGGGCGTCTCTGAAATCAGTGACATCTCTGATGGTTTCGATTGCCCCTACAGAATTCCCTTTATTATCATAGAGGGGAACTGCCTTACCCCAAATTATAACTGGCTTTCCACGAACGGTAACTTCATTCTCAGCAGTTATTACTTGTCCCTTTCGTTTAAATTTAGAATAGTAAGTTCTTATTTCAGTTTCAGATGCATTGACCAGGTCAATTAGCATTGGCTTTCTTTTACCAAAAAAGGCAGGGAATATTCATAGTTTCCTTTACCCAGTATTTCCTCAGCCCAGATACCAGTCATTTGTTCGATAGCCTGATTCCATGAGATGACCCTTCCCTCAGTATCTATGGTGAAGGTGGCATCTGGCAGGAAATCTATAATATCTTTTAAACGTTGATCTGATTCAGCAAGAGCATCCTCAGCTATCTTAAGTTCAGTGATGTCCTGGTTAACCCCTCTGGTACCTACTTTTTTACCATTTTCATCGAACCGAACTCTAATACGTACAATGATAAATCTTCTCTCCCCGTCACCCCGGATTATCCAGTGACCAATGGTACTGCTGAAATCAGGATCATCAGTTTCCAATGCCTTGGAAACTTCTATTCCAACCAGTTCCTGTTCCTCAACCGGGACAAAACGGCCAGCATATTCAGCTGAGGACATTTGATTTCCGCCTTCTTTATCTGCACTGGTACCGTAAAGTGCATAAAACTGTTCATCAAAGGTGAAGAGATCCTTTTCTATGTCGTATTCCCAGTAAACCATCTTTCCAATATCCATACCAATTTTGAGACGATTATCACTCCATCGGAGCTCATTTTCAACCTTCTTTTTATATACGGCCATTTCAATGGCGAATTTGAGTTCTGTATTCTCAAATGGTTTAACTAAATATCCATAGGGTTCTGTTTCCATGGCTTTTTGAATAACGTCCTCTGGTACTGGTGTTGTTAAAAAGATAACAGGTATGTCATGTCCCTTGGCATTGGAGGCTAATTCTATCCCATCAATGTCTCCCTCTAAAATAATGTCAGTTAAAATAAAATCTGGTGGTGATTCTAATGCCTTTTCCAATGCTTCTTCACCAGTGAAGGCCAGATATTGAACTTCACAGTCCAGTGATTCCAGGATATGAATAATGTCAAGGGATTCTTTGGTTTCATCCCCTACCATGATAATTTTAACATCTTTCATAACGAGCATCCCATAATTCTCTATGTGAATAATCCTATTTAATTATTGTTGAATAGAAATTTTCGTAATTATAGTTGAATTAACAAGTTTTAACCATAATTGGATAATATTATCCATTGAAATCAGATTAATACAGATATCTATCATTATTAATCTGTAAAACTTTTCATCTGGATACTGATGAAAGCCTCCATCTTCTAGTTATTATTTGAGAAAAAATGAATATTAAATCTATTAAAACGTCTGCTAGACAAATTGTAGGTGAATTTAATATAGAATTATATAATAATTGGAACATATAATTCCCTACAGACATTCATTATCTTAAAAAAATATTTAACCATTTACTGCCCTCACATTTTATTTTCTCCTGATTTCTGGGCACATAAATCAATGATAACGAGGGATTTTATTCCATGTCATATAAGGAAAAAAATAACCTTGAAAAAAATAAGGGTTTCCTATCCGGTGAACTGTACGGTACCGAGGTAATGTATAAGACCTTATTCAACAATACCCCTGATATTATCAGCCTTATTCTATTTGAAAATAACCATCCCACAAATTTTATCGATGTAAATAAAACCGGCATTGACAGAATGGGTTACACCCTTGAGGAATTCTCAAAATTAACAGTTGAAGATGTGATGACCCCTGACGCATTACATGATATTCAGGATAAGGTTACCGAATTAATAACCGATGGAAAAAGCTATTTTGAAAGTGTTTTAATTACCAAAAATGGTGAAGAGATTCCAGTAGAGACCAGTAACAGTCTGTTTAAAATGGATGGCAAGGAGGTTATTCTTTCCATTTCACGGGATATTTCAGAACGCAGATTAGCTGAGAATGCCTTAAAAGAAATGGAGAAGATTTATCATCTCATATCAGAGAACACCAGTGATGTGATATGGATTCAGGATCTGGAATCAAACACCCTCACCTATGTAAGCCCCTCCGTATACAACCTATTAGGATATAAAGCTGAAGAACTCCTTAATAAATCTCCACTCGACGTTATGGATCCGGAAGGGTTTCATTTAATTGTAAAAGACATGACAAAAAGGGTTGAATCCCTCGAATCAGGTGATGAATCCCAGAGGGTTAAAACTGAGATCAGGGAATATGTAAACAGAGAGGGTAGTACTGTACCGACAGAAGAAATTACCAGCCTGCTCACCAACGATGATGGGCGGGTTTCCCAGATATTGGGTGTGTCTAGAGATATCAGCGAACGTATGGAAGCTGAGGAAGCTCTACGTAAAAGTGAAGAATTCAACCGTACCATAGTCGCCAGCAGCCCTGATTGTATTAAAGTCCTTGACCTGGAAGGCATATTGTTAATGATGAGTGAGGGCGGACAGAAGATTATGGAAGTGGATGATGTAAATTCAATTCTTAACACCAATCTTATTGACTTTTACACTGAAGAATTTCGTCCGGCAGCACGCAAAGCTATCCAAAGTGCCAGTGAAGGTAAAACTGCACAGTTCACTGGATTCTGCCCCACACTAAAAGGCACACCCAAATGGTGGGATGTGATTGTTGCCCCTATCCTGGATGCTAATGGTAAGCCTGAGAGGTTATCTGCTGTTTCACGTGATATAACTCAGCGTAAAAAGGATGAGGAGAAACTTAGATGGAATGAGGATCGTCTGAAGATGGGTATGGATATGGCCAACATGGTTTACTGGGAATATGAAACTGAAAAAGATCTGTTCACCTTCGACGACCAGTTCTATGCATTGTATGGTACTTCAGCCGAAGAAGAAGGTGGTAACATGATTTCTGGACAAGAATACACCGAACGTTTCGTTGATCCCAGCGCCTATGAAATCATGGAAAAAGAATTTGCCAAGACCTTTGAAGCGGATGACCCTGATTTTATAAGCACACCTCAACACTGGATGATTAGGGCTGATGGTGAAAGAAGATTCTTACAAGTCCATTTTAAAATCATGTATGATGAAAAAGGTAAGAAAATCGGAACCAGAGGCGTCAACCAGGACATAACTGAACTTAAAATCGCTGAAGATAAACTTAAATTAAATCAAGACCTTCTTCTTATGAGTATGGACATGGCAAATCTGGTTAAATGGGAATACGATATCAAAACGGACATGTTCACCTTTGATGACCATTTTTACGCATTGTACGGAACCAATGCCCAGGAACAGGGAGGATATCAAATGAGCCCTGTTGAATATATATCAAGCGTTTCGTCCCCCCTGAAGAAAAGGAATATGTAGAAAATGAATCAGCCAAGGTCTTAGAAAACGATGATCCTGATATTATCAGCACCATCCAACATGGGATTGTTAGGAGTGATGGTGAAAGAAGATTCATTTCACTTCGATTAAAGGCCATATTTGATGAGAATAACCAAAAAATTAGAAACATGGGTGTTACTCAGGACATAACTGAAATTAAAAAGGCTGAAGAGGATCTACAAAGTACTAAAGCAGAACTGGAACGGATCATTGAATCATCACCCGCAGCAATCGTAGTTCTTGATTTTAATGGTCGAGTTCGTCGTTGGAGTCCTGCAGCTGAAAGAATTTTTGGATGGACAGAAAAAGAAGTAATTGGCAAACCATCACCTACTATTCCTCAAGATTTTGTTGAAAAACTCAAGATAGAGTTAGATCTATTAAGAAATGGAAAAGAACCTATATTCAACCCAATTTTAAAGCCATTTGAGGTTGAAGGAATTAAAAAAGATGGATCAAAAATTTTCTTGTCACTTTCTATTGCAACAATACACGGGTTATCAGGTAAGCCAGAAGCAGTAATAAATGTGATGACAGATTTAAGTGAGCGTAAAGAGTTTGAGGAACAGCTACAAGACTCTATAGAAGAAAAAGAGATGCTTCTTAAGGAGATCCATCATAGAGTTAAGAATAATTTGATGATTATTTCCAGTCTATTGAATCTTCAGGCTAATTATTTAAAGGATCAAGAGTCTAAGGAAATCTTCAAGGAAAGCCAGAATCGTGCTAAATCCATGGCTTTAATCCATGAAAGGCTTTACCAGTCAGAGGATCTTAAAAGTATTGGGTTTAAGGAGTATATCACCACTTTAGCCAATGATCTTTACCGGAACTATGTAGAGGATCCCGGAAGGGTTGAACTCCAGCTGGATATTCCAGACCTGAATATTGATATTGACCATGCCATCCCCCTGGGCCTAATCCTCAATGAACTAATCACCAATTCCATGAAATACGGGTTCCCTGATGATAGAAGTGGTAAAATTTTCGTGAAATTTTGTAAAGAAGGCGATGAATATGTTTTAAGGGTGGGGGATGATGGAATAGGATTCCCCAGTGATGTTGACTTTAAAAACACCAATACCCTGGGAATGCAACTGGTTAATGGCCTATCCCAGCAGGTTGATGGAGAAATAGAACTAAACACTGATAAGGGTACTGAATTTATCATCAGATTTAGAGAAAAATTGATTGGAGAATAAAATAATCCAAAATTGCAAAGTTTAAAAAATTCAATAAGCAGAATTACTCTAGTTCTCCCAAGGGTAATTTTTATTCTGTTTTACTACTTTCCACCTTAATCATTACCCTCATTAATCTTGTTTAACGTCTAAATTAATTTATTATTTATACCCCTACTCGAAATTTATCCAAATCCAAAACATTATATTATTACAATATCTTTAACTATTATTATAAAGTAATTTTAAGCCAAAAAATATTATAGTTAACAGTTCCCAAATATGAATTCATCAATTTATCAGGGTTTAAATGGTAAGTATAAATGAGTTTATGGTTAAAATATTTAAACAAATTTCTAAGAAATAGAATTATCAATAATCAGGTAAAATTAAGATTAATAAGAAAATGAGGGATCTAGTTATGAGTGACTGGAAGGAAGTTAAAAGAGATGAAGATGAAGTGGAAAAACCTACATTCTGGGAACCCCAGGTTATTGGAGAAACATTACAGGGAACCTATATAGAACTGGAGGAAAATGTGGGCCAGTTCAAGAGCAACCTTTACACCATCAGAAGCTCTGAAGGTGAAGTGAAAATATGGGGTTCCAAGGTCCTGGATGAATTAATGAAAAAAGTAGACATGGGAATGGAAGTACGCATAACCTACAATGGCAAACAACCCTCAAAGACTGGTAAAAATCCCTGGAAGGATTTTAAAGTGGAATACAGGGATAAATAATCCCTAAATGTTATCAGGATAGATGTACAAGATAAAAGTCACCAATCTTTCACCACTTGGTACACTTCAGAGAACTTATCTTTAATGGCCTGATCCTGAACTTTTTTAATTATTTTTTCAAAGTCATCTTTATGAATAACAACCACCGGGTCATGAGTTTTCAGACCATGCTGATGGTCTTTATGAGTTTTAATCAAATTAATCATGGTATGTTCCATGATTCCCAGAGTGTAGCGTATATCTTCCGGTGTTAAATCATCATTTTTATCTGCCAAATTGGATACCTCCCCTATTATAATAATGATTTCATCCATCTACTGAATAAATATAACTAATAATAAAAAACTAAATAATCACATGGCTACTAAAATATTCACCATAGGCCACAGCAACCATCTTTTCTCATCATTTCTGCAATTATTACAGGCTAACAAGATTAACCTGTTAGTGGATGTGAGGACCAGCCCCTACAGCAAGTACTCCCCACATTTCAACAAAAAACCCTTAGAAGAGGCATTAGAAGAAGCTAAAATTGACTATGTTTACCTGGGGAAAAAGATTGGTGGCAAACCCAGGGATCAGAAGTTCTACCATGAGGATAAACTGGTCTACCACCTCCTGGAGAAGGATGATAAATACCAGGAAGGATTAAAGGAACTTATAAAGTTAAGTGATGGTAACCATGTTGCTATTATGTGCAGTGAGGAGAATCCATATCATTGCCACCGGCATCATCTGATCAGCCAATCCCTGCTTAAGAAGGGTTTTAACATCACTCATCTGCGGGGAGATGGTAAGCTGGAGAAGGTTGGGAGAGATTATCAGGCCAGATTATTCTAATAATCAGTGACTAATCAGCTTAAAAAATTGATTACAAATTTAAATTGGCCATGAATTATTTAACTTATTTTTCCATCGCCCGACTAATAATCCCAGTTAAAATAACTGTTAACTTCCAATAGTGGTAAAGGGACGACTATAAGCAGCTATAAGGTTTCCAGCCAAATCAGCCAAACTACCCGCAGGCACAACTAAATTGTATAATGTTCCAGCCTGAAGAAATGTCAGAAGGTTCACACTTAAAACATTATCCGTGATTGAAACCGATATGGGAAACTCCGAACCAGTACTGCTAAAAAGACCAATATCCCACCTCGCAGGACCCCACATAATATTCTCATTGAAAGTGGTAGTAATCACTGGAAGATTCACAGGAACATTCACCGCATTCCTGGCCGGATTACCGGCTATTGGCACAGGTGCAGTGCCATCAGTGGTGAAAGGACGACTATAATCTGCTATAGGGTTATTAGCCAGATCTTCCAAACTACCTGCAGGAAGAAATAAGGTGTACTTGGTTCCAGCTTCCAGTGGCGAGTTAGGTGTAACTGTTAAAACATTATCATCATATGTTACACTTATGGGAATTTCAGTAGTGCTACTCATTAACTTAATCAAAGTCCAGTTGGGTCCACTCCATATATCTTCACTGAAGGTTGTAGTTATCACAGTATTTACTGGAACGTTAACTGCATTCCTGGCAGGACTACCAGCTATTGGTACAGGTGCAGTGTTATCAGTGGTGAAAGGACGACTATAAGTCACTATAGGGTTCCCAGACAAGTCAGTCACACTACCAGCAGGCAGATATAAAGTATAAGTGGTTCCTTTCTCAAGATATGTCAGAAGGCCAACCCTTAAAACATTATCAGTGATTGAAACGGATATGGGGAACCCGGGTAATAGCTCAATATCTCCCCAATTAGGACCTAAAACTATATTTTCATTGAAAGTAGTGGAAACGCACACGAGATTAACAGGAACATTCACCGCATTCCTGGCAGGACTACCAGCTATAGCTTTAGGTGCTGTTCCATCGGTGGTGAAAGGACGAGTATAATAAGCACATGGGTTACCAGCCTGGTCAGTCACACTTCCTGCTTGGAGGATTAAAGTATATTTAGTTCCTTTTTCCAGGGGCTCGTCAGGAGTAACTGTTAAAACGTATTTAGAGAATGATGATGTAGTGGGTACTGGTGTACCTGATTTCACTAGTTGAATGGAAGTAGTTCCCTCTTGTATTGGTTCATTGAAGGTGGTGGAGACCACCGTAGTTACTGGTACATTCACTGCATTCCTGGCAGGATCACCAGCTATGGGTACAGGTGGTGTTGTGTCTTCGGCTGCTGATGTTGTGATTGAAATCATCAGAACCGTAAAAAAAATTGTTAATATAATTAATTTCCTCATTACAATCCCCCCTAAATTGAAATTGCATAATAGAAATACAATTTATACTTTATCAATATTTTGTTAGTGCTCACATATCAATTTTTACATTGATGTTGTGAGAAAAAATAATCAAAAAAAGGTTGGAGAATAAAAAAAAGAGTGGGGAAAGGTTTTTTTAGTATGTAAGGATAGTTATGAATCCCCGAGCATATATATCTATCCCGTTTCCAGCCAGATCAGTTATACTATCCGGATACAGCAGTAGAACGTATGCCGTAAATGATGAAAGCGGTGCTGTAGGAGTCACTGTTAAAACGTTACCATTTATGGAGTGAGTTATATCTATTACGTTAATAGTGTCCCCTATTACTTGGAATAATTGAATAGCCCCAGCTCCATATTTTATTGGCTCATTGAAAGTAGTAGTGATCAGTGTATTAACAGGGACATCCATGGCATCCCTGGCAGGACTACCGGCAATAGCTTTAGGCGCTGTAGAATCAGTGGTGAAACTACGACTATAAGGAGCTATAGAATTACCAGCTATATCTTTCAAACTACCAGCTTCCAGAACCAGAGTATACGTAGAAGCTTTATCCAGCAGTGAGTCAGGAGTAACAGTTAAAACCTTACCATTAATGGAAGTGGTAATAGCAACCTGACCTCCACCTTTTTTAACCAAAAGAATATTCCCACCACTACCAGCGAAAATATTCTCATTAAAGGTGGTAGTAATCACAGTATCCACAGGCACATTCACCCCATTCCTGGCAGGACTACCAGCAATAGCCTTAGGCCCTGTAGAATCAGTGGTGAAACTACGACTATAAGGAGCTATAGAATTACCAGCTATATCCTTCAAACTACCAGCTTCCAGAACCAGAGTATACGTAGAAGCTTTATCCAGCAGTGAGTCAGGAGTAACAGTTAAAACCTTACCATTAATGGAAGTGGTAATAGCAACCTGACCTCCACCTTTTTTAACCAAAAGAATATTCCCACCACTACCAGCGAAAATATTCTCATTAAAGGTGGTAGTAATCACAGTATCCACAGGCACATTCACCCCATTCCTGGCAGGACTACCAGCAATAGCCTTAGGCCCTGTTCCATCGGTGGTGAAAGGACGACTATAATAAGCAATAGAATTACCAGCTAAATCAGTCAGACTACCAGTTTTCAGGATTAAAGTGTACATGGTTCCCTTTAGCAGTGGTGAATCAGGAGTAATTGTTAAAACCTTATCATTAATTGATGATGTGTATGATACCGGGGTAGAACCATACTTCAACAGAATATCCATAGTACCTGCTTTTATAGGCTCATTAAATGTTGTGGTAATCACAGTATCGAGTGGAACATTCACCGCATTCCTGGCAGGACTACCTGCCTTAGGTTTGGGTGCTGTTCCATCAGTACAAAAAGAACGACTATAATATTCGCTTAGGTTTCCATCCACATCAGTTACACTACCAGGTTGCAGGATCAATGTGTATTTACTTCCTTTTTCCAGGGGTGAGTTTGGAGTGACAGTTAGAACATTGCCACTTATTGATGATGTTATGGCTACTGGTGTTCCAGATTTCACCAGCTGTATATCCATAGTCCCTTCCATAATTTCTTCATTGAACGTTGTGGTGATTTGTGTATCAACAGGAACATTCACTGCACCCCTAGCGGGGGTACCAGCAGTTGGTTGGGGTGCTGCGGGATCACATGCTGACGCCTCACCAGCTAAAACAAGAACCATTAATAAAATGGTAAATATCATAAAGATTTTCCGCATTGCATTCCTCCTTTATTTTTAAATGTTGATAATAATATGATAGACCCCCTTTTAAATATTACTAAAAAATCGTGGTGTGTTATTTAATCTTAATAAACGAAATAAGAAATCATGATAATTGTATTTTCATCATCCCATTACTTGATTTTAGGTGATTTATTATTGACTAAAAGTTAAATTAAAATGAAATTATATCCTACTCCCATATGGATGATTTAAAAAAATGCTGGAAATTTAATAAAACTCGAGAATTAAACCATCAGTAAATGATCAAATGATTGAAAATGTCCTGAAAACACTGGAAGAAAACCGTGCCTTCAAGCGGAAAGTGGAACACATTGAAACCCTCAACCAACGCAAAGCTCAGTATGGTGAAGTAGAGGATTTGCCTGAAGCAATCCGGAATTACCTCCAGGAGAGCCATATAAAGCTTTACCAGCACCAGGTTGAAGCCACCCAACTCATAAGAGAGGGTGAGAACGTGCTTATAACCACTCCCACTGCTTCTGGTAAAACTCTTGCATTTAACCTTCCTATTATTGAAACATTGAGCAATGAAGAGGAGGCCACAGCACTCTACATTTACCCGGCAAAGGCATTGGCCAATGACCAACTCAACGTCCTGAAACACCTTGAATCATCATGCAATCTTGATTTTAAACCTAACATCTATGATGGTGATACTCCTAAAAATATCCGTCCCTGGATAAAGGAAAATTCGCGGCTTATACTGACCAATCCTTACATGTTACACCTCATCCTGGGTTGGCATCATCAGTGGAGTAACTTTTACAAAAACCTGAAATATGTGGTTATTGACGAGGCACACCATTATCGGGGTGTTTTCGGCTCTAATGTTGCTTTTCTCATACGGAGATTAAGACGTATCTGCAACCATTATGGAAGTTACCCCCAATTCATCCTCTCATCAGCAACTCTGGCCAATCCAGATGAGTTCAGCCGTAACCTGGTGGGTTTAGATTTCAAGCAAATAAATAAGGACACCTCTCCCAGTGGGAGAAAACATTTCGTACTTTATAACCCCTTTGCCAAGTGGGGGGATCTTTCCACTCACCAGGAAACCAAGAACCTGTTCCAGTTAATGGTTTTAAATGATATGCAGACCTTATGTTTCACAATCAGCCGTAAAATGGCCGAGATCATAGCCATGTGGACCAAGAAAGAGTTAAACGAAACAAAACCAGAACTAGTTAACCGCATAACTGCCTATCGTTCTGGTTACCTGGCAGAGGAACGTAGGAAGATTGAAAAGGGATTAAAAACAGGTACCCTGGTGGGTGTGACCTGTACTAATGCCCTAGAGTTAGGGGTGGATATTGGTAGTCTGGATTGTGTGATTATCAGTGGCTACCCTGGTACCATGATCAGCACCTGGCAGCAGGCTGGACGAGCAGGTCGTGCGGAAAATGAGTCCCTGGTGGTTATGGTGGCCTTTGAAAACGCATTGGACCAGTATCTCATGAAGCATCCTGAATTCCTCTTCCATAAATCCCATGAAAATGCAGTTATTGACCTTGAAAATAAGAAAATAATCAATGGACACCTCTTTTGTGCAATTAAAGAGTTACCCTTGACAGTGGATGATTTTGAAAAATATTTCCAGGCAGATTATGATCAGTGGGAGGTTATCCGCAAACATATGATGGTCACAGAAGGTTTACTGGGACTGACTTATGTTGGACGTAAAGACCCGGCCATGAACATCAGTCTCGACCAAATATCCAGTGACAATTTCAAGGTTTTCCATAATAAAAGTGTGATGGAGACCATGGACCGGCAGCATGCCTACAGTGAGGCTCATGAGGGGGCAGTGCTCATTAATCAGGGTGAAACCTACATAGTAGACTCCTTCAACCTGGAAAAAAGGACTATCAATGTTAAGAAGATGGATGTGGATTACCATACTCAGGCCCTTAGGAATGTGGATGTTTCCATTGAAAAAGAAATAAGTTCCAGGGATATTGGGAACTTCAGGGTTTCCTTTGGTGAGGTTAAGGTTACCCAGGACTTCTATAAGTACAAGGAAATGATCTATGGTAAAGCCCTGGCCACCCATGAACTGGATCTACCTCCATTAAAATATCATACCCGTGGTTTATGGTTCACCATACCCGGAATTGTAGCCGATAGCCTGGAGAACATATTCCCTAAAAAGGATAGCTATGCTGGTAGCCTGCACGGGGCTGAGCATGCCATAATATCCATGTTTCCCTTACTTGTTTTATGTGATCGCTTCGATATTGGGGGCCTATCCACTAATTATCATCCTCAGACTGGTAAAGCAACTATCTTTATTTATGATGCTTATGAGGGTGGTATTGGCCTGGCAGAGAAGGCAGTGGAGGTCATGGAAAAGTTGGTGGAAGTCACCAGGGACATGGTTAAAAGTTGCCAGTGCCGTAAAGGCTGCCCAACTTGCATCTATTCTCCGAAGTGTGGTAATGATAACAAGCCTCTGCATAAGAAGGGGACCATCTTTATACTGGAAGCTATGCTGAAAATGATGAAAGGTGAAAGTGTTGATCTGGCCGAAGATCTGGTTGTTAACCACATAGAAACCACTCCCCCCACCGTTAAGCCAGCCATAGTGGGTGCTGAAGGCTACCAGGAATTCGAAAACCCTCAAAATCTCACACGGAAGGGTGAATCATTCTACATTAACGGTAACTATGAAGAAGCATTGAAATGTTTCCAGAAATCACTTGAATTGGATGGGAAAAATCTTTCAGCCCTGAAATATCAGGGCATGATCCTGCAGATTCAAGATAACCACTCCCAGGCCATTGAATCATTTGAAAAAGCCCTTAACATCGTGGAAGATGATCCTGAAACCCTCTATTATCTGGCAGTTTCCCATTATCACAGTGGTGATTATCAGGAGAGTAAAAAAATTGCAGATAAACTCATTAAAATTAGGGGTGACTGGGATGACGCCTGGTGTATACTGGCCATGTCAAGGGAAGTCATGAGTGATGAAGATGGGGCTATTGAGGCTTATAATAAGGCTTTGGAAATTAATCCTTTAAATCAGGAAGCTTCAGACCGATTGAATAATCTATTAAATGATGATTGAATTAAAATACTTTTTTTATTAATTTTTTCACTTATGATCCCTAGGTGAACTTTCCCTGTTTAATTCTTACTAAAATATAATGGAAAAGTATATTGCTTATTACTAACAATATTTATTATACATAATTCATTTATCCATCATAAAGGAGGTGAAAAACTATGCAAAAAGTGACAAACAAGTCTAAAATTCTCCTTTCTTCAGTACTTCTAATTTTTTCTTTGATATTATGTGTAAGCACGGTTTCTGCAGATCCTGGTATCATATATGTAAATAATGACACAGGGGATGATAACTACGATGGTCAAAGTGCCACTTTCGACCCTGTAACTGGAAGTGGGCCTAAACTCACCATTAAAAACGCCACAGGCACCGTAACCGCCAATGGAGTGGTGAACATTGCAGATGGACTCTACACTGGAACCGGTAATAGAGTAATCGAGATTACCAGAAGTATGTCTATTATTGGACAGAGCCAATCAGGCACCATAATCGATGCTGAAGGTGTTGACTGGATATTCGATGTACATGACCCAGGACTTACTGTATTATTCTCTCAATTAACTTTAAAGAATTCCTACATTGACTGGGATGATGGTGCAGCAATCTGGTCCGAAGGATCATCAGTCACAGTATCCGATTGCAGTTTCATTGACAATTATGTCGATAATGGCTATGACGGTGGTGCAATCTACAACAATGGTGGTGATTTAACAGTTACTAACTGTCTTTTCCAGGGTAACTATGCTGACCGCCATGGTGGTGCAATATATAGTAAAAATGGTGATGTAACAGTAACCGACTCAATATTCAAGAAGAACAAAGCACGTAAAGATGGGGGAGCAATCTACAACAAAAAAGGTGACCTGACAGTAACTGGTTCCATATTCAAGAAAAACAAAGGACGTGATGGTGGTGCCATTTACCATGAAAACGGCGCACTAACTGTGACTGACTCCCTGTTTAAAAAGAACAAAGCACGAAACGTTGGTGGTGCTATTTTCAATGAGGGTGATGCAACCATTACTGATTGTACTTTCAATGGTAATATTGCAGCTGACATTCTCTTGGGAGGATCAGCTATCTTTAACATGGACACCATGACCATAACTGGTAGTAAATTTAAAAACAATGATGCAACCGCCTCTGATGGAGGGGCTATCTTCAACATTGGTGGAATTACCATAACCGAAACCATTTTCAAAAACAATGCTGGTGGTGCAATAGTCAACTGGTTGGGTGATGTATCAGTAACAGAAAGCACATTCACTGGAAACACTGCAGATTTTAATGGTGCTGGGATATACAACTTTTTAGGTGATGTAACAGTTACAGACAGTACATTCACTGGTAATTCAGCTAATGAAGATGCTGGTGCTATATACAACCTTGCAGGTGATTTGACTGTGACTGGTAGTGTATTCGATGGAAATCTAGCAGCAGGTAATGCAGGTGCTATACTCAACTGGGGTGTGACTGTTATTGAGGATTGTATATTCAAAAACAATGTTGCAACATATGCTGGTGCAATCTACAATCGTGAAGGTACTCTTACAGTGACTGGCTGTCATATCACCGATAACCATGCTTATCAGGACGGTGGTGCTTTCTACTGGTGGCCTAATTACTCTACGAGTACGGTGAATTTCAACCGTATTGTTGGCAACACTGCTGATAACTCTGGTGATGCCATATTCAGTGCCGGGAGTGGTTCAGCCAATGCAGAGTATAACTGGTGGGGTCTGAACAATCCAAATTTTGCTAACTTAATTTCAGGACCCTCTACAGTGGATTACACTCCATGGCTCTTCATGACCCTGACTGCCAATCCAACCACCATCAACAATAGAGAAACCAGCCAGATAACTGTTAACTTCAACAATTACTCATCTGATGGAACCACTTACACACCACTGCCAGAGCCTTTAGCAGGACATATACCCGATCTAACTCCAGTAAACTTCCAAACAGACCTAGGATCTGTTGGTAGTAAAACTATTGACAAATTCACAGTCGAGGGAATCGCAACTGCCACCTTGAACGCTGATGAACTGGCAGGTACTGCACATATTAGTGCAACCACTGATTTAGAAACCCTGAATACAGATGTAGTCATTAACCCTAAATCCAGTGTCTACCTGACCATAACACCCGGTAAAACCAACCCTGTGGTTGGTGATACTGTAGTCTACACCCTGAAGGTTGGTAACAGAGGCCCAGATGCAGCTGAGAACGTTGTTATGACCTACAAAATACCGGAAGGTTTAGAGTTTGTGGGAGCAAGGGATGATGTGGGTAACAAGTGGACCTATGACCCTGCCACCCGTACCCTAACCTGGAACCTGGGAACAGTGCCAGTGGGTGATCCATACCTATGGCTAAGCCTACGCATTGTCAGGGCAGGTAACTATCTCCTAAACCCAGTATTAACCACCACAACCTATGATCCAACCCTTAACAGCGACACACAATCCCTAACAATCCACGCAGCAACCAGTACTCAAGTAAATGCACAGACTATAGGAATGCAAAAAACTGGACTACCGATAGTTCCACTAATTCTGGCAGGTTTAATGCTAGTTGGAGGACTCATCGCACCACGAAGAATAAAATAATCCCCTTTCTTTTTTTTTATTTTTTTATAAAATTAGAATAAAATACTAATGTCTTTACTATTTGTTCTGGGTGAGAGGATTACCATTCTCCAAGAGGGTGAGAGTTATCTTTTCAAATTCATCCCAAAGTCCAGGTGCTTCCTCTTTAAAACGATTAGAACGTGGTAGGGAAGATATTTTTGCTCCGCTTAAAGCATATCTACTATTATATTCTCTGTCTTTAGTATCCAGATCTATTAATTTAGAATAAATAGATTTAAGAAGTTCCAGACAGTTATTAAAAGAGGATATAGATATTATTTCCTCATCACTGAAGGTTATTGCCAGTAATGATGCCTGGTTTCTCCACATTATTTCATTCCATGATGGCATTGGCATTTTAACTAATCGGTGGGCAAGAGTAATCTTTAAATCATCCCCCACAGTCATGCCTTTTTCATCTTTGTTTAATTTATACCAGAAATCCTTTAGGAGTTCTATATTCCTATCATTTTCAAGGGAAATTAAGGTACGGGCAGAGTTTATTTTCCTTCTCTTCTTTCGCTTATCCCTGCGCAAATTACTTATTTCTCCGGATGCTAAACCCATAACCACACCTAAAATAGTGGAGATTAGGGGAATATATCCTGTAATATTTAACGTAAAAATCAGCTCCATAAATATATTTTTTAATAAATACTAAAAAAAGCGACTTATTCACAAATTTAAGTACATAATAATATTGATTTTTGGTACACTTAAAGTGATCTATCTACAATAAGGTATATCTCTAAATAAAGAAAATTACTAAAAACATTGTATACATCTTATCAGGTTCTGAACAAGACCAAAAATATATACATAGAATCTATAATAAAGTAAAATCATCCTAAAGTTGTAGTAAAAACTATGAAATGCATAACTATTGAAGATTTAGAGTTATATTATCAGGATGTTGGAACAGGGTATCCTTTGGTTCTGTTACACGGTATGGCCAGTGATCATACTGTATGGGAAGGGCTTATCCCCCTACTTAAAGATAACTATCGTGTTCTGGCTGTTGATCTGCGTGGTCATGGGCTTTCCACCAAGACAAAAGGGCCATATAACATGGAATTATTCGCCAGTGACATTGTCAGGCTTTTAGATTCACTGGGGATTAATAAAGCCCATTTTATTGGTCATTCCATGGGTGGGGCTGTAATACAAGAACTGGCACTGGATTATCCGGATAAAGTTCAAAGTTTAACCCTTATATCATCCTTTTGTTATGTAGACACACACTTAAAAGATAGATTACTGGATCTTATGAAAATCTTAGATGAAGAAGGATTTAATGCTTTTTTTTACGCTTGCCTTAACCTAACATATACTCCTGAGTTTAAAGCAAAGAATCAGGAATTATTTAAAGAAGTGATGGATATTATGGCAAAATCAACTTCTATTCCTGCTTTGAAGGAATCTATAAAAGCATGCCTTAAGATCAATTTTAAGGATTCCCTTAAAAAAGTAAACATTCCAACTCTGATTATTGCCGGATTAGAGGATGTATTTACTCCCCCATACCATGCAGAAGAACTTAGTAACCGTATTTATAACTCAAAAATCGAAATTATGGACGAGGTAGGACATAATTTACCGGTTGAGAAACCAATGGATGTATATTTGATTTTGAAGAATTTTTTGGCAAACCTCTAATTTTTTTGGAATTCCAATAAAAAAAATAATCATGATTTTGATTTTTACCTTAATTGATTTTTTCGATCAAATAATGTTCTAGCAAAGATTTATTGTAGCATAAGAGCAATTTATTTTTAATGATGAATTATTTACTTGGCATAAAGGAGGTGAAAAAATCAAAAAACAAACAACAGAAAAAATCATCATTTCACTAATATTTATTCTAGCAATAGTACTAGGTACGGGTGCTGTTTCAGCATCAGATGTTAATACAGGTGATAATCCACAAAATTCTGCATCTTCAGATGAACTGGTTCTAATAGAAATTACAGGCCAGGTTGAACAATGTAGTGATGGAGAACCTTTCCAGGGAGCATCAGTAACAGTGAGTGATAACGGAACACAAATTGCCAGTACCACTACGAGTGCTGATGGAACTTACAACGTAAGCTTCCAGAGCATGAAAAGAGTTTTCACAGTAACTGCCAGTGCCAATGGACACAAACCATCCGCACAAACAGTCACAATAAACAACCAGGAAACCTACACCTGCACGGCGAACTTTCGCCTCGGTAATAACGATGCATATGTCTACCAAGGATGGGGTACAAATCCAGATGAGGATTATACATTCTCAGACGGAACAACGATCCATCTTACAGGAGCCACTAATGCATTTACCACGATTAATGATGGTATAAACTACGCTACAGGTAATCCTGGAGTTAACACTGTATACATCGCCCCGGGAACATACAATGAATACAGTATGAGTATTGACACATCAGTTACCTTGCATGGGGAAAACCAGGACACTACGATTATTGATGCTGATGATAATGCCCGGATACTGACCATCTGGAACGATGCAACCGTCAGCATAGAGCAACTAACATTTAGGGATGGTTCCTCGGAAATGGGTGGTGCTCTCCGTGTTGAAAGTGGAACAACAACCATCACGGACTGTACCTTCGATTCCAACACTGTTCCTGATTATGGTGGTGCGATCTATGTTGATCCTGTTGCAAATTTAACCATATCAGGCACTACATTCACAGACAACCCCTCAGGATATGCTGGTGGAGCAATTAATAATATAGGTACTTTAAATATTGCAGATTGTACATTTACTGGCAACTCAGCCGGTAACTTTGGTGGAGCTATCTACAATAGTCGTATTTTAACTGTTACCGATAGTACATTCACCAGTAACAGCGGACCTTACGCCGGAGCTATTCGTAACCAAGAGGGTACTGCCACTATAACTGATTGTATTTTCACCACTAACACAGCAAGTCAAAATGGCGGTGCCATAAACAGCATGGGTTCTATGGCTACTGTTACTATTTTAGGTTGTACTTTCACCGGTAACACAGCACAAAATGGTGGATCTATCGTTAATTGGGTGGCTAATACTATAACAGTTAATTATAGCCGATTTTACAATAACATTGCAAATCAAGGAAGTGCTATTTATTGTATAAGCTGTTCAGCTAATGCGGAGAATAACTGGTGGGGTTCTAATAATCCTATCCTGAATTTCCCCAGTTTGATTTATGGTGCAGCAGCACCTACACAATGGTTGTATATGACAATTAGTGCTGATCCAACCACCGTTAACAACCGCGAAACCAGTTTGATTACAGTTAGTTTCAACAACTACAGTTCTGACGGAACCAGTTACACACCATTCACACCTGTTAACTATGACCATATCCCTGATGGCACTCCTGTAACCTTTACAACCACTCTCGGAATCATTCCTGGAACCATCTTTAACACTGTGGATGGTATTGCCACTGCAACATTCACTGCAAGCCAAACTCCAGGTACCGCCTACATTTCAGGCTTAATAGACAGCTATCAAACTCCATACGATCCAAATGATCCGAACACGACCCCGTATACTACTGTAACCATTAACAAAGCAGCCGACCTCTACATTCAGATAACAAGTGATAAAAAGAATCCTAAAGTGGGTGAAACATTCACTTTAACCTACAAACTAGGGAACAAAGGACCGGATGCAGCGGAAAATGTGGTGACTACCATCCCATTACCTGAAGGCTTCCACCTGAGCAAGATCAGTGGTGACGGAACCTGGACCTATGACGAGGCCACCAGAACCATTACATGGACCATGGCTAACGTCCCAGTGGGAGATCCATTCCTCTACATCACTGGCTGGTTTACCAGAGCCGGGTCATACGTTTTCACGGCATCAATAACTTCAAACACATACAACATGAACACTCAGGGCGTTTCAGCCCTCACAGTAAACGCACAGAACGTGGCACAGGCAAAAACTATTGGCATGCAGGAAACAGGAACACCGATTGCAACCACATTGTTAGCTATGTTATTGGTGATTGCTGGACTGGTAGTACCTTCAAGAAAAAAATGAACCACATTTTTTTTCTTTTTTTTCTTTTTTTGTTCTACAAATCCTATAGATTAACTAATAAAATTCAGGGATAGAAAGCTGAGAATATTTCTCTGAATAATATCAAATACAGAAAATCTTTTTATCTTTTTAAGCATAATTTGATTTTATGTCAAACAAAGGTCAAACCCGCATACTCCTCCTGCTCCTTGTGGGTGTTTTTATGGGATCCCTGGATATTGGAATTGTTGGCCCTGCACTCCCCGCCATAGGGAGCGATTTTGGAGTAAATGAAAGATTATTAAGCTGGGTTTTCACCATATACATCCTATTTTTCATGATAGGAACCCCTTTAATGGCTAAATTATCGGATATTTATGGCCGTAAACTGGTTTACTTGATAAACATTATATTATTTTTAGTAGGCTCCATCATTACCATCACATCATTATCTTTTGAAATGGTGCTGCTGGGAAGGGCTATTCAGGGTGTGGGTGCTGGTGGAATATTCCCAGTGGCCAATGCATTCATTGGAGATATTTTCCCCCCAGAAAAAAGAGGAGGGGCATTGGGAATTTTAAGCTCTGTCTGGGGATTATCTGGTGTTCTTGGACCAGTTCTAGGGGGATTACTCCTGGATTATGGTTGGAAATGGCTTTTTATAATAAACATACCCATATCACTGCTGGTTTTGCTTGGAAGTATATACATCCTTCCCAAAACCAAAAGAAATCCTGAAATTCGGTTTGACTGGCCGGGCATGATTGTTTTAGGCCTTTTAGTCAGTTTCCTGGCCTATGGGATAAATCAAATTGATGCCAATAACTTCATCAGCAGTGTTTTTTCATTATCAGTATGGCCTTTCATGGTTCTAAGTTTAATATTAATCCCCGTACTATTGAAACTAGAATTAAAAACATCCCATCCTCTTATACAGGTTGATCTTTTCCGTAGTAGGGAAGTTAAACTGGTTTCCAGTATAATGGTGGGTACTGGACTTATCCAGGCATCCACAGTATTTATCCCGTCCTTTGCAATTGTGGCCCTAGCCTTCGATTCATCTGCTGCCAGTTGGATGTTAATACCAGTTGTACTTACCATGGCTATTGGAGCGCCGATTATAGGAAAACTTCTGGATAAATTTGGTTCCAGAAAAATAATGTTCACTGGATCGTTTATAATGATAATCGGCCTTTTTTTACTGAGCTTGTTCTCCACCACATTTTACATGTTTATTTTTGCTGCGGTACTGATAGGTGTGGGTATGAGCACTGCCATTGGGTCTCCTCCACGTTATATCATGCTAGTGGAAAGCCCTCCAAAAGAAAGGGCATCGGGACAGGCTTTGATAAACATAATTACCAGTGCTGGTCAACTCTTAGGAGGGGCTCTTATAGGTGCGGTTATAGGATCCTATGCTGGTACAATTGTTGGATATGAATATGCTTTTGTTCTGATGGGAATCGTGGCCATGGTTATGACGATTTTAGCAGTGGGGCTTAAAAACAAAGAAGAACAACTAAAAACCAGTTATTGAATTGGGGATTATTTTCTAAAACAATGCCTTCTAGTGTTAGTGTTCAAAGAACAAGTTAGGAAACCGGGAAAACGAGTTACACTCTAATTATTGCTATCTAATGGTTGCGGGTGGAGTAACAAGTACAAAGAAAATAAAGGGAGTTTAAAAACTCATTGGCTTTCTTTTTCTTTTTTAATGAATTTTATGTCTACCTGTTATACCCAATATAATTATACAACTTTTCACATATTATTAATATAAGCTCTGGAATTATAATCCACAGCCTTAAAATCAAATAGGAGGGGGATATTATATGAAAAAAAAGGTCGCTATTCTGTTTTTGATAGTGATGGTCTCTGTTGTCCTTGTCTCTGGCTGCGCTATGCCCAGCGGAGATAGTGGAGATAGTGGAGATGGAGACAGTGATGGTGGGGACAGTGATGATAGTGGCGATATGGAAGGAGATGATTCATATCAGGGCGGTACTATCTCTTTAACTGTACCAGCGTTTGTAGGATTAGAATAATCCTCAAAAAATCTTTTCCCATATCTTTTTTTGCTTTAATTCCTTTTTTTAATGTTTGAATGCAATAAAGGATAACTTTAAATAATATGTTACCCAAGGTAACATTAGTTACTTACAGTAACATATTTGTGCGTAACACAATCAAACATTTTAAAAATCTAAAATGGTGGTCCTTTGGCATTATCCAATCGAAGAATACGAGAAAGAGAGCGAAAAACCAATGAAATCATTGATGCTGCTCAGAAATATTTCTTCAAAAAGGGATACAATAAAACAACCATGGATGAGATCGCTGCTGAACTAGAACTCACCAAACCTGCTCTTTACAGATATTTCACCAATAAGGAGGATCTTTTCTTTGCAGTCGTCCAGCGAGGAAACGAAATCCTGAGTAAAATGATGAAAAAAGAGGTTGAATCCTGTAATATGGGCCTTGAGAAGATTTTAGCAACAGGATATGCATTCTGGAGATTTTATGATCAGTATCATGATTATTGTATGGTTATGCTGGAGGCACGTAACATATACCCCCAGTGTATGGATGCACCTTACTTCCAGAAAATTAGAGAACATGACCAGGATTACATGGGGATAATGTGTGGAGCCATAGAAACTGGAAAAAAGGATGGTTCTATCCGAGAGAATATTGACACATTCTTAACCGCCCTATACTTGGCAGAATCTACCATAGCAGTATTAAGATCATCAGAAGCTACAAGTGATGTTTTAAATTTGTTAGGGGTGAAGAAAGCAGAATTTATAAAACATTCATTGAATTTGATGACTCTTGGCATCTCTCAACAGCCATTAAGAAAGAATGAAAAGAAAATTTCCCAAAAGGATATTGAAAAATCAAAAGATGACAACAGAAAAAACGTTAAATGAACATTAGTAGGTTTTAATATGAAAGCTGTAATATTAGACGGTTCCCGGAACATTACAAATCCCACTGGTGAGGATATGTTATCCCTGAAACTGGTAGAAGATGGCTGGGATGTTAATTTTTACCAGCTCTGTCAAGAAGAAATTGCAACATGCACCGGATGCTTTGGTTGCTGGCTTAAAACCCCAGGACAATGCATAATTAATGATAAAGGCCGGGAAATTGCAAAAGAAGTGATCCAATCAGATGTGGTAATACTTTTATCTCCCATTACCTTTGGTGGTTACTCCTACCATCTAAAGAAGATTGTGGACCGATTCATACCCAATATCCTCCCATTTTTTGCCATGGTAGATGGAGAAATACATCACCAGACCAGATATGATAAGAACCCTAACATATTAGCCATTGGTTATTTACAAGACAAGGATCAAAAAAGCGAAGAGATATTCCAGAATCTTATAAAACGCAACGCAATAAACTTCCATTCCCCATGTTATGCTACTGAAATTGTGGTGGGGGATGATCAATCCCTGGATATGGATAAAATCTCTAGTTTCTTAAAAGAGGTGGAGATGGTAGTATGAGTAATTTAAATAACGTTTTAATTCTTATTGGAAGTCCCAAAGCTCAGAGTAGTGCATCGAATAATTTTGCATCTTACTTGGAGGATAAATTCAAAATGAACGGTGTTGAAGCTGACAAAATGTATATAGTAAGACACCAGAAACCAGAGAAAATGGAAGAACTGGTAAAAAAAGCATCAGAAACTGAATTAATGGTATTGATTAATCCCCTCTACATTGACAGCATCCCAGCTATTACCATAAACTTCATGGAACAGTTCTGTTTATACCAAAAGTCTCAGAAAGACTCAGAAAATGCCAAAAAACAAAAATTACTGGCAATATTTAACTCCGGATTCCCGGAACCCCATCACAACAATGTTGCTGTTGGCATGTGTGAAAATTTCGCACAGCAAACCAACATGGAATGGATAGGGGGTATAACTATTGGTATGGGTGCTGCCTTTGAATCCCGGCAACTTAAGGATGCTGGGGGTATGTCCCGAAACTTAAGAAAAGGGATAGATTTAATTGTTGATTCTCTATCCCAGAATGATGATATCCCCCATGATGCTGTGGGAATTGCCTCTAAACCTTTAATGCCCTTATTTTTAGCCAGATGGGGAATGAGATTTTTAGGTGGTAGGATGTGGAAAGGTCAGGTTAAGGATAAATCGGTTATAGATAAGATGTATGATCGACCATATGAAATATAGATCGACTTCCAGTTTATTGCAGGGTTTTATAGTTTATCCCTTCGTTCCATAGATGATAAACTAAATAAAAAGTCAGGGATATTTAGTATTATGTCTGGAAAATTTACATCCAATGAACACGTTGAAATTGATTATGCTGATGAGTATGATGATTTAGCCAGCCAAGCAGAATCCCATTCAGCAGAGATAATATTTGGAATGATCTATGAATACATTCAACCTGGACAAATGTTATTGGATATTGGTATTGGCACAGGATTGAGTTCATATCTCTTCTATAAAGCTGGTATGAATATATATGGATTGGATAACTCACCAGAAATGTTGGATGTGTGTGAAAATAAGGATGTTGCTGTTGATCTTAAACTATTTGATTTGGCCCAGGGAACATTGCCCTATGCCAATGAGAAATTTGATCATGTAATCTCAGTTGGGGTGTTCCATTTTTTCCAGGATCTGGATTCTTTTTTCAGGGAAGCTAAAAGAATTATTAAACCTGAGGGTACCTTTAGCTTCACCATCATTGTTTCGGAAGATGGGATTTCTCATGAATTCAATGAAAAATACCAGATAGATGTTTATGGCCATAATCAGGAGTATTTGGAAGATTTGATAATGAAATATAACTTTCAGTTTCTCAAAAGAATCAGGTTTTTGACTTTTAAAGATGTAACTAAAACTGAAAGAATATGTTTCGAGGCTTATGTCTTGGGGACTGATAAATAATTAGATAACATTTTTAACGATGGATAATAATCAAAGGGGAGATTAAAGTGACAATACCACCTCAGTATCCTGAAGAAACCGCTGGCAATAATATGGTAAATAATATTCCTATTTTCAATGCCGATGAAACATTAGATGTGATAGAAAAACGGTTAATTAAAAATGCACCTGATTATGTTAGTTTAGACTACATTTATCTTACTGACCAAAACAATACACTGGTAGGTGTTGTATCAATAAAAAATCTAGTTAGAAACAAGGATAAAACTATTAAAGCAAACCAGATAATGGATAAAAATCTAGTTACAGTTGGTGCTGATACCAGTCAGGAGAGGGTGGTCTATCAGGCATTATCCCATGGTTTAAAATCAATACCAGTTATTGATGATGAAGGTGGGCTTATGGGGGTTGTTCCATATGATACTATTCTCCAACTATTCAATCATGAGGTGCAAAGTGATATATTTAATTTTGGTGGTATTTTCCACAAGGTAGGAGATGAATATACTTCCATTAATTCAACTGCCACCCATATGATTCGGTCTCGTCTTCCATGGCTTATCATCGGAGTTATAGGTGGTACACTGGCCGCATCCTTGATTGCCCAGTTTGAAGAGTTATTATCCAGTTTCATTGCCCTGGCCAGTTTCATACCAGTCATGGTTTATATGAGTGATGCTGCAGGAGCCCAGACTGAGGCGCTGATTATACGCAGCATGGCCCTGGACACCAAACTGAACATCCGTAAATATCTCACCAGGGAGATAATTGTTGCCACTGCCCTGGCAGGTGCTTCTGGACTGTTTGCTGCTTTTTTAGCCTATGTGACTCGTCAGAACCTTACATTGGGGCTTATTATATTTTTTGCCCTTTTTTTGAGCATCATTGCCTCAGTATCTATCAACACTTTCGCCCCCCTGATTTTGAAAAAATTCAACTATGACCCTGCATTGGCCACTGGTCCACTGGCCACTATCTTTTCTGATATCACCACACTGGCTATTTATTTAGCAGTGGCCCTAGCCCTGCTACAAAGCCCTTAATGTATTGATACAACAAACCATTGAAAATTCCATAGAATGTTAACAGTATGGATATAACAAAAAGTCACTGGAATGCTTCATGGCCATTTCTTTTAGTTATATCCAAGAATTTATTTAGATTATTAGAAGGATATTTGAGGCTATATTCTCCCTACATCATTCTTGTAATATAATGAGATTAATCACTTTTTTTAAGATTCTATTCATTATTTGTAAGGTAATCTTGATTTTAAATATTTAATTACCAGTGATTATTACTTTCGTTATATATTTTAGTGAATAAAAAGAAAATTAATGTTAGATAACAATAATGACCCATTATTACAATTATTTTATTTTTTATGTTAAAAAGGGATTATGGGGGTTAATATATGGGCGCCGTTGTTGACGAAATAGATTATGCGTCACTGGGAAATATTGAATATCTGATTTCTGCCCTTAATGATAAAGATTACTATATTCGGAAAAGGGCGGCTAAGGCATTGAGTGGTTCAGATGATGAGAGAGCTGTTTTTGGACTCATTAAATCTTTGAAATATCATGAATGGTTTACCAACCATAGTGTCATTAATAGTGTGAGGATATATTCTGCTGAATCATTGGGGATCATTGGGGATTTGCGTGCTGTTCCCTACTTAGTCCAGTCCCTGGAGGAAGATCCTGTGGGTGATGTCCGGGCGAAAGCTGCCTGGGCACTTGGAAGCTTCGATACCCCCGAATCAATTGATGCTTTGACTATCGCTTTATATGATGATCATTGGAAAGTTAGAAAGTCTGCTGCCAGTTCACTGGGAATAATTAAGGCCACTGATAAATTGCCCTTCCTAGAGGAATTGTTAGACGATGAGAACGAGCTGGTACGTCATGAGGCTCTGATAGCCATGGGAAAGATGGGTGATACTCAGGCAATAGATATTCTTTTAAAATCCATAAGTGACAGTGATTCCGAAGTTGGCCTGAGATCCCTGGCTGCATTCGAAGAAATTGGTGAAACTGCTTTAGATCCCATTAAAAAAGCCTTGAAAAATGGGGACTGGCAAACACGTGTTAATGCCATTCAAGCTTTAGAGAAGATTGGTGGTGAAGATGTTCAAAAAGCATTGATTGGTGTTATACAGGGGTTTTTTACAAAGGATGATAACTGTTTTGTGCGGGCAAAAGCAGCCGAGGTACTGGGAGTAATTGGTAATGAAAATGCTTTAAAACCTCTTAAAAAGGCATATGAAGATAGTCATGAAATTGTGCGATATAATGCCAAACAGGCCATTAAAGAAATTATAAAAAATATCAATAAATACGATATATGGAATTTTGATAATGGTGAGATATCATTCAACTTCACTCGTAATTGGGAAGTGGTAAGCACTGAAGACCCTAAAAAGGTGGTTAAAGGGCAGTATGACAACAACACCATCACCCTGTCTATTACCAGGAATCAAGATGTGTTTGATATTTCAGTTAAGGAATTTTCAGAAATGCTCAAACATGTTTTTGACATTCAGAATACCGAGCTCATTGATGAAATAGAGTTTACTAAGGATGACATGGAATGTTATTTACTTTTGGGTAAAAACGAAGATGTTTATCCCACCAAAATCATGATAATTTCCTTTAAAAAGTATGACCTACTTTACTATATGTGGTTTGCAGGAGATTACTTTGCATTGGACAATTCACAGGATGAGATAAACCTCATGGTGGATAGTTTCAATATTTACGGTTAAAATTTCTAGGCAAAAATCTAAAAATGGATAAAAATAGTATATAGCTTATTCTTTTTTAATAATTAATTTAGATCAAATAATGGTAATGTGAACTCTAATTTTAGTGTTTATTTTAAAAACCAAACAGGTTGCGAGTTTTCGATTTTATAATATCTTTAGCAGAGAATTGTTCTTCCACATAATATTCTTCTTCATCTGCATATTCTTCTTCCAGGACTTCATCAGGTTCCTGGTAAGTATCTTCATTGTATTCATCAGTTATATGGTAGTATTTTCCACTTGTTTGCGTGTCGTGTTCTTTTGACCCGTATTGTGGTGAATAATATTTTCCCATCTAACGCCTCCTACAATATATTGTTCTTAATAAACAATATGTCAATCAAGTATAAATATCTAACTAACCCTATGTATATTCATGAGAAAATAAAAAAATCTTTAATTAAATTAATTAGTAGGGGATTTTTAGAAGTTGTTTATCTTAGGAGGGAATTAATGGAAAATAAAGAAACTATAATCTTTGTCGCACTATTTGTGGTAGCTTTATTAACTGGAGTGGCAATGTGTAATATCTAAAGTTCATTTTATTTCTAAACCAATTTTTCTATCTTCATTTTTCTAGAAAAATTCTTGGAAAAAATATCCGAAATTATAAAATTGAATCTATGCATATATATCAAGTAGCACATATACCCTAAACGATCAATAAACACCCATTTTTAAGTTTTTCCAAATTTTTAATAGAAATTCATATAATTTACAATTTTCTTCATATTATTTCTTAAAATCTCCTGGGAGATATATGAGGACACATTAAAAAAATATTCTTGACCCATGAAAAATATTGAATTGGAAAATTAACCTCATTTTTATAGGACATCATTATTTAAAGGGATAATCTATTACACAATCAAAGCATATAATAATACTATGAAATCTACAATCTACTTAAAATGTCCGGAATGCGGTAAAAATGGTCTGCTCATTGAAAGACAGGGCAAATACTTCTGTGCCAATTGTATGTATGATTACACACAATTGAATGATGACCGAGGCAAACTAGATGAAGTCTTATTAGAAAATCTTCAAGTAAAGGGTTTCGGTCCATTATTTGCCATTGCCCTCTATGAAAGGGTTACTCTAACTCCACCACTGGAAGCTAGGGATTATGTCTTCAAATTAGCTGAGGATAATAATATTGAAATAATGCAACCTACAAGTAAGCTGGATTTCCTTAAGAATCCCATTCTATTGATATTCATAGTGGTTTTTGTTATTGTGATTGTTGCATTAGTGTTATTGTCTGTTTATGGGTGAATGGGTTAATTTAATTGAAAATAGACATTATAATCCTTCTTATTAGTTATGATAATCATAATTTTGTAACACTTCATATATCCATAATTGGTTACTTCGTTATAGAATGGTTTAGCGAAGTAAATATAATAATTTTATTAAAATATACGCGATTTATTAATAAAACTTCTATTTTTTTATACCACTACCACAAAAATCTTAGAAATTGTTATGTTTACATCATCAGGGGCATATGTGCCAACAATTTTAGCATAATCTCAGTGATGATTTTTTAATCAGTGTTGGTTATTGCTTTTTGATGCAATGATAATAGCTAGAAACTAAATCTTTTTGTAAACCCTAAAACTAGAAATTTCCCAGCCATATCAATAATAGTTAGTAAATGATAGGACTAATTCTAAAAAACATTGTTACAGTTTTCACATGAACCTTTAAATGTATGTGAAGAAACTAAAGATATTGTTCACTAAAAACAATATTGGTTGATGCCTTTATTATTAGTACCAGTATTGTATGAGAATAATCCACAAGGATGAATCAAACAGCTGTCCCTGTGAAAAGTGAAGTAGGTTATCGTTAAATCACCAAGAAATAAAATTTGACAATCAATGAATCAAGGAGGTATCTAGATGTTTTTATCAGAAGACATTGAACGATTTGAAAACGAAGAAAATATTGATAGTCTTATAAATGCCTTAGATGCTATGGATAAAAGCGTGAGAAAGTCAGCAGCAAGTGCACTTGGACGCATTACTGCAAAAAACGTAGAAGAAGATCGCCTAGAAGTAATCAACCTATATGACTTGAAAGTTCAGGATTTCCAGGAGGCCACCAAAATACTGGAAAAACAATTGTTTATGGTGTTAAACAAGCTAAGTGTAATGACTCCCAATGAAATCCTCCTTAACGGATATTCAGATGATTTCGTGGAAAGCTTATACCGGCATGATAACAATCTTCAAAAGTTGTATACAAATTTTAACAGCATAAATCCACCAGCGGGTTTTGAAACTGCTCACAAACTATATCTAAAAGCTATTGAATACAGGATCCTGAAACACATGTGTGATATTAAATATTATGTTGCAATACATAATAATAAAGAGAATAATTATGAATTGCGCTACATATCAGAATCTTTAAATCAAAAGGTTCTGGAAACAGATAGAACTGCCCAAAAGGCTTTTTATTTAGCAGCAGTGAGTTTATAATAATTATTACTATTATTTTGATTCCTTAGTTACTGTTTTTTTCGGCTGTTGTAGTTTCTTAATTACGTTGGTGATCATAAAGGCAAAAATGAACATCCCCACGGCATTACCCACTACCATAGGGACGTAGATTTTAGTAACTACTTCCAATGCCTGTGTGAATGGTGTTGCCAGAAGCAGAATCAGGACCATGTGCAAAGTTTCCATTAGAATGGCAAAAATCACTGCCCCCCATATGCCAATGAACTTTTTCTTGTTTTTAAGGTAGATTAGACCGGCAATGAGTCCTGCAAGAATAGTGGATATTGCACATGGAATTGCTGTTAGTCCTCCCATGGTTAAACGATGAATACCACCTATCAATCCAGCTCCAAGGCCAACAACAGGACCACCGACCAGTCCAGCTATCATTGGCGCCATATCCCGTACATTAGCAATAGCACCATTTATCTGGAATCCAGCATAAGTACAAAAAACTGCTAAGCCTCCAAATATTAAAATTAGAATAATCTGGTTCTTCAGGGTTAATTTGCCTTCAAGGACTTCCTTGAAAAACCTCAACCGAGTTAGGATATAGGCAATGACTATTATGATAAGCAGTTTAACCAGCAAGTCAGCAATTATATTGATGTTTATTAAATCCATGGAAATCACTTGTTGTTATAAATTAAATGAGATTATTGTTATATATTTTAATGAGATTATATATTTTATTTAGGGCTAATTTTGGGATTATAAAATATTTTATCAACTAATATCCCTAATATATTAGTGATAGTTATGCAACTGTTAAAAAAATACAAAATTAATGCTGATGATACACATCTTTACCAGTTAGCCTTTCTTCACGAGTCCTACTCTAATGAAAACAAGCTCACAGAATGTTATGAAAGATTAGAATTTTTAGGAGACGCAGTTCTGGATCTAGTTGTATCCGAATATTTATACAACAGAGATCCAGACCTAACCGAAGGCGAATTAACCCGTCAGCGTTCAAATTACGTGTGTAAACAGGCACTTTACACCTATTCTACAGAACTAGGATTAGATCAATATATTAAACTAGGCAATGGCATGGAAATGACCAAAAGAGAAATTGATTCAGTTACTAGTGATGTGTTCGAATCATTTATCGGAGCTTTATATCTGGATCAGGGTCTGGATACTGTGAAAGAATTCCTCTCAAAAACAGTCCTCCCACATATAGATAGTGGAGATGTTTTTTTCCATGATTATAAATCAGAATTAAAACAATTATGTGATCAGGACGGCCTGGACATTGCCTACAACTTAATTAAAGAAGAAGGAAAACCACACAACAAAACCTTCAAGATGGCATGCATTATTGATGGAACCTGCCAGGGAACAGGTAGTGGAGGAAGTAAAAAAGAGGCAGAACAAAATGCCTCCCGAATGGCCTTAGATAAAGTCTCAAATTCTTAAATATATTCCAAAAAAATGTTTAACTATTCAAGATTATGTCTATAAGAAAAAAATTACGGAATGAATAACTTAATTAATCTAGAAAAATGTAGTAATCAAACAACAAGTCTTAAAACTCATAATCCTTTGAGGGTGTATGTGGTGATGAAAATGGAAAAAAAAATAAAATTATCAACGGATATCCATGGCCATAAGGTTTGCGAATTTGAAGACGACAAAATCGCAGTTACCATCGTGCTAAAAAAAGATTACTCTGATGTAGAAAAAAAACTCAGAGATACAGACATACTAAAAGACATTGAAAAAGCATTAGAATCTGTTACTGAAACTGATAAATTCAAAGAACTGGTGGACAGTTACGGATATCTTAAGGTGGATAGAATCGAAGGTTAGGATGCAATAATAGATACCTATTAATCTAATTAACTTTAACCCTCCTATTTTTGTTTAATTTGACTTTTTTTATTAGATTCAATTTGATTTCCCCATAATTTTTATTTAGGTTAGAATATTAATCAATAATCAAGGGGATAATCAATATAAAGGGAGGTGAAAAAACTGTGAAAAAATATATAATACTAATACTTTTTATTTCATTGATTGTTATTTCATTAGGGCCTGTTTCTGCAGTAAACACTAATGATAATCTCAGTGTTCAAATCCAGAATACCACGATTCCTTTTGTGGAAAATACAGGCCAGATGAATGATGAAGTGGAATATTACGCTGACACTTTCTATGGAACGGTTTACGTTAACAATAATAGCATTATCCACTCCATACAGGGAGAAAACAACACCACAATGGTGATCAAGGAACAATTCCTGGATGAAAATGGGAATATAATTACCTTTAAAACCAAAGGACTGGAAAAGGGAACGGCTAAGGTTGATTACTATATTGGCAGTGATCCCAGCCAGTGGAAAACATCCATTACCACCTGGAACACCATTAGTCTAGGGGAAATTTACCCTGGAATAACCGTCATCCTAAGGGCAAACGGCAATAATATCGAAAAAATATTCCTAGTAAACCCTGGAGCCACTCCAGAAGACATTAAAATACTGATAATGGGAACAAGTGATCTAGAGCTAACCAGTGAAGGCGATCTGAAAATGCAAACACCCATTGGTGACGTAAAACTCAGCAAACCCATCTCCTACCAGGAAAATAAGGATATACCATCCAACTATGTCCTGGATGGAAATATTTACAGTTTCCAGGTGGGAAACTATGATACCAGTAAAAACCTGACCATCGACCCTATCTTACAGTACGGCAGCTACCTGGGAGGGACGAGTGATGATGCTGGACAGAGCATAACTGTTGATGATGAGGGGAATATTTACATCACCGGATACACATCTTCAGCTAATTTCCCCACCACAACAGGTGCCTACCAGACCAGCCCAACGGGCTTGTATGATATTTTTATAAGCAAATTAACCCCCAACAGTCAGGGTAACTACAACTTACAATACAGCACATACATAGGAGGAACCAACTACGAATATAGTACAAGTATAGCAGTAGATAACGACCAAAACATCTACATCACAGGATATACATGGTCAGAGGATTTTCCAACAACTAGTGGGGCCTATCAAGCCAGCAATGCCGGAGCAGCTGACTCTTTCATTGTGAAACTGGCCCCTAACAACCAGGGAACTAACGACTTGAAATATAGTACTTATATTGGAGGATCCGATCCCTACATGTATGCTGATGATTATGGGTATAGTATAGCTGTGGATAATGCTGGGAACATTTATGTAACCGGATGTACATTCTCGGATGATTTTCCAACCACTACCGGAGCTTACCAAACCTCCAATGCAGGTGATTCAGATGTATTTGTAGTTAAATTAACACCGAACAATCAAGGAACTAACGATCTACAGTACAGCACCTACCTAGGAGGGAGTAGAAATGACTATGGATACGGTATAACCATAGATAACGAGCAAAACATCTACATCACAGGATATACATGGTCAGGATCATGGGGGACGCTTTTCCCAACCACGGCCGGAGCTTACCAAACCAGTTATTCAGGAAGCTATGGGGATGCTTTCATAAGCATATTATCACCGGAAAACCAGGGAACAGACGACTTGAAATACAGTACATTCCTGGGGGGAAGTGATGATGAGAGTGGACAAAGTATTGCCATAGATGATGATGGAACTGTCTACATCACAGGATACACAGCATCTGATAACTTCCCAACCACTACTGGGGCCTACCAAACCAGTAATGCTGGAAATTACGATGCTTTCATAAGTAAATTATCACCTGACAGCCAGGGAACAAACGACCTGCAATACAGCACCTACTTCGGAGGGGCTAATTACGACTACGGTTGGAGCATAGATTTAGACAGGGAAAGAACTATCTATATCACTGGATACACAGCCTCCAATAATTTCCCAACCACTAGTGGAGCCTACCAGACCAGTTTACGTGGCTGGGGTGATGCTTTTATAAGTAAAGTGTCATCGAACAATCAGGGAACAAGTGATCTACAGTATAGCACCTATCTCGGAGGAGATGGAGATGAATTCGGCTACAGTGTAAGCTTGGATAATGCAGGTAACATTTACGCCACAGGATACACCTATTCGAGTAATTTCCCCACCACCAGTGGAGCTTACCAGAGCAGTTACCAGGGCAGTGGTGATGCATTCCTTGTGAAGTTTGGGGCAGTGGCAGATCTGAATATTACCAAAACAGTGGACAATACATCACCACAAGTGGAAGATACAGTGATCTACACCATTATTGTGCGCAACAACGGACCTGACACTTCTTTTGGGGTGACAGTCACCGATATTCTACCAGAAGGCATGAAATATGTCTCATCCCATGCCAACTACGGATCATACAATCCATCTACAGGCATATGGAGCATTGATTATTTGCCCAACGGTGCAGTAGCCACCTTAACCATAACCTCAACTGTGCTGAGAGCTGGTGATATAACCAACACTGCCCGTGTCAGAGCTTTAACTTATGACCCGGTATTGGATGACAACACAGCATCTGTAACTTTAACCGCCACAGCAAAACCCATACCTGTTTATGGAAAAACGGTTAATATGCAAGATACTGGGATGCCGGTAGCTGGTTTAGTAATGGCCCTGTTGATGGTCATGGGTGGAATGGTTATCTCTAAAAAATAATCTCCCCCTTTTTTCTTTTTTTTTAAATAATAAATATTAATTATAATTAACTGTTTTCTATGAGGGGAATGTTTTATATGAAGAGTATATACTAAAAGATGTAGAAAAAAGATGTTCAGATTGATCTTATATGTTCAGATTTATCCTCAATACCTAATTATCCAAATTGGAGAGTAAATGATTATGATGGAAGATATTTACCAGCGTTCTCTTGATGGGGAAATAACCAGAGAAGATGCTATGAAACTATTAGATTGCAATCATTTCCAGTTATTTGATATTGCCGACCATTTGCGGAAGGAAATAGTTG